>WNGQ01000120.1_pt1 | contig 81093 bp, 72 predicted proteins | sample 5407661 | NCBI WGS metagenome assembly WNGQ01 (sample SAMN13153382, study PRJNA577476) | soil metagenome | isolation source: 60 cm soil or saprolite under Garry oak tree replicate 2 | place: USA:California | collected 2016-06-15
ACGTTTCGGATATCGGCTTGACGAGCTCGATCGGAGCGGGACTCTTTACGCGATACCTGCTTCCCTTTGAAATCACATCTCTACTGCTGTTGATGGCGATCGTCGGCGCCATGACCCTGGCGCGGCGAGGTGGCTTGCTTCCATCCGGCGCGGGTATCGTTCCGGGCGATCAGGTATTTTCAAAAGAACTTCTGGATCGGGGGGATATTGGCGACTTAAGAGCGGTATCAGCTCATTCGACGGAGGAAGCTGCACGGATCCTCGGCCTGCGAAAGGATCGAGAAGCCTCTGATAACGGAAAGTAAGAATTTCGAAATCATGCTTTTATCAAATCGGCAATTGGCAATCGGCAATCGACAATGACACCGCAACTTTCATGGTATCTGGCGCTTTCCGCTGTGCTATTCACGATTGGCGTCGTAGGGGTGCTGATCAAGCGCAATGTGATCTCGATGTTCATGTGCATAGAGTTGATGCTTAACTCTGTGAACCTGACGTTTGTGGCGTTCTCGAGTTTCTTCCGCGACGTGTCAGGGCAGCTGTTTGTTTTCATCGTCATGACGGTCGCCGCGGCTGAGGCGGCTGTCGGTTTGGGAATCATCATCGCCATTTTCCGTAATCGTGAATCGCTCGACGTGGACGATGCCAGCACTCTAAAACTGTGATCGTGGTACTTGGTGCTTTGTACTTCGTGTTTTGTGCTTTGTACTGTGACGTCAACCGTCACACGACCTGAACATCAAAGTACAAAGCACGAAGTACTAAGACCAGAACACTGACTTCAGTGGAAAACAGCAATCTTCTCAGCTTAATCATCTTCGCTCCGCTTGCCGGCGCCGTAATCAACTGGCTCGTTGGCCGGCGGGTGCGCAACGAGCGATTCATCGGCATCGTCGCCTGTGCTTCGGTCGGCTTGGCCACCGTCATTGCTTTCTTTCTGGCCTTCGAACCGGATGGCGCCCTGCAGACAACGCAACCGATCATGGATCACCTGTGGACGTGGATTCAGGTCGGAAGTTTTCGCGCGGACTTTGGTCTGGCCATGGATCGGCTCAGTGGCATTTATGCGCTGTTTGTCACCCTCGTCGGTTTCTTGATTCACATTTTTGCCACTGGTTACATGCATGGCGATCGCGGTTACTACCGGTTCTTTGCTTACCTGAATTTGTTCATGTTCGCGATGCTGACGCTGGTGCTCGCCGACAACTTCCTCCTGATGTTTGTCGGTTGGGAAGGTGTCGGCCTGTGCTCCTATCTGCTGATTGGGTTTTATCTCGACAGAGAGGAGGCCGCGCCGGCAGCCAAGAAGGCATTCATTGCCAATCGAGTCGGTGACTGGGGATTCATTCTCGGCGTCATGCTGATCTTTTTTCTCACGTCCGCGGCCGGCCATGGTTCGATCAGTTTCTTCGATAAGCCGGCGCAGGGTGTTACCAGCGCGCTGGCGACGATTGGCAACCTGCCGATCGATGTTTTCAGCTGGCATGCAATCTTTGCCGGTGGCATCACCTCAGTGGCTGTGCTGCTGTTCATCGGCGCGACCGGAAAGAGCGCGCAAATTCCACTTTTTGTCTGGTTGCCGGATGCCATGGCTGGCCCGACACCAGTCTCGGCATTGATTCACGCGGCGACGATGGTCACTGCAGGTGTGTACATGGTCGTGCGTTGTTCGGCGATCTACACGCACGCGCCGGCAGCCATGTTCATCGTCGCCATCATTGGCGCGGCCACCGCTTTGTTCGCGGCGACAATCGGCATTGCCCAAAACGACATCAAAAAAGTTCTCGCGTATTCAACCATCTCGCAGTTGGGTTATATGTTTCTGGCCTGTGGTGTCGGCGCTTTCGTCCCGGCAATATTTCACGTGATGACCCATGCGTTTTTCAAAGCCCAACTGTTCCTCGGCTCGGGCTCGGTTATTCACGGCATGCATGACGAGCAGGACATGCGCCGCATGGGCGGGCTGCGCAAGTACCTGCCGATCACCTGGCTGACGATGTGTGCAGGCTGGTTGGCGATTTGCGGCGTGCCGATTTTTGCCGGCTTCTTTTCCAAGGATCAGATTCTGTGGAAGGCGTGGGTCGCCGGCCCATTCAGTTTGCCCAATCCGCTTTTCGCCAAGGCCCTCTGGTTCGTAGGTGCTTTGACCGCGCTGCTGACCGCCATCTACATGACTCGTTTAATGGTCATGACGTTCTGGGGAACGGAGCGTTTCGATGTGCCGCAAACCGATAGTTTGCGTCAAGACGATCATTACGAATCGCAAGTCAACAACTTGCGCCACCATGAGCGACACACGCCGCACGAATCGCCATGGTCCATGACGGTTCCGCTGGTCGTGCTCGCAGTACTCTCCACGGTTGGCGGCCTTGTGGGCGTGCCTTACGCGATTAGCTCGATGACCGGTGGTCATCCTGAAAATTATTTCGAGCAGACACTCTCGCCGGTCGTCAGCCCGGTCCCGTCAAACAGCGAAACCGGCGAAGGGAGCACTAACGAACTTACCTGGCTTTCGCCGAAGCCCCAGTCAATCGATGGCCGCCCCGCGGTCGCGCCGGTGGGCGAATCACCTAACGCGGCTACGGGTGGCGAAACACCAGGCCCCGAAGAAGTTTCGCAGGAACGTCTATTCGCTTTGATTTCGATTGCGATTGCGGTCGCGGGAATCGGTATTGGGTGGTTCATGTTCAATAGCCAGCCGTTGCGGCAGATGCCCCGGCTACTGGAAGACAAATATTACATTGATGAGATTTACAACAGCGCGATCATCGATCCAATCGAAGAAACCTCACGCGAAGGTCTTTGGAAGATTTTCGATCTCGGTGTGATTGACGGCATCGTTAACGGTCTGGGTCGCGTCGTCACTTACTTTGCGCGGGTGGTTCGCTATCTTCAAATCGGTTTTGTCAGAGGTTACGCGGCTATTATTTTGGCTGGCGCACTTATCATTATTGGCTACTTCGCTTACAGCGGCGCCAATGTGTTGAGATTCCTGGTGAGGTAAGTTTGGAGTACCGCGTTTACGCGGCGTTGATGATGCCGAACAACTGCCTGAAGACGGTACTCCAAACAGGAACATGCAGACCTATCTGCTCACAATTCTAATTCTGCTGCCGGTGATTGGCGCGGCGACGGCGATCGCCTACAGCTTTACGCCGGGTGCGCGCGAGTCGCATCACCGTTGGATTGCGCTTGGGTTTACATCCGCTAACTTCTTGTTTTCGCTCCTGCTGATCAGCGGCGCGGCCGGCAGCAGTGCTGCGTTTCGTTTTGAAGAGAATTATTCGTGGATTACTTTCATTGGCACTCGTTATCATCTGGGAGTCGATGGAATCAGCCTTTGGCTCGTGCTGCTGACGACCCTTCTGATGCCTATCGCGATCCTTTCCAGCTGGACGGCGATCACCAAACGACAATTAACCTATTACGTTTTCATGCTGGCGCTTGAAGCGGCAATGATTGGCGTTTTCGTGTCGCTCGATCTGCTGGTTTTCTATTTGTTCTTTGAAGCATCGCTGGTGCCGATGTTTTTTCTTATCGGAATCTGGGGCGGCGAGCGGCGAATTTACGCGGCGGTCAAATTCTTCATTTACACTTCAGTAGGATCGTTGCTCATGCTGGTCGGCATTATCGCCCTGTACTTCATTCATCAGACCGCCACCGGCGTCGGCACGTTTGATTACGTAGTTCTGAGTGAGACGCTCAGAACGAACGTCATGCAGATTTCCCCACGCGCCGAGTTTTGGCTGTTCCTGGCATTCGCCTTCGCCTTCTGCATCAAGGTCCCGCTGTGGCCGTTGCACACGTGGCTGCCCGACGCGCATACGGAAGCGCCCACGGCGGGCTCAGTAATTCTGGCGGGCGTCTTGTTGAAGATGGGTACCTATGGTCTTTTGCGATTCAATTTTGGATTGTTTCCGAATGCTGCGCGACTGTTCGCGCCGCTAATGATCACGCTGGCGGTAATCGGAATTATCTATGGCGCCCTGGTCGCCATGGTCCAACCGGACGTAAAACGTCTGGTCGCTTATTCATCCGTCAGTCACATGGGATTTGTCGTGCTCGGACTTTTCTCATTTACCGAGCAGGGTATGCAGGGCGCGCTCTATCAAATGCTGAATCACGGTGTCTCGACCGGGGCGCTGTTTTTATTCGTCGGCATAATCTACGAGCGGCGCCACACGCGAATGATCAGCGACTTTGGCGGGCTGGCGCGACCAATGCCCTGGTTCTCGGCGCTGTTTGTAATCGCGTCGCTTTCATCGATCGGTCTTCCTTTTCTCAATGGCTTTGTTGGTGAATTTCTGATCATGCTGGGTTCGTGGACCTCGGATGCCGTGCGTCATGCATGGATTGTGACAATGCTGGCGGGAACAGGCGTTATCTGGGCCGCGGTTTATATGCTCTGGATGCTGCAGCGCGTGGTTTTCGGTACCCGGACCAGCGAAGCCAACGCCAGTCTGCCGGATCTAAATTTTCGCGAAGGTGTTTTGCTTGCGCCGCTGCTGGCGCTAATGTTTTTGATGGGCGTTTATCCGCAACCGTTTCTGAATCGCACGCAGGCGAGTATCGCGGCGGCGCGCGAGAAAATTGCCAGTCCAAAAACAGCAAAGCCGATCGAAACAGCCCAGACCAACCCTTTAGCCTTAATACCCCTGGAAAATCATGAAAAGTAATATTCTAAGATCCATCCTTTTTTTGATAATGGTCCTGGCGCTGGCGGCCACCAGTACTCAATCTCTATCAAATAGCGCCGGATCAGTCGCCCAACCAGTCGTGAAATTGCAGGGACTGGACGGGCACTTCTATGACGTTTCGGAGATGCGCGGGAATGTAATCCTGGTTTCGTTCGGCGCCACCTGGTGTGCGCCGTGCAGTAATGAATTGGCGACACTGGAAGATCTAAAACGCGAGTATGCAACGAAGCCCGTTAAATTTTTGTGGATTAGCATAGACAATCCCGCCCAGGCTTCCGACAGCAAACTTAAGGCTTATGCGAAGGACCATAAGTTGACCATACCTGTCCTGCGCGACCCGACCAAAACGACTTACCTGCAATTTTCTGATCGGATAAGGCTGCCGCTTAACGTATTCTTTAGCAAAGATGGCCGATTTGATGAGCCGGTGACTTTCGGAATGTCATCAGACCCGGAAGTCTATAAGGCGCGCGTCCGGCAGCGTCTGGACAAACTGCTTAGCTCATCGCGATCGGACGCAGAATAGACTTGCAGAAATGACATGTCGCCGTTCCCGGCATTCCAGGCTTTAGTGCCCGACATAAACTTCGCGCTGATCGCGCCGGAGCTGATCGTCGGCGTCGCCGCGGTCATAGTAATGCTCGTCGATGCGTTTACGCATCGGGCGCAGCAGTCGATTACCACAGTAATTTCGATTGTCGCACTGATTGGGGCGGCCGCTGCTTCGGTTTGGCTTTGGGTCGCGTGGACCGGGCCGCGCGAAGCATTCAATGGAATGATCGTGCTGGATGACCTGCGTTTGAGTTTCACTTTGATCTTTCTGGTTGTCTCGATCCTGACCGTGCTGGTTTCGACTCTCTGGGTAGAAACTGAAAAATTACCGGGCGGAGAATTTCACGCACTTCTGCTGTTTGCAACTTCGGGAATGATCCTGATGGCTTCGGGAAACGACCTGGTGATCATCTTCCTCGGCCTGGAAATCTTGTCGATCGCCACTTACGTTATGGCTGGGTTTCGACGCACGGACGTGCGTTCGAATGAATCATCTTTAAAGTACTTCATTCTCGGATCGTTTGCCTCCGCCTTCCTGCTGTACGGCATCGCTTTAATCTATGGCGCCACTGCGACCAGTCCTGACTTGCCGGGAACGACCAACATTCCGGCGATCGCGGCCCGGCTCAATCAATCTCTTTATCCGCCGCTGCTGTTTGCCGGCGCCGCGATGCTTTTAGTCGGTTTCGGATTCAAGATCGCGACCGCGCCATTTCACGTCTGGACGCCGGATGTTTACGAAGGTGCGCCGACGCCGGTAACGGCATTCATGGCGGCCGGTCCAAAGGCGGCAGGTTTTGCTTCGTTCATGCGGGTCTTCCTGATCGGCTTTCCATTCGCAGCCGCGGCAAGCACTCCTGCCGCGTATGTGCATAAAGCCTGGCTTGCGGCGCTCGTGGTGATGGCCATACTCACAATGACAATCGGGAACGTTGTGGCGATCGTGCAGAACAACGTAAAGCGCATGCTCGCATATTCATCGATCGCCCATGCCGGATACGCCCTGGTCGGATTTATCGCCGCCGGCACGGCCGCAGATCCGCAGGAACGCGGCGCCGCAGTCTCGGCCGTGGCGTTCTATCTGCTCGCCTACGCCGTGATGAATCTTGGAGCCTTTGCGATCGTGGCCCTGATTGCTCGCAGCGGCGACCGCCGTACGAGCGTAGACGACTATAACGGGATTGGCTTCGACTCGCCGGTGCTCGCGTTTGCGCTCTCATTATTTCTTCTCAGTTTGCTCGGCATGCCTTTGACCGCCGGGTTCATGGGAAAGATCATGGTCTTTAGCGCCGCCCTGCGCGAGGGTTATGTTTGGTTAGTGGTCATCGGAGTTCTGAACTCCGCCGTGTCGGCTTACTATTATTTGCGCCTGATCATAGTTATGTTTTTCCGCGAACGGACCGAAGTGTGGTCCGCGCCGCCGGTGCCGGCAGCGCTGGCCGTCGCTTTGGTGATTACTGTAGCCGGAGTCCTTTATCTCGGAATTTTTCCGGGACGAATTATCAATGCGCTGCAACCCAAACCTACAATTTCTGTTTTGGTGCGGTGACCCCCAAAACAATGCGGAAACCCGACCGTAAGGGAGGGTGCCTGCAATGGTTGACGGTGCTGAAATTAATTATTCACTCAGGTGAAACGTTTATCCTCGACAAGGCCGGGATTAATCATCAACTACCTTGAGCAGATTGAGTCTCACCTCGGCGACTCCTGGCTACCCCGCATCTACCGTGATCGGATTTTGCGCATGCGCACCCGGGCTTACGAATTTCCTTCCCTGGCAAAGACGTCGCGGATCGAGATACACCACACTTTGCTGGGTATCGAATTGAAGGCCGGACTGCGCCGGATGCTGTGCCCCGATCTGGCAACCGCGCGCTATCTAGCCGTGTTCGCCCGGCTTGGTTGCCCTCAAGTGGCTATCCCTTACGACATCACAAAGATTTCGCAGGTCGCCGACGAGCTGGAAAGCTCCTGGCATCGCATGCTGCTTCTTTCCGACCAGCAGGCGGCCGGGAGGACGGCCGCATTCCGCGCTCGCCTTCGCCGGCAGTTAATTGGTAAAGTACGGGACGATATAACTGAAGCCGGAGCTGGAAAGCGCATGCCCGAATTCAGGAAAAGTACAAAGCAAAATTGACTGGAGAATCCGATTAACGACTAGCATGATCGACAACGTTCAGGAAGTAGATGCCGAACAACCGGCTCGGACAGATTTCGCCGAGCCGCTTCCCTTTCCTTTCAACCAGCAGACGTTTTGCCGCTACGAACCGATTGAACAAACAATAGATCGGGCGCGGGTGCTCGTGGTAGATAACCTTTTGCGCGACCAGAGTGACATCTCAGAAGTTGCGCACAATGTTTGGGGAGAACAGGCTAAGTCTCAATTGCGCCGCGAGCGCGAGATTGCCTCACTGGCCATCGAAAATATTCTCAGCAACGTTGCCCGGCTGGTGAAAGAACCGCGAACGCAGATAACTCACATTTCTGAAATTGCCAGAGCTGAGCAGGAATTTCAGCCCGACGCTATTGTACTGAGCGGTACTCTTCGCGACTTCGATTACTACCGGCCGGAAATTCTGGACGACTTTGCCGGTTTTGTTAAGACCACGAAGACACCAGTACTCGGCATTTGTGGCGGTCATCAGTTGGTTGGTTTGAGTTTCGGCGCGCGGGTGGTCACCCTCGATCAGCATGAACAACAGGACCGCCGCGACAATCGCCTGACTGAGTACCAGTACCGGTTCGTGCGCATCGTCGACCCTTCGGACCCGATTTTTACCGGCGTGGACAATCCGCAATCGTCCCTCTGGCAGGAATACACGAAAGAAGGGCGCATCCTCCGCGTCTGGCAAAACCACGGATTGCAACTGGATAGCGTTCCGGAAGGATTCAAGCTGCTGGCAACTTCTTATCTCTGCAAGAATCAGATGATGGTCAAACAGTCAGATGGGCAACTGATTTATTCGGTCCAGTTTCATCTGGAAAAATCTTTTGAAGACTGGAAAAAGAATCGCACGCGCTGGGAACACCAAAACGAATCGCGCGACGGGCGGGTCCTGTTTGAGAATTTCTTAAGGCTGGCCCTGGAATGCCGTAAGTAGAAGCGACCAACTCATGGCCGGAGAAACTCAAACTCTTCAGGCACTGAACACTTACCTTGATGGCAAAATCAAGCGATACAACTTGATGTTCGCCGTTAACGGTGGAATATTCGCCCTTGCCAAGTTAATTAGCGTCCCGGCGGAATCCAATCCCCTGGGCAGGCTCAAGCTAATACATTTGTCGATCGGCGCGATCGCCTTCACTTTCATCATGTGGTTCGATATCTGGCTCTGGGGTGCCCTCATGAGGAAAGAATTCCTGAAGAAGGAAGACATGTTTTCCTGGAGGGGCAAGGTTATTCTTTCATCGCTCGCCTCCCTGCTGATTATCGGTTGGCTGTTGGCGGTTGCGTCCTGGTTTACGACCCTTATTGTTTTCGGTTTGCTGGGTTGTTTGGGCACGGTGCTCCTATATCTCCACTCGAAGGCCAAGAACAAGACTGACGATAATGCCACAGGTAAGACAGCCTCCAACATATCTCACGCTTGAGAGTCTGTCGGCGGCGGCGAAAGCCCTGGCCTCGGCTGATCGAAATCTCGCTTCAATTTATCGCGTTCATGGCCCACCGCCGATGTGGGGCCGCCGCCCGGGATTTCAGACGCTGCTGCGCATCATCATCGAGCAACAGGTCTCGCTCGTTTCCGCGCGAGCAATGTTTGCGCGGCTCAAGTCGAATATTGAACCATTTACTGCCGAAGGATTTATTGAATTTGGAGAAGCTTCTCTGCGTTCGCTCGGAGTGACCCGGCAGAAGGCGCACTACTGCATTGAGGCGGCGCAGGCTTTCACTAACGGGCATTTGAACAGGCTTGGTCTGATGAATGACGTGGATGCCCACGCGGCGCTGTTGAAGATCAAAGGTGTGGGGTCCTGGACGGCCAATATTTATCTTCTGATGGCCCTCAAGCGACCAGACATTTGGCCTGATGGAGATGTGGCCCTGGCTACGGCCGTCGGTGAACTCCGCAACCTGAACACCCGTCCGACGTTCACTGAACTAGCAAAAATCGCCGAACGGTGGCGTCCTTATCGTTCTGTCGCGGCGCGAATGCTGTGGCAATACTATCTGGCGGAACGAAATGGCGAGAAGGTTTGATAAAACCGTAATCGATCGCGGAAGGGTCATCGCCGCGCCCGTGCTTATTGTTATGCTGATTGTAACGCTCTACGCTCAGCATCGTGACAAATGGAATCGACCGCCAACCATAGACTCGTTTACCTCTTCGTCTTCAAAGTTGGTACTGCCTTGTCCTTTCGTACCGTTTCCCACCGGATGCGCCGTTGATGGCACTTGCACAATGCTACTCACCGTTAAGGCATCAGACCCAGACGGCGATACGCTGTTCTTTGATTACTCAGTAACCGGTGGTCATGTTTCCGGGAAAGGCGCAGAGGCCCGTTGGACTGGTTTAACGGTCGGCTCCTACGAGGCCATTGTCACAGTCAGGGATCGAAGAGGAGGTTCAACAAAGAGAACTCTCTCTATCGAAGTGGTGGCATATCCGTGCGATCCTCCTTGCACAACCATAGCTCTCTCTTGCCCCGAGAACATTGAAGAAGGAAAGCGGGCAAGAATTGTTGCGACCGTCAATGGTTTAACTCGGGGACTGAAACCAAAGTACACGTGGTCAACTTTTCCTGCAGGGATCATCAGCAGCAAACAAGCAAACGCGATAGAGATTGATACAAAGCAGCTAGCCGAGCATGAAGTGAAGGTTACTGTAACGATTGGCGGGCTGGATCCGACCTGTAATCGTGAGTCTTCTTGTACCTTCCAGATCGGAAAAAAGAGTCGATAATGCCCAAGCTGGGAGGCAACGAAGTCTGTTGGGCATCTTCATTTTTCGTTTTTTCCCGCTTGCTTATCCGCTTCGATCAGCCCGGCAAGTCGTTCTTTATCTTCGTCGGTCGCATTGAATTTCAGCGCGAACCCCATTTCTTCGATTTCATAGATAACTTCTCCCCAGATGAGCAGCGATTCATCGATTTCTATACGGATCAATTCGCCCCGTTTGACCTGATGCGCACTTAAGATAAAGCAACCGGCGGTGCTCAGATCGACGATCTCCCCTTCCTGCTGCTCGAGGATTCCCTCCCAACGTGCCTTCAAACTGGTTTTGACACGCCCTGCTTTTCTTCTCTCGACACGGTCCATTTCGTAACCCTCGCTTCAAACAACAACCGCTGCTGACTTCTCGACAATCAGTCGCACCGCGTCCTCGGGTGTGGCGGCGAAATCAAGCGCTTTTACATCGTCATCGCTCACCACCAGTTGATGCTGCCATTCCTTCACCACGGGCGGCCAGCAGTCGCCAAGTAAAACCAGCGGCCGCGGTTCGATGACGCGTGTCTGCACTTTGTTCCAGACCAGCGATAGTTCTGTTACCGTGCCCATGCCGCCCCGCAAGACGATATAGCCAACGGACTGGCTAATCAATTGCTGCAGCCTCTCGTAAAAGTGCGCGGAAGGAATTTTCTCGGTGAGATAGCGATTGGGTTCACCTTTGAACTGATTCATCGTGACGCCGATGACGCGACCGCCACGCTCGTGCGCGCCGCGGCTCGCGGCTTCCATCACGCCGAGATATCCGCCGGTGCAGATCGTAAATCCAGCCTCGGCGAGGAGCTGCCCAACGCGATAAGCCTGCTTGTATTCGAGATCTTCCTCGTGGCACTTCGAGCCGCCGAAGATTGTGATGATGCGCCTGTTGTCGTTTGTCACAGTGCGACCTCGCCGCTCACCATCAGCGATCCCGTTCGTTTGTATTCCTCGTAGTCTTCCCGGCTCTTGAATGAACCGGGCGTGTAATCTTCGGGGATGGGCGCGGGGTCAATCAATCGCTGATCGACAATATTTACGAAGCTGGCGTCGATAAACAAGGATCGGTAATCGTCAATGCTTAATAGCTCAACCGGCACCTTCAGGTCATCAATCCATTGATGCGACGCCTCATTCTCCCAATACAAATCGACGACCGTCACAAACGGGCTGCCCGGTTTCAGAACTCGATGAATCTCTGATAACGCTTTGGGAATGTTCGCGTAGTAATAAAGCGACTCCATGGAAAAGGCATGGGTAAATTCCCGGTCAGGGAACGGCAAACGTTCGGCGCTGGCGACCTGAAAGTCTACGTTAGCAAACGAGCTGGAAGACTCACTCGCGACGCGAACCATTTCATCGGAAATATCGATACCGGTTACACGACCGTTGAACGCAAGTTCTGCCAGTACGCGTGTCGCCCAACCGGATCCACATCCAACATCAAGAACTCGCGCCTCTGGTGTGACATGCATCAGCGCAATTGCCTGCTCGCCGATGGGACGATGGGCCTTCTCCATGCCATCGCCACGCCCGGCCCGGGCCCATTCGTTGAATTCAGTTCGGAGTTGTTCGTCCATTTAGAAGAAGTGATGAGTGATGAGTAATGAGTGATGAGTGAACAGAAGGTCTTTAGTTTTCGATCTTAGGTCTTTGTCAAAGACCTAAGACCAAAGTCCTAAGACCTCGCAGCACTCATTACTCATACTCATTACTATGGTTTCAGTCGATAAAGCATTCGCGGAAAGGGAATGGTCTCGCGAATGTGCTCCGTCCCGCACATCCACGCGGTGCAACGCTCGATGCCCATGCCGAATCCTGCATGCGGCACGCTGCCGTAACGACGCAGGTCGAGATACCATTCGAACGCTTCCTGCGGCAGTTGATGCGCTTTGATTTGATCGACCAGAAAATCAAGCGAAGTCGCACGCTCGCCGCCACCAATTACTTCTCCATAACCTTCGGGCGCAAGCACGTCAACACCCAGCGCCAGTTCATCGCGCTCAGGATCGTGCGCCATGTAAAAAGCCTTAACCGCCGCCGGATAGTGATGGACCATCACGGGTCGATCAAACTTGCTTGAAAGATACGTTTCATCGGGCGCGCCAAAATCGCCACCCCACTCGAACTTTTGCTCGAGAGCGCCGCTCGCATGGCCCTCATCAAGCATCTTCACCGCATCGTCATAGTGCAGACGGGGAAAGGGCGCCGTGATCGCTTCCAGTTTGGAAGTATCGCGCTCGAGGGCCTTCAACTCTTCTTTTCGATCCTCCAAAACTCGTCCCGCGATGTATGAGAGAAAGGCTTCCGCCAAATCCATCACATCATCGAGCGTAGCGTACGCCATCTCGGGCTCGACCATCCAAAACTCAGTCAAGTGTCGGCGCGTTTTCGATTTTTCGGCGCGGAAAGTTGGGCCAAAACAATAGACTTTACCAAAGGCTGCCGCGGTCGCTTCGTTATAGAGCTGGCCGGATTGTGTCAGATAAGCCTTTTCATCACCGAAATAATCGACCTCGAACAGCGTCGTCGTGCCTTCGCACGCGGCCGGAGTGAAGATCGGCGCATCACACAGCGTGAACCCCTCTCGATCGAGAAAGTCGCGCACGGCTTTGATGACGGTGTGACGGACTTTCAGAATCGCGTGCTGCTTCCTTGAGCGTAACCAAAGATGGCGATGATCAAGCAGGAACTCTGTGCCATGCTCTTTGGGAGTGATCGGAAAATCATGGGCGTTCTGAATAATTTCGGCGGCAGTCACATCGATCTCAACGCCGCCCGGGGCGCGACTATCCTCGCGCACAGTTCCCTTTACAATCAGGGCCGACTCCTGGCCGAGTGACTTCAAAGCTTCCCACATCTCCGGCGCGATGGATGCTTTAACAACGACGCATTGCACGATTCCTGTGCCGTCGCGAAGTTGGGGAAACATCAGCTTGCCGCTTGAACGCAGGTTATAAAGCCAGCCTTTGAGCGTCACTTCTTCGCCGACGTGTTTCGGTAGATCGTCGATGTAGGTCTGGTTCATATTTCGCTGTCTCAAAAATTTGCCACGGAGACCCAAAGAAACGGAGAAAACTGAATAAGGCAAACGATGTCGTCTAAGCCTTCTCTCCGGCCCCGGTGACTCTGTGGCTATTGTCCTCCGCCGATGCGCTCCTTGATCATCCGTTGCAAGACGGGAAATCTCTCCAACCATTCCGCTGCCTGGAGCACGATCAGAAAGGTCGGATTGATGTGTCGCTCGTAAAATTTACCACGGTCGCAAACGGCAGTCTGATATGAAAACGTGCCGATCGCTTTTAGCTCTCGCTGGATCGTCATCAGGCGAAACTCTTTGACGAAGTCATCAGGATCAATCGCGTCGAGACCCTGACGCCGGCGCTCTTCGAGAAAATACAAGCGATAAGATCTGACATCTGCCAAGGAAGGCGGCTCCGGCTGGCGATCCATCAGCAGCGACACAAGGTCATAGCTGGCGGGACCCATGCGCGCGTCCTGATGATCAACGATGCGCAGTTGATCCTTCTCATCAACCATCAAATTGGCGCCATGATAGTCGCGGTGACATAACACCCTGGGAGAGGCCGCCAACTCAGCGGCGATATCGTTTAGCTCGGCTTTCAACTCTGCTGCTTCGGCGTGACGCAACTCTTCTTTGCGCAGACTGCCGAAGTAATGCTCAAAGAAAAAGTTTAGCTCCCACCCGAGTTTAGCTTCATCAAAGGCGAGCTTGCTGGCAATCGACTTGCGGGTGAACGCAGTTTCTGTCGCGGCCTGAATGCGGGCGATAATCGAAATTGCCTGCTCAGTATGTGCTTCGCGCTCTTCCGCGGACGCCTTTTCGATCACCTGACCCAATTGGCGATCGCCGAGGTCTTCCTGCACGATGATTCCGCGCGCGCCGTCGATCTCGTATACCATTGGAACCGGCAATTCGCGCTCGAGAAAAAGCCGCGTGACATCAAGATAAGGATGAATTTCGGGATCGAACGGCTCCGGATAAACAGCCGCAATAGCCGTCGAGCGCTTCCAGGGAAAGCGGAAGTATTCACGCGTCGAGGCGTCAGGCGTAAGCGCCGTGATTTCCGGCTGGCCCGCTGGTGCATGTTCAGCGAGGTACGCGGCAAGGCGTTCACGCGCCGGTTCCTTAAAGGCGTTGGGACCGATTTTGAAAGCTGAACTCATCCGCGGATCTTACCAGGCAAAAAAGAATGTGACCGAATCGGCGAATGTTATCATTGCGATAAGGGCACGACAAAGTTGTCGCCTTCGACTCGGCCAGCCAAAGCTTTCCTGGGCGCCGTCTTGCCGTCAACCAGATCCGCGCGCACAACCACGACATTTTCAAGTGTTTCGCCGGGCCTAATCTGAACCCCGTCTCCTATGACAGACCCCCTGACGCGTGCCCCGCTTTCTATGGAAACGTCGTTCCACAAAATAGCGTCCTGCACCTCAGCACTCGTATCGACCTCGCAATTCTTACCCATGTCGACATTTCGGCCCCGAGCTTTCAGCAACGCCAGACTGATATCCAGGTAACGCTGCAGAGTCGACAACTCGTACCACACGCCGTCGCCGACATGCGCAGCAACGCGCTCGCCTTTAGCAATAGCTTGCGGGTACACGTCAGTCGTGGAGTGCGAGAAAACGCGGCGGGGAACGTAGTCAAAGATTCGGGGCTCGAGAACTTGGATGCCCGTGAACATTAAAGGCGCGTCACACCCATTTGAGTGCTCCCGAGCAACTATCGGTTCCGCCATGTTACCGAATCGCGTTACCAAACCGTTTTCAGTCTCGACGACACTGAATCGTTCGCGCGCAGGATTCTTTTTCAGGACGAGCGTCGCCAGCGCTTTCGTCCGCCGGTGCGAATCCATTGCTGCGCCCAGGTCAATGTTCGTAATGATCTTTCCGTTAACAACAACAAATGTCTCGTCCTCGAAAAATTCGCGCGCGTTGTCGAGCGCCCCGCTGGTGCCGAGAATTACCGGCTCGTGAACGTATTGCAGGCGCACGCCGAAACGGCTGCCGTCCCCGAGTGATTCCCGCACCGACTCTGGGCGGTGATGAAGGTTGACGACGATGTCTCTGATTCCAAATTGCGCCAGATACTCGGCAACATAACCGACCAGCGGCTTTCCCAGCACGGGCAGCGCCGGCTTTGTGCGATCGGCGGTTAACGGCCAGAGCCTCTCACCGTAACCCGCCGCCAGAATCATCGCTTTCATCCACAGCATAATAGACGAGAGCGCTCAACAGAACCACCAGCCCAGACTGTCGCGCAACTTGTTCAAGTTGCGCGCCGCAAGTTAGCAACTTGCGCTACCATCGTGCCGGCCCACCAGCCCCGTCTGACTATGTCATCAGAAACTTTACTTTGTTCTTTTTTGAGAATTAGATTGAATGAATGACGACCGTGTCGTACTCTAACTCGCCAGTCAAATCCTTTTGAGTTTCGATTCTATGCCTGCTGACGGAATTTATTCACTACCCTTCGAACAACAAATCGGCCAATTTTTCTCTATCGGACTTCCGGGAACCGACTTCGACGAAGAGACGCGCACGTTAATAGAAGAAATCAAACCAGGCGGCGTCATCATCTTTGGCCGCAACGTCGACTCTCCTGACCAACTGCGGGCCCTTTTGGACGAGGCGCGCGCAATCTCGCCGATCGAGCCGCTCTTCGGTATCGATCAGGAAGGCGGTCTTGTCGATCGGCTGCGGGAAATTTTTACGCCGATGCCGTCGGCGCGTGCCATTCGCCAGCATGGAGACCTGGCCGGCGTACGGACTCTGGGTCGGGTTACCGGCGAGTTACTGCGCCGGCTGGGCTTCAACATCAATTTTGCGCCGGTCATGTCAATCATGACTGAGCAGCGCGATCTGCTCTCGAACGGTTTGTATTCGCGTTCGTATGGCCGTTCGCCGGGCGAAGTCCTGGGATACACGACCGTTTACATGCGCGGCCTGCAGGGAACGGGGTGCCTGGGCTGCCTGAAACATTTTCCCGGCATCGGCGCCGGCGAAGTTGATTCACACATGGAAATGCCCGTGGTGCGACTGACGCACGATGATCTTTTGGCGAAAGATCTTGCGCCCTACATTGAACTGTTTCAACGGCATGACGACCGCGTGCGCGCCGTGATGGTGAGCCACGGCGGCTTTCCAAATATTGACATACGTACCGGAACTACTGGAGGCCTGCTCGAGCCCGCTTCGATCAGTCAGGGCATCGTCACCAGGCTTTTGCGTGAGGAAATGAATTTCGAGCATCTCGTCGTTACTGACGATCTGGAAATGGGCGCCATCGCAAAGCGCTACACAATTGAAGACGCAGCCGTCCGCGCATTTGAAGCGGGAGAGGACATGCTTTTGATCTGTGCGACGCCGGACGCAATGCGCCGCGGCTATGACTCTCTCTTGCGCGCGGCGCGTGATGGTAGAATAACCGAAGAAAGAATACATGCATCGCTCAGTCGAATCGCAGAGGCGAAAGCGCTGGCGCAACCCCCGTTGCCGCTGGATATGGAACGCTATCAGCAATTGTCCGATGAAATTGTAGCCCTCAATAAGAAGCTCAATTACACATATGGAGGATCTACTAATGCGGCAGGCAGGGAGCTTTCAGCACCGGTGCAGAGTGAATAGTAGACTTAGCCAACTGTCAGTTGGCTTTCTGTTGATTGCCCTGGCGCTGGCCCCACTTGCTTGTCGCCGTGGCAGTGGCTCCTTCGTAATCGCCCTCTCCGACAACGTCAAGACAATAGATCCAATCGGTTCGCCTTCCGTCGATGCGGCGAGCGAACGCGTGCGCTCGTTAGTGTTCAATTCGCTGGTGAAGAAAGATGGGAAGTTCGACTACGTGCCCGAGCTGGCTTCGAAAATCGATCGTTCTGAGGATGGGTTGACCTTCACATTCACGCTGCGCGATGGTGCGACTTTCCAGGACGGCCGGCCGTTTTCGTCGGCGGATGCCAAGTACACGCTCGATACAGTGCTGGCAAACCCGTTCGCCAAATCGGCGAGTTTTTTTGAAGGGAGCGGCGCTAATCGGAAAGCTTACATTAGCAGTGTTGAGGCCCCCGACGCGCATACACTCGTAATTAAACTGAACAATCGCTGGACCGGCCTGCTCCCTAATCTGGTACCGATCGCGATGATTCCGAAAGATAGTTACGAATCTCAGAAGACGCACCCGCTCGGTACCGGGCCTTTCAAATTCAAAAGCTACGATCAGGCCCAGCAGGTAGTCGATCTTGAAGCGAACACTAGTTACTGGGACGGGCCGCCACAGATCCCGGCTGTGCGCGTGCGGGTGATCAGCGATTCCAACGCGATGCAGGCAGAATTACGAAGCGGACGCGTCGATATTGCGCCGTTACCGACCAGTCTTTCGCCAGACGCGATTAAGTCTCTCAGTAACGATCCCCGCCTGAATGTTAATCAGTTTGACGGATCGAACCTCAATCTGTTGACTTTGAATACGACGGCCGCGCCGCTTGATAGCGTCAAAGTACGACAAGCGATCGCCTACGCTATCGATCGCGAGAGTATGATTCGCGATCTGGTGCAGGGTCAGGGGAAAATCGCGCATTCCATTTTGCCGGAAGAGTCATGGGCTTTCACGCCGGGCCAGACTTATCACTACGATCCTGCCGCCGCGAAAAGACTTCTGGACGAAGCCGGCTTTCGCGATCCTGACGGCGATGGCCCGCAAATGCGTTTCGCCAAACCGATCTTGTTTCGCATTTCAGGCAGCAGTGCCGCTGCCCGGCAATATGCCGGCGTGATCCAGAATTATTTGAAGGAGGTGGGCGTGCCGGTGGCGATCGAAACTTCGGAACTAAATGTCCTGTTCGAGTCTCTCAAGCGAGGTCAATTTCAAATCGCTTACGGACAGTGGGTAGGCGGCAATCAGGACCCAATTTTCTATCGCGACTTGTTTGCCACGTCCGAAATACCGACTGAAGCGCGCGCCTCGCGCAATCGCAGCCGTTACAGCAATCCCGAACTCGATAAGATTCTTGAAGAAGCCGCGAACACCTACGATCATGCGAGGGCTGCTCCTCTTTACGCCAGAGCTCAGGACATTGTCAGCCGGGAGGTCCCCGTAATTCCACTCTGGTATCAGGCGAACATGGTCATCGCCAAGAAAAGCGTCGGTAACATTCACGTGGACGCAAGTGGCGATTGGGGCTTTGTGAAGGATTTGACGGTAACTCGGTAGGAGCGCAGGCATCTTGCCTGCAGTTCGCCGGCATCTCTGCCGGCACGTTATTCTACAATCTCCGACCACGCGATCACGCCTTCGCGAACTAACTTCGGTTCCGCTCCCATTACATCAACCACAGTCGATGCTCGATCAACTCGTGCGTTGCCCCCATCCACGATTAAGTCGATCGTCGAACCAAAGTACCGTTCGACGTCCCTGGCGGTCTTCGCGGGGTCTTCATTCGGAGGGTTTGCGCTGGTCGCAGTTAGCGCGCCGCCGCAGGCCCGGAGCAAGGCGCGCAGATCCGCATCATCCGGCAGTCTTACGCCGACCGTTCCTGTGCGCCCTGTAATCTCGTCCGGAAGTCCAGCGGCCGCCTTTCCAATTAGCGTCAACGGCCCCGGCCAAAATCTGTGCGCCAAACTCTTGAACGATTCGGATCGTTCGACGATGAAGCGTTCAATCTGATCTTGATCACTGATAATGATTAAGATGGGCTTCGTTCCCTCCCTGCTCTTCAACTTTGTGATTCGCTTGACTGCCTCACGATTAAATGGATCGGCACCGAGGCCGTAGAAGGTGTCGGTGCGAAAGGCGATGACGCCGCCGCTGAAAACCACTTCCACGATCTGAGCAAAGGATTGAATTGTTTGAGAAACGATCACCGGATTTGAGCGCCGTTAGGCGCGCAATGTTTATAACTCCATCGCCGAGAGAATAGAAGAGCTCCGCGAGGAGCGACGCGTCGCTCCTCGCGGAGCTCACATGGGATGCGTATGCGAACCTATAAACGTCTGGCTCCTTTCGGAGCCATCAGTCACTGGATCTTCACTCCATAACCCAATCCATCCCCAACCGGCAAAACCTCCGCGCGCAACTGAGGATGGTTGACGAAGTATCGATTGAATTCACGCAGGGCTTCGGTTGACGTTTGCTGATCCAGCGAACGAATCTCGCCGGCAACCTGACCGCCCCACAGCAGGTTATCGCAAATCACGACACCATTCGTCCGCAGTTTCGGAAGCGCCAGGTCGAGGTAACCACGATATTCTTCTTTGACCGCGTCCAGAAAAATCAGATCGAACGTTTCATTAAGCCGCGGGATTACTTCCAGGGCCTTTCCACGTTCGATGCGGGCGCGTTCCCGCAAACCGGCGCGCGTCAGATAGCCCTCCGCGGCGCGAATCATTTCGTCACTCGGATCAATGGTAATGACCAGGCCATCGTCCGGCATCGCGCGGGCGAGGTGAATCACGGAATAGCCGATCGCCATGCCGCACTCGAGCACCCGCCGCGCTTGAATTGCTCGCGCCGTGATCTCCAGAAATAAGGCGACTTCTCGATCGGCGATTGGGACGCGATGATCGGCCGCGTAAGCCTCCATCTCAGCCAATAGGCCAGTGTTCGCGGGATGGAGCTGGTCGAGATATTCGGCTTGCTCACGATTAATAATGGCGTCGATGCGTGCTTTCATATTTTTCTGTCAATCGTCCGATTTTTTCTGCGTCCCGCCACCCACCGCGACATATCTGCGCCCAAGGCCAAGCTCGCGCAGCTTATGTTGCAGCGACTGCCGGTGCATGCCGAGGACGGAAGCCGCTCGGGTGACATTGCCACCGGCTTCTTCGAGACAGCGGGCAATGTAGCGGCGTTCGAACTCGCGGCGGTCGTCGCGAAAGTTCGACGTGTAAGGTATCGCCAAATCCCCGTTAACGTGAATCGCGGTCGATGAAGTTCGCTCTTCGCCTGGTTCCAGGGCGCGCGGCAGATCAAGAGCGTCAAGCTCGCTGCCCTCAGACATGATCGCCACGCGATCAATTACATTTTTCAGTTCGCGGACATTCCCGGGCCAGTCGTATTCCATCAATTCCCGGAGAGCCGTGCGCGCGATCGGCCGCTCTGCCAATCCATATTTCTCGGCCGCCTGGCGCGCGAAGGCGTCGGCGAGCGCGGGAATGTCTTCGCGTCGTTCGCGCAACGGCGCGATCTCGATCGTTACTACCTGCAAACGGTAAAAAAGATCCGCGCGAAAATTTCCATCCTTAATCTCTTCTTCCAGCGCGCGATGCGTCGCGCTAATGATGCGCACGTCAACCGGAATCGATTCGTCGCCCCCGAGCCGCTCAATGCGACGCTCTTCAAGCGCGCGCAGAAGTTTGGCCTGGACATTTGCGCTCATATCGCCGATTTCGTCGAGGAACAGCGTGCCACCATCAGCCTGTTCAAATTTTCCCCGCCGGCGGGCCGCAGCGCCCGTAAATGCGCCTTTTTCGTGGCCAAAAAGCTCAGATTCAATTAGTTCGCCTGGCAGTGCCGCGCAGTTCACGGCCACGAATGCTCCTTTGCTTCGCGTCGTGCTACGTTCGTGAAGCTCGCGCGCGACCAACTCTTTTCCTGTGCCTGACTCGCCGCGCACCAGCACCGTCGCGTCGGTGTCCGCGACTTTCTCGATCATCGAGCGCACGCGCTGCATGGCTTCGGAATTCCCCAGCAACGCGCCGCGCTGTGAAGTTTCGATCTCGATGAGCCGCTTTAGCGAGCGATTCTCGCGGCGGAGTTGGATCGTTTCAAAGGCGTTTTTGACGACCAGGCGAAGATCGTCTACTTCGAAAGGTTTCGAGAGGTAATCGTAAGCGCCGCTTTTTACCGCTTCCACCGCGAGCCGTTCCGAGCCGTGCGCGGTGATGATGATGACCAGTGGAGCCTCACCTTTTGCGGGCGAGTTTGAACTCTGAAGTTCTTTCAAAAACTCCAGGCCGCCGTCGCCCGGCAGATTCACATCGAGCAAAAGCAGCTCGAAATCCTGCGACCGCATCAAGGCGCGGGCTTCTTCGACGCTGCCGGCTTCCGCAATTTTATAGTCAACTGAGCCGAGCGTTCGGCGCATGCCATAACGCGCGGCCTGTTCATCATCGACAATCAATAAACGCAAGCTGTTTCTTCCCATGCTGACTCTCCAAGAGTTTAATACAAGGCAGGCAAGGATGCCCGTGCCGCCGGACTCTGCGGGGAGTTTCGCTTGCGTTTCGCGTGCCACGGACGGTCGGGGCCAAAGGTTTCGACGCACGTTTAGCGGCGGGCCACTGCCCGCCGTTTGCGCGCGAAATCCGGGCGGGCAGTAGCCCGCCTCTGAACATCCGGATTATCCAGGGAAGAAAGTGGGGAGAGGCCAACTCTCAGTTGGCAGACCGCCGCGCCGCGATCACCACGACGATAGCATCGCCGGATGGTCCGACATTCAGGGTGCCGGCGATCACCGGATCGCCCTCGCGCATACTGATGTCGGTGCGCAATCCGATTGATTCATAATTGATTACCGGAAAGCTGGCCGCATTTGTTGATGCCGAGGTCACCGTAGCCTGAGAGGTAACGATCGGCACACGTGAACCAAAGCGAAATTCGCGCATGCGCACCACGGCCTGGCCGCGATCATCCGTCGCCAGTGTCACCTCCGAGGTGAATTGATTAAAGCTGGGATTCCCGGTCGAAGAATTCACTGACGCCAGAAACGGCCCGCCGACCCAACTCACGTCAAGGCGACCATGGTTCTTTACCCGGTTAAGAAACGACGCTGCCAGATTGAAATGCTTGAAACTGAGCGCCTCGTGCAGACGCTTTGTTGCCGCTTCAAGTGCAACCGGCATTCTTACGTCCTCTACTTCGCGATTGGTCGCAAAGATTAAGTAGAGTTGGGTGTCCAGATTTATGTCATCGTCATGTGAAGTAGTCGCGCGCGTTGCTTGATCGGACGTTTGAGCTTGCGCGATCTGCCCAGAACAAATCGCCAGCCCGGCGAAAAGAACTGCAAAGACAAACGCCCGGTTAAATGTTTTCAAAGTCATTTCTCGGTTCTCCTTAAGATTGAGTTTAGTAACCGCAGGCAGGAAAATGGCTCGTCCATTGCTGACACGCAAGGACCGAATGAAAGTTCCAAAACCGCTACAGAACCGCGAGCGATAGCGAGCGGGATCAGGACTCAACACCCAAACACCGCATTACGGAACCGCGGGCGAAAGCGAGCGAGTGTGAGATCACTAACGAATTTGCAGTGCGCCGGCAGATTGACCACCCCCAGCGTGGCTGCCACGCTGGGGACCCCGGTTGAAGCGGCGACCGCGCTTTAGTTCGGAGTACCGCATTTATGCGGAGTTGACTTCACAAATGATTTCGCCTGAAGGCGGTACTCCAAACGATCCAAAGCGGTGTCGCGCTCCGCTTGCCACCGCGCTCCAAAACCGCTCGCTACCGCTCGCGGTTCTGTACTGGTACTCGCAATTCAAACCTCGCGCCCTCGCCATTGCGCGCCGGCGCGAGCTGCGCCGAGCCGCCCACTTCTTCCATCCGCTTGCGCACAATGGCGAGGCCCAGGCCAGTGCCGCGCTGTTTGGTCGTAAAGAAAGGTTCCCAGATGCGCTCGCGAAGTCCATTGGATATTCCGGCACCACTGTCAGTCACTGCAAAAACGATCTCTTTATCATCGGCCGCGCACTGGATCTTCACCACTGAGTCGGCGGGTGAAGCTTGTAACGCATTCAGAATGAGATTCGAGAGTGCGTCTCTTACCGCGGCAGTCTTTGCGCCATCAAGTTCAATATTCGCCGAGGCATCGATTTCGATTTTGATCTCGCATTCGCCCGCGTCTGCGCGAAGCAGCTCGACTACTTTGCGCACCACGTCCCCGGCAGGCGCCGGGGCCGCCGCCGGCGGCTCCCGGCTGGCAAATGTGAGCATCTGCGTCACGGTCTGGCTTAAGCGATCCGTCTCGCCGACGATAATGTTCAAATCACGCGCGTGGACCTGGTCAAGACTCTCGTCCTCGCGCATGACTTGCGCGATTGACTTGATTGCTGAGAGCGGGTTCTTGACCTCGTGGGCTACTGTGGCAGCCATTTGGCCGAGCGCCGCCAGGCGCTGCCCTTCGGCGACCTTGCGCTCGAGCCGCGCGTTCTCTTCCGCGAGCCGGCAGTCTTCAATTGCGATCGCGACCTGGCCGGCAAGAACATCCAGGACAGCGCGAACATCAGTGGTTAAGGCACTGGAGGAACCTTCGATGCACATTGTGCCGATGGGCTGCCCTTCGCGAACCAGCGGCAATACCAGGGCCGAGGCAGTATCGGGAGTAACGCGCGCGCCGTCCAGGTCAATCTTCACTCGGCCCAAAGAAAGCGCGGTTGCAGTTTGCGATTCGATGAAGGCGAGAAGCTCGGACAGGTGACGATATTTACCGGCCTGCGATGCGATTTGTCCGACAACGCCGCGATATAGTGCGGTCTCGCGTTCAAATAACGCGCGAAAACGTTTCTCGAGCCACCCACGCAAAGGCGCGGCAATCAGTGTCAACGCGAGAATCAAAATCGCTTCGATCGCCCCGGCGCGGAGGCCAAATCTGGCGCCGGCCCATTCGCCGATGCGACGAATCCCGTAGAGATAAATCACGAGCACCACCGCCGCAAAGACCGCGACGATCAGGCTCTCTTTGATAATCAGTTCCAGATATCGATAACGGTAGATGTAATAGGCGAGGAGCGCGGACGGCAGCAGCGACCCAAGGTTGGCCAGGGTGTTTAGGTAAACACCAGCCGGGGTTCCCTTCCCCAGACCGAATCCGACCGCCCCCAGCACAAGCACAGCAATGCCGACGAAAGATGCAGCCAGGGCCCGGAGGATGCGGCGCTCGCTTTGTGATTGTGATCGCGCGGCGACCAGCAACTCAGTGATGGCGACGACGACAAGTGAATAAGCAATCCAGAGCGCGAAGGGCAGGACAAAGGCATTCAGTTTCACAAGTATCGGCTCGTAGTTCCCCGTCCAGATTCGCGGTATGGTGAACGGGAGAAACAGGCACGGAAGATATGAAAGATAGATTCGAACTTTCTCAGTCCCGGTAAGTTCGCGCACTTGGGCAGTCGCCCACAGGTACACGTGAATATGCAAAAGCAGGGAATAACAGAGAGTGATGCTGACAACCGCGACTGTATCGGCAACACGGAAAAGGCTGGTCCAATGAATGACATCGAGACCAACCAGACCACGCAGAGTTATCAACAGATTGCCGGCATGCCAGCCGGCCATGCAGAGTGCCAGCGCGAGTAACACGCGTTGAATCGGCACCAGACCGAGCCGTTGCCGAAGCAGCGAATATCCCATCCACAGCGGTAGGAGCGCGCCGATGCTGTAACCAATCAGTTGAAGGACTTCGAGAAGGCTCACGTCAGATCAAGCGCAGGGTTGGTTGCTGGCTGATGGATCTCAAATTCAGTCGTCCTGGACATCTTCCCAAACATAGGTTCGCCCGTTCCACCAAAGGGTGCTGTCACCTCCGACTTCCGTTCCCAGAAGGATCACGTCTCCTTTGGCAGTCCGGGGAAATTTCTGGCCCCGGCGTCGCTTATCACCCTTGGCCATTACTTCAATCAGGTTCCTCGCATCTTCCGGATTAGTGGATGTGGCTCTGTTGTATTCCAGAACGAGAATCGGAGATTCACCAACGAGTAAGAACTTCGCAGCTTGAGGCGTTTTCCAGCCATGGATTATGGCCAGTGCTAGCTTGTGTTCGGCCGCAGGGTTCTGCGGAAAATTTATTTTCGGCCCATCGTCGAACGGATTCATGATTCGCAGGTCTTTCGGAAGATCGCCGCGCTTTTCTTTTATGAGTACGACTGCTGCAAGATCCTGAACGCCATCGCCGTTGAAATCTCCGGTCACATAATATGGCCTGAATGTCGTTGCCGGCTGGACAACAGAGCCGAAGGAAGCTTTTATCGCCTCGTCGACGGACGCCGATCGATTTGTGCCTGCCTGGGTCCTGGCAGCAGTCTGGGCATATCCACTTTCGCTGGCAACACTCAGGCAAAGGAAGAAGAGCAGGAATGAAAGTTTCAGTAATCGGATTTCAACCGCGGTCCGCATCTTTCACCTTTCTAAGCTTTCAGTCCGCATTACGCCATTCACCATGACTGGCGATTTGCCAGGCGTTGCCCCATTCGTCTTCTACCATACAACGGCGGTCGCCATACGGAGTGTCCACTGGTTCCTCAAGCGAACCGGCGCCGGACTTGAGCGCTCGCTGATACATAGCGTCACAGTCGCTGACATAGACGTACAGAAAGGCCGGCACAGGTTTTCGAATTCCGGCTTCGCTAATCATGATTCTCGAATCACCAATCATAATGATGGACGGCCGATCTGTTTGATAGTCTCCTGTCGCGTCAAACACCTGACGGAGAAAGCTGACCAGTCGTTCGGCGTTTTGCGCGACGATGCGCGGGGTGACGGTGTGCCAGCCCTCGGGCGTAGTTGTTTCTTTCATCATTCTCGAATGACGGGCGACGAATCTTTCGCCCCGGTTTAGCATTCGTTTCAATTGCGGAAGAAACCCGGATCCATTAGGTACCAATTGATCAATCCCGCAACCAGGCCGATCGCGAATACTGCCATTACGATGACCTTTTGCTTTGTGGTTGTTGGCTTGCCGCCCATTGATGGAAATATGAGCAGAAACAATCCACCGATGATGCCGACAGGGCCGAGGGCCGCCAGCTTCAAAGAGTAACGGCCTTCCTGCAAAAGTTGATGCCAGTTGTAATAGATCAGACCGATGGAAACAACAATGATTAGCAGCGCAATCAGGCGTGCTTTCAAATGGCGCATATGACTTTCTCCGGAACTATTCGATCATCGATGCAAACGGCGCAGCACGCGCCAGGCCCAAATGCACAAACCCGCGGACGCGAGCGTAATGAGAATGTATCCGGGATCTCTTGCGAGTTGGCGATTCTCGAGTACGACTCGCAAAATATGAGCAATCGTAAGCAGCCCGAACATCGCGCCGGTAGTAATCACATAGGCTTTCATGCCGGTTCCAATATCGAAGAGGTATTTGAAGATCTCAAGATCACAGTAGTCGCTGACAACCCAATTCGTGCTTCGAGCTTTGTTATGGAAGGAAGGTTACTCGGGTTATCTAATTGATGGAACTCGCGAAGAGTTCGCCCGAATCGTTTCCGTGCGCAATTTCGAAGCGCGCTAAAAACAGCTCAGTCCAATCGAGTTCTTGCCAGTATAGACCGATCGCCTTATTGCGTTGGCAACGACAACATGATTTCCATCCGACGATTCTTAGCGCGATTCGCAAGCGTCGTGTTAGGCACGACCGGATTCGATGCGCCCATGCCGGTTGACTGAATCCTGGTGACATCGACACCGCCGGCGGCCAATCGCTCAGAAACTATCCGCGCCCGATCCTGGGTGAGCTGCTGCAACACCGCTTCATTGCCAGTCCCGTCGGTGAAAGATTGAATCACGATGCGGTAATCAGGATTGTTCGCCAGTAGTGCTGCCAGGGGTTCGAGCTTTGCCCCAGCTGAAGCAGCGAGCCTGGTCGATCGAGGACCGATCCAAAGAGATTCTCCCAGGACCAGCATTATTCCGTCCGAGGTATCGCGCACCGCGCCAAATCGCGCCAGCGCCTGCTTAAGACTATCGGCCGCCGCACGTTGATCTGCGGCCCGCTTGTCCGCGGCACGACGAGCATCCTCTGCCTGCTTCTCGCCTTCAATACGTGCCAGCCGGAGTTTGGCATCTTCTGCCTCGCTGCGCACGCCCTGCATCTCGTCGCGCAGCCGGGCAATTTCAGTTCGGGCGTCGCGGAGTTGCTCAGTCGCACTTACCGCATCCCTTTCCGCCAATTCGCGCGCGTGTCTTTCACTTTCCAGCTCGGCCTTTAGTCTGGTGATTTCCTGGTTGGCGCTGGCAGCATTTTCCTCCGCCGAGCGGATAGCTTCGTCACGGCGCTGGATCTCTGCGCGTCGTTCGCGGGCAGCTCGCCGCACAATCGCCATTTCTTCGGCTTTTGCGCCGCTGCTGATCGCCGTGCGCGCTACGATGTCGATGTCCCGATCCGGCGAGCGCATGCGCCAGGCAGCTTCCGCCTGTTCGAGATCTGCTTCCGCGGTCCGCAATTCGTTTGGCGCGTCGCGGTCGGCCCCTGCAAATCTCGCGAGATTAACTGCCTGTCGCGCGCCGAGCAACGCTGTGGGCGTGCTCGTAAAATTTCCATCCGCCATCGGCGGCACTCCCGGGTCGCGGAAATAGTCGCTGGTGTTGCCCATGTACTGTACCTGCATGGTCTCTACGGGAACAGCCCGCGTGCTGCTGGGCGAGAGATTCTCCAGAATCACCATCCGGCTGGGGGCCTTGACCAGGAAATGCGGTTCCGCAGTTACCATCAAAGCGAAAGTCTGCAAAGGAGTCGTCACATCGATCTTCGTATCCACAATTACGCTGCCGCTGCGTTTTATTTCGCCGAGGTTGTCAACGTGCCCATCAGGCGAGATCGCCCACAACACATACGTGGTGTAGACGGCGCCCAGCTCATACGCGCGGGGAAGATTCTGCATGCTTAGCTCAACTCGAGTGCCGCGCCGGCCCTGACGTTTGACCGTCGCGTGTCCAGTCAGCCGCGGCAGCCGCGTTGTGCCCCGAAAGGACACTTCTACGGTTTGGTTCAACGGATAGGTGATTGCCAGAGTTTGCCGGCGCGAGTCGCTCTGGGCCATGACCATCGAGGTCAATCCGATCAAACCAGGCAGCACTGCAACGGCAGATTTCGCAATACCAGAGGCAGTCCTCATATCAAACGCCCTCCTCAACAGAATTAACGGGAAGAGCTCCACGCTTCGATGGATGCATAACCAAAGAGCATTGTTGCCGAACGACAGAGAACTATCAAGTGAGATTTTGCTCCTCGCTTTCGGGACGGTGGCCCGAAACCGGGTTCCCCAGGCTGGACAGCCCGGCTCGGACCGGCAACACAGCTTTCAGGACACCACGGCACAGCCAGGAAAGAGGGTGATACTTTTTAACGGGCGTTATTGGTGGATGTGGTAAGCCTCGGTGCGGCGATCCTGCACAAGCTGAATTACAAACATAGCGATGGCGCCCAACAAAATCGCATGCACGTAACCACTCTTGTGAAGGAGGAACTTAAGAACAAACCAAATCACAAATAAAATCGTCGCAGGGATCCGGAGACCCTTGAAGCTGAAATATGAAATGATTTTCACGATTGTTTTGAACGAGGCTGTTTCAGCGATCGCGTAGCCATATGTTCGGCGATGACTGCACAGCTCTAAGGTCAATAGCCGAAGGATCTTCGGTGGCCTTAAATGCATCAACAGCTCGCGGCCTTGAAAATCGGCCCGGCGTCCGAGTCATTCGCGCGACGCGCCAAAAATATTTTCCGGCCTCCAGATTCAGAACTCGAATCTCAGTCCCCGAGACTACCCGATCAACAACGATGTCGTTGAATTGTCGATCGCGCGCCAATTGAAACCGAAAACGAGTGACACCCGTTTCACAACCCCACTGCGCCCGAATTTCCATCAAGGCGTTGCTCTGGAGCTGTTCGGCCTGAGGTGCTCGCCGAATTTGGCCAAAGCTCGTAGCGGAAAAGGCAATCACAAACAAGCCACCAGTCAGAATTTGAGGCAGTCGTCCCACGTCTAAATTGAATAAAAGACGAATACTCGTCTTTTCGTCAGGTCGGTGTGGCGTTTAAGGGTTTTCGTTAAGTTTGTATCCTACGCCGCGGACCGTGAGAACGTAGTAAGGATTTTTTGGATCGGCTTCCAGCTTTTTTCGCAGCCGGTTTATGTGCGGATCGATGTTCCGCTGGTAACCTTCGTACTCAGTGCTCCAGACGCGATCGAGCAAGTCGTTCCGCGACCACGCGCGGCCCGGTTCCGAGGCGAGCAATTCCAGGATTTGAAACTCGAGCGGTGTCAGATCGATTTTCACGCCGCCGCGAGAGACTTCGTGCCGCCGCCGATCTACGACCAGATCGCCAATCTCATATCGTTCCCCATCGCGTTCCTGACCGCCGCGTTGACCACGCCGCAGCAAGGCCTCGATTCGATACTCGAGCTCGCGCGGACTGAATGGCTTCGCCAGGTAGTCGTCGGCGCCGGCTTCAAATCCGGCCACTTTGTCATCGAGCTGATCATGCGCCGTCAGAAACAATGCGGGCGTGTCAATGCCCCGTTCGCGCAGCTTCTTCAACAGCTCGATGCCCGACATTTCAGGCATTGCCACGTCCAGAATGAAGCAATCGAACTGCTGCCCGGCCAGGGCTTGAAGGGCGGCCGGTCCGCTCTCTTTTTCAAGGACGTCAAAACCAAGGCGGCGGAAATATTCGGCCAGAAGGGTCCGCATTTCCGCGTCATCATCCACAATTAGAAGCCGCTTCGGGGCGACTTTTGCAGGCTGGCTTTCCACACTCATCGTTTTGAACTCAGACTGAATCTGAAAGATGCGGTCATCGACCCAGCAAGAGCCGGTAACCTCCTAAAAAACCATAACCTTGTCGATGGGGTCGCTCATAGTATGGACGGCCTTTGCGTTGACGTCAATCCTAATCGCACGGTATATTTCGGCGTTGCATACACCGGCTGATTTCCTGCCCATCAATCGATCCACGGTCGAACCTGATGCATGACCTGCGGCGACTATTAAAGTACCTCAAACCGCATGGGGGGACCTTTTCGATTGCCACGTTCGCAATGCTCGTGTGCGCGGTAATGGAAACCGCGACGAGCGCGCTGATCGTCCCCATCTTTAACCAGGTCCTGAGCCACACGGGCGGACAAAGTCCGACCTTATTTGGCTTGCAAAAATTAACACCGAGGCCTGGACTCGCGGCGGTTAGAACAATCGCGTTGCTTCTCCTGGGATTTACGCTTATCAAAGGCGTCGCCGAATATTTCTCTACCTACCTGATGGCTTACATCGGCCAGTCTTCGGTGCTGAAACTGCGCCAGGATCTCTACAGTCACCTGCTTTCCCAATCGGCGGAATTCTTCTCTCGACATCGAACGAATTATCTTGTCTCGCGATTAATCTCCAGTGCGGCGGCGATTGAAGCCGCCGTGACCAGCACGCTGCGAGACATGCTGCGCGAGAGTTTTATGCTGATCCTTTTTCTCGTGGCCGCTTTTTATTACGACTGGCGCCTTGCTCTTGGATCGCTGCTGATTGCTCCTCCTGTAGCCTGGTTAACCATGCGTTTCGGTACATCGCTCCGAAAACTGGCGCGTGAGAGTTTCGAGGGTCATAAGCGCTTGACCGATACCGCCCAGGAAGCACTGGCTAATCAAAGCATCGTGAAAGCATATCGAGCGGAATCACGTGAGAGCAATCGCTTCACCGCAGTGGCGCAACGCATCCGGCGCGCGCACCTACGTTCGGCAAGCATTTCCGGGATGGCACCGCCCACAATCGAACTTGTTGGCGTGCTTTTCATCGCCGTCCTGCTCTTTTTCGGTGAGCGTGAGATCAGGTTAGGCCGCATGGACACTGCGCAGTTTTTTGCATTCATGCTCTTTCTATTGCGCAGTTACGACCCGATGCGAAAACTATCGCGGCTGCAAAACGCAATGGAACAGGCCCTGGCTGCCGCGCGCCACGTGTGGGAAGTAATGGATGAAGACATCGCAATTCCCGACAAGCCGGACGCAGTTGAGCTTAAGCCTTTGCAGCACGCGATTGAGTTTCGAGATGTTCACTTCGAATACGATGGAAATTCCCGTTCGGTCTTACGCGGTGTCACTCTCACCGTGCATGCCGGAAAGATGGTGGCCCTGGTTGGTGAATCGGGAGTCGGAAAATCGACGTTGACCAAGTTGCTGCCGCGCTTTCACGATCCTATCTCCGGCTCGGTGACCTGGGATGGCACTGATTTGCGTGATGCGCGGCTGGCCAGCTTGAGAGGTCAGATTGCGCTGGTGACACAGGAGACAGTGCTTTTTAATGACACGGTCCGCTACAACATTTCTTACGGCCGGCCTGATGCTTCGGATGACGAGATCAAAGAAGCAGCGCGCATCGCCTTTGCGCATGATTTCATCATGGAATTGCCTGATGGTTATGATACTGTGGTCGGCGAGCGCGGCACTTTTCTTTCCGGAGGCCAACGACAACGTCTGGCGATCGCGCGCGCCGTTTTGCTGGACGCGCCCGTTTTAATTCTCGACGAAGCTACTTCGGCTCTCGACGCTGAATCTGAGCGACTGGTCCAGCGCGCGATTGCCAACCTGATTCGCGATCGAACCACGATCGTGATCGCGCATCGCCTCTCGACCATTCGGCGCGCCGACGCCATCGTGGTAATGGAAGCCGGCCGGGTCATTGAAATGGGCACTCATGACGAGTTGCTCTCGCGAAATGGCCAGTACCGGCGGCTTTACGAGATGCAGTTTGCGGATGATGAAGAATTGGAAGTGGTTAGTGGTCAGTAGTTAGTGGTCAGTAGTTAGTGGTCAGTAGTCCAAAGCACGAAGTACAAAGTATTGAGTTCTAAGTTATGAAATCCATGACCGGATATGGACGGGGCGCGGCGACCGGCGACAACTTCGCCGTGGTGGTTGAGATTAAGACTGTCAACAACCGCTATCTCGACGTGCACCTTCGTCTGAGCCAGGAAATCTCTTCTCTCGAAGTCGTAGTCAAACGCCAGATTGGCGCTCGTATTTCCCGTGGCCGTGTGGATGTGAGTGTCACTCTCGATCGGGTTGGCGAAATCGCATATGAAGTTAATCGTCCGTTGCTCTCCGGCTATATCAAAGCCCTGCGCAATATTCAAAAGGAGTTCAATCTGCCCGGTGAACTGGACGTCAACTCACTCGTGCGCCTGCACGGTGCGCTGCAACCGGCGCGCGAAGGTCTCGACGAATTCGCGATCGGCGGACTGGAGCGGGCAGTCGCTGAGGCGCTCGACGATTTAGAGCGCATGCGCGAGATCGAAGGCGCCGCCCTGGCCGAAGAGATGAGAGTGCACGTCGCAAAGATTGAATCCGAAGTGCCGATTATCGAGGCCGCGGCTGCCGGCTTGGTTGACGCTTATCGCACTCGTTTGCAGAAACGGATTAGCGAACTCCTGGCTCGCGGAGGTCAGGCCATTGAACTTGACGCCGGACGGCTCGCCCAGGAAGTCGCTTATTTGGCGGATCGCAGCGACATTAGCGAGGAATTGGCGCGCCTGCGCAGCCATCTGGAACAGTTTCGTGAGGCCATTGATTCGCCCGGCGAAGTGGGCAAGCGGCTCGATTTTCTGCTTCAGGAGCTGAATCGCGAAGCGAACACGGTGCTGTCAAAATCAACTGCCATCTCGATCAAGGATGCGGCCCTCGCGATCAAGGGCGAGGTTGAGAAACTACGCGAACAAGTGCAGAATGTTGAGTGAGTTAACGAGAACTCCGGCTGACGACAGTGCAAAGGCAACTGCGGCGCGCGGCATGTTGGTGGTCGTCAGCTCTCCGTCAGGCGGCGGCAAAGGTACTTTGATCCGGCGTGTCCTGAGTTCCCTAAGCAATCTGGCTTACTCAGTTTCATACACCACGCGCTCGTCTCGTCCCGGCGAACTGAATGGCCGCGAATATTTTTTCGTTTCGACGATTGAATTCGAAGAGATGATTGCGCGCGGCGAGTTCCTCGAGTGGGCCAACGTTTACGGCCATCTTTACGGCACCAGCAGCGCGCAGGTTGAGCGCGAGCGCACCGCAGGTCGCGACATTATCCTGGAGATCGACGTTCAGGGCGCGGCGAACATTCGCGCAACTGTCGATGGTCCAGTTACGATCTTCATTCTGCCGCCGTCGTTTGAAGTATTACGTGATCGATTGATATCCCGCGGTACCGATTCGCCGGAAGATCTGCAACGCCGGCTTACCGGAGCACCGGCCGAAGTCGAGCAGTACAAGGATTTTGAATACGTCATCCTCAATGATGACGTTGACTGCGCGGCAAATAAGCTCGCTGCGATCATCACGGCCGAGCGAATGCGGCGGCGCGAGCGCCAGGAGCCGGCATTGAAGGACGCACTCGCTGATTTTGCGAAAGTCCAGAACCCCGACACGTCGGGATAAGAGCGCGTTATCTGATGCACGCGGGCGCCCTCGCTCGCATTGAGAGGCACAAGACTACTGGGAGTGTGGGGCGGCCTCGCCCACATCTTGTAGAGCAATCGTCCCTCGCTCCCCAGGCTGAATTTTCGAAGTAGACTTGCTATTTTGTTTGATGGATGTTCACGATTCGGTAATTAAGAGGAGACTCATTCGCTTATGCCCACTATTCAGGAAGAACTAAAAGAGGCAATCGGCCCAGATCAAGTTCCCGAGATCGATTCCAAATATCGATTAATCATTCTTGCTGCCAAGCGCAGCAAACAACTTCAGCGCGGCGCGCGCCCGCGCATCGACATTGACACGGCCAAACACAAGCCGACCCGTATTGCGCTGGAAGAGGTTTTGCGAGGTATGGTGCAGTTTCATACAACTCATGATGGCGAGGATTCAGAGGAAGGTTGATCTGCGATCGATGATTTTTCCTCATTGAGTCAGAGTGATGTCTTCAGTCCAGTCTGGCACACTGGGCGCCTCACGGTTTTTTCGAAGGCTTTTTTTGATCGTGCTGAGTTTCATGACTACCTCTGAGGCCCGAAGGGCCGATATGAATTCATGCCGGTCCTTCGACCTCGCCAACAGTCTAAAAAATCCGTAACCCCGACCTGACGGTCGGAGCTACTGCATAACGGCCCGAAGGGCCTGGGTCTCAAAATCGCAAGCGTGACCCGGTTACCCCCAAGAACCACTCTGTCACTCGCACCGTTACATCCCTTTGTAATCGGGCCCACCGCCACCTTCCGGCGTCACCCAATCAATAATCTGGTAGGGATCCATGATGTCGCAGGTCTTGCAGTGCACACAGTTCGAGAAGTTGATCTGAAGATGGCGCCCGCCGTCACCGTTTGAAACCATTTCATAAACCGCCGCCGGACAGAAGCGTTGACAGGGATTGGCGTACTCCTGCGTGCAACGAGTAACACAGATGTTTGGGTCGAGCACGTGCAGGTGCGCCGGCTGATCTTCGTTGTGCGCGACCGCAGCGTGATAAACATCGGTGACTTTGTTGAAAGTGAGTTTGTTGTCGAAGTGCAGGTCCTTATAACGCTGCGCCGGATCATCGCCTTGATAGCCGTAATCAGAGATCTTTCGAATCGCTTCGTGCCCGGCCTCCTGATGATCACGATTAAGAATTCCCCAGGCGCGTCCGCCGGTTAAGAACTGCAAACCCGCATTAGCCAGCCCGAGCCATCTTCCATGACGAAACGCCGCATGGAAATTTCGATAATGGCGCAACTCAGGAGTGATCCAACTTTCTTTGACACTCTTTTCGTAGCTGGCTAAAGACCTTGCCGAATAGTCTTCCGAAACGAGCGCTTCAAAGATCGTTTCGGCGGCCAGCATCCCGCTCTTGATCGCGCTGTGAATTCCCTTTAATCGCGCAGCGTTTAGAAATCCGGCCGTATCTCCGACCAGCAGAACACCATCAGCGTAAAGCCTGGGGATTGCAAACATCCCACCCGCGGCGATCGCCTTGGCGCCATAGCGGATCATCTTGCCGCCGTTGAGGAGTTTCGCAACAAACGGATGGGTCTTAAAGCGTTGAAACTCGGCGTGCGGATCGATTAGCGGATCGCGATAGTCCAACCCCGTAACATATCCGAGGTTCAGGATGTTGTTCTGCATTCCGTAAATCCACCCGCCACCGTAGGTCCATTGATCAGACGGAAACCCGAGGGTATGCGTCACTCGACCGGCCGGATAACGATTATCCGGAAGCTGCCAAAGCTCTTTCACGCCAACGCTGTAAACCTGCGGCTCGCGCCCTTGGTCGAGCCTTAATCGCTGAATCAATTTCTTGGCAAGCGATCCTCGCACTCCTTCACCGAGCACAGTAATCTTTGCCAGCAAGTCAACGCCTGGTTCGAAGTTGTCTTTCTGCCTCCCTTCCTTGTCGATACCTTTATCGCCCGTGCGCACGCCGATGACGTGATCGTGTTCGTCGTAAAGCATCTCGGCGCCGGGAAATTCCGGAAAGATATTCACGCCGGCGGCCTCGCACTTTTCGCCGAGCCACGCCGTCAATCGATTAAGCGAAACGATGTAATAGCCGTGATTAGCGAGCGGCGGCGGCGTGATCGGTGAACGAATTGCGCGTTTGCTGGTGAGATAGAGAAAGTGATCCTCTTTAACCGGAGATTCGAGCGGAGCCCCCTGTTCGATAAAATCCGGAATTAATTCCGCAAGTCCGCGCGGATCCATGACCGCACCGGAAAGAATATGGGCGCCGATGGATGCGCCTTTTTCGATGACGGCGATCTGGACTTCGCCGAGAGACTTACCCTCGCGAGTTCGATTCGCGATTGCCTCATTATGTTCGGCAACCAAACGCGCCAGATGCAACGCGCCGCTCAGGTTCGCGGGCCCGGCGCCCACGAACACCACGTCCATCTCGAGACTTTCGCGCTCCATTAGCTTCTAATCGCGATCCAACGGGATTACAGAAAATGAATGACCATTCAGTTGCGGAGTATAACAAACGCAACGTCTTTGCTGAAGCGGGATAAATTTTGGATCGTGTGTTAGTTTGCTTTGCGCCTTTGGATCCTCTTTACGCTTTTTGCCAGAACTTATCGATGTTTTTAACGCAAAGCCGCGAAGTGAAACCGGAGGCGCCAACAAAACCAAATTCAGGCACTATGCAATTTCAAGTCACGCACTTTTGTTCTCTCAGATCGCTGTTATAAACTGCGCCCTAACGGAGGCCCCAAAATGATTCTGTGTTATCGATCGATTCCGGCTATCGTGATTGCGACTGCCATGCTGCTTTCGGTCGTGCAACCGGCCCATGCGTGCGGGCCGTTTTTTACGGACGCAATTTTCGTTTATTCGAAGCACCCCGACTTTCCCCTCGAACGATTTGCTGAGGGAACGCTCGGAGTCTTGCAACCGACGTACGCGCGCTCGTATCTGTTTGTCGCTTATCGTACGCTGACCGGCGTGGGCTTAAGTGCAAGCGAAGCGACTGCGCTAAAGAGCCTATGGGATGATCGGCTGAGTAGTGGCGGCGAACTGGATGACTCTGCCTTGATCAAAAAGTGGACCGACGCGCGCAGCAAGGTACCGGGCCTCAGCGCCTCTCCGGAGATTCGGGCGTTTCGCCGTCGAGAGAAACCTCATGAATACGAAAGTTACTTGAACTGCCAGGAAGATGCTTTTGATAACGCGGCCGCGACGCTTGCTGATCGCATTAAGCGTTTTGGCGCCGACAGCCCGCTGGTCCATGACTGGGTGAGCGCGCAGGACGCGGTGTTCGCAAACTGTTACGAGGGAAAGCACATCCCGGAACCGATTTCGCCGAGCGCTGAAACAATCGCGGTTGCTGATCGCGCTTATCAGATTGGGGCCGCTAACTTTTACGCGGAAAACTTCGATGAAGCAAAAGCAGCCTTTGATGACATAGCCCGTGATCGGCGTTCAATGTTCCGCGAGAAGGCGCCTTACCTCGCAGCCCGGGCCCTCATACGCAAAGCGAGTCTGTCAGATAAAGAGGAAGAGGGTCGTCCATGGCTGGCAGAAGCAGAAACACGGCTTAACGCTATTCTGAAGGACAAGTCATTATCGTCGTCACATCATGCAGCCGCGCGCCTGCTGAATCTCGATCGCGTGCGGTTGCATCCGGAAGAGAAGATCCACGAGCTGGCCCGTTCGATTGCCAGGAAAGACATTAGCCCTGATTTCAAACAGGATGTTTGGGATTACACTGTGCTGCTCGACAAATTCGTTGGCGATGATGATGAACCGAAGAAAGTCATTCCGGCCGGCATTAAATCTGATGAGCTCACTGACTGGATCTTGACGCTGCAGGACACTTCGGCAGAGGCCGTCGGGCACTCGTTTGAGCGTTGGGAGAAAACCCGCTCCCTGGCTTGGCTCACCGTGTCGCTAATCAAAGCGGACCCTCAACACCCCGGCCTCGACCAGCTGCTTGATGCTGCGCAGCGAATCGATGAGAACTCGCCGGCTTTTCCGACCGTTACATTTAACAATGTACGGTTGCTAATCGAAAGCGGCCGCAACGAACCGGCGCGAAAAGCACTTGCCGGCATGCTGGGAAAAGATCGCTCGTTGTTGCCCAAATCCGCAGTAAACCGGTTTCTTAGCCAGCAGATGATGCTGGCCCAAAACCTGGACGAATTTGTAAAAGCGGCCCAACGTATTCCAGCAGGATTCAGCGACGATGCCGACGGGCGCGAACTTCCGGAAGATGAGAAGGAGGCAAACGAGACCACCAAAGGCGCGCAGTTTTTCTTTGATGCCGACGCGGCGAGCATCATCAATCAGGCTATGCCCGTCGCAGTGTTGACCGAAGCTGCGCTCAGCAAGGCTCCAGCCGCCAACCTTCGTCGAGATCTGGCGCGCGCTGCATTCATGCGGGCAGCATTGCTCGATGCCCATGAGCGGGCTTCGGAAATGATTGACGTCCTTGGAAGCTATTATCCCGAAATGAAAGGCGCCCTGGCGGCGTACCAACGAGCCAACACTGCCGACGCGCGCCGGTACGCCACGATCTACATTGCCTTGAAATTTCCGGGCATGCGTCCTTACGTGGCCGTAGGGATCGGCCGTACCACTGCTCTCGCCGAGATTGACAGCTTTCGCGACAACTGGTGGTGTGCAGAGCCGCCCGCGCCTCCGTCCGATTGGTCTGGAGAAGAACAGACTGAGAAGAAACCAAAACCGATCTCGCCGCCCGAATTTCTGATCAGATCGCAAGCGGTCGCAAAAGGAGAGATTGGCGCCTTGCAAGCATTGGGGACCGGCCCCAACTACTTTGCCCAGACCGCCATTGACTGGGCCCGAAAGAATCCTGCGGATCCGCACGCGCCGGAGGCTTTGCACCTAGCCGTAAGGTCGACCCGTTATGGTTGTACTGACAAAGAGACGGGACGCTGGTCAAAAGCGGCGTTTGATCTGCTCCACGCGCGCTATCCGAACACGTCCTGGGCCAGAGCCACCAAATATTGGTTTAAAGACTAAACTAATGAAGCGTAGTGTCCCGCTCATATTGGGCGATCCAACTTAACCAGCTTATCCAAGGTTCCGGGCGTGACTGAATACAAACATACAAATGCCCTAATCAACGAAACCAGCCCTTATCTGCTGCAGCACGCCCACAATCCGGTCAATTGGCATCCGTGGGGAGATGAAGCGCTTGCCCAGGCCCGGGCAGGAAATAAACCGATTCTTCTGAGTATTGGATATTCCGCCTGCCACTGGTGCCATGTAATGGAACGCGAGTCGTTCGAGAATGAAACGATTGCGGCGGTCATGAACGAGAACTTCATCAACATCAAGGTTGATCGAGAGGAGCGGCCGGATCTCGATCAGATTTACATGAATGCCGTGCAGATGATGACCGGACAGGGCGGCTGGCCCATGACGATGTTTCTCACTCCCGAAGGAATTCCGTTTTATGGCGGCACATATTTTCCGCCCGACGATCGATATAACATGCCCGGCTTTCCGCGCGTGCTGATGAGCGTTGCGGAGGCGTATCGCGCACAGCCTGACCAGGTCCAGCATACGGCCACCGCCATGCTCGGCGAATTGCGGCGAGTCGGCCTGACGCAGACGTCCAACGAACTGATTACTACGGAATTGCTCGATAGTTCATACCGTCGCGTTGCCACCAATTACGACGTGCGGAATGGCGGCTTTGGCAGCGCGCCAAAGTTTCCACCCGCGATGGTCCTCGAGTTCCTGCTGCGTACTAATTATCGCACCGGCGCTGAAGAGCCACTGGCGATCGTCACGACCACCTGCCTCAAAATGGCGCGCGGCGGCATTTACGATCAACTTGGCGGCGGCTTTCATCGATACTCGGTTGACGCAAAATGGCTCGTTCCCCATTTTGAAAAAATGCTTTACGACAACGCGTTGTTGTCCCGTCTTTATTTACATGTCTATCAGGCAAGCAAAGAAAACAGAGCTCGCCGGGTCGTCGAGGAGACTCTCGATTATGTTCTACGAGAGATGACTGCTCCCGGAGGGGGGTTCTATTCCACCCAGGACGCCGACTCAGAGGGCCATGAAGGCAAATACTTTGTTTGGAGCCGCGCCGAAATTGTTGACGCTCTCGGGGCCAACGATGCTGAAATCTTTTGCGATTACTTCAACGTCACGGATGAGGGCAACTTTGAAGGCAAAAATATTCTGAACATTACTGCTTCGCGCGAAGATGTCGCACAGAGTCACAACCTGAAGTGCGACCAGCTCGATGAACTCTTACGTCGCTGCCGGGCGACGCTGTTCAAGATTCGCGAGCAACGAATAAAACCCGCACGCGATGAAAAGGTCCTGACTGCCTGGAATGGCCTGATGCTCGCGAGTTTCGCCGAAGCTGCCGCGACGTTTGAGCGTCAGGATTATCTGGAGGCGGCGCGGCGAAACGCTCGCTTTGTTCTGAGCGATATGCGCCAGGAGGGGTTGCTGTTCAGAACTTATAAGGATGGCCATGCGAAATTGAATGGCTACCTTGACGACTACGCCTTCTTCAGCGACGGTTTGGTCGAGCTCTATGAAGCAACCGGAGAGATCGAGTGGCTTAAAGGGGCGTTATCTTTAACGGATAAGATGATTGAGGAATTTTGGGACCAGAGCGATGGTGGTTTCTTCTACACCGGCAAATCACATGAACAGTTAATTGTTCGCTCGAAAGACTATTTTGATAATGCGACGCCGTCGGGTAACTCCGTAGCAGCAGCTGTTCTTCTCCGCCTGGCTGTTCTCACCGACAATGATGAATATCGAAGATTCGCAGTCAGCACGCTCAGACTGCTCGCGGATCAGATTCGCCGGTACCCTTCAGGCTTCGGTCTGGCCCTCTCCGCGGTGGACTTTTACTTGTCATCACCGATCGAAATCGCGCTGGTCGCCGCGAATCATCGCGAACTGCAAGCGTTTACTCAAGTGATTTGGCGAGAATATCTTCCGAATCGGGTTATTGCTACGAGCTTCTCGCCCGAAGAACCTGGCGCTGATCTCGTCCCATTGCTCCGCGATCGCCGAACAATTAAAGGCCAGGCGACGGCCTTTGTTTGTGAGCATTACACCTGTAAAACGCCGGTCACCGATCCAGTAGAGCTCGCCGATCAACTTCGTTCCCCACGATAGCCCGATATACCAGCCAGCCTCGACCCGCTCGTCAAGCCAAATAAAACATTTGACGAAGCCAGTTAATTACCGCTATTCTAACCACGCGCTAAACGCTGTTGGCGCCGGCCGGCAATGGTTTAACACACAAGCGGCCTCATTTCCTTTCCATATCTCTCTTGGCACCTCGTCGTCCACCCCGGACATTATGAGTCTACTTAAAACGAAGGTTTCGACTCGAGCACGAACTGCCGATTGGAAGGTACTGATTTTCCTGGCGATCGTCGGCGTGCTGGGCGGAGTCATTCTCGCATACGGTTTCTCCGAGATCGGGAAGTTGCCACTTTGGGGCTGGGAAGGATTTCTGACGTTTGGCGTCTTAGTTCTCCTGACGGTTGCCTGCAGCCGATTTACTGTTCCGGTCACCAACATAGATGGTGTCAGCCAAAGCTATAAATCCGCCGCTGAAGCATTCATCTTCCTCGCAGTAATGATGTATGCGTTGGCTCCGGCGAATAACGTTGGTCCGGCAATCATTCTCGCAGGTATTGGCGGTTTTATTTCGTCATTTCGCCTGGCGAAGCCCGAAACCACGGTTTTTACTATCGGCACAACCATCATCTCGACTTTTGGGGCTTCACTCGTTTACAAGGTTTTGGTTCTCGCGCTGGCTTCCGGTGCTCTGGCGGAAAATCAGCGGGGCGCGGTACTCAACATTCTGCTTTTCCCCCTTTGCGTTTTTGGCCTGGTCCAATACGCTTTGAGCACTGCAATCACCTCGGCTTATAGTTCCTTCCACTCGAGCAAGCGCCGGCTGTCGATCTCGCAGGAAAGTCTGATGTGGTCTTTGATGACCCAGGTCGCCGGCGTCACCGCCGCTGCATTGTTTTACTCGGCCATTCACGAAGGAACAATTCCCTTCCTGTTTATCGGTTTCCTCATCATCGTCCTTGTGCATTTCCTGTATCGCTTTAATGAAAAGCGGCTCGGCGAAGTGAAGCGTGCTGAAGCCGACAAACTCAAATACGCGGAAGAGATTGCCGAGCTTCATATGAATACGATCGAGTCGTTGGCAATCGCCATCGATGCAAAGGACCAGACGACGCATGGTCACGTAAGGCGCACCCAACTCTACGCGACTGAGATGGGCAAACTCCTCAAGGTAAGCGATCAGGACTCACGAGCGCTTGTTGCCGGCGCTCTATTGCATGACATCGGAAAGCTCGCTGTTCCGGAGTACATCCTTAACAAGCCCGGAAAACTGACTGAATCTGAATTCGCAAAGATGAAGATTCATCCCACGGTCGGCGGCGATATTCTGAAGCGAGTCAATTTCCCTTATCCGGTAGAAGATATTGTTCGCTATCACCATGAAAAGTGGAACGGCACGGGTTACCCGAAGGGCCTGAAGGCGGAACACATTCCGCTCGTGGCTCGAATCATCTCAGTCGTGGACTTTTATGATGCTACTCGCTGCGATCGTCCTTACCGGAAAGGAATGAAGCGCGAAGACTCGGTCGCACTGCTGCAAAAAATGGCGGGCTCATCGTTCGACCCGAAGGTAGTTGACTTCTTCATCCGAAACGTATCGGAATTTGATCGGCTCATCGACTCGCAGGATATTGAGGAGCAGGTTCCCTCAGAGAACATAGACTTACTGAACAAAGCAAAACCTGACGCCGGCCTGGCCTCGGAAGCTGTCGAGAGGTCGGACAATACCGGATTTCGATCGATTACCGAAGCGCAGCGCGAAGTCTTCGCGCTGCACGAAATTGCGCAGACTATCGGGTCATCGCTGAATATGAACGATACGGTGACTTTAATCTCGAACAAGTTGCGCGCGATCGTGCCGTTTGACTCCTGCATCATCTTCATCGTTGACGATCATTCCGGCAAGGCGATTGCCATTCACGCCGGCGGTGATCACGCGGAGCTCTTTTACCGCCGGCAGATGAATGTCGGCGAAGGCATCACCGGATGGGTAATCGCGAACGGTCGTTCGATGTGCAACTCTTCGCCTGAACTTGATTTGATTGGCGTCTCCGAAGAAATCGCCAGGAACTACCGCGGCGTACTGGTATCGCCCTTAATTCGCGAGGACGGCGCCTTTGGTGCGATTGCTCTCTATTCAAAGAGCCGGACTTCTTACACCACCGAACACGTGCGCCTGCTTGAATCGGTCGCACAACATGCCGCCTCGGCGCTGAACAATGCCATCACGTTCGAGAAAACAAAAGAAAGCGCTCTGACAGATGCGCTTACCGACTTACCCAACGCGCGAGGGTTCTACATGGTGCTCGAGCAAAGGCTGGCTGAGTGTCAACGAATGAACCGCGAATCGCTCTCGGTAATCAGCATGGATATCGACGATTTCCGCACGATCAACGATCAGTGGGGACATGCCATCGGCGATCGTCTGTTATCAAGCGTAGGGCGCGTGATTCGCAAAGAGCTTCGCCAGATGGACATCCTTTCCCGTTATGCCGGTGATGAATTCGTCGCCATCATGCCGATGGCCTCGACGCAGATGGCCGGAATGGTGGCTCAGCGAATTCGCAAAGCTGTGGCGGCTCATGAATTTCAAGTTCGGGACGGCAAGATGGTAAGAGTTACAGTCAGCACCGGGGTTTCATGCTTTCCTGCCGATGGTGAAACTACCGAAGAACTACTGACGGCCGCGGCGCGCCACATGCAGCAAGAGAAGAATGCGCGCAAGAACCTTGTTAATCTGACGACGATGCCGGTCTCGGCGCGGGTCGATCACTACACCTAATCCCTGATTTACTTGTGAATTTTGGGCGCGCTGTTTCGCTTCGAGACGCGCCCCTTTTTTTGTGCCGTTTTGTCACACCGCGCGCATCGCGTATAATTGCCGGGTTTTTCAAATGCGCCACTACTGCCTTCGGGGGTATTGCTTTCGGCTCCGATTGCAGGTCGTAAAACGTTTCCATGAGTAATCAGACTACCGAACGAGGCGGAAAAATCAGGGACGCAGGTAGCTCAGGCTCGATGGTCGAACCTGATCTGGTTAATCGTCAGGCCGGGCGCGCGTCCAGCGCGGCGCTCGCCGAAGCCGAAACCTTGTCTGAAGACAAAGATACCCTATTAGACATTTTTCGACAGATGCTTCTCATTCGCCGCTTTGAAGAGAAGTGCGCGGAATCTTATGCGCTGGGAAAGATTGGCGGTTTCTGTCACTTGTATATTGGCCAGGAGGCCGTCGGCGTCGGCGCGATTTCGGCCATTCGTCCCGACGATTACGTCCTGACAAGCTATCGGGAGCACGGCCAGGCGATTGCCAAGGGAATGTCGCCGGATTCGGTGATGGCCGAACTGTATGGGAAAGCAGGCGGCTGTTCGGGAGGCAAAGGGGGCTCGATGCACCTGTTCAGCAGCGAGCTGAATTTTCTCGGCGGCCATGCAATCGTTGGCGGGCAGATTCCTCTGGCGACCGGGGTGGCTTTCGCCAGCAAGTACAGACAAACAGATCAGGTAACTCTCTGCTTCTTCGGTGAAGCCGCGGTTAATCAGGGCGCGTTTCATGAATCGCTGAACATGGCCCAGCTTTGGAAGCTTCCCTGTATTTACATTTGCGAGAATAACCAATACGGAATGGGTACATCGCTGGAGCGCGCCATGTCGGTGCAGAGTGTCGCTCAAAAAGCTTGTGCCTACGAGATTGCTTCTGAATTAGTCGATGGCATGGACGTGCTGGCGATGCGCCATGCTACTGAGCGCGCAGCCGAGCGCGCGCGAAAAGAATCCCTGCCAACGCTAATCGAGGCGCGAACGTATCGCTACATGGGGCACTCAATGTCCGACCCGGGAAAGTATCGCACGCGAGCAGAGATCGAAAAATACCAGGAGCGCGATCCAATCAAACTGTTCACGTCCGTCCTTAAAGAGAATGACGTAATCGACGATGACCGGATCGCAGACCTAGAAAAAGAAATTAAGGAACAGGTCGAGCACGCAGTGCGCTTTGCGGAAGAAAGCCCTGAGCCGGACGCCGCCGAGCTTTACACAGATATCTACTCGATGCCCATCAATAACTAACCATGGCCGTAATGACGATGCGCGATGCTTTGAACCAGGCGCTCAGCGAGGAGCTGGCGCGCGATGAGAACGTGTTTCTCATGGGTGAAGAAGTCGCGGAATATCAAGGCGCATACAAGGTGACGCGCGGACTCCTGGAGAAATACGGTCCCAAGCGGGTCATCGACACCCCGATCACCGAACTTGGTTTTGCCGGTCTGGGGGTGGGCGCGGCGATGGCCGGCCTGCGTCCGATCGTCGAGTTCATGACATTCAACTTCTCGATCCTGGCGACTGATCAAATCATTAACTCCGCCGCCAAAATGCTTTATATGTCGGCCGGCCAATTCAAGATTCCGATTGTCTTTCGCGGTCCGGGCGGCTCGGCTTACCAGGTTTCGTCGCAGCATTCACAGGCGCTTGAATCCTGGTATGCGTATTTCCCGGGATTAAAGGTCGTGATGCCCTCGACCCCCGCCGACGCGAAAGGCCTGCTTAAGAGCGCCATTCGCGACGATGATCCGGTGATCTTTATCGAACAGGAACGAATGTACGGTATGAAAGGTGAAGTGTCTGAAGACGCCGATTTCACCATCCCGCTCGGTGTTGCCGAAGTCAAACGAGAAGGCAGCGACGCGACCATCATCGCGCGTTCGCTAATGGTGCCGATTGCGCTTCAGGCGGCGGACGAACTCGATAAGCAGGGTGTGTCCTGCGAAGTCATCGACCCGCGAACAATTCGGCCACTTGATATTGAGACGATCGTTAAGTCGGTTGAGAAAACGAACCGCGTCGTGATCGCGGAAGAATCGCATCCCTTTTGCAGCGTCGCGGCGGAAATAAGTGCCCAGATCACAGAACGCGCGTTTGATTATCTGGACGCTCCGGTCAAGCGTGTTTCCGGCGCCGATGTGCCGATGCCCTACGCAAAGAATCTCGAAAGACTTGCAATCCCCGGCGTCGAGCAGCTGGTCGCAGCCGTTCGCGAGGTTTCGTATCTGTAGTCGCTAAAATTGTTAGCAGTCGAGGTCTTTAATTGACTGCCTACTGGTCACGGCTCACTGTTAACTGCTTACTGATATGGCCACCCAAGTCGTCATGCCGAAACTTTCGCCGACCATGGAAGAGGGTCAACTCTCTCGCTGGTTGAAAAAAGAAGGCGACAAAGTTTCAATGGGCGAGCCGCTGGCCGAGATCGATACCGACAAAGCGACAATGGAGATGCAAGCGCTCTCAACCGGAGTTCTGCGTAAGATTCTGATTAACGAAGGCGACAGCGCGCCGCTGGGGCAGCCGATCGCGATTATCGGCGAACCTGACGAAGATATTTCCGAGCTGTTGAAGGGTGCGCAAGCGGCTAAGCCAGCGAAAGCAGAAGCGGCGCCCACAAAATTGCCGGAATCGGAAGCAGCACCTGCAGTCGAAACTGCAAGCGCCGCAAAAGAGCGAGACCAGGTGAGACCGTCGATCGCTCCAGTTTCGGCGGACGGGCAAAGGGCGGCGGAAGCCGCGCCGGGCGGCCGGGTTTTGATCTCGCCCATCGCCGCGCGCATGGCCGCCGATGCCGAAATAGACTTGAGCAGTCTCCGCGGCAGCGGCCCTTCGGGCCGGATCATCAAGCGCGATGTTGAAGAAGCCATCAGCGGCAAAGGAAAGCAAACCGCGCCGCGACTGCGAGTCGTCACCCCGATGCGAACCGGCAAGCCTGTCAGTTTTGAGCCTTCGGCTTATCGCGACGAACCGCTAAGCGAAATGCGGCGCACAATCGCGCGCCGGCTGGTAACATCTCTCGGGCCCGTCCCGCATTTCTTTCTTACCACCGAGATTGATATGGAACGCGCCGCGGATCTGCGGCGGTCGCTGAACGAAATCGATCCGGAATTAAAGGCCAGTATCAACGACATCGTTATCAAAGTTGCTGCCGCGGCGTTGATGCGGCATCCGCAGGTAAACGCGTCGTTTCAGGAAAAAACTGTTCGGTATTACGAGCACGCGGACATCGGCATGGCGGTGGCTACCGAGAACGGCTTGATCACTCCGGTAATTCGCTCGGCCGACGTGAAATCACTAAGTGAAATCGCCGTCGAAGCGCGCGAGCTCGCAACCCGCGCGCGGGCACGTAAACTGAAACCCGAAGAGTACACCGGCGCCACCTTCTCGATTAGCAATCTGGGCATGTTTGGGATTGATGAATTCACAGCGGTGATCAATCCGCCCGAAGGGGCAATCCTGGCCATTGGCGCAATGTCGCCGAAGCCGGTCGCCCGTGACAATCAGGTGGCGATTCGCCAAACGATGCGGATCACTATGTCATGCGATCATCGCGTGGTTGATGGCGCCATCGGCGCTCAATTTCTGCAAACCTTCAAAAAGATTCTCGAGAATCCTCTCTATCTGTTCGTTTGACTCAGCCCGCTAACCTAACTGCGCGCTTTCGTCACAGCGGAGCTGCTCCGCACCTTGCTCTGATCCTGGTGCAAATCATGTTTGCGACGTGGCCGATCGTCGGCAAGGTGGTTCTGCGCTCGGTTCCCACTACCGGATTGGTAGCCGTGCGCGTAGCCGGCGCGGCGTTACTATTTATCGCGCTCGAACGGGGTGGCGGAGCAATCAAGCGCAAAGATTGGCCCATGCTCGTAATCGTGAGCTTGCTCGGGGTCGTGCTCAATCAATTGTTGTACGTCAAAGGCTTAACCTTCACTTCAGCAATAAACGCGACGCTGATCGGAACTGCGATCCCGGTTTTCACCTTGTTTGTTGGCGTGCTCCTGGGGCAGGACCGCGCTACGTTCCGCCGGCTGGGGGGAATCCTGCTAGCAGGAGCCGGAGTTATTTATCTGATCGAGCCGGGGCGGGCGAATTTTTCCAGCAGCACGATCACCGGCGATCTTTTGATCATCAGTAACTCGATCGTTTACGGAGCCTACCTGGCTGTCTCGAAAGATTTGAGCAGCCGCTATGGCGCACTAACTTTGATTAAATGGATTTTCATTGTGTCCTGCGTCTTCACCCTGCCAGTGGGCGCGCCGGCAACGGCACAAATGATTACTGCTCACTTGTCGTGGGGAATCTGGCTCGGGATTCTTTACATCATTCTGATACCGACGGCCGGCGCTTATTACCTGAATGCCTGGGCGCTGGCGCGGGTTCCGCCGAGCACAGTTGCTGTTTATATCTACCTGCAACCGTTGGTCGCATTCGTCCTGGCACCCTGGCTTCTGGGTGAGACACTAAGCTGGCGGGCGCTGGTTGCTGCGGTGCTGATTTTTGCCGGCGTTGCGATCGTCACGCGTCGCGCTCGCAGCCGGTCTGTTAAAGAAATTTCCGAACGTCCTGAGGCGTTGGGCCATTAAGACTGAATGAATGATCGCAGGGCGGACGCCTTAACCCCGTTGCTCAACGTGTTGCTGAGAGCGCGGACGTCCACCTCCGCGTTTTCAACTTGATGCTGGGAGCGCGGACGTCCACGTCCGCATTTCTTTTACAACCGCAAAAACTTCTGGCACGACCGGCAGTGACTGCGGCGGCGCGCGTTCAACGTTCCGCAGCCGCCGCAACGAAGATACATCGTCCGCGCAAACCAGTTAGTGATCAGCGCGGCGCCGCCCAGGATAGCGAGCGCCAGCGCTGCGTTGAGGATAGTTTCTTTCAAGCGGCTTTTTTATAGCTATTGCGGATGTAATTCTGATGCTGTTGTCCCCTTTCGTATCCGCGGCGAAAAGCAGACCTTTCCGCCTCGCTTCCGTAACGCTCGCGCAAATCGCCCACAACCTGCTCATGGGGTTGATTACGCCGCAAAGGATGTAATGCAGCTTCGAATCCGAGCCGATACGTTGCTTCGTCCAGTTTGAAGTCTCCACCCTCTTTCGTATAGTGCTCTGCTTCGCCATCACGCAGACCGATCCACCACTCATGACGGGCCGTGTCGATGGACTCTGCGCCGGCATTAAGCAATTCAGCGCGAGCTTTCTCGGCAAGTTCCTCCGTTTCCGCCAGCGCGATCACGACTGACCTCCCCCGTCGCAATGCGTCTTCATACACAAACAGCTCGTCGTGCGGCAAACCTTTGTAGATGCCTTCTTCCAAAGCTTCGCCCGCCAGACTTCCCGCAGCAGCGCCGCCGGTTCCCAACAAAGCGGCCCCCAGCAAACCGAAAGCGATGACCGGTCCGACGCCCGGAACCAGAATGCTCGCCGCGGCCGCGCCGGCGCTGAATCCGCCGGCCACACCCATCGCGCCGCCGACGGTTGCGCCCATCGCGCTGCCCATTCCCGGCTGTTCAGTTTCCGTGGTCAGCACCCGCCCTTCGAGATCTTCTTCGGTCGTGCCCGGTGCCAGAACGCTGATTCGCTCTCGTGGTATGCCGAGCGATTCCAAAATGGTTGCGCCGCGTTTTGCGTCAGTAAGCGAGTTGAATATTCCGACAATGCTCTCCATGTCAACAAACCCTCCTCAGTGGTTTCATAAAGCGGATTCTATACCACTATGCACACATGAAAGGCCGATGACACAGCTAGTCAATAAAAAGAGAAGCACTCTGCAATTAGATTTGGGGATTTGGAAGACCGCAGGGCTATGTGCCATCTGACGCATGAGGATTCACTTTCCATTTGTCATTTTCCAATTTTCATTTTTCATTGCTGGCAAGCGCTGCCTCCCCTGACGTTGCTCGATCACTGGCACGCGGCGCTAAAGCAGTTCACCACGGGCATAAATAGCAAATGGCAACTGTCAAATGATAAATGGAAAATGATCCGAGCTGTATGTTAATCTCCAGGCATGACCGTAATCGAGGAACAGAACGTTTTCGACATCATCGAAAAAGAGTGGCCTATGTCCGTCGGTGACGGAAAGGCCACCCGCAAGAAAAAGCCGCGCATCCTGGCCATCACGACCGACTGCTGCACGGGTTGCGCCGGCTCGCCGGCATGTATTGAGTATTGCCCAATCGAAGCCTGCATGTTCTGGGTCTCAGATCCGGATCATCCTCCGTTTGGCCGGATTGAAGTCGATCCTTATCTCTGCATCGGTTGCCAAAAATGCATCAGCAAAGGTCCCGATGGCGCTTTTCTCGATGGCTGTCCCTGGGACGCGATTGAAATGATTCCTACCGACGACTGGGAAGCCATGCACGGGATCGCTTTGCCGGACGCGCCACCTCCGCCGCCAGCCGGGTAACTACCTAAGCGTTATTTCTGACTCGATTGTTCACCGCGAGTGCGAATCGCTTTAGACGCGTTTGCCGCTATTTTTCGAAGAGCAGATTCATTCGCAGAGTTGTTTTCGTAGGCATCCAGCAGCGGCAGATCTTCGGGAGTTCCAACATATAACAGTCCCCGCATTGCATCGATTACCGTCGAGCGATCCGGCGTTAACCAGGCCAGGGTCTGTTTCTCGGTAACGTTGTCGCCTTCTTTCGCCTCGAGCTTGCTGATGGCCCCATCAACAGGCGCGCGGAATTCCTGCACAGATCCTGGGGCGTCGCGAATCCGAGCGAGCAAGCCACCAGCCTTCACCGTCGCTCCTTCAGGCAAAAGGCTTGTGACGGTGCCCGCAATTGGTGAGTTCGCGGCGAAGGGTTGGAGCATGGCGCGAAACTCCGGACGCCCCGACGCATCGCCGAAGCGCACTAGCTGCAGCGCCGCGTTCCGGCGAACGAGCGGCTCGCCGTCTTTAAGCAGGTCAAGAAGCGCGTGATGGAACTCTTCCGAGGTATTGTCCTGACCCATCACCCAGGCAGTCGTCTTGCGCACTTCGCCGATGGGATTCTTCGATTGGGCGATAACCTGCGGATAGAACTTCTTCGCGCTCGGATCACCGCCTTCGATTCTCTCTTCGATTAGCGACAGAGCATGTTGGATGTGACGCGGATTTTGATTGTCGGCGAGGTACTTCGCCACGTCGTCGTCAGACAGCTTGCGCCCGAACCAGGTACCGTACCAGGTGAGAAAAGGCACGACCACGAACAGGGTAGCCAGAATGATCAGGGGCCATGACGCTCGGCGAGGCGATGCAGGAACCGTTACGGCGATGCTGTCGTTTCGATTATTGCCATTCATGCGGGTAAGTCTTGAATGAATTCCCTCTCTCTTTGGAGAGAGGGAGAACTACTGCGAAGGATAGAGATGATACAGCATCAGGTAAACGATCACGCCGGTGATTGAGACGTATAACCATAGCGGCAAGGTCCAGCGGGCGATCCCGCGATGGCGCAGGAAGTCGCGCCGCTTCGCTCTCCTGACGGTTACAAACACGAACGGGATGATCACCGCCGCCAGGAAAGTGTGGGTACCGAGAATCGTAAAGTACACGGGCCGGGCGATTCCCTGCCCTGCGAATCTCGTCACGCCATGATGCGCGTGGTAAACGATGTAGGAAACCAGAAAGAGGACAGAAGCGCTCAGCGCCGCGATCTGGCAATTTCGATGAGCGATGACTCGCTTTCTGCGGATGAAGAAAAAGCCGGTCGCGAGCAAGACAAAAGTGGACGCGTTGAGGAAAGCGTTAAAGTGAGGAAGAACAGAGTAAAGATCAATCATTAGAAACCGCAATTCATGTAGTTCTGCTTACTGCCTACTGCCTACTGCCTACTGCCTACTGCTCTGGGCACCCTCCCTCACGGTCGGGTTTCTGCCTTCTGCCTACTGCTTACTGCCTTCTTTCTTTTTGCTCATCTCGGCGACCATGCGATTGACGTCGGGCGGCATCGCCCGGCCTTTCGCATCTTTCAGCGCGGGGGCGCTGGCAAACTGTGCTGCGCCGGATCTTAGCGCCGCCGCGCCGCGGCCGGCGGACACCTGGGATTGCACGTTTCCGGACTCGATTACTCTCGTACCCCGGCGGCGGGAAATGATGTCCATCGCGGGAACGGCCAGGAATGAAAGTGCCAGCACCAGCGGCACAACAGTAAAGAAGAGACCATCGGTGCTGATAAAACTTCCCGCCGCAAAAAAGTTATAAACGACGAAGGCAATGAATCCGGCCGCGGCGATAAAGCAAATCAGATTCAACAATGATTCTTCGCGCTTCATTTGCAATTCAATTGTAGTCGTCATCTTAAGTCATCTTGGCGCCTGACAGGTAAGTGCGGGAGGACTTCCTTCGCGCTACTTCGCCCTCACCCAACCCTCCCCCAGAGGGAGAGGGCTTTAAACTCTCTGCCAAACGGAACGAGCCTCAATGCTTCTTTGCCGGCCCTTTCTCCGCCCGCTCGACCAGCTCTTCATATCCACAACGCTCGCATTGCCAGAGGGGCATTACCTCAGCCGGGTCGGTGCTTTGGTACACGGCTCGGTGCGAGGGAATGATCTTGCCGCCGCAGCGCGGGCACGCGCGCCCGCGGGTCGTGCGCTTGTCGACGTCGATTACCTGCAGGAGATCGTCCTGGTCTTTCACGTGAAGCTGGTCGACGTTTAGTTTACCGCCCGCCTACCGCAGGCGGTTCTGACTGCACCCTCCCTAAACGGTCGGGTTTCTGCCTTCTGCTTAACTGCCTGCCTTTACTGCCTTCTGCGTTCCTCGCCCGCTACCGCAGGCGGTTCTGACAATTAGCCGGACTTCCGATGGCGAATAGCGATAACGAAAATCGTGCAGAAAATTGAAACCGGCGGCACCAACAGCACCAGCACTCCGATATTCAGGTTTCTGACGAATAAACTGTTGGATTGCAGCGAGGCCTTGCACATCACGCATTGGGCCAGCGCCGATCCGGAAAGCAACACGCAGCCGCATACGACGATCACCGTAACGATAACGAATCGCAGTAAATAATTTGCTTTGTTGCTTAGCATTGCGCGCAATCCCTAATGACTCTCCGCAGGTGGCTGTGTCTCTGGTTGGTATCGCAATTCCCTTGACCGGAAACTATCGGGAAAGAAAACCAGCAACAGGCAAATACAAATGCATAATGCCGGCACAATCGTCAGGACCAGGTTCAGACGCTCAAAACGTAAGTGCATAAAATAGGCAACGATGAGCGCGGCTTTGACGATGGAGACGCCCATCAGAATCACCAGCATGTAAATTATAGGCAGATGCTTATAGCCTAGAAAAACTTCAAACCCGGTCAAGGCCAGTAGCCATACCCAAACGGAAATAAACAGCCGATTGCTGCCCGCAAAATGTTCGTGAACATCAACTGTGTGTGCGCTCATTTTGTATGCTCCGAAATATCGGTTTCACTGTTCCTGCGGCACCTTCAATGTTTTCCCGCGTCGATCGAGAGCAGGTAGATCATCGGAAAGACGAACATCCAAACCAGATCGACAAAGTGCCAGTACAGCCCGCTGATCTCGACGTCTTCATGGTTAAGCTTTTTAACGCGTCCCGCGACTATCACCAGGTACAAGCACCCGGTGAAGACGTGAAACATATGGAGACCGGTAATACCAAAGAACGTCGCGCCAAATAATGGCGTCGAGCCGGGCCATCTCTCGGCCCACTCGGCCGGTAGCTGAAACGGCCGCAGGCCTTCCAAGTAGAGATGCCGCCACTCAATCGAGTGCAGCACGATGAATGTCAGACCCAGCAAGGCGGTCAGGAGAATCCATTTTCGCGCCGACGATTTTTGGCCGCGCGAGGAAGCAGACACCGCCATTACCATCGTCAAGCTCGATGACAATAATACGAGCGTCATCAGGGACGAGAAGATAATGCTCGGGGAAAAAGGAAATGGCGTTGGCCAGACGTTCGACGCGCGCACGTAAGCATAGCCAATAAGCAATGCCGAAAACGTCAGCGAGTCGGACATGATGAAAAGCCACATGCCCAACTTTCTATGACCCACACGATACGGGTGGACGCCGCCGCCCCAATCGCCGGTAATCGCCTGTGCTTCAGTTGCCACCGGTCACCTCCAAGAGTTGTTTGGAGTACCGCCTTTAGGCGGTCCGCCTGAAGGCGGTACTCCAAACTATTTCCAAAAGAACAAAAGCAAAAACAAACAGACCCAGAGACCGTCCATGAAATGCCAGTAAATCGTCGCTGCCTCTGCCGCTCCGACCCGTCGCAGCTCGCCTTCAATTGTCGCGCGTCTTTGCCGGGTCCGCAGCAGCAAATAACTCAAAGCCAGGATCCCACCCAGCAGGTGCAAGCCGTGCGCCGCTGTAAACAAATAGAAAAAAGAGCTGTGCGGGTTGCTCGCAATGTAAACGCCCTGCCGGATCAATTGTCGCCACGCAATTAGTTGTGAAGCTAGAAAGCCTAAACCCAGCACGACCGTAGCCGTTAACCAGCTTCCATAACTCCGGTCCTCTTGCCGCTTCAAAGCCCGCCGGGAAATCTCCATCGTGACGCTGCTCGCCAGAATAATCGCCGTGCTTAACCAAAGCACCTTTGGCATCGCAATCGGGCGCCAGTCACTTCCTGAAGCCGAACGCACGATGTAAGCGCTCGAAAGCGCCACGAACAGCATCACGATGCTGCCAATTGCGACCCAGGCGCCGATGCGATAACGCGCGGGGAAGTAACGCCCGGGCCGGCCATCATCGTCTGCATGACCGCCGCCATTCTTATGAAACCCGTTGCCGCCGCGCGATTGCGGCCCGCCGCCAATCGTAGCGGTAACAACCTGTTCAGTGCCTGTGACCGTCGCCGCCATTTCCGCTTGTTCCCCCTAAACCTGCAGCCACCTCAATGCCTTCAGGCTCGCTCTGCATGATGAAATCCTTCGGCGCGCCCGGCACCGAAAACTCGTAAGGCCCGCGATACACCGTCGGAGTCTCGCCCGCAAAATTATCGTGCGGCGGCGGCGAGGCAGTAGTCCATTCCAGCGTCGTCGCTTCCCAGGGATTTTCGCCGGCTTTCTTTCCCTTGAAGATGCTCCAGACAAGATTGAAATAGAACACCGCTTGCACCGAGACAGTAATGATTGCCGCGATGGTTACGAACATAACCAGCGGTGGCGCGTGCTTCAAAAACTCGTATTCAGTAAACTGCGCGTATCGCCGAGGCATTCCCAGCAACCCCATAGCGTGAAACGGAACGAAGATCGCGTAGACCCCGACGAACGTGATCCAAAAATGAAGCTTGCCCAGACCTTCGTGCATCATCCGGCCGAACATTTTCGGAAACCAGAAATAGGTCGCCGCAAACATGCCGAAGATCGAGGCGACCCCCATTACCAGATGGAAGTGCGCCGTCACGAAGTAAGTGTCGTGAAAGAAAAAGTCGAGCGAGGTCTGGCCCAGAACGAGTCCGGTAATTCCGCCGGCGACAAATACCGACACAAATCCGATCGCAAACAGCATGGGCGTCGTAAAACGAATCTTCGCCCCCCACAAGGTGCCGATCCAGTTGAACGTCTTAATCGCCGAAGGCACGCCAATCGAAAGAGTCAGAATTGAAAAGGCGATCGCCGAATACGGGCTCATGCCGCTCATGAACATGTGATGGCCCCACACGAAGAACCCGAGCATGCCGATCGCGAAGATCGCAAACACCATTGCGCGATAACCAAAGATAGGCTTCCGCGCAAATGTCGAAAGAATGTGAGAGGTGGCGCCCATACCCGGCAATATCGCGATGTAAACCTCCGGGTGGCCAAAGAACCAGAATAGATGCTGCCAGAGCAGAGGCGAGCCACCGGCATGATATGGCAGCCGTGGATCAGCACCCGCAAGTACGCCCAGGTATTCGTTCGCCGGAATGAAAAAGCTGGTGCCCGCCAGACGATCGAGCAGCAACAGAATGCCGCCGCCCAAAAGCACCGGAAATGACAGCAGGGCCAGCACTGCGGTAGTAAACCAGGCCCAGCACGTCAGCGGCATGCGCATCAGAGACATTCCTCGGGTGCGCATGTTCAAGAGCGTCGTGATGAAATTTAACGCGCCCAGCAGCGATCCGACACAGAAGATCGCGATGCTTATCACCCATAACGTTACGCCCATTCCCTGCCCCGGTCCGGCGATCTCTCCCAGCGCGCTCAGCGGCGCGTATTGTGTCCAGCCGCCAATCGAACCGACCGTCGCGCCCCCCGACGCGAATATTGCCGACAACAAAACTACGAAGCCCACGAACGTCACCCAGAACGACATCATGTTGAGAAATGGAAACGCCATGTCGTCGGCGCCAATCTGAATCGGGAGGAAGTAGTTGCCGAAGCCTCCCTGGGGCGCGGTCGTCAGCACAAAGAAGACCATGATCGTCCCATGCATCGTAACCAGCGAGAGGTAAAACTCGGGTTGCATGATGCCACCGGCAAATCCCGTCGGAAATATCTTTGCCAGCGTGGTCCAATGCGCCTCGGGCCAGCTCAACCGCAAGCGCATCAACACCGACATGGCCATTCCCACCAGCACTGCGCTGAGCGCCAGCAGGATGTACTGAATACCGATCACTTTGTGATCAAGACTGAAGATGTATTTGCGAATGAAACTCTTCGGCGGCTCGTGCCGGTGCACCACGTCGTGAGTTGCTTCTGCCATCGCGTTTCTCCTCTATCGTCGGAGCAAAGTCAAAACTTAATATTGCGGAAGCTGGTACTTATCCAACAGTTGGCCCTTGCGATCCTGGAAAGGCCCCTGCGCCATCCGGGTCAGGTCGTCGAATTCGTCCTGAGGCAGGACCAGCATAAAGCTCTTCATCTTGTAGTGATTCATGCCGCAAAGCTCAGCGCAGGCAAGTTCATACTTGCCGACCTTGTTCGCCGTGAAGTGCACATGAATCGCCATTCCGGGAACCAGGTCCTGTTTGAAGCGAAGCTGTGGTACCCAAAAACTGTGGGTGACATCCTTTGAGCGCAGCACCAGCTCCACCGGCCGGTTGACAGGAATGACCAGCGTCGGGCTGACCGCATCGTCTTTGGCATTAGGATCGGTCGGGTCCACACCAACCGGGTTGGTAGTGTCATCGATCAGATTCGGATCTGTTTTGCCGAACACCGTGTCCTTGCCGGGGTAATGAAAGTTCCAGGCAAACTGTTGCGCCACGACTTCGATTTGATAAGCTCCCGGCGGCGCCCCGTGCAGATGCAGAGAAGCCCACACGCTCTGACCCATCACCGCCAGGCTGATAAAGACGACCGCGGTCACCAGGGTCCAGATAATTTCCAGGCGGTTGTTGCCGTGCGAATAGGTTGCGCGCTGAGCGTCGGCGGTGTCGCGATATTTCCAGACTACCCAGCCCAAACCAACCTGGGCGGCGGTAAAGGCTATCCCGACGACGATGATCGTGATCGTGAACTGGCTGTCGACCGCTGGGCCATGTTCCGAAATCGACTCGGGAAACCACCAGCGGCCGCTCAGAAACATCCACACCGAGGCCAGCGTTAGGAACCAGATAATTACTCCGAGAGCGCGTCCCATCGGTTATCTCCTTTATCGTAGTCAGTTGTTAGTTGTTAGTCGTTAGTTGTTAAAGACATTGCATTGGTAGTAGTCCACTGCTGATGATCGACGATTTTCCAACTAACAACTAACCACTGACCACTGACACTTTCACCTATTAAGAACCATCACTCCAAACAACAGCGGCAAGTACAGCACTGACGCCAGCAGAAGCTGGCGCGCGTGCTGGTTCGACTTTGAAAGCGCGGCCCGAACGGCGCTCAACAGAAACAGCAGCCCCAGCACCAAGGCCGCGACGAAATAGATTCTGCCGGAAATTCCGATCACTGTGGGCAGCAGGCTTATCGGCAACAACATCAGCGTGTAAGCAATAATTTGTTGGCCGGTAACGCGGCCATCGGGCTCGACAACGGGCAGCATGAGGATGCCGGCGCGGCCATAATCTTCCCGATACATCCAGGCAATTGCCAAAAAGTGCGGAAACTGCCACAGGAACAGGATCGCAAACAGCACCCACGCTCCCAAGTCAACCTGACCTCGCGCGGCCACCCAACCAATAAACGGCGGCATCGCGCCCGGAAACGCGCCGATGGCCGTAGAAAGGCTGGTGCGAGTTTTTAATGGAGTGTAGAGAAACAGATAGCCCGCGATTATCGTTAATCCCAGCACGGCGGACAGCGTGTTTACGAACGCAGTCAGGTAAACTTCGCCCCCGGCCGTGAGCAGTACGCCAAACCAAAGCGCTTCAGCCGGCAGCAATCGTTTCGACGGCAACGGCCGCTCGGCCGTGCGCCGCATCAGACGGTCGAGATCACGCTCGATGAATTGATTAAGGGTGCCGATGCCCGATGAGAGCAGCGCGATGCCGATCATCGCGTGCAGCAGGAGCACGTAGTTGAGTGGCCCCGGCGAACCGAGACAAAAACCCGCCGCGGCGGTAAGCACAATCAGCGAAGTAATCCGGGGCTTGGTAAGTTCGACATAGGCGGCAACTCTCGATCTGGCGGAGAGGCGCGCCACGGGCCCGGTCGTCGCGGTAGAATGCAGTTCTATCGTTGCAGACATGAAATCCGAGTTGTTCTAACTTAACTAAAGCGGAAACCTCGCCGGGCGATTCTCAAGCAGGCCCGGCTTCTTACGTCAAGCGGCAGGCGCAAGGATATATGCCACCCGCTCAACGCGCAACACCCGAAACACTCTCAATGTCAAAACTATCGTGGCCGCAAAAACCAACGCGCCGCACGCTACGTGCGCCACCGTAACTGAAATCATCGGATTCAGCGGCTGCGAACCTTTGGGAGATCCTAAACGAGTAATGTAAGCCGCCAGGCCCAACAGCAATTGAACGAATAATAAGCCGGCAGCAATCAGCGCCGGCCGCGTCAAATAGGTCTCTCCGCGCTGCTTTGCGAAGACGGTCAACGCAGTAGCGCCGACTACCAGAGTAACCGTTATCGCTCCGGCCACGTGCGCCAGCAACAGCCCCGACGGCAAAGGCTGGTCCCAGGTCGCCGAGTGTCGCAGGGTTGCGCCGAGCACAAGTTGAACCAGAATTACCGCCAGCGCAATCACGCATAACTTTCGCAGCGAGAGACCTTCGCGGTCGTCTGCAATCTCTGCCGGCGGTAAGATCCAGCTTCGCGACGTAAATACCGCCAGGCTGACCGTAGTAAGAAAAAACAATTGCGCTAAGGTCGCATGCCCAGCAGACACCGCCAGCGGCAGATTCATTTTGACGGTAAGACCGCCCAGCAAGCCTTGCGCAACTACGCCCGCCAGCGCGAGCCATCCCAAACGTTTTACCCACGGCCGCCTTTCGCGTATCTGGAGGTAAATCGCCAGGGCAATTGTCAGTAAACCAACCGTCGCAGCTATTAAACGATGGCCATGTTCCCAAAAGACATTGCCGACCATCTGCGGGAAGAGCTTGCCGAAAGACAACGGCCAATCCGGAACTGCCAATCCGGCATCGTGGCTGGTGACATTAGCGCCGGCGATGATGAGAAAGAACGTTGCGCATGCCACGAGCAGTGCGAACCGATGAAGACCCTTGGACATTCTAGAGATTGCCGATTTCCAATTGCCGATTGCCGATTGATTTCCAGTTGCCGAGGTGCGCGGGATCAAGCCAGCGATGGCTGTGCGTCTAACTCCCAATCGGCAATTGGAAATCGGCAATCGACAATGTTTTTAGTGTTTTCCCGTTAACGGCGCCTCGAGCGCCAGCACCGGCAATGAACCAGGTTGGCCGCGCAGCTCGGCTGCCGCGCCGAATTTGAAGTCGGCAGTTGCCGAAGCGCTGGGCTTGACCTCGACTTCCATTGTTTGCTGGGTCCCGGTCGTGCCCCCTTCATGCCAGGCAACCACAGTGTATTTGCCGGGAGGGACGCCACTGATCGTATAGCTGCCGTCTTCGCCGCTCACCGCGAACAACTTGTTCTTCATGACGCCGACATAGGATTTCATCCACGGATGCTGATTGCATTTGACGTTAACCAGAACTTCGGCGTGCGACAGCTTATGCGTCAAAGCCGGCGCGCCGTTGACCTGTGATTGGTTCCAGTCGGGATTGTTTTTCGGCATGAAGTGAATGTTGTGCGTGGTTGGATCGCTGTTGGTGATACTGATATTTTGATTTACCACGACGCCAAGAACGTGCGGCTTGTAGTGACAGCCTCTCTGATCCAGAGTCACCGACGACGAAGGCGCAGGGTCACTGTAGTCAGCTATCTTTGTCCCATCCGCCAGCGTGCCCTCCTTGATGTAGACAAAAGTGTTGGCCAGGTTGCCGTTGTTGACCACCCACTCTTCACTGGTAAGGGTAGGACTGGCCTTGGCGCAGGCCGGATCAGCCGAAGTATCGATCTTTATCGGCGCCGGCGCGGTGCCTGCGTAAGTAACTTTGCCGGTAATCGTGCCGGCATCTTTGGTCGGAACGGGTTTGGACGGCCCAGCCGGCTCTTCGTTGGTGTTGTTGCCACCGCCCCCGCCCGTGCATGACGATGCCAGTGACAACAAGCTAATGGCCGCAATCAACCCCAGCCACAATCGTGCGCTTTTAGTTAACATAACGCTTTCAGTTCCTCCAGATTGAAAATGACTTCTAATTTTGCATTCAAGCATACCCCACTTATCGTTGGCGAGGGTAGCTGCCAAAGCACCGAAAAAGCGCCGATTTGCCATCAGCGACCAGATCCATTCCGCTCGCGTCGATGATGAGCGACCCGGTCACGCCCTCGGTTTGACCTAAAACGATTGAGACCGACTTTCGCTGGTGTCTGTGCCGGCGCACCGGTGGTTGCGGGGGCCTTTGGTGACGCCGATAACAAGCGCTTCTGCTCGTCAGGCGACATCAGGAACATGTAACGCACCAGAAGCCGTGCGTGATCCTGGTGATAGCCACTGACATCCGCGGGTGGATTGGGAAGATTCACCACCCAGCGATCTTCCTCCTTCTTAAACAATCCAGTCGGCATTGCAGTTCCCGGCGCAATCTGCGATGGGTCGAGCAACCAGCGGAAGGTCCAGTCGGGTTTCAAGCGCTGTCCGGCCAAAAGGAAGTTGGGGGCGATGGCTTTCGCGTCATGCGTTGGTTCACCGGTGATGTGACATTTCAGGCAAGGCGTTCCGGAAACGAAAATGTCACGCGCGATCTGCTTCTCAGGTTCAGTCAAAGGATCCATCGGGTCTTTTATGTATGGATCGTTTTGCGAGGACACCGCCATAAAGAAGCGCACCAACAGGCGCAGCTCGTTTGGCGAGAAATTGAACGTGGGCATGTGAACCTGCAGATACGGCCGTACGCCGTTGCGATTCGCGCCCGGCTGTGTCTGCAGTCGCCCTCCGCTCTGATCATTAGAAGCTGACGAAGGCTTTGCTGCGACGGCCGCCGGCGAAGCCCCAGGCATTGCGGTCGTAGCCGGCGCCGACGCTGCGGGCGCACTGGAAGGGGCGGCCGGTTTTTCATTTGCCTGCATCAACGAAGGATCTCGCAGGAAACGCAGAAGCCAATCGGGATCTACCCGCGCGCCTTCGCTGGTAATCTGTGGCGGCAGAAATTCTTTTTGTGAAGCATAAAACGGCAAAGCCGTCAGCACCGCGCCGGCGGACATCGCCGGTTCGTTCGAATTAAGATAGACCGGCACGCGCTGTCCGGGTTGCAGGATATGACAGCCCTCGCAATTGTATTTCTTGATTACCCACCAACCATTTTGAATATCCTGCCGGCGCGTGTCCTGCGGATTGTAGAAGAGCGCGGCGGGCACGCTGGCCCCTTCGGCGCCCACACTGCCAAGCAGAAGCGTCGTCAATCCCGTGCGCCAATCTTCAGTCAAGAAAGGCTTGGGCATCCGCAGGCGATCCTTTGGCGCGAGATATTCCGACTTGCCGGTGTCGTAGATCTTCGGTTCCGCCAATTTGTGCTCAAAGAACCCGCGATGGTTATACCACTCCGTCTCTTTCTCTTTCGGATGCAGCTTCAAAGGATCGCGCCCGTATTCCGCGTCCTGGGTCAGCAAAGCAAAATCCAAACGCTCGAGAGGCGTCGCGCCTTCGGTGGTTAGCTCTTTGCCAATGCGCTGTTCTTCCTCGAACCCCTTGATCTCATGACAGCCGGCACAGCCGTATTGCTTGATCTCCGCCTTCCCTTCCTCAGCCAATTTTGGATCGTCCATGTAAGAAGCATCGGCGTAAGATGGCGGCGAAGACAGAGAGAAGAGATAGGTGGCGATATCGCGCGCGTCCTGCTCAGCCAGACGCAGATTCGGCATCACGGTCATGTTCTGGACCTGGAGTTCAGAACCATCGTTCGGCGATTTCGAATGCAATTCAGTATCGAAAATGAAGGGCAAGCCGTGTTTAGCGTAGTCGTCCGGAGTCAGGTCGCGATGTTCCTTAAAAGAGTAAGGCGCCCAGCGTTCGCGCGGGTTGTAAATCCAGCGCACGATGTAATCGTAATTTGCCTTCTCGCCGACCTTCGTCAGGTTCGCGGCAAATGTCCCGCCGATCTTGTTGTCTTCTTCCCCGATTGAATGGCACGCCAGGCAGCCGCGCGACTCAAACAAGTCTTTTCCGTGGTTCTTGTCACCCTGCGCCTGCGCCGGGACTTTGCCGTCAAAACTGTTCTTCCAGAGATAAGCGGCGACTGCTTTCAGGTCATCCTCGCCGTCCTCGTCCACGGTGAAACGCCAAAATGTCGGCATCTTGGTCCCGGGACGAAAGGCTTGTGGATCTTTCAACCAGATGGGAATCCATTCCTTGCGCAATTTGAGCCGGACATCCTTCAGATTGGGTCCAACTTTTTTCTGGTCCTGAAGCAGATAGCGCGTTTGCAGATTCAACTCATCAATGCGCGCCGCCAGTTGGCTGTTTGTGACGCGCAGAGATTCAGCATGAATCTTTAATCGCTGCACTTCGGCTTCGTCGCTGACCTCGGCATTTTCTTCCTGCTTTGCCTGCCTCTCGTTCGCGTCGATCTGGTCCTGCAGCTGGGAAATCTGCTGGCGCGCGTTCGACAGCGCGTCAGTCTCGCGGTCGAAAGCCTCCATGCGATGGCAGCCCACACAGCCGCGTTGATAGAAAAGATCTTTCCCGAGGTTCAGCGTCTCAGCGCCTTCAGTGACCCGATCGTTGGCGTGGCACGTCTGGCATCCGGCTTCAGTATTCTCCTTATGAAAAAGGGGATGTAGCCAGAAAGGATTCAGGCCGTGCGCTTTCTCGACGCTGGTGGTGGCGCGGCCATTGCCGCCGTGACACGCAGAGCAGCCGAACTTGTCCGGCTTATGAATTTGCAAAAGCTCTTTGCGCGGATGACTGACAAACGCCTCGGCCAAATCGTCCGGTTTCTTTCCCGGACCGCCGGGTGCCATGTCGGCCGGCTTTATCGTCAAAGGCTCGCGCGCGCCCAGGTGACAAAGCTCGCAGCGATCCACGATGCCGTAATCGTTGACGTTAATCTGATGACCGAGAATTGTGTAGTCGAAAGAATTTTCGTTCTTGTTGATTAGATCGTTGATGCTTTTTTGCGGCAACAGGCTGACGTGGTTCTTTAGATAGTCATCGCGTTTCTTGGCGAGCTCGGTTGGCTCTTTTAACAGTTCGGCTTTTTCGCCCAGGGCCTTCGCCTTTTCATCGCGCAGGTCATTAAAAGCCTGCTCAAGTTCCGCGAACTTCATTGGCTGGCGCGTTGTCTTTCCGGGACCGTCAGCCGGCATATCGACGGTGACGACTTCGTCTTTCTTGAAACCCAACTGCCGCTTGTAATATCGCTCCCAGAGACTTCCTTTTCGTGCCGTCTCTAATTTGTAAGTGATGACGACGATGCGGCCGCGCTGATTTTGGAAAGGCTCGGTAACTGCATCGAGCTTCGCCTGGATCTTTGCCGCCTGATTGTCGATTTCCTTGCGGCGATCGCGCACGCGCTCTTCCGCCGCTTTGGCGTCCGCATCAAGCTGTTCATACTCAGGCGACTCTTTTACTTCAGCTTCCGACTTTCCGGCGTCCTTGCGAATGCTCTTCAGGTAGGCGCTGTATCGCTTGACGAATTCGCGCTGCATTCCCTTCCAGGGGCGCTGTCCGTAGGCTTCGTCATACAAAGCCCAGCCTGCCGAAAAGATCAGCAGGAGCGTGCTTATCAGGATGATCGCGCTTGTCGAAGTAGCGACGATCGGATCGCGCTGGGGCTCGCTTTCAGCTTTTATCAGGGATTCGGTCGGTGCCGGAGAGTCTGGCATGTGCGATAAACTTTTAGTTTGTTCCGAGTTTCAAACTGATAAATCGGTTCTCAAGGACACTTCTGATAAACCAAGGGAAGTTCTGATCAAATACCTTCGACGCGTAGCGTCGAAAATACTTATTCAGAGGATCCTCAAGTTTGTCGGACAATGCTTCAAATATTGAACCACGGTGTAACCCAAACATATTTGATCGTAAACACAAGTCTTAAGAACAGTTTTACGGGCATTGCCAGCAGCACGCTGATGGCAAAGAACTGAAACGTCATGTATTGCAGGAGACTGGTATTGGCGAGCAACTTGTTCTCGAACGGGTCAGAGATTTTTGCCCAGGCCCAAAGTTCCCGGGGCTTGTACAGATAGCGAAATCTGAACGGCCCACGCTTCATTAACCAGTGGAAGAACAGTCCGCCAACAACATAAAAGCCGCCGACTACAATCGCGCCAAAGATCATTTTGGCAATCCAGTTGGTGCCAATGAATGAAAGACCCGGAATGGTGCCGACAATTTCGTGCAGGTCACGGTTCCGATCAAAGACGACCGTGTTGTGGTCCCACGTCTCTCCCGGCCAGAACCAAATCCAACCGGGGCCCCGAATAAACGTGCCGATGAAGATCAGCAGGATCCACATCAGGAATCCCCAGCCAAAAGTCGCGACCGCGAACCGCCTCTGCTTGATGGTGTAGTAGCCGTTACCCAGCGGGTTCGAATCGACATAGGGGAATACCATCAAACCGATCATGATGATCGAGGGCATCACCACTCCGGCAATCCACGGATCGAAATAAACGAGCATCTCCTGCAACCCGAGGAAGTACCAGGGCGCTTTCGATGGATTCATTGTCAGGTTCGGATTCGATGGCTCTTCGAGCGGCGCGTTCAGGGTGATCGACCAGACGTAAAGCACCACCGTCACGATCACCGCCGCCAGAAACTCGATGCGCACGAGATAAGGCCAAACGTGAAGTTCCTTTGCCCAGCCGGGACGCCAGGGCTCAGCTTTGCGATGATGTGTCTTGGCGAGTTTCGGATCGGTTTCCAGCGTGTTAATCAGGCGATCGTTGGAAATCGCCTGCCGGATTCCGAGCCAGGTAAAAAAGGGCACCAGGAAGAGCATCGCGACAATCGGCACGTTGTCCGGTGCGGAAACGATCTTCCAGATCTGATGCCAGTCCTGAACCGAATAGATGAACAGGCCGAGCAAGGCGAGCACCACGACCAGCCAGATCAGTTTGACGGTTCGCGGATTCGACTTTCGCTCTTCTATTGTGATTTGTTCTGTAGCCACTTATGAATCGCAAATGGCAGGTGATAGCCCGCCTCTAACTGCACCCTTCCTTACGGTCGGGTTTCTGAATACCAACGTCAGGATTCTATTTCTTCTTCGGGACTTTCATCTCGGACTCGAGCATTACGGGCGCGGGACCCGAGATGCCACCATCTTTTCTGATCCGCCAGAAATGCACAGCCATGAAAATTGATGCTACCAGCGGAATGCCGATGCAGTGCCAGATGTATGCGCGCAAGAGCGCATTCGCATCCACGATCGATCCGCCCAGCAAACCGAAGCGCACGTCATTGTAAGGCGTCAGTCCAAAATTAGCGCCAAATGGTCCCTCGTGTCCCAGCAGTGGCGTCGCCCGAGCCATATTGGTACCGACCGTGACCGCCCAAAATCCAAGTTGATCATCCGGCAACAGATATCCCGTAAAGGAAAGAAGCAACGTCAGCACCAGCAATACGACGCCGACGCACCAGTTAAATTCTCGCGGTTTCTTATATGAACCTGTCAGCACTACCCGAAACATGTGCAGCCAGGTCGTAATGACCATCAGGTGCGCCGCCCACCGGTGCATATTGCGCAGAAGCTTGCCGAACGGGACATCGTGTTCGAGATAAAGAATGTCTCGAAACGCGAGAATCTTTGATGGGTGGTAATAAAACATCAGCAGCACGCCGGTAAATGTGAGTACGATGAAAAGATAGAACGTAATTCCACCCATGCCCCAGGTGTACTGATAGCGCACCGCGTCGCGATTTATCTTTGCCGGATGCAGATGCAGAAAAACGTTTGAAAGGATTGCCAGCGAGCGATTGCGCGGGTCGGAACGCTCGTGCGAAACGCGAAAGATGGATTTCCAGAGCTGAGTCTGCTGCGGGTCCTTGTAATCCTTCGCTTCCTCGAGCGCGCGATCTTTCAGCGCGACCGCCGATTCTTTCGCGCGCTCCACTAACCCGACGTCAGTCTTGTCGCCGGTTAGCTGTTTTGTTTCTTTTGGATCTTTGGGTTCGTCCATCTATTTTCCGCCCGCTATTGCAGGCGGTTCTGACTTTGCCCGTCCGCTACCCGACGGGTCGCGTTCTGTCTTTAGAGCGAAAGGTACGCCCCCGGATCGTCGAAGTGTCCTACTTCACCCTTCGGCTTTTGAAACAATCTGCTGGTGTCAACCAGAATCTGGCCTTCGGCATCCAGCTCAACATGCGCTCGATCCATCGGCCGCGGCGCCGGCCCTTCAAAGTTGATCCCTTCGCTATCGTAACCGCTGCCGTGACAGGGACATTTGAATTTGTTTTCGCTGGCCTTCCAATCGGGCGTGCATCCCAGGTGCGTGCAGCGGGCGAAGATCACGAACAGCCGATCGGATGTTTTGTCGACCCAGATGCGATATTGCTGCTGGTACTTTGTATCAACCCCCAGCGCATAATCGCCGGGAAATCCGATTTTGAAGGTGCTGGAAGGTTCGGTGATCGAGCGCGGGAGAAAGAACCGCACGAACATCAAAAAACAGGTCGTCAGAAATCCCGCGATGCTGGCCCAGACGATGCGGCGGCGCATCTTGTTTACCGGCGGATCGGGTACTGACTCAACCACCGCGCCCGGTTTTATCGCGGACCTCGCCGGTACTTTGGCCGCCGGTGGCGCGACCGCGCCCGGCGGCGCGCTGGATCCGGTTGTTGCCTGTTCGTTAGGAGTGCTGTCCAAGCCAAAAACCTCCGTCTCTGAGATGCATTTCGATCTCAGGAAATACCTGACCACAAATCATCCGGGGATGCCGCCCAATCATAAGAATCCCCGCAACACAGGGATTCCTCTCTGCGACTGGAAGCGAAATACTCTTATTCACCAGGAGTGCGGCGCACCTAAAATAGTTATAATTTCGTTCGGCAGACAACTTTTATACATCGGGCAGCGCGTTTTTTGCAAGAAGATTGTTCTTCCTGCCGTGCACCCATTAGAGCAAACGATGAAGTCAAAGTCGCGAATCATCCTTTACACGAAACCCGGTTGTCATCTTTGTGAAGAGATGAAACATGAAATGGTCCGGGCGCAATGCGACGATCTTTACACACTGGAAGAAGTCAACATCGAAACCGATCCCGATTTGTTGCGGCGATACCGATTCGAGATTCCGGTTTTGGAGATCGGCGGTGTCGTGGCGTTCAAGGCCCGGCTCCGAGCCGAGGAATTCAAGGCCTATTTAGTGAAGAGTGCGGCGTCATGTTAATTCAATATTCAATTCTCGGCGCGTCTCTTCAATCTGCCGGTAAAGCTCGTCACGCTGATCTTCATCGGCTGCCTGCCGGTAATTCATGATCAGTTCCTTCAGCGTGGCCAGACCTCGATACAAACCGGCGTTTTCAATCGGCGGAGTTAAATACGAAATCAACTCGGCATACGAGCGGCGTTTGGCAATCGTGCCTTCGGAAGGATTGTTGACGCTGTAAATGTAGAGGTGCGGCAACTCGCCAATCAGCCGGTCGGGCCAGCATTCGGCCGACAATCCAACTTGCTTGCCCGGCATAAATTCCAGCGCGCCATGCGTGCCGACGTGGACCACAGCGTCCGCTTTGAAAATGTTTTCGAGATAAGTATAGAAGGCTGCGAACCCGTGATGGGGCGCCCCACCTTTCGACATCAAAAGACGCATCGGATCGTCTTCGTAACCAAAAGTCGGCTGAAGACCGACGAAGACATTGCCCAATTGGATTCCCTGAATCAAGAGTTCATCGCCGAAGGAATTAATTCTTCCGGGCGCCTTTCCCCACTCAGCCTCGATCTCGTTCACAAATGGAAACAAACGGTGATACTCATCAAGCGTCACGCGATGAGCGACATTCGCGGTGGTGCCGAATTCTCGAGAGTTCCCATCGAGCAACATCTGACGCAGGTCATCGAAGTTGTTCGGCATTTTGATCTGATAACCATCTGCTTTCAGCTGCACCAGAATCTCGAAGACGCTCGCGAAAACATCGAGGTCGGCAGCGGTGCCGATGTTTCCTTTGTTCGGCGGAAAGCAATAGACAACAAGCGCAATCTTCAAATCCTGCCGATTCGCAGTCTGCAAGCGATGCCAACGCTTCAATCTTCGGGCGATGCGCGCGCAACGATCTTCCAATGGCGCGGGCTCGACACCCTGTTGTGGGATACCGCCGAAGACGAATGGCTCGGTGGCGCCGTCAATTTCCGGAATGGCCACCTGCATTCCCGTCTGCACCGGATTTAAGCCGCTGAAGGATTCGCGCCACGATTCGATGGTCTGCACGTCCAGACTCACGAGCGATCGGTATGGAATGTTCAGTTTGCGAAGAAAGTCCGAAGCGGCTTCGCTGTCATTCATCGCCGGCCCGCCAACAAAGCTGAAACCGGTTAGCGAGACGATCTGACTAACCCGCGATTTGCTATCCGGGTTAGCTGTCAGTTGTCCGTGATCAGTTGCAAACTGTTTTCTGCCTTGTGCCTTCTGCTTTCTGCCTTCTGAGGTTTCAGCCTGCTCAACGAAAAAGCTGTTGCACGCTTCGCGATTATCCATCAGGGTCGAGATAGCCGGGATGACGCTTAATTCTTCGGCCTCAATAGCGCGAATTAATGCGTCGTAATGCTTGCGGGCATTGCTCACAATCTGTGGCCGCATCAAGAGCAGGCCGATAGTTGATGACGGGTGAAGCAGCTCGGACTTTGGTCTTTGGTCTTTGGTCTTTGAACTTCGCCGCCCGTACCAACCTTTGTATGACTCGAAACTCTCAAATAACGAATCCGCATCAGGATGATAAATCGCAACGGACGGCATGGTCTCGGGCGGCGAAACATTTATTTCCTTGAATCGCTCATCGCCGGCGTAATACTTCAGAGCGTAAAGAACCATCGAGCGTATATTCCCGGGTGTTGGTTGCAGGAAGTAGCAAATGATTTGGAGATAGTTCTTCACGTCGCGCAATCGGCCGGCATTCGGCACGAAGCGCAACAGGCCGGGCAAACGATCAGCCCACTTCAAATAGTTAGCGCGACTATGTCCGTTGCGCGACTTCCCGCCGCGGGCCTGATTGCCAATCCATGAACCGATGGATCTAAGAAGGCTGGCGGCGTTGTCTTCTTCGCTTTGCGAATTTGCGGCTTTGCGTGAGCTCAATCCGGGCAGTCGCGCGAAGTCGAGTTTGCCCAGCCGGGCGCGCTTCATTAACTCAGGCATGCAGTTGATCACCACGATCGCGTGATGCCTGGTTCGCAACTCATCGAGCAGAGGCAGCAACCGCGTTGCGTTTTCGCCATCCAGCACATGGATCACGAAAACTACATCGGCTTCTCGCAGGTCATTTTCAACGATCGACCACGTATCGTCCGAAAAAGTCGAACCAAAATTGTGGGCAGCAATGCACAGATCGAGGCCGTACTGCCGCTTGATCTCACGCTCTGCGTTTCGCAGCGGCGCCAGCAAACTCGATCCGACGTATAGAAAAGCTATTTTCATCAATACTCTTCTATAATGCTTTCAGGCCAACGATCCACGAAATCACACGAACAAATCGAAAAGGAAGATGGCTTCTAAATTATGTATCGTTTCCACTCCAGCCTTGACTGGCTGCCGAAATTAACGAACGACAATCCACGGATCACGCTCACTGGGGCCGACGAAAATCTCGTGAATAATATCAAGCCTTAAGAATTGACAGAGAATCGTTTTCCAAAACTCTCGATAATCTCTCGCAACTTTTCCAAAATCTCCTCATCCGGACTCCAGTATCCGCGCTCATGCGCCTCCAGCAGTCGCTTTGTCAGCGACTTTAGCGAATCCGAATTCAATTCTCGCAGTCGATTGAACATGACCGGATCCAGCAGGAAAGTTTTGGAAATCTCCGTATAGATCCACGGATCAACGGCATCCGCCGTCGCGCTCCAGCCGAAAGTATTCAGGACATGATTCTCAATTTCGGCGACCCCGCGGAACCCATGCTTCAGCATTCCTTCATACCATTTGGGATTTAGGGTCCTGGTGCGCGTCTCTAAACGGATTGTCTCTTCCAATGATCGAATCTTCGTCACGGAAGAAAGCGAATCAGACAAATAGATCGACGGGCGAGCTTGCGCGCGCTTCTCGACGGCATTCGAGATCCCACCGAGATATTCAAAGTAATGATCGACGTCGGTGATCCCGACTTCGAATGAATCGATGTTCTGGTAGGTCGCCTCGACGCGCGCCAGATTGTCATCCATTAAGTCGCGCGCCTCGCGACCGTCGATCGTTCGCCCGCGCGAATCCCGCGTGTAAGCAAAGCATTTGCGCGTCACAAACAGATCGCCCAGGGTATCCGCGGTTTCCCATTGCGACTCGGCCACCATGAAATTTACGTTCGCGCCATAGTTTCCCGGCGCGTTTGAAAACACGCGCGTTACTGCATCGTCAAAGTTGGACCCACCAGCCTCAACTTTTTGTAAAACATTCTGCCGCACGAAATTCATCTCAGTCGGCTCGTCCAGCGCGGCTACGCGTCGCACTGCCTTATCCAGCAGGGCCATTGTCGGTGCAAACGAATCGCGGAAGATGCCTGACACGGTCATTACAACATCGACGCGAGGTCGCTTCAGTTCTTCCAGCGGGATTACTTCAATTTCGGTGGCGCGATTCAGCGCGTCTCGCACCGGGCGCACCCCCAGCAACCAAAGCGCCTGGGCCACTCCTTCGCCCTGTGTCTTGATGTTATCCAGTCCCCAAAGGACCATCGCGACAGCGCGCGGATAGTGGCCGTTCTCTTCGCGGTAGCGAAGAAGCAAAGCTTCGGCCGCATGTTCCGCACGAGCGAAAGCCGTCGGCGAAGGGACCGAATAAGGATTCACGGCGTGCGTGTTCCGGCCCGTTGGCAGGACTGCCGGATTCTGAACAATGTCGGCCCCCGGACCGGGTTCGACGTACCGGCCGCGCAATGCATGCATCAGCGATTCGATTTCATTATTCGACTCGAGCTGTTCAGCGATCTTTGCCAGCAGCAGGAAGGTGGGTAGCGACTCGGCAGGGTCGACGCCTGCTCTCTCTTTCAGCCAATCCGCCGCGCCGGAAGGTGCGCTCTGGCAAAACACTTGAACTGCTTCCGACAGGATACTGCCAATCAAATCTCTCGCGTCATTAGGAGATGGGTCATGAATTAACGCATCGTAACCGCCAATTCCAAGGGCTTCGGCGATCAGTTTTGGCAGGGCGCGCGCTCCCTGCTCAGGACGGTCAAACGACGCCACCATGCGCAACAAATCCGTCTTCTCCTGAAGTTCGGATGCGCGACCGAACACGTGCAAGCCTGTTGGAATCAGGCGCTGTTCGATTTCAACAAGCTGCTCGTAGAGCCACCGCACGCGGGCATCGCGTTCATTTCCGGTTTTCCTGGATTTCATTTACAGGATTGCGCAATTCTTCGGGTGGAGATCTTTTAGCTTAAAAAGAGAGCGGGAGCAAGCAGCCCTGCGGCCCGTACGTCTCCGGAATTTTTTGGTCTTTGCTTCCCGGGATTGACTCATAAAAGGCACCGTCCGGGACTCATAACTTATGACCTGCAAATTTTTGGAGGGCCTTGCAAAAATTCTTCTTGACTTTGAATTGGTTCTGGACTAGAGTCCGCTCGCCTCTTTCTAAGGATACCCCAAAAGCGAGAATCGATGATCGGACGAATGATCGAACGATAAGGTTTTCCGGCGGAGTCCATTCGTAGACGTTCTTCCGGATTAGGGTCTCTGCTCCCCAGGCTCAGGATTCAATCCTGCGCTCAAATTTCCCGTGGGGGGCCTTCGCAAATAGCAAGCCGGACACCAATGCAAACGAGAATAGTGGTCTGCAGTTTTGTAGACCCTCAATCCTGATCCGCACACAAGTGCACTTCGAGTCTCCTAGGAGGTGACACATGGTTAGGTATCTCAGAGTACTGGTCTTTCTTCTGTTCGCGTCGGCGCTCGCCTTGCCCATTTGGAAGGCGACGACCGTCGAGAGCCAATCCGCAACCGAAGCGCCTACGGGCATGGACACGTTAACAAATGGCTTTGTCACACAAGCGGTTCACGACGGCGACCGAGCAACATTCGAGGAACGCGACATTGTAACTGACGGTCTTGGACCGATCTACAATGCCCAATCCTGCGCCGAATGTCACCAAAACCCGGTGACCGGCGGGATCAGCCAAATCTCAGAGTTGAGAGCTGGTCACAACGATGCCAATGGAAACTTCGTGCCGGCGACGCTAACGATCAATGACGGCGGCGGTTTACAGGGGGTGACGATTGCCAATCGGTCGCTGATCAACCAGCGAGCGACTTGCCCGGGCGTCGTAACGGACAACGATCCGACTAACAACATCGCCGACGGTACGATCATCTACAATCACCCGAACGAGCAGGCCCAGGAGCGTGTACCCGGCGCCGAGACCGTTCGCACTCGACGCATGACCACGAACTTGTTGGGTCTTGGCTTTGTCGAATCCATTTCCAACACGACGCTTCAGAACATCCCAAACGGCCAGCCCAGCGGCATGAAGGGCCAGTTAACCGTTGTGCCGGTAGCGGAAGCGCCCGGCCAATTTCGCAACGGTCGTTTCGGCTGGAAAGATCAGGATGCCAGTCTCCTGAGCTTCGCGGGCGGCGCTTATCTGAATGAGCAAGGTATCACCAATCGGCTCAATCGGACTGAAGTTACTACCCTGTGTGACGATGTACCCGATAACACGCCTTGCGAAAACAACCCGAACGTGATTTGTGCCGAGGATCCGGAGAATGACATCGACGCCTTTGCACAGTTTATTAGAGCCGCCAAGGCGCCCTCGCGAGATGCGCGTCTGGCCGCCACGTCGAGTGCGCAAGCTGGGGCTTCGCTTTTTCATTCCATTGGCTGTGACATCTGTCACATAAACACGCTGACGACCGCCGCAGCCGGCACAGTAATCAATGGCGGCGCATTTGTGGTCCCGCCAGCACTCGGCAGCAAAATCATCCATCCGTACAGCGACTTCCTGCTGCACGACGTGGGAACAGGCGACGGCATCGCCCAGGTCACCTTCCCGGGTAGCAATACCCTGGATCAATCAATGAAAAACAAAGTGCGGACTGCTCCGCTTTGGGGAGTACGGACGCGAAACGAATTGATGCACGACGGTGAGAACTACACCCGCAACGAATCCATCCTTCGTCACGCGAACGAAGCCAACGGAGTCATCAACAGTTATCGCGCGCTAAGCACAACGCAAAAGAACCAAATAGTCGATTTCCTTAACTCGTTGTGATTAGTCGCCGAATATATCGTCAGCGAGGCTGATTGAATTCTCTTGGTCAGCCTCGCTGACTCTGTTATTTACTCAAGATCCAAATGCGCTAATTCTCAAGACGGAGGATTAATCGACATGCTTCGTGAACGCCGGCTGGTTCTGGCCGGAGCTCTGGTAACTCTCGCATCGGCTCTGGCGAGCTGTTCTGCTACAAACAACGCTTCCAAAAATGCGGAGATGGCACCCCGCGTAGAAGCAAATCAGAATGCAGTTGGGCAACCGATACAGATGTTGCAACCAACCCCGACTCCCGCCGAAACCAAGCCCTTAACCAGCTCACCACCCCGGCCGGAAGAACTCAACGAAGCGGTTACCCGAGTATTTCAAAAAGCTGCGATCACCGACACAACTCGAAATCCTAACTTTGTGATCGGCGACTTTAACGGTGATGGTTCTGAGGATCTTGCGGTCGTGACCAAGCCAGGCGAGAACTCTCTGGCCGAAATCAACAGCGAGTTTGCGAACTGGACGCTTGAAGATCCCAGTAAGATCCCGATTCCGGGGACGAGACCGGCGACTCAGATGAATCCGCCAGTGCCGATACGCGCCGAAAAGGCTGAGACTCTCCTGGCGATCATACATGGCGTCGGTCCGAAGGGTTGGCGTAACCCGGAAGCAAAGCAAACTTTTTTGCTCAAAAACGGCGTGGGTTCGGACATGACGTCTGAGCCGGCCCGGACACTGCTGAACAGCAAAGACAAGCGCGCGCTTCCACCGCTCCAGGGCGACGCGATTCGCGAGAAGCTTCATGGAAAGCCTGGTATGCTTTTTTGGACTGGAGCGAAGTACGCGTGGTATTCCCCGCCCTCGGAGTAGGTTTTTTCGGGGAGAGCCTATCTTAATGACAAACGCGCGGGTGTCGGCTATTATGCATCTCCCAATCGATTACTTTTCCTGGCCATGTATCGGTTATCGATTTCATTTAACGACAGCGAATAATGTTGGAAGCGGTGAATCTGGGCTGCGTGCGCGGCGATCGGCGGCTCTTTCGCGGATTGAACTTCGCAATCAAGCCCGGCGAATTCATCGAATTGCGCGGGCCGAACGGCGGCGGTAAGACCAGTCTGTTGCGAATCATCAGCGGCCTCGCCCCGCCCGCCGAAGGTGAAGTGCGCTGGCGGGGACAAAATATCCGAAAGCTTGGCGAAGAATACGCGAGCGAGATTGCTTACGTCGCTCATCAGAATGGCGTGAAGGATGAGTTGAGCCCAACGGAAAATCTCCTGATTGCGGGAGGAGTTTCAGGAAATGCGCTGAGCAGGGAGCAGGCGCGGCAGGCTCTGGCGGCGGTAGGACTACAAAGGCAGCGAGACCTGACTACTCGACTTTTGTCGGCCGGCCAGCGGCGGCGCCTGGCGCTGGCTCGATTACGGGCATCGCGCGCGAAGCTTTGGATTCTCGACGAGGTGCTGTCGTCACTGGACGACGCCGGGATGAACCTGGCACGTGATCTCATCAGCGCGCATTTGATAAGTGAGGGCATGGCAATCATCGCAACCCATCAGGAGCTGGGTTTGCCGGCGGGTTTGATGAGCCGAATCGATCTTGCCACGTGACTTCGCCGCCAAACTTTTCGATGTTTCGCTGGCTTGTATGGCGCGACCTGATTCTCGCGTGGAGGCGCCGTACTGATGTGCTGGCTACGCTTTTCTTTTTTGTAATCGTCGTTAGTTTGTTTCCGCTCGGCATCGGTCCCGAGCCGCAATTGTTACGTACGGTTGCCCCCGGCGTTGTCTGGGTCGCGGCGCTCCTCGCATCAATGCTTTCGCTGGGAAGGATGTTCGGGAACGACTATTCCGACGGAACGCTCGAGCAATTGTTGTTGACGCCCCAACCTACGTACTTAATCGCGCTGGGAAAGACAATTGGCCAGTGGCTGGTTTCGGAAGTTCCTTTGATAATTATCGCGCCGCTGCTGGGGGTGCAATTTGGATTGTCCGAGAGAACGCTGGTGGTGATCGCGCTTTCGCTTTTGCTCGGCACTCCGGTTCTTAGTTTGATTGGGGCGATCGGCGCGGCGCTTACTTTGGGACTGCGGGCCGCCAACGTTTTGGTCGCGCTGCTCGTCCTACCGTTGTACGTTCCGGTGTTAATCTTTGGCGCCGGGGCGGTCGAGGCGAGTGTCAACGGAATGACGCCGCAGCCGTTTATTTTCTTACTGGCGGCGACGCTGGTTTTGTCACTGGTGTTTGCTCCCTGGGCCACGGCGGCGGCGCTACGAATCTCTGTGGAATAGGAATTGTTGCCAACCGGCCTTTCGCCGGCACAGTCACCGGCGGTCGAAGTGAGTTATTTCGGTACTTGCAGTACCATTACCCACATCGCTGAGTGATATCGGGAATGAGCAATCGAAAAATAAACTGGTACAAATACGCGGCGCCTGCGAGTTTTTACCCACTCGCGGGAAAATTAATTCCCTTCTTCACGGCGGTGACGATCATTCTTTTTATCGTCGGGTTATACGTTGGGTTTTTCGTCGCGCCTACCGATTATCAACAAGGCGAGGCGTACCGGATAATTTTTATTCACGTCCCTGCGGCCTGGATGGGCATGTTTCTCTATGTCCTGATGGCAATTTACGCCGGCATCGGCTGGGCCTTTAACGCGCGTCTGGCTTCGATGATGGCGACGGCCATCTCAACCACCGGCGCGATTTTCACTTTCATTTCATTGGTGACAGGATCGCTTTGGGGCCGGCCCGCGTGGGGAGTGTATTGGGTCTGGGATGCCCGGATGACATCGACTTTGATCCTGATGTTTCTTTACATTGGCTTCATTTCACTGCAAGCATCCATCGACGATCCGCGGCGCGCCGACCGCGCCGGCGCGGTGCTCGCTCTGGTCGGTTTGATTAATGTTCCGATCATCTATTTTTCGGTCAAATGGTGGAATACGCTGCATCAAGGCGCGACGATTACGGCCCGAAGTTTCAAAATGGCGCCGTCGATGCTCTGGGCGATGTTGATTTTACTGGCGGCGTGCTGGATGTACTCAATCGCCGTCGTGCTGGTGCGCGTGCGTCATATTATTATAGAGAGGGAAAGAGAGGCGCCGTGGCTGGCTGAGGCTGTGTAAGGCAGAAACCCGACCGTCAGGGAGGGTGCAGAACAATAGCCGAGACTGGGGATGCCCTTAAACGGCCGGCATAAGCTGGCGCGGCCACGAAGATAAACAGATATGCACTGGTCTAGTTTTTCAGAATTTGTTCGCATGGGCGGTTACGGGTTCTATGTCTGGGGCTCTTATGGAGCTACTTTGGTTTTGCTCGCCGGCGAAGTCCTGGTGCTGCTCAAGCGCAAACGAAATCTGGCGAGCAGGCAGAGTCAGCCTGAACTCGAAACACGAAACTCGAAGCTCGAAACGGTTTCATAATTCAATGAAGAAACGTCATAAGAGAATTGGTTTTATCATCGCCAGCCTGGCGGCACTCGGACTGGCGGCATGGCTGGTGCTCGGCGCTTTTAGAAATAATCTGGTTTTCTTTTTTAGCCCGACGCAGATCGCTACTAAAGAAGCGCCGGTAGGAAAGACGTTTCGCATTGGCGGTCTCGTCGAAAATGGTAGTCTCAAGCGCGAGACGGACGGACTAACCGTGCGATTCAGCGTCACCGACACTGCCAATAGTATTCCGGTTGTTTACAAAGGCATTCTGCCGGATCTCTTCAAAGAAGGTCGCGGCTGCGTGGCCCAGGGTCGCATCAATTCCGATGGAGTTTTCTACGCCGACCAAATCATGGCGAAGCACGACGAGAACTATATGCCGCCTGAAGCAGCTGGCGCGCTCGACAAAGCGAAGGACATGAATAAGATTAAGAATTCGGCGAACGAGGCGGCTAAAACACTCTCTCAATAAGAAGTTTCCGTAATGATCCCGGAAATCGGACAATTCGCGCTTATTCTCGCGCTAATGCTGGCCTTGATGCAGGCGACGCTGCCACTGATTGGGGCGGCGCGCGGCATTCCCTCGTTTGTCGCGGTCGCCAAGCCTGCGGCGCAAGCTCAGTTCATCTTTGTCGCGATTGCCTTTTCGTGTCTCGCATACTCTTTTATTACGAACGACTTTTCGGTGCTTAATGTAGCGACGAACTCGAATTCGCAGTTGCCGCTTAACTACCGTCTGGCAGCTACCTGGGGATCGCATGAAGGGTCGCTCTTGATGTGGACATTCATGCTGACGGTTTGGATGGTGGCCGTGACGCTGTTCAGCAATCACCTGCCCGAGGAAATGGTCGCGCGCGTCCTTTCCGTGATGGGCGTGATCAGCACCGGCTTCCTGCTTTTCATGTTGCTGACCTCGAATCCTTTCGACCGCCTGTTTCCGGTGCCTGCCGATGGCCGCGATCTGAACCCGCTGTTGCAGGACCCGGCGATGGTCGCGCACCCGCCGATGCTGTACATGGGGTACGTGGGATTTTCCGTGGCATTTGCCTTCGCTGTGTCAGCGCTAATCAGCGGAAAGCTGGACGCGACGTGGGCGCGCTGGTCGCGACCGTGGACGACCGTGGCCTGGATGTTTCTTACTTGCGGCATTGCGCTGGGAAGTTTCTGGGCTTACTACGAACTGGGTTGGGGTGGCTGGTGGTTCTGGGATCCAGTCGAAAACGCTTCGTTCATGCCCTGGCTGGTCGGCACGGCTTTGATTCATTCGCTGGCAGTGACGGAAAAGCGCGGTGGCTTCAAGAGCTGGACGGTACTATTGGCGATTGGCGCGTTCTCGTTAAGCCTTGTCGGAACCTTCCTGGTGCGCTCCGGAGTATTGACCTCGGTGCACGCATTTGCGAACGATCCGAAACGCGGTACTTTCATTCTCGGATTCCTGACCCTCGTCATTGGCGGTTCCCTCGCGTTATACGCGTGGCGCGCGAAACAAGTGGGGCTGGGATCAAAATTCGAGCTGCTCTCGCGCGAGTCACTGCTGCTTACAAATAATGTCCTGCTGGTTGTCGCGGCGGCCTCCGTCCTTCTCGGCACGCTGTATCCGCTGTTTATTGAGGCGCTCAATCTGGGAAAACTTTCGGTTGGCCCGCCTTATTTTAATACTGTCTTTGTGCCGCTGATGGCGCCGGCGATGTTCTTGATTGGTGTCGGCCCAATTGCCCGCTGGAAACAGGCAAAGGTACCTGAGCTGGCGGTGCGCTTGCGCTGGGCTTTTGTATTGAGTTTCGTCACCGCGGCGCTGCTCCCGTTCGTAATCGGGGGTTGGCAATGGCGGGTCAGTCTGGGCCTGTTGTTGGCATTCTGGATTGTTGCCACTGCTGTCCAAAACATTTGGTCCAGAATCAAGAACTCGGCAACTGAACCCAGTTTCCTCAAGCGATTAAAGTCTCCATCCCGAAGTTACTATGGGATGCAGTTGGCGCATCTCGGCGTGGCTGTTTTCATCGCAGGCGTAACCGTCGTCACGGCTTATCAGACTGAACGCGACGTGAAAATGAACGTTGGCGACACCGTGACTGCCGGCGGTTATACTTTTCGTCTGACCAATCTCGAGCGGATGAATGGCCCGAACTATCAGGCGATGCGTGCGGATGTCGAAGTGACAAAGAACGGCGAGCTGGTTGCGAACATGCATCCCGAAAAGCGCGCCTTCAATGTGTCGCAAAGTGTGACTTCCGAAACCTCAATCGATCGCAGCGTCTGGCGCGATCTTTATTTGTCGCTGGGCGACGAGGTTGGCGGCGGCGCCTGGACGGTTCGCGTCTATTACAAGCCATTAGTTAATTGGATTTGGGGCGGCGCGCTGTTGATGGCCATCGGTGGCGGCTTTGCAGTTACTGATCGGCGTTATGCTTTAGTAGCGAAAAAGCAACGAGAAGCGGCGGCCGCCGCTAAGCCTGGAAAGATGGCTGCCCCAGCGCCGGCAGTTGCTGAGTAAGATGAATCGGCTTCTTCTGATTCCGTTAATCCTGTTCGCCGTCCTCGTCGGGTTTTTCTTCATTGGTTTGCGCCACGACCCGAACGGCGAACTGCCGTCGGCCTTAATCAATAAAACGGCGCCGGCTTTCGAACTCCCGCAACTTCAGGAACCGAGCAAGAGTTTTTCGCCGGCCGAAATGAAGGGCAAGGTCTGGCTGCTGAACGTTTGGGCGTCCTGGTGCGAGCCTTGTCGGGAAGAACATCCCTGGCTGGTTGAGTATTCCAGGAGCGGCATCGTCCCGATCTACGGTTTCAACTGGAAAGATGATCGCGCCGCGGCATTGCGCGTGCTCGATGAACTCGGCAATCCGTATGTGCTGACGGTTTCGGACGCAGACGGGCGGGTCGCGATCGATTATGGCGTTACCGGCGCCCCGGAAACTTATCTCATCGACCGTCAGGGTGTCATTCGCTACAAGAAAGCGCTGCCGTTGGATAAAGATACCTGGGAGAAAGAAATCGTCCCGCTGGTGAAGCAGCTCAACCAATGAAGCAATTCGCTGTCATAATCACCTTCCTTCTGATTATCGCCGGGGTGGCCGTTGTCAGGGCGCAACCTACAGACGACGTGCAACTCGAACAGCGAATGCAGGCGCTGACTCAGCAATTGCGCTGTCTGGTTTGCCGAAACGAGACGCTGGCTGATTCGCCGGCGGATGTGGCGGAAGACCTGCGCCGGCAAATCCGGGATCAAATGAAGGCGGGCAAGAGCGATCAGGAAATAATTGCTTTCCTGACGCAGCGCTATGGCGACTTTGTTTTGTACAAGCCACCGGTGAAATCAACAACCTACTTACTTTGGTTCGGCCCTTTTGTTCTGCTTATCGGAGGAACGTTCCTGCTTTATAAATACCTGGGCCAGCGTCGCCGGATGATCGCAGACAAACCGCTCACTGAGGAGGAAAGGAAACTCGCGGAAGAACTTTTGAAGCAGCAAATCGGGTGAATACGCAATGCTAATGTTTTTTATCTTGTGCGCCCTGTTCGTGTTGCTGGCGTTATGGTTTGTTCTGCCCGCGCTGTTGCAACAAACGCCGGGTCCGAATCTCGAGGAGCGCCGCACCGCGAACCTGCTCGTCTATCAGGATCAATTCGAAGAGTTGGCCGCAGATCTGCGAAACGGCCTAATCAGCGAGGAACAATATCAACAGGACAAGGAAGAACTCGAACGGCGACTGCTTGAAGATGTGGGGGCAAAACCAGCACGGCAATCCACGGACGCGACCCGCAAGGCGAAGCTGCTTGCTTATGTCGTGATGAGTGCGATGCCTGTCGTCGCGATCGCGCTCTATCTTGCAGTCGGCAACCCTAAGGCGCTCACCGGGCAATCAGCTTCAGTACGGCCGGCTGCGGTCGCGCAGGATCAGGGCGGAATGACGCAGACGCAAATTCAAGCCAACGTAGCAAAGCTCGCCAAGCGCCTCGAAGACAATCCGAACGACGCGCAAGGCTGGACGATGCTCGCCCGATCCTATAGCGAGATGCAGAACTATAAAGAGGCGGCCGCCGCTTATGACAAAGCAACGGCGCTAATTACGACCGACGCGAATCTTTGGGCCGACTATGCGTATGCTCTCGCCATGGCGCGCGGGCGTGCAATGGAAGGCAAACCCACCGAATTAGCGAACAAGGCTTTGCAGATTGATCCGAACAATGAGCGCGCGCTGGTGCTCGCCGGCAGTGCTGCCTTTGAAGCGAAAAATTATGATCAGGCCATCGACTACTGGCAGAGAATCCTGAAAGCCGGTCCGTCTGATGCAGAAATCAAACAAACCGTTACCGATCGGATTAATGAAGCAAAGCGATTGGCGAAAGAGAGCAGGGCGAAGTAAAGTGCCTTAGCGATCAAATAAAGGAGACAACTGAAAAATGCCGGAACGAAAAACGATCGATTGCCGAACCTACCCCAGCGAAAAAGATTGCACCCTGAGCATCGAGGGAACAGAAGAGGAAGTCCTGGACGCAGCGATGGCCCACGCGGTCACGGCACATGGGCACACGGACGGTCCTGAATTGCGCGAACAACTTCGCTCACTCTTGAAGGATGCCGAATGAAATTAAGTTAACAAAATGAACAGAGAGAATCTGCTATTTGCGATTATCGGGGTGCTACTCGGTT
>WNGQ01000087.1_pt1 | contig 81061 bp, 72 predicted proteins | sample 5407661 | NCBI WGS metagenome assembly WNGQ01 (sample SAMN13153382, study PRJNA577476) | soil metagenome | isolation source: 60 cm soil or saprolite under Garry oak tree replicate 2 | place: USA:California | collected 2016-06-15
CATGGCGGGCCACAGGGCCAGGAGCGACCCGACTTCACCTGGTTCTCGATGCCGCTGATTCAATATCTGACGCTGGGCGGCTTTGCGGTCTTTGTGCCCAATGTGCGAGGCAGCACCGGTTATGGACTGAGCTATACCAAGTGAGTAGACAAAGACTTTGGCGGCAAAGACCGGCAGGACCATGTGCATGCCATGACCCAGGTCTTGCCGCAGGACAAACGCGTAGATGCGAAGCGGGCCGGTGTGGTCGGGCGCTCCTATGGTGGCTATATGACGCTGACACAGGCAGCGCGCCACCCCGAACTCTGGAAGGCCGCGGTGGATATGTTTGGACCCTATGATTTGATCACCTTCAGCCAGCGTATCCCCGAAAGCTGGAAGCCCTACTTTGAACTGGTCATCGGCCACCCAGAGAGCGACCGGGAGTTCCTCCTGGAACGCTCACCACGCACCTACATGCAGCAGATCAGATGCCCGCTGCTGGTGATTCAGGGCAAGAACGATCCCCGCATTATTGAGCGCGAGTCGCGGGATGTGGTTGAGCAGCTTCAGGCAGCCGGAAAGCGGGCCGACTATCTGGTCTTTGAGGATGAGGGCCACGATGTGCTCAAGTACGCCAACCGCGTCACCTGCTACACCACCATCGCCGAGTTTTTCAAAAAGTATCTCTAGATGGAGATCGAAGCTGCGCCGCACGCCTTTTCATCATCGACATGCGGCGCAGTCTTTTCGGTACAGCAACCTGATGGTCTGTGACAATCTCAGCTAGTTGAAGCACTGACCACATTCTCCTCCTCCCAAAAGAATTGGCACATGAGAAGTCACACTCACCACCTTCGTTATATCATCGACACAAGCACACTCAACAGAGAGGGCCACCCATGACACTCCAAAATCACCTATTAACCAACGCCATACCACTTCCCACGCATCACCATATCCTCATCCTGAACTCCTCAAAAAATCTGTCGCAAAATCGGACACATTTTCCTCAAAATCTATCGCATTCTGCAACCTTTTTCCCCCCCTTAACGTGAAAAAGATGTACGAAGTGTGGGGTATTATTGCTGTATTTAAGCTTCTGCAGAGGTAAAAAGAGGGTGAGCTATGAAAAGCGACAGGCAACTTGTGGAGAAGCGTCCCACAAAGCAGGCTATCATCCTGGCTATCCTGGCTTCGGTAGTGCTCATTGTACTCATTGTCATTGGGTCCCGTGGACTGCGTGACTTCGACTCCGCCCTGATCGGCTACGCTGTAGCGACGATTTTTGCCTTCGCGGCCCTGGTCTATCGCTACACGCTCTGGATCGGCCGGCCGCCGACGTGGCGTTACTTCCGCGCTGGTTGGGTCAACTTTTTCTCGTGGCGCAACTTCCGGCGCTACACCTTGCTTATCCCGAAAGCCTGGTGGACCGACATTTTCGCCCAGACTTTCATCCGCCAGCGCAGCACACAGCGATGGATCATGCACCTGTGCATTTTCTGGGGGGTGATCCTCTCGCTGCTTATCACCCTGCCCCTCTCGTTCGGCTGGCTCCACTTCACATTGATCCCGCTTGGGAACTACGAGGCCTGGTTTTTCGGCCTGCCGGTATTTTCCTTTCCTATCGCATCGTGGATCGGTTTTGCCACCTATCACGCGCTCGATTTTTCCGCGCTCCTGCTGCTTGTCGGGCTCACCATTGCGCTCTGGCGGCGTATTACGGATGCTGGACTGCTCGCCATCCAGCGCTTCGGCTTCGACCTGGTGCCGATCATCCTGCTGGTGGCGATTGCCGTCACCGGGCTGGCGCTCACCGCTTCGTCAACGTTATGGGGTGGTAAGTTTTACTGGTTTATCTCGCTCACGCACCAGGTGGTCGTCGTCGTCTGGCTGCTCTCGATACCTTTCGGCAAGTTCTTCCACATTATCGAACGCCCGGCCAGCATCGGGGTCACATTGTATCAGACGGTAAACCAGGACTTGAAGCACTACTCGCCTCAATCCCAATCCCAGATAGGCCGCTGCAAGCGCTGCAATCAAGAGTTTCCTTCACAACAATTTATCCAGGACCTCGAAGGCGTCCTCGGCGACAACGGCCAGAATTACGACCTGGGTGGCGAGCGTGGCATCCTGCAGGAGTACTGCCCGACTTGCAAGCGTGTGCTGCGCGGTGAGGCGTACTACCAGTTAATGGGCAAGCAATTTCTCTAGATTTACTCCCGGTTTATTTTCAGGAAGGACATGCGCGATGTCAGTCAATAAGGATTTCTTTCAACCAGAGCGCGATTTCAACTACGACTTTCAATCCGCTGGGAAACCACCTACAGGTTGGAGTGAGGCAGCGCGCGTACCCGAGACGCTCGTGCCGACGCACTGTTGTTTCTGTGGCGTGCAGTGTGGGATGTTCCTCAGAGTAGCCGATGGCAAAGTCATCGGCGTCGAGGCGCGCGACTTCCCGCATAATCGCGGCTCGCTCTGTCCCAAAGGGGTCGTGGCCTACCAGCAGGTGGACCACCCCGATCGTTTAAGGTATCCCCTGATCCGCCGCGGCGGCAAGACGGGGCAGCTGGAGCGTGCCACCTGGGATGAGGCGATGGACTACATCGTGAGCCGTTGGAAACAGATCCAGGCGGAGCATGGCAACGATGCCGTCGCCGTATATAGTGGCTCCTCCATGACCAACGAGAAATGCTATGTGATGGGGAAGTTTGCCCGCGTGGCTCTGCGTTCGCGTAACATAGACTACAATGGCCGCTTGTGCATGTCATCCTCCGCTGTGGCATATGCCAGGGCCTTCGGCATCGACCGCGCTCCTTTGCCCATGACCGATATCCCGCTCACTCATTGCATGCTTGCAGTCGGCGTGAATATAGCGGAATGTTTTCCTATCGTCATGCAGTGGGTCTGGCGCGCTCGCGATAAGGGCGCGCACTTGATAGTTATCGATCCGCGCGAGACGCCCCTCGCGCGCACAGCCGATCTGTGGCTGCCGGTCCGCCCCGGTACAGACGAAGCCGTGATCAATGCGATACTGCGCCAGGTCATCGTCGACGGCCTGGTGGACGAGGCGTATCTCAAAGAACGCACCAACGGCTGGGAGGAGGTGCGTGCGGCGGTTGAGCCATTTACCCCCGAGGAGGCCGAACGGCTCTCCGGTGTGCCGGCTGAGCGAGTCGTGGCTGCCGCGCGCCTCTACGGTCGCGCCGCAACCTCCCTTATCATGCATGGCAAAGGTATTGAGCACAGCACCCATGGTGTGGATACCTGCCTGGCCTGCATCAATCTCGCACTGGCACGTGGCCAGTTGGGCAAACCTGGCGGCGGTACCATGATGATTACCGGCCAGGGCAACGGACAGGGTGGGCGCGAGGTTGGTCAGAAGGCCAACCAGCTTCCCGGCTATCGCCACATCGACGTCCCTGAGGAGCGCCAGTACATCGCCAATTTCTGGGGCATCCCCGTCGAGGAGTTGCCGTGGGAAGGGGCTGCTGCGCCGGAGATGATCCATCTGATGGCCGATGGCGAGATCAAGAGCTGCCTGATCGCCTGCTCGAACCTGATGGTATCACTGCCCGAGAACGAGGTAGTAAAGCGAGCGCTGCAGCGGGTCGACCCACTTATAGTAGTGGACTTCTTCCTATCAGAGACCGCCGAACTTGCCGATGTTGTCCTTCCCGGCACCGTTTGGTGCGAGGACGAGGGCACCACCACCAACCTGGAGGGCCGTGTGATCAAGATCAACCGCGCGGCTGATCCCCCCGGCGAGTCACGCGAAGATTGGCGCATCGTCACCGAACTTGCCCGGCGCCTTGGTCGCGGGCAGTTCTTCCCCTACCAGTCAGCGCGCGAAATCTGGGACGAACTACGCAATGCCTCCAGGGGAGGTAAATCGGATTACTATGGTATCACGTGGGAGAAAATTGACGAACAGGGTGGTGTCTTCTGGCCTTGCCCGTCGTTGGACCACCCGGGTACGCCCAGGCTCTTCACCGAGCGTTTCGGTCACCCGGATGGCAAGGCGAAAATGTTCCCCGTCCCGTATAGGCCGCCTGCTGAAGAACCCGGCAAGGACTATCCCTTCCGCCTGACCAGCGGACGCGTGGTCTATCACTACCTGACTGGCAATCAGACGCGCAGGCTGGGCTTTCTCAACTCGCAGGCTCCCGAGCCGTGGGTGGAGATTCACCCGCAGGCAGCAGCTCGACTTGGCATCGTCAACGACGAGGTCGTGCGCGTGCGCACACCGCGTCACTCTATGGAACTCAAAGCGCTGGTGGTGCCGACTATTCGACCGGATACACTCTTCATCCCGTACCACTATGGTCACGAGCACTCGGTCAACCAGCTCACGAATCCGGCGGTCGAGCCAAATGTGAAAATTCCGGAATATAAGGCCTGCGCGGCCACCGTGGAGAAGCTCTCCGCTCCCACCGCGCCTTCAGGCCCGGGCGACGTCACCATCAACTTTACCCCCGAGAACGCTCCAAAGATGTTCCCATACACCGTGGGGGAAACGAAGGAACGGCCAGCAAAGGAAGCGAAGACCTTCTAAGCCGAAAGGAGAAGTACATTGCCTGCCAAGACCCTGTTCGTTGATCCCTCCCGTTGCATAGGCTGCCGTTCCTGTGAGGCGGCTTGCCGGGAATGCGATTCGCATAAAGGCGAAAGTATGGTTATGGTTGACTTTATTGACCGGGGGATGAGCGTGGCCACGCAGCCAACCGTTTGTATGCATTGCGAAGATCCCATCGCGCCCTGCGCCCAGGTTTGCCCGGTTATGGCGATCCTGATTACCCCCGATGGGGTCGTACAGCAGGCCGACCCCTCCCGCTGCATAGGCTGTCGCAACTGTGTCTATGCCTGCCCCTTTGGGGTGCCGAAGTTCGACGTAAAGGCGCGCCTGATGAAGAAGTGCAACCTGTGTTACGACCGCACCAGCCAGGACCTGAAGCCATGGTGTGCTCAGGTTTGTCCGACGCAGGCGCTGTGGTATGGGAACTACGAGGAATTTGTCAACCAGCGCGAGGGACACGCTGTTAACATCACTAGCTTTGGTACGCAGTCAGTGCGCACAAAGGTCTACCAGGTCCTGCCCGAGGAGACGCCGCGCCTGGACCTGGCAGCTTTACTGGATGAGGCCCGCACTAAGGGAGAACGCGGGGCCGGAAATCAGCCACGAGAGGAGGCATGGGTGCTATGATGCAAAAAAGTCCCCCCACACCGGTGGAACAAGAGTTTGCCCGTGGTCGGCGGAGATTTGGGCGTTGGCGCGCTGAATTTCCGTATCACTGGGATGCTGATGAGTTTGTCTCACGCCGCGAACTGCTGCGCCTGGCCGTGATGACCTCGGGAGCCCTCTTCGCTGCCACGGCCGGAATAGCGGCCCTCAACTACGTGAAGCCGCTGCGTACTGCAAGCAGGCAGTTGATCGCGCCAGCGTCAGCTGTACCTCCTGGCGGCGTGCACTATTTCCAGTATCCCACGGCCGAAGACTCCGCTATCTTGCTCCATCTACCGGATGGACGCTTTGTCGCCTATAGCGGGAAATGTACGCATCTTTCCTGTGCAGTCTACCATGATCAACAGAGTGGGAATCTGCTCTGCCCATGTCATGACGGCGCGTTTGATTCCCGTACAGGTGCGCCCATTGCGGGTCCACCGCAGCGCCCATTGCCCAGAATCACCCTTAGCCAGGAGGGCAGTAACATCTATGCTGTCGAGGAGGTTCCGCAATGAGTATGGGTAATGGATATTACTTTCACGGCGAGAGCACGGCTGATGTTGAACGCACGCCCCCACCTGGCAGGGTAGCTATCGTACTTACTGGCCTCGCGATCGGTATTCTCTTGATGGGCATCCAGCTCTGGCTTTTGACCGTTGCCCTCGATCTCTACCTGTCCGGAGGGGGGCCCGATATCCTGGTTCTCACGCTCATATCCGGCCTGATCTTCCTGGGCGGCTTGTTCGTGTTGCGCCTGCTCGGTAGGCATCCACACCTTCGGTAGGAGGAAAGAAATATGGAACCAGAGACCCGGTCCAGCGGCACGGCAGCCCAAAAAGAGGAGCAAGAAAAGCCGTCGACTACGAGGGAGGGCGTCTCACGTTCGTATATCGATCGCGAGCACCCCATTGGTGGTCAGATGTCCGATATCGTGCGCGGCCTTTTCCTGCGTATGCGCCTTCCCTGGCTTCTTCAGCATCACGCGCGCATCCCCGTCCTCGCGCTTTTTAGCTTCGTCAATGGCTGTATCAGCATTGGGATAATGGCGGCCCTTGCCGTCGTCACACATTCGCCTTTCATCTTTCCCTCGCTTGGACCGACCGCCTTTCTCTTTTTCTACACGCCGACCGCGCCCAGCGCCTCTCCACGCAACACCATCATTGGCCATGCCATCGGAGTTGCCGCTGGCTACTTCAGCCTCGTCGTGACGGGATTAACTATGGCGGGTCCAGCTCTGGCCGTTGGTGTGACATGGCCTCGCGTCATCGCCGCCGCGCTCTCGTTGGGACTCACCTCCGGTTTAATGGTCCTGCTCAAGTCGCCGCACCCGCCTGCTGGAGCAACAACGCTCATCATCTCTCTCGGCATTTTGACAAAACCCTGGCAGCTCCTCCTGCTCATGGCAGCCGTCATACTACTTACCATACAAGCTTTCGTCATCAACCGCCTCGCCGGCATCCCATATCCACTCTGGAATCCACCAGCCGAGCCTGCTGATCCCTCCGCCAACAAGCGAAAAAGCTAAACTTCATCTTGGCACCTTCATAGCGCGCTTTAGAACGCGGTGCGTAGCATCGGCGATGCCGGATGCACAACATTCCCGTGTTCACCGGCCGTAGTGAGGGTGCCGCCTGCGATAGCCAGTCCAACTTTCGTCGTGAACAGGGCCTCGTTCAACTGTCCGCCACTGCCGGGAGCGCTGGCTACCACAAACACCGGGAAGGCTTTGCCGTTGGCGAAAGAGGTCGAGATGTAGTCGCCAACCATGTTCCCACTCGTTGTAGTGACTAGCCATGCCAGGTTCATCGCAGAGGATGTAAGCGTGGTCTCCGTTGACCAGGTAGCCCCACCGTCGGTTGATGAAACGTAACCAACCTCCAGCTGGCAGGTCGCGGTAGTGCAGTTCGCGTCTGGATAAAAGTAGAACGCCAGGGCTACGTGAGCAGAACTACCTGACGTGGCTTTATCGACAGCGATGCCGGGGATAAAATGGTCGATATTGCTGCCAACGGCATCGATGGGTACGCGCTGAGGCGCTGACCATGTTGCGCCATCGGTTGAGGTACTGATCACAATATCATTGGCACTACAACCGTTTTCAAAACGGCAGTCTTGCCAGGCAACATAGGCTTTCCCCGCGCCATCGATCTCGGCCGAAGGAAGCGGCTCGGTACGTATACCGGCTACCTGGTGGTCCGTTTGAGATGCGATAGTAACACTGCTGTTCCAACTGGCGCCGCCATTGCTAGAAGTGAAGGCCGCGATGCTTGAATTCGAACTCAGGAAAGGAACGATCACGGTACCGTTCGGTTGTACAAGAGGTTGTCCTCCCAGGCCGGAGACGTTATCCTGAGTTGCCTGTCCGGCGCTCCACGTGGCTCCTCCATCGCTCGAAGTACTCATCTGTACCAGGTTGCCACTGGAGTTGATGTCCCATTCAACATAGCAATGCCCATAATACGCGCTGGTGGATGTGTCGTCACACACAAGCCAATCCTTGTCAAAAAAGCCACCGTTCGCATTTGCCACCACTACGGGGGGATTCCAGGTAAGTCCACCATTGGAAGAGGTGTTCACAATTACAGCAGCACCAACCGCTGTACCACTCCCGCTCGAAATGGCCAGGGAGGAGATCATCCACAGCTTGTGAGCAGCATCATAAGACACCGAGGGATCGCTGACACGATCAAACTGGCCCGCGGGCGTCGCGAAGACTGTCGTGCCAGGCAAAAAGCCTTTTTGCCATGTCGCGCCGTTGTCGGTTGAGGTTGCCCAGCCGATATTGGAGGCGCCGCCGTCATTAAAACGACCGACCTGGGTGGCCGCAACAATGGTCGCGCCATTGGAATAGCTATCCGGCTCGACCTCCGTCTGGTGCTGGCTTGTTGTATTAGTGTAGGGATCGCTGCTCAACTGTGAAAGTGCAACCCCTGGCGTGGCCGCAGTTACTGTTGATCTCAGCGCAATGGAAAATGCCAGTGTCAGTGCCAATGTGGCAAAAATAAGCCAGCGAAAGCGAGGGTGTGAGAGGAACAACATACGAAATAACTCCTTTTCCAACTATTTGTCGTTAAAAAAGAACGCTCGCATAAAGCGTATTTGTTGCTCGATCTGCGCTGGCAAGTTTTCGAGCTCTGGTTTCCCATTTATTGAAGCGTTCCCCGGAGGAAATTTGAGAAACAAAAGTCAAAATTGTATTTGAAGGGGACATTCTGTAACTTTCGGCATCCTTACGTACGTGAAGTACGTGATATAGTAAGAACGTCACAGAATTTTGCTTTGCTTCAGGGGCAAAAGAACAAAAGTGACCTTGTTGAGAAGCGCTATCCCTCTCACCGGTTTGTGCATAAGTATTAGCCAGGTATGTTATCAGGAGGATGGAATTTACTATGAAAGTCAAAGATGTTATGACTACCTCGGTGATTACCGTCACCGAAGATCAGTCGAAGCAGCAAGCAGCCCGTTTGCTGTCCCAGCATCGTATCAGTGGTTTGCCCGTTGTCAACAATGAGCAAGCCGTCGTCGGGGTGGTGACCGAATTTGATATCATTGCTCGCGAGGGAAACACGGTCCGGGAGATCATGACTCGCGGCATCATCAGCGTGACTGCTGATACCGACCTGGAGGAGGCGGGCCGCATCCTCGTGAATCAGCGCATCAAGCGCCTGCTAGTGTTGGAGCAGGGGAAGCTGGTAGGTATCGTGAGCCGCGCCGACCTGGTCAAAGAGATCGCCCTGCGCTGGATGTGCAATGTGTGTGGGGAAGTGGTTCATAACGAGCGACTGCCCGAGAACTGCCCACGCTGCGGGGCAGAAGGAGTCGTTGCCATGGTTGAGCCCATGTCTCCTGGTTCCTGATGAGCCGGTGATGCTCGTTCTCTCGATTTTGTGTTCGTTCAAACTTGTTGCTAATATAGCAGAAAGAAACAGGAAGTACTATGGATACAAGGAAGCAAAAGCAATCGGATGGGCAGTCTGCCTCATCCGTGCGTGATCGCACCTCCGCGGCATTGCCTCAAGGAGAAGATCGCGACACTCTCATTAGCTACTATCACCAGATGTTGCTGATCCGTCGCTTTGAAGAGAAAACCGGAGAGATGTACACCCGGGCTCGTATAGGTGGCTATTGCCATCTCAATCTCGGAGAAGAGGCCACGGTGGTCGGTTTCTGCGCTGGCCTGGAACCGGAAGATTACGTCTACACGAACTACCGAGAGCACGGCTATGCCATCGGCCGTGGTATCCCGCCCAAAGCCGTCATGGCCGAGTTATTTGGTAAGGAAACGGGAGTCTCACGTGGGCGTGGTGGGTCGATGCACCTCTTTGACCTTGAACGTCACTTTATGGGTGGCTATGCCATCGTGGGTGGCCAGTTGCCGCTGGCCACCGGTGCCGGCTATGCCATCAAATATCGTGGCTCGTCAGAGATCGTGGCCTGTCAAATGGGCGATGGCACCACCAATACAGGGGCCTTTCACGAATCACTCAATCTTGCCAGGATCTATAACCTGCCCGTCGTCTATTTTGTGGTAAATAATTTGTATGGCATGGGTCTTCGTGTCGAACAGGGGTCTGCCGTGAGCGAACTTTACCGCAAAGCGTGCGCCTATAACATGCAGAGCTGGCGCGTCGATGGCAACGATGTTCTGGCCGTCCGCGATGCGGTGCGCAAAGCGGCGGAGCTTGCTCGCGATCAGCATGAACCCAGCCTCCTTGAAGCCGTCAGCTATCGCTTCAGAGGCCACTCCGTCGTGGACCCGGACCGCTACCGGGATAAAGAGGAAGTCCAGCATGGACGTGACGAGGATCCCGTCAGAGCCTTCGCATCACGGCTTCTCGCGGCAGGGGTGCTGGATGAGCAAACACTCCAGGAGATCGATGCGCAGGTACAGCGAGAGGTAGATGAAGCTGTCAAGTTTGCTGACGAGAGCCCCGATCCGTCGGTAGAGCAATTCATGCAGGGACTTGAGGAGTATGTCTATGCTCCTGACACTCCAGAGCGGAAAGGGAACTAATGATGGCAGAGATTACTTATCGACAGGCGCTGCATGATACGCTGCGCGAGGAACTCCTGCGCGATGAAAACGTGTTATTGGTGGGTGAGGAGATTGGTGTCTTCGAGGGATCGTATAAAATCACGGCCGGGCTCTTGAAGGAATTTGGCCCTAAACGCGTGGTAGATACGCCGATTGTCGAAAATGGCTTTGTCGGTATGGCCACAGGAGCTGCCATGCTCGGGTTGCGCCCGATCGTGGAGATTATGACGATCAATTTCATCGTGCTGGCCATGGATCAGATTGTCAATCACGCTGCAAAAATCTACTCCATGTTTGGTGGGCAGTGTCCCATCCCGCTGGTGATCCGTACACCGGGAGGCGGTGGCCAGCAGCTTGCGGCTACCCATTCGCAGAACCTGGAAGTCTGGTTTGCTCATGTACCCGGCCTCAAGGTCGTTGCGCCATCGTCCCCCGCCGACGCGAAGGGATTGCTGCGTACCTCTGTGCGTGACAACAACCCTGTGATCTTTCTCGAGAACCTTGCCCTCTATAACGTTAAGGGTGAGGTGCCCGATGGTGACTACATGGTGCCCATTGGCAAGGCTCAGGTGACTAAGGAGGGCAGCGATCTGACAGTGATTAGCTACTCGCGTATGTCGGCAGTTGCGCTGGATGTTGCCCGTCGTATGGAAGAGGAAAACAAACTGAGCATCGAGGTAGTAGATCTCCGCTCGCTGCGACCGCTCGATTATGAAACTATCCTCAACTCAGTCAGGAAAACGAATCGGGTAATCGTCTTTGAGGAAGACTGGCGTTCGTACGGCGTTGGTGCGGAAATTGCTGCCCTCATACAGGAATATGCGTTCGATGACCTGGATGCGCCGATCAAACGTGTGGCGAGCCTGGAAGTGCCGCTGCCCTACTCCAAACCGCTGGAACTGGCGACGCTCACAGGCGCCAAGCAGCTGGTGGAATCGATCAACGAAATCGCGCCGCGCCGGAGGAGATCGCAATCGTAGACCCGCGTGAACGACCCTACATACTCATGAGAGGAAAGCTACACAATGAGTGAAATCAGCATGCCCCGCCTTAGTGATACCATGCAGGAAGGCACCATTTCCCGTTGGCTCAAGCAGCCTGGCGATGAAGTCAAGAAAGGCGATGTCCTGGCCGAGATCGAGACGGACAAGGCCACTATGGACCTGGAAGCCTACGAGTCTGGCACGCTTGAAAAGATCCTGGTACAGGGGGGGGAAACCGTCCCCATTGGCCAGGCAGTGGCGGTCATTGGCAGTGGCTCAGGAGCCCAAAATGCAGGGGCAGAACCAGCCCAGCAGCCCGCTCAAGAACCGTCGCCCGCACCTGCTACTGCCAGAACCGCTACCGAAGAGGCACCCGCCCCGGAACCAGCCGCTGAAAGTAAGAACCGGGCACCGGCAGCGGAGAGTACAAACGTCCAGCAAAAGGTTCCTGAGACAGTGGAGAGAAGTGACGGCGCGTCGATCAAAGTGTCACCACTGGCACGCCGGATGGCTGAAGAGCATAACATCGACCTGCACCAGTTGCAGGGGACGGGACCCGGTGGCCGTATTGTGCGCGACGATATCGAGGATTATCTTGAGCAGCGGGGCCCCACCCCTTCCACTGCGACGTCCGAGACTGCACCCGCCGCTCCTCCGCAGGAGGCTCCCGCGGCTGCACAAGCTGCAGCGCCCGCAGCTCAGCCAGAAGCGGGCGCTCCCCCGCCAGATGCAGAAGTCGTCAAACTCTCACGCGTGCAGGTGCTTATTGCGCGCCGCCTGACCGAGTCGAAACAGACCATCCCGCACTTTTATGTCAGCAGCGAGGTGGATATGACCGACGTTCTAGCTATGCGCCAGACGTTTAACGCGAGCGCGGGTGAAGACGGCGTGAAGGTCACGGTCAACGATTTGATCGTCAAGGCCTGCGCCCTGGCGCTGGAAAAGTTTCCCGAGGTCAATAGCTCTCTCAAGGACGATCAACTCATAAAGTACAAGCGCGTCAACGTTGGCATTGCCGTAGACGTTCCAAGCGGGTTAGTAGTTCCGGTGATCCGCGATACGAATATCAAGGGAGTGCGCTCTATTGCCCGCGAAGCCAAAGAACTCATCGCGAAGGCCCGCGCAAACAAGCTCTCAACTGCCGATCTTGAGGGTGGCACCTTCTCGGTCTCGAACCTGGGCATGATGGATGCCTCGAACTTTATCGCGGTCATCAACCCGCCGCAGGCCGCGATCCTGGCTGTGGCGTCTGCGCGCAAGCAATTCGTACCAGTTGACGGCCAGCCAGTTATCCGCGATATGATGACAATGACCATGTCGGCCGACCATCGTATCATCTATGGGGCAACGGTGGCACGCTTTCTCCAGGAGGTCAAGCGCTTGCTGCATGACCCCTACAGCCTGCTGGGTTAATATATAATCAAGGAGCGATGGGGGAGTGGGAGTACCCGTAGGGGCGGGAGAGGTGTGGATGTGGGGAGGGGACGCTTGCGTCGCCCTGGGAGGCGGAGGCGTCATTCACCCGCAAAGTCTATTATGTAAGGAAGGAGGGCTACCTCTATGTCAGATACAATGTCGAGCAAGCAGAATCCTTTCGAAGCCTGGAGCGAATTGGTTGAGAGTACCATGAAGGTGCCACCACCCATGTTCATGCCTACCGGACAGGCAGGGGAAGGCGAGAAAGATCCATGGATTGCCTTAATTGACCAGCTCTGGCAGGCCAATCCATACAGCAAATTGCTGCCCATTGATCCGGCCGAGATTACGCGCGCCTTCCAGCAAATATGGCTCGATGCTCTCAAAAATCCGGTCCGGGCCTGGAACAACTACAATGATTTCGTTCAGCAATATACACAATTGATGGCCGGGACTGCTCTGAAGTTTTGGGGAGGTGATCAGCAAGTCAACCCGGTTGTTGAACCAGAGAAAGGCGATAAACGCTTCAGCGCACCTGACTGGCAGCAGAATGCCGTCTTCGACGCGCTCAAGCAGAGCTATCTGCTTGCCGCCACCACTCTGCTGAAGACCGCTAGAGGGATCGAGCGTTTGGATGAGCACCAGCAGCATAAGCTGATGTTTTATCTGCGCCAGTTCCTGGATGCTATCAGCCCGACAAACTTGATGTTCACCAACCCGCAAGTTATTCATGAGACCATTTCGACTGGTGGCCAGAATATGGTGAAGGGAATGGAGCACCTGCTGCGCGACTTCAAAAGCGGGCAGATCAAGATGACTGATACCGATGCTTTTGCCCCTGGACGAAATCTCGCGCTAACGCCTGGCCAGGTGATCTATCGCAATAAGCTGATCGAGCTGATCCAGTATGCTCCAGCGACTGAACAGGTCTACACCATCCCCCTCCTGTTTATCCCACCCTGGATCAACAAGTACTACATTCTGGATATGCAGCCACAGAATAGCTTCATCAAGTTCCTGGTGGATTCTGGCTTCACCGTCTTTATCATCAGTTGGAAGAACCCCGATGCCTCGATGGAAGAAATCACCTTCGAGGACTACATGACATTGGGACCACTCACCGCGCTGGATGTTGTCAAAGAGATCACCGGTTCACAGAAGGTCAATATCGTGGGCTATTGCATTGGCGGGACGCTGCTCGCCATGGTCCTGTCTTATCTCACCGCGCTGGGAGATAAAACCGCGAACTCTGCGACCTTCTTCGTCTCTTTGCTCGACTTCCGTGAAGTGGGCGATACAGCGGTATTCATTGATGAGCCGCAGGTAACCTATATTGAGGGGCAGATGATGGAACGGGGCTACCTCGATAGCCGCTCGATGGCGTCAATGTTCAACATGATGCGTGCCAACGACTTGATCTGGAGCAACGTGGTCAATAACTATTTGTTGGGTAAAGAACCACCTGCCTTCGATCTGTTGTACTGGAACAATGATGGCACGCGCATGGCGCGCGAGGCGCACTCCTTCTACCTGCGTAATACATACCTTGAGAACAATCTCGTCAAGCCGGGGAAGATTGTCCTGAAGGATGTTCCCATCGATCTCAAGCGCATTCGCCAGGATATCTACGCGGTTGGTGCGCAGCAGGATCATATCGTGCCCTGGAAGGCAGCATGGCAAATCTCCCAGCTTGTCAGTGGAAAAGTGCGCTTCGTGCTGGGCGGCAGCGGCCATATTGCCGGCATTATCAATCCACCGAGCAAGGGTAAAGGAGCGTACTGGGTGAGTGATAAGCCCGCGGCGAGCGCTGACGAGTGGCTGGAGGGCGCTAAGAATCAGCAGGGTAGTTGGTGGACGAACTGGCTGGAGTGGTTAATGCCGCGCTCCGGCGAACTAAAAGAACCACCATCACTCGGCAGCAAAGTACATCCGCCAATCACGCCCGTGCCAGGCACCTACGTGTTGGAAAAGTGAAGATAGCTCCAGTTTGGAATGCTATTTGGTTGCATCGCTATCAGGGGTTGGTATTATGTGATACTTCGTATCCGTATGGGCGGGGAGGTGTGGAGCCTTTTAGGTGTAGACTTTTTAAGCCCAACAAGAAAAGAGACATGGTTTTCTGCTACGATACAAAAGAAATCTTCACACCGTATCGGAGGAAAGAAAACCATGTCGTATCCAGAAACAGTATGGCATTGGATGCAAGAAGTGTCAAAGCGATTGCCCGCGCCTCCGTTGGCCCCAAGCCAAAGGACTGGCCTGTTACAGCTTAGGAATTGTGCTAGCCAAGACGTGTGGCTTGACCCAGGTGGCTGATAGCCTGGCAGAATTATTGGGGCAGAAACGGCAAAGCTGTTTTCAGCGCTTGCGCCAGTGGCGCAATGAAGCGAAAGCCAAAAAGGGAGAGCAGCGACAAGAGGTGCCGGTGGCGGCCTGTTTCGCCCCACTGTTAGCCTGGATCCTCTCGCTGTGGGATCCGACGAACAAGCAACTGGTGCTGGTGCTCGATGCGACCAGCGTGGGCGATCTCTTTGTGGTGCTCTCTATCAGCGTGGTTGTACGCAGTTGTGCGATCCCGGTGGCCTGGCACATCCAACGCGCAGGCGTCAAAGGTGCGCACAAGCCACACTGGTTGCGCTTACTAGAACTGCTGCATGAAGCCGTTCCCGCCGACTGGCAGGTGCTGGTGATGGCCGAGCGAGGACTCTATGCCAAGTGGCTCTATAAGCGCATCGTGCAGTACAGGTGGCATCTGTTCCTGCGCATCAACGTCGGCTGCAAAGCGCGCCCCGAGTCGGCCAAACGCGGCTCGGTCTTTGAGCCGATCATGCGCTTGGTGCCACGCAAAGGCACACAATGGAGCGGGCGGGTGCGCTGCTTTTCCGAGCCTTGGGGCGCGGGTGTGTTGCACGAGGCTTTCGCGCTGGGAGGAAGGCTATCAAGATCCCTGGTTCATCTTGACTGACCTGCCGGTTCAGCAGGCCGAAGCGTGCTGGTATGGGCTGCGTGGCTGGATCGAATGTGGCTTCAAGGACGGGAAACGAGGCGGCTGGAACTGGCAGCGCTGTCGCAGCAGGCAGCCCGAACGAGTGGAACGGCTCTGGTTGGCGATGGCAGTGGCGACCTTGATCACGGTAGGGGTGGGAGCCCAGCGCGAAGCACACGAGCCGCTCCCTTGCCTGGAGCAGGTGCCGTTGAAGCATATTGCTCGCCGCAACGCCCAAGCCGCCCAGCAGCGGGCCGAGGCGGCGGGCAAGCCGTCGAAGGCCAAGCCCAAACGGGTCCTGAGTTGTTTCAATCGCGGTTGCAGGCTGCTGATGCGTCTGGTCTGGCGATTGCAAGAGAAGCTCTCCTTCTCCCTGCCCGTCGAGCCCTGGCCGCATCTGCCTGCTCTGCCTGTGGAAGGAGGCTTCTGGGGCACGGGATAAAAAAACCTACACCTAAAAGAGGTGTGGAGCGGGGTGGGGACCCTTGTGGTCAATACATTTCAATTAAGAGACTATCTCGCTTTGTCATCCTGAGCGCGAGCTTTGGATCTCTCGCCGGACAGAGATCCAAAGCTCGCGCTCAGGATGACACTCCTGCATCGGCTTTGTTTGACTCTCAAACCTGCTTAATTGAAATGTATTGACCCTTGTGGTCGCCCGCGCCGGGGATAAACGAGCAAGGATAGAGTCGGTCCGTAGGGGCGGTGGACGCTTCATTGACTCCAACAAAATATGAACCACACTCATATGAGATAATGGGGATGTGCGAGCACTTCAGTTTGAAATGCTGCTCCATCCCCACTTGTAACTTTTTCAAGGAGAAGGAAGCATGACGGCAGGAAAACTGACGATAGCCGTTCTCGGTGCCGGCAATATTGGCGGCACACTCGGACAGAAGTGGGTCGCCGCCGAGCACCAGGTTGCCTTCGGTGTCAATGATCCCAACGGAAAGCATGCGCAGACGCTGCGCACCGAGCTAGGTGACAAGGTGACTATTGGCTCGCTTGCGGACGCGCTGAACAGCAATCCCGATGTCGTAGCGATGGCCATACCCGGCACAGCCATGGATGCGACGATCGTGCAGTATGCAGGTTTACTTGACGGTCGCACCATCATCGACTCGGCGAACCGCATGGCAGGCGGTCCATTAAACAGCTTCGCCACTTTCCAGCAGCACACGCCTCGCGCCCGCATTTACCGCGCCTTCAACACGCTCGGCTGGGAAAACTTCGCCGATCCAAAGTTCGATGGTGTCCAGGCAGACCTCTTCTACTGCGGCACCGATGGCGAGGCTCGCGCAGCAGTCGAGCAGTTGATTAGCGATGTTGGATTGCGCCCCATGTATCTGGGCGGCGTCGAGCAGGTTGACGTAGTAGATTCAGTATTAAGGCTATGGTTCGCGCTGGCAATTGGTCAGCGCAAGGGGCGTCACCTGGCCTTCAAAGTGCTCACGCGGTAGCAGATATTCAGCGAAGTGCCCATAATAGCCCTGGGTGGGGACTGCCGGGCCATCCCAAGCGTCCCCACTCCCCATCCACCCCACGCCTTCCCTGTTACTCTCGATCCGCGACAATCGACCCAACCCGATCTCCCAGCGTCGGATCTCTCCGGCTAATGATTATTGCATAGATGAGCCCGATGACAATGATTCCCAGGGCAATCCACGGGAAGAGATTAAACGGCGGCATTTGGCCTGGTTGCACGAGGGCATAGAGCGGAAAGCCAATTGCCAGAACCCCCAGGATTGGCAAGATCAGGTGTTTCAACCAGGAGAACTGATCAGGATGGTGTCTCCTGTAGTACACCGGCAGAGCAATGTTCGAGACGAGATAGGTCACCGCTACCAAAATCGTGCCAAGCGTGGCAATCTCTCCGAAGAACGTCACAGGTTCCACAGTCCAGCCAAAGATGTACACGATGGCCAGTCCAATGCCGAAAAAGACCAGGAAGCTGGCCCAGGGGGTGTGCCTTCTGGGGTCAAGTTTTGCCAAAGCGGAGGGTAGAAGTCCCTCGCGGGCTGCGTTGAAGATCAGGCGAGCCTGTGAGTTCGAGCCGGCAATCATCGCGCTCATGGTCGATGTGAACCCGGCGATATACGCGAACAGCGCCAGGACGCCGGATATCTTCTCCGCCGCAGTAATGAACGGGACCTGTGCTTGCGAGAGCGCGTTGACGTTGTAGTTAAAAGCGACAATGGTGGAGTACGCAAACAGCAGGTAAGAGAGACCCATCAGCAAGATACTCGCGTATATGGCTTTAGGAACATTGCGCCGCGGATCATCGGTTTCCTCCGCCAGTGCCGCAGAGTTTTCCCAGCCGATGAACATGTAGACCGCCACTGGGAAACCCAGCCCAAAACCCGCCAATCCACCAGAGATATTCGCGGGATTGAAGGGAGCCAGGGAGAGATGTCCCGCGTTAGTGACCAGAGCGACGACAGAAACGAGCACCAGCACGATCATTTCCAGTAGGAAGAAGTATCCCGCCCACTGGGTAGAAAGATGGACGCCTCTCACCAGGAGGAAGAAGACAATCACGACAAACACAAACGTGAGCAACTGCCACGGGATGTTGAAGCCAAAGTATTTTTGAATAATGATCTGCGTCCAGCCACCGGAAATATCGATGACCGACGACATAGCGATGATATAACCGATACTGACCACAATCGTCGTGGTGACGGCCATGACGGGCCCAAAGGTCTTCCCGATGAAGGTAATAAACGAGCCGGTTGATGGGATCGAGCGGGAGAACTCGCCAAGGGTATTGCCGAGCAATGCGATAGCAACAATTGCCATAACGATCGTCAGCGGTGAGCCGATACCTGCTACTGCCGCAATGAGGGCAAAGCTGAAATAGAAACTCATGGCTGGGGCGATATTCGCCATCGTAGAGGTTGCTATGTCAACTAGCTTCAACGCGCCTCGCTCAAGACGCGGAATCTCTACTACTGGGCCGAAAGTTTTTCCCTCAATGGGAACAGAAGATAATGGGTTCTCTTGTTTATCCATCGCTAATTACCTCTTTCCTCGCCTCCCCCACATGTCGTGGGAAGAAGCGCTAGATGAATTGAACCGGAGTTCATAAGTCCAGAGAAAAAGCAAAAAAGTAATGATGCACTACGTGAAGAACATAATCCAGGAGCATGTTTCTGCCTCCCAATGAGGATACAGAGTAAGGTAAGATGGCGCTACAAAAAGTATTCCATATAGCACTCCAATCAAAGAGTGATTGATTGTATTACGTTATGCCATCTTACCCCGCAAGACAAACATCATCCCTACCCCCAGTAAAAGCCATGCTACCAGGATGAAGGGAATGAGGTTCAGCGGAGGTGGTGCTGGAGCAATCACCAGCAAGCAAAAGATGCCCAGTATCAGCAGGGCGCCCAGCGCTGGAATGACGCCATGGCGCAGCATGCTAAAGTGCGAACGGCGCTTGCGCCAGAAGAACCTGATGCTGGCAATACAGACCAGGGCATAGATGATGAGAACAAAGAGCGCGTCAAGCGTTCCCAGGAAGCCGAAAGCCACGATTGGCGTCATAACGAAGCCGAGCGCGAGGCCGATGAGCAGTCCGAATACACAGAGTGCCGTGACAGAGCCAACCGGGGTGCGCCGTAAAGGATGTAACCACGCCGTCCAACGTGGGAAGAGACCATCACGTCCAACTGTATACATAATACGCGCACCCGCGTTGATAATGGCCAGCGCTGCACCGAAAAACGAGAGCACACCGACAAGGTCGATCAAAACCACCAGCAATGGTCCGCTATAGTGGCGGCCAATTGTATCAAATGGCGCGGCATCATTGGCGAAACCTGTCACCATGTGATTTATCCCGTACCCAACAGTTCCGACATAGGCCATAAATACATAGAAGAGACCGACGACGAGCATCGACCCGAATACGGCGCGCGGAATGTTGCGGTGTGGATCGCGTGTCTCTTCACCTAACGCGGCGGCCGTTTCAAAGCCAATGTAGCTCAGTACGGCCAGCACTATTCCCACAGTGATGTCTCCCCCTGCCGGAATCGTGTTCAGTGTAAAGGGAATGGCGCTCAGCCCTCCCTGCTGACCGACGTGGAACAGCACAATCACTGCCAGCACCAGGCACACGCCTATCTCGAATGCCAGGAAGGTGAGATCGACATTCATGGATTCGCGAATACCCCAGTAGCAAAGAGCGAATGCTATCCCCAGCGCCAGTACGAACCAGAAACTCCAGTGCATGTTGATGCCAAACCAGCGTACCATCAAAACCTGCAGATTGGCTCCCAACAGGATAAACGAATAGGGTACGCCGATCGCAACCGCGATCAATCCCACCCAGGCAGTTATGAAGCCCGTACGTTGACCCAGTCCCTCCGTCACGAAGGTATACGCTGAGCCACTAGAGGGTATTTCGCGCGAGAACTCGCTGTACTGATTGGCCACCAGCAAGGCCACCACAAAGCCAATCACGTAGCACAGGGGAATGGCCGCCCCCACCTGGCCCGCTTGAGGAATGGTGTTAAAGAAAATAGAGGCTGCCGGTGACATGACTGCCACGGAGATCACAATAGCGTGGCGCAGTCCAAGTGCATTGCGACGCAGAGCCGGAGTAGGCGTCGCTTCGGAAGAGGAAGTGGCATCGCTCATAAGAGTTCTCCTTTAGCGGAAACGCCAGGAATGCTGGAGGGATCATGATCCTCTGGCGTATCGGTGCCGAACAGGGCACGCAGGTAGTCGTTGAGAAACATGCCTTGTGGATCGAGCGTGGCCCGGATGCGCTGGAAGTCATACCAGCGCGGATAGAGCGCGCTCAGTTCTGCGGCGGTTCGTGTGTGCATCTTGCCCCAGTGTGGGCGACCCTGGTAGCGTTTGAAGATCTCTTCGATGTGCTGGAAATACGATCGATAGGGCATTCCCCGGTACATATGCACGGCGACATAAGCAGAATCGCGTTGATAAGCTGGGCTGAGCCAGATATCATCGGCCTGCACAAAGCGGCACTCTACAGGAAAGTGAACCCGGAATTGATATTTCTCGATACACTCCCGTATCTCGTTGACGACGCTACTCAAATGCTCTGCCGGGATATTGTATTCCATCTCCTGGAAGCGCACCAGGCGAGGCGTAGTAAACACGCTATGGCTATAGTCGATCTCGTCGATGTTGGCGATGGATCGCGTTGAGATACGACAGACCGTTTTGCACAAGCGAGGAATCAGGCGACAGGACTCCGAGAGCACCCAGTAGACGCCATTTTCCAGCACAATTTTGTTGAAGTCGCCCCACAGGCTACTTTTACTGGCCGGGTCCGTGGTTTCATTCAGAAATTTGGCCTGCACACCATCCGTGTAGGGGAACCAGAAGAATTCAAAATGGCTATTCTCCTGTTTATACTGTTCCAGGTTCGCCAGGCAGTCGCCGAGCTTCTTGCGAAAGCCCCGGTAGTGCAGGCGTTTGGTCGGCACCACGCGCAGCGTCACTTTCGCAATAATGCCAAGCGTTCCCAGTGATACCTGCGCCGCCTTAAAGATGTCGGGATTGCGTTCAGGCGAACACTCCAACATATCTCCTGATGCTGTCACAAGGGTGAAACCCTCAACTTGCGTTGATAGGGTGCCGAAACGCACACCGGTGCCGTGTGTACCTGTACTGATCGCACCGGAGATACTCTGTATGTCGATGTCGCCGAGATTCTCCTGGGCCATGCCATGCTCGAAAAGTGTACCTCCTAGCTTCTTGAGCCTGGTTCCTCCCAGCATGGTGGCCTTGCCGGCGGTCGTGTCGACGCTTTCAACGCCCTGCATCTCATCCAGTGACATCAACACATCATCGCTCTGTACCAGCGGGGTGAAGGAGTGACCCGCACCTACTACCCGTACGTGGCGACCATCTCGCCCGTAGTCTCTGACAAGGCGTGCCAGTTGGTCGATGTTACCGGGCTTGGCAACCTGGCGCGGCATGCTCTTCACCGAACCGGACCAGTTGCTCCAGCGTTCTGTCCTACCCATAGAGGCTCCTTTTTTCAGTGGATTTCAGATAAAACACTGCCCATCACCGCGGTAAGTGGTAACTTCTTCCTGGATAGCGCCATTGGCAACCAGCAGCAGGTGCGTGAAGCGTTCGCACAGTTCACCAGCTTTGCTGTGGCGCATGAACACCGGGTCACCAGGGCGCAATGGTATCTTTCCCGTGTACCTGATAGGTGTCTGCACCTCACCCGCTCCCTCGAGTGGCACGAGCCGTGCGCCACGCGGGAGATACGGCTGCGGCTGTTTTTCGGGGCCAACAGACCCGGAGGCAATGTATCCACCTCCAAGACACGTGTAGAGAGAACGTCGTGGATGTCGCACAATCTCGATGGCGAATCCGGCGGCAGGTTGGTAGCGAAATGCACGGTAATAGTCGAACAGCGCTGGAGCATAGAAAGCTGATCCAACCGTGATCTCGGTCACTCCCGCCTCAGCGCCTGTCGTAACGATGCTGCCCGTTCCCCCACCATTGATAAAACGCAGCGGAAGCCCGTAGCTTTCAACAAGTTTGATGAGCGTTGCGCGCCGCTCGGCAACCTCGGCTATAGAGCGCTGCTGTAACCTTTGTATGATGCTATTCTTGATGCTGTGCCCCGGGATATTGTCACCGACCCCGGCGATCTGCGCCTCGTAGCCCATCAGACCATCAAGCCAGGTGTGTGTTGACGCCATGATCCGCTCGATAACCGGGCGCGCTTGCCTGGCAGTACGAATGGGGGAACGCCACACGCCAAAATGCAGGCCAGGGAGATCCAGGGACATATCGATTTCGAGGCACAACGGCAGACGCACCTTGTGCTGGCTTGCGATAGCTTCGATCTGTTGCACGTGGTCGATACTATCGACCATCAGCGTAATTCGCGCTCCTGCCGCGGTTGCCTTTGCCACGGCAGCGATATCCAGCTTGTTCCAGGCGGGATATCCGATCAACAGATCATCGAAGCCCTGCAAGGCCAGGTAGACAGCCTCCCGGGATGAGTAGCACATAATGCCCTGAAAACAGGGATTCGATGCGAGGATGCGTCTGATCACATCAACGCTGCGCAGCGACTTGGAGGCGAGGCGAACACGCTTACCATCCGCCCGTTGTACCACCTGGCGAATATTCTGCTCAAGCAGGTCGAGATCAAGGTAAGCGAATGGCATAGGGTGGCCGGCGAAAACTTGCTTGTAATAGGCATAATCATGCTGCTCGACGTGCGTACGAGAAGAGTTGACAGGAGATTCGCGCGTAAGATGTTCGTTGGGTAACTTCTCTTCTCTCGCTATCTCGTGTTGCTGTTGTTCTTGCTGGTCCCGCATGGTCGTTCCTCCTTGAATACGAATTCGACGGTACGGTCTACCTCCAAAAACCCTATTGTTGCAAAGGTCGTTCCTCCGCCAGCGCAATTACTGTATATATAAGATGATCGAGATCTCGGCGTGCCCTAATGGCATCGCGATCGCTGATAAACTGCAAGATCAGGCCGTCTAAACCGGCAACCACAAAACGTGCCAACTCCGCGAAGGGGACAGCACTCTGCTTGCCCAAGGCTTCGAAATTGTGCTGGAACAACGTTTCAACGAGGGCGCAGTAGCCGTCGTACTGTTGTTTGGCCAGCCATGCAGACTCCGGGTGACGTAGGGCGTAGAGCGTGAGTTCGTACTGCATCACCTGCAACTCTGGAGCCGTCTCAACATGCCTCCAGAAAGCCTTGATGCTCTCGGCAATAGTATCGTGCAAATCACTATTTGAAGAGATCCCCGCCTGCACAACCTCCCTGGTCGTTTGCATCATCTCCTGCAACACGGCGAACAACAGGTCATCCTTACTCCCAAAATAGTAGCGCAGCGTAGCCTGGTTCACCTCGGCCTCCGCCGAGATCTTCCTCGTCGTTGTTTCTGCGATACCGTCGCGTGCAAGCACCCGAATCGTCGCCGCAATAATGTCAGCGCGCCGTTCGGCCGCAGTAGTAGTTGTTCTAGACACAAGCTCTCCCCCATTGAATAGGCTTATCATTAGAAATTTATTCAAGCGATTGAATAAATTATACTGATGAGATGGATGAGTGTCAAGGATAAAGGTGGTTGAGGAGGGGAAACAGTTTTAGAAGTGAATAAGACGCTGTACTAAATCTTTTTCAACATCAGTCAGACGATAGGAGGCAACTTTTTTGCTATGAGATCTGTAGGTATGCTGTAAGGACATGACACAGCGCTCGATCGACATTATACTTGTATAAAGGGAAAAACAGAAAGGAAGACTTTACGATGGCAACAATATTAGTCACAGGCGGGACAGGAACGCTTGGCCGTGAAGTGGTCACTCGTTTATTGGATAAGCACCATACCACACGTATCCTGAGTCAGCAATCATCCCCCTCTGTCCCTCGAGGCGTTGAGGTGATCACTGGAGACCTTGTGTCGGGCACAGGGCTGCGTGAGGCGGTAACAGGAACGGATGCTATCATCTACTGTGCCAGCTCTCCGAAGAGTGCGCACCAGGTGGATGTCGGGGGCATGCGTTCGTTGCTGCAAGCGGCACGTGCGAGTGGGTCTCCTCATGTTGTCTATATTTCGATCGTTGGGGTCGATCGCAGCTCGTATCCCTACTACGTAGCCAAGCGTGAAACGGAGGTGGTCATCGAGCAGGGGCCTCTGCCATGGACGATTGTGCACGCAACCCAGTTTCACGATTACGTGTTGAGGCTCATCCAATCATTTGGGGCTGATACGCTTCCAGTGGTTTCTGTCGCGGAGGGCTTGCATTTTCAAACCATCGACGTAAGTGAGGTGGCTGATCACCTGGTTTCGCTGATGGAACAAGGGCCGATCGGACACGTACCCGATATAGGAGGGCCACAGGTATGCTCCATCGAGGAGATGACCGAAGCATATCTGCGTATCCGAGGGAGACAGGCTACCGTTAGCTCAGAGGCGCTTCCCGGAAGCATTTATGATGTCTTCAGGTCGGGTATCAACCTTGTTCCCGATCGCACTGTTGGCGTCATCACCTGGGAAACATTCTTGCATCGACTGTATGACCTCTAGCATAGGACAAATTAAGCCCACGTGCCGCTCTGTGCGCTGCGGAACACTGCCTCGATCGCTTTCATATTGGCGACCGCATCTTCAATTGGCGTCGGCACCTCTGTATCGTTGAGCACCGCCTGGGAAAATAGATCGCCCTGGATGGTATACTGGTTGCAGATGTCCAGCAGGATCTCCTCGACCTCGTCTTCGTGTTGATACCAGATTTTGCATGGCCGGTCGATCGGAGCATTGAACGGGATCTCGATCTCAATCCTGCCCTCGGTGCCGGCGATGTTGACCCGTTGATACGACGCAAGCTGCGTTCCACACGTGAATGTCGAGGTACCCGAACCGAAATCCAATATACTCGACGTCAGGCGATCAACCTTGAACTGCGGATCGAACTCTACTATGCCGAAAACGCGCCTGGGCTCGCTGCCAAAGATAAAACGAGCCACCGAAACTGTATAGCACCCGATATCCAGCATACCACCCCCGCCGGAATCGGCTCTGTTGCGCACGTTAAGCGGATCATCGAGATAATAGGAGAAGAATGTATGGATCGTTCGCAATGTCCCGATTTTTCCTTCGCTCACCAGTTGGCGCGCTCGCTGCCATTGTGGATGAAATCGATACATGAACGCTTCCATCACCTTCAGGTGTGGGTACTGTTTGGCGACATCGGCCAGTTGTTGCGCTTCGGCAGCGGTCAGGGCGATGGGCTTTTCGCAGAGCACGTGTTTACCAGCCTGCAGCGCCTTGATCGACCAGGGTACGTGCAGGTGATTTGGCAACGGATTGTAAATTGCGTCAATATCGGGATCAGCCAGCAGTTCTTCGTACGAACCATACGCCTTCGGGATGCCCAGTTGCGCTGCAGCTGCCTGAGCTTGTTCCAGATTGCGTGAAGCGATGGCAGTAAATTCACAATATACACCCTGCTGCATGGCGGGAATAACTTTAGTTGTAGCGATATTGGCCGTGCTCAGCACACCCCAGCGAACTGTTTTCATTGCACTACTCCCTTGCCGAAAGAACTACTGATGCCGACTACTTTTCTTCTCATATACGTCTCCCTATCTTAGATGCTCCATTAACGCACATCCATGCATTCCCGTGCAAACAGGCGAATCGATTCCAGCTTGGTTGCGTCAACAAAACGGATGATGATTTCTTGTACTCCTGCCTCTTCATATTCCGCCAGGCGTTGTCGAATCATCGCGGGGGTGCCAACCAGCGCTTCTTGACGGAACTCGTCAAGATTGTTGCGATCCTCTGGCGTCAGTTTTGCGATGGCTGCCTCCTCTGTATCAGCGATCGCGCAATCATCTATGAGGATCGTACGCCGGATGCTGTTGTAGTTGCGTCCAAGCTCGTCACAATGACGTTTGAGAACGGCGAACTTATGCTTGATGGTGGCGATGTCTCCGCCAACGTTACAAGCGTCCCCGTATTGAGCCACCATCCTGAGTGTGACCTTTTCACCTCCTCCTCCAATCAGCAAGGGGATATGGGGCTTTTGTATCCCCTTTGGCTGGTTGATGGCTCCCCTGACCTGGTAGTATTGCCCTTCAAAGGTGGCTTCATCCTGCGTCCACATCGCCAGAATAATCTGGACTGCCTCGCGTAGACGCCGCAGCCGTTCGCCTGTATCAGGATAGGGGAAGCCATAGGCGCGGTATTCGTGCTCGTACCAGCCGGCGCCGATGCCAAGGTTCAGGCGGCCATGACTGAGCGCGTCGACGGTGCTGGCCATCTTTGCCAGCAGCGCCGGGTTGCGGTAGCCGTTACACGTCACTATCTGGCCAATGCGAACGCGTCGCGTATCGCGCGCAAGTGCAGCCGTACTGATCCAGCATTCAAAGGTTACTTCCTGTGTCGGTACAGGAACCGTGTGGAAATGGTCGTAGAGCCAGATCGAGTGAAAGCCCAGCGTTTCGGCTTCGCGTGCGACTCTTGTCATGGCTTCATAGGCCTCAGCCGGATCTGCTATGCTTACGAGGTCCATGCGCCACCCCTGGGGAACAACGATTCCGTAATCCATAGTCATGTGCAATACCTCTTTCTTATGTATCTTCTTCCCTAAGTATGCCTTAAAGGCTAGTGCATTTCAATCCTCAAGTTGACCCGGCTTGAAATATTTATCTAAAAAATGGGCAGGCGACATCTTGTTGTATACTTTATATCGCCAACGTTTTTGTGGTGAGGTTCAATCAGGGATGTTCGACTTTGAAACAATCAACCATACGCATGGGTTTTGCCTTCTTCGGTTTTGCTTTGATCGGTGCCAATGGCGGTGCAGTCGGTGTACTCCTCCCAAGCCTGGGTATCTACTATAATGTAGATAAATCCGTTCTCGGTTTCCTCTTCCTCGCCAGTTCCCTTGGCTACTTTCTATCTGCATTCAGCAGCAGCCTCCTCCTGGAGAAGTTGGGCCAGCGCACGTTTCTGATCGTGGGCGCGTTCACGTTTCTCCTGGGAACGCTTACCCTCGGTATCAAGCCGCCCTTTGCTGTTGTTCTGGCGACGAGGCTTTTTCTGGGATTTGGCATGGCAATCATTGAAACAGGCCTAAACGCATACGTTGTTGCACTTCCCCGCCGCACCTCGCAGCTTAACTCCCTCCATGCCTTCTATGGGTTGGGAGCTCTCATAGGCCCAACCATAGCCGCCGTTCTGCTGGCCATGAATTGGGGATGGAATAGCGTGTATCTTGTCTGGAGCTTGCTCAGCCTTCCGCTCCTGATTGGATTTGCCATCGTCTTCAGTCCCGGGTTACCGCACGCCGCCGCTCGTGAAGGTGAAGAAACCTCCACCGGCAATGTATTGATTGAGGCAATCAAATTGCCAGTCGTCTGGTGGGCATCACTATTTCTTTTGCTCTACATTGGCATAGAGGTGAGTCTTGGCAGCTGGAGTTACAGCTTTTTAGTCGAGGGTCAGCACCAGCAGATCTTTCTCTCGAGTTTGATTGTGAGCGGGTACTGGTTAGGTCTGACGCTTGGACGTTTCACGCTAAGTTCCATTGCCGAGCGACTTGGCTTGAGCAATGTAGGCCTGATCTACATATGTATGGCTGGCATCCTCATCGGTGTGCTTATCATTTGGCTGCTCCCTTTCGCCTTCTTCGCTGCCGTCGGCTTCTGCTTTATCGGTTTCAGCCTTGGTCCAATCTATCCCACCACGGTTGCCTTGATGCCAAACCTGGTGTCCAGCCGTCTCGTCCCCAGCGCCATTGGCTTCCTGGTTAGCTTGAGCATTTTAGGAATCGCCCTGTTCCCCTGGTTAGCGGGAGTCCTGGCTCAGGGCGTCGGCATCTGGTCGCTCTTGCCCTATACCGTCATGCTCACTGCGCTGATGTTGGTGTCCTGGTGGGTGCTATTTCGTAGTTCGGCGATACGTTCTCGCTGATCTGGTTTGCTGTTACGTCTTGGTTCTCCCATAATCGCTTTTACCCTCTACTTCTTTACTATCATAGGCTCATGAGGCCTGAAAAGGCACTGCTTTCCTTCTCTCCCTCCTATGTTGTATCCTTTCCTTAAGAGTTAGTAATCATTAGTGGTTCATTCGCTCATTCCTGGGAAAACCGTAGGTGTCGATTATGAACTTTCACAAAATACCCCGATCATCCTGTAGGTGCCGATTTATCGCGCACACCGCCGATTTATCGGCCCTGCGTGAATGGTCCGGTATCCGGGTTATTTTGTTCATCATCATTATGGGCCCTGGTTCTCATCCACGAATTTCCCGAACGCACTAATTAGGAAGTCTATATTTAGACAGAAGATGGAGTCAGACGCATGGAATATCGCACATTGGGCCGCACAGGCTGGAATATCTCGGTTATCGGCTTCGGAGCATGGGGTATCGGGGGAGGCGACTGGGGCACCACCGACGACAAAACATCATTGGCGGCTCTTCACCGGGCCATTGATCTTGGAGTGAATTTCATCGATACTGCCGATGTCTACGGTGATGGACATTCCGAGCGACTGATCGCTGAGGTGCGCAAGGCCAGGAGCGAACAACTGATCATTGCGACCAAGGCAGGGCGGCGGCTCAATCCCCATACGGCAAGTGGCTATAACCGCCAGAACTTGACCAGCTTCGTAGAGCGCAGTCTGCAGAACCTGCAGACCGAGACGCTTGACCTCCTCCAACTCCACTCTCCACCGTCTGAGGTCTATCATATGCCAGAGGTCTTCGCTATCCTCGATGACCTGGCGCAGCAGGGCAAGATTCGCTTTTACGGCGTGAGCGTGGAGCGTGTGGACGAGGCGCTCAAAGCAATAACCTATCCCAATGTACAGAGCATCCAGATTATCTTCAATATGTTCCGCTTCAAACCATCGGAACAGTTCTTTGCTGCTGCACGAGAGCATCGCGTTGGTATCCTGGCACGCGTCCCGCTGGCAAGCGGCTTGTTGACCGGCAAGTTCAACTCCCAGACGCAGTTTGCCGCCAACGATCACCGCATGTATAACCGCCATGGTGAGGCCTTCGATCAGGGCGAAACCTTCTCGGGCGTCGACTACGAGACTGGTCTGCAAGCGGTCGAAGCGCTGCGTCTACTTGTACCGCCAGGTGCCACCATGGCGCAGTTGGCGCTGCGCTGGATCCTGATGTTCCCGGAGGTCACCAGCACTATCCCAGGCGCCAAAAGCCCGGAGCAGGCGGAGAACAACGTAAAGGCGGCGGAGTTGCCACCGCTGAGCGATGAAACGATGCAGCGCGTGCGCGAGGTCTACGATACCTATATTCGCTCCCAGGTTCAGGATCGATGGTAGCAATGTTGTAATACATGACGCGTAGTGTTATCGGATGTGCAAACTCGCCATGAAGGCTTGGGCCGCTTGACTCAAGCCTTCATGGCGAGTTTGCACATCCAACCCTGACAAGCGCTCTGTGCTTTGAGCTCATCCAAAAACTTGAAACGTCACATGATATTTGTCTACCGATAGCGCGCCATCAACCATTCATCTTTCAGTTCCCCTTGTGAGATAACGCTCATTTTACGGCATCCTTCAACGACGAAGCCCAGGCGCTCGTATAACCGCTTTGCCTCCTCATTTTCAGTAAGGACCGTTAATTCGACACGTCGTAACAGCAGCCACTGATCTGCTACATCCAGCAGGCTTTGCACTAAACGCGTGCCGATACCTTGCCCCTGGTACTGACGGGCTACATAGACAAATAGATTGCCGCTATGGCGTTGGCGGCCTGTTCCAACAGTTAATCCGGCGATCCCTACCACATCACCTGCTTTTTCAGCAACCATATAATGATCATTGTCGCCTAATTCGTTCAGTGATTTGATACGTTGCTCCAACCGCAAACTTGGCAGCGCCATCGTGCTTTCAATAACCCCCTCCTGGCGTGCGATGGTCCATAACGCCTCCGCATCCTCGAGGAGAACTGGACGTATGACAAGATCAACAGTAGATGACATTATATCTTCCCCCCAGTTCGTTTTACCTTATAACTCGCCATGTTGAACCAGGCACAGTCCTACCAGGATGATGCCAGGGGCATCATTTCATCGTAATAAAGTATACACGCCCCAACCACAGACCTCTTGCGTTCCTTTCTAAAATATGGTACAAGTTAAGCAAATAGGTATAGTTGGTATGTTGTATAGACCACTATACTCAGTTATAATAATCACATATTTTCTCGTGTCTGTCAATGGTTCAGAAAAGGAGGGTAGATCAAGCGCTTCATATCGGTTAACTCACAGCTACAAAGTAGTTCACACAAGGAAGGTAATATGGATCAATGCCGTTTACATTATGTGATGCTCGCCTCATAGATGTCACAACAGATATTGCTTGCGGGTCTATTACCATAGATGGTACACGCATCCAGTCTGTTGAACGCCCCGAATACTCGCCTGGCCAGCAGGAGAACATCATCGATGCAGCGGGTATGATAGTAATGCCCGGATTCATTGACGTACATACCCACGGCGGCGGCGGTTATAACCTGCACACCTCGGACGCCGATGAGATTCGAGCCTATATACGCTGGGCGCCTGAAACAGGAGTTACCTCATTTCTTGTAGCCATAGTGGGTGTACCTGACTCGATACCGGAGCAGCAGATAAGAACAGCCGTTGAAGTGCTACGTGATGATCTGTTTCTAGGCGCCGAGCCCGCCGGGATTCACCTGGAAGGACCTTATATCAATGTAGCAAGGCGTGGAGCGCATAAGCCATCGTGGCTGCGTTTGCCTGACGAATCCGAAACTGAGCGCTTGCTCGCATTAACTGGTGGCTATCTACGCCTGCTTACAGTGGCACCTGAGCTGCCAGGGGCCGCAGCTATGATCCGCCGTCTTGTTGATGCGGGAATTACCGTGAGCATGGGCCATACCGATGCTACCTATGAACAGGCGCAGGAGGCGATAGAACTCGGTATCACGCATGTTACCCATTGCTTCAATGCCATGCGGCCCCTGCTCCATCGCGCACCAGGCCCGCTCGCTGCCGTTGTCCAGTCCAAACGTGTGCGCGGAGAACTGATCGCGGACGGTGTGCATGTACACCCAGCAGCAATGAATGTGCTTGTGAAGCTGCTAGGACCAGAACGAACCATTGTGATCACGGATGCTCTCGCGGCGGCCGGTGTCCCAAATACCACCTTTGATTTCGCTGGACAGCCCGCAAGGGTGATTCGAGGAGCTGCTCGCCTGTTCGATGGCACGATCACCGGCAGTGTTTTAACCATGGATCAGGCGCTCCGTAATGTGCTCAAGATGACGGAAGTATCGCTTCAGCAGGCGGTAGGCATGTTAACCATCAACCCGGCTCACGCGGCGCACCTCTCGCATCGTAAAGGCTGCTTACAGCCCGGCTACGACGCTGATTTGCTTATCTTCGATCAGTCACTGGTACTTCAGGCCACTATTTGTCGTGGAGCGGTCGCCTTTGCAACTGACGAGTGGCGCGATCGCCTTTCAGGCTTACGTTTTCTGTAGTTACACCGCCCGGATACTGCGGCTTTTTTCGCTTATTCAAACAATCTTGTAATATTTCCTGTATAGTGGTCTAGATATCTTGACAAATTAACCAGAAACAGGTACAGTATCTCATATAGACTGATCCGTGATATTCAAAAATGGGCGTGTTGTATCCTGTCGATGTGTATTGATAACTGAAAGGAGGGTAAGGCGCGTTCGGGGAATGATGATGGCGCTGAAAGAAGACGTACAAACAGTTCGAGCGACTCACTGATACAGTTGTGCAATTCACGGAAATATTTATCAGGATCAAGGAGTAGATCCGTTCATCCAAAGGTAGGAGGCTGTTAATGGCTCCCAACTCTCTCCCTTTTGCACCTTCAAGGAGGAAAGTCAAATCTTTCACGGCATTGCTTACTCTGATTGTTCTCATCTCAATGGTGCTCGTAGCCTGTGGCGGTGGCACCACCCAGAATAATCAGACCTCTAGCAAGCATATCCTTAAAGTTGCCGCCCAATCCTATGATTTTGCTCAATCCGGCTTTAATCCGTTTAACACCCACACAAATGCAGGCATTCTGGGCCTGGTCTATGAAACGCTGTACTTCGTGAATGTGAATGGTGGTGCGTTCACACCCATGCTGGCGACTAACTACAAGTGGAATAGCGATAACACGCAAGTAACGTTCACAATGCGCCCGAATGTGAAATGGAGCGATGGTCAACCGTTCACGGCGGATGATGTTGTGTTTACCTTCAACGCCATGAAGCAGTATCCCGCCGCCGATAGCAACGGCGTTTGGAGCTTCCTCAGCAACGTGACCGCACCTGACCCCAATACTGTAGTGATGACGTTCCAGAAGGCCTATCCTCCTGTACTGGTAACGATCGCCGGGCATGTGTACATCATTCCGAAACACATCTTTGCCTCGGTTGGTGACCCGACCAAGTATCTCACCGACAAGCCCGTAGGTACAGGTCCTTTCACGTTGACCAGGTACCAGGCAGACCTGGCAGTCTTTGACAAAAATCCCAACTACTGGCAGGCCAATCAGGTGAAAGTTGACGAGGTCCGCTTCCCAGAGTACAAAGACAACTCGACCATGCAGCTGGCTCTGCCAAAGGGTGATATCGACTGGGCTGGCTACTTCTCGCCAACGCTCCAGCAGGACTTCGTAGCGAAAGACCCGGCGCACTTCCACCTCTACATGGATGCAGTGAACCTGTACTCCATCTGTCCGAACCAGAAAGATCCGCTCGTCGGCGGTCAGGCTGGCCTCCCGGTTCGCCTGGCGCTCAGCGCGGCAATTGATCGCAACGCGATAGCCGCACAGGCTACTGCGGGCCTTGAACCTCCTGGAAGCATGACAGGCCTGGTGCTCCCAACCGCGAAAGACTGGCTGGACCCGCAGTTTTCAAGCCTGTCGATGACTGCTGATGTTGCCGCAGCTCAAAAGTACCTGACCGATGCTGGCTTCACGAAAGGTCCGGATGGCATCTATCAGAAGAATGGCAAGCGCCTCTCCCTCACCTTGAGAAGTGTTGACACCTATTCCGACTGGAATGCGGCGGCAAAACTGATCGCAGACCAGGCGAAGGCCGTTGGCATCGAAATCAAAAACGTGACTGTTGGTGAGGACAACTACTACACCCTGCGCACAAATGGGAAGTATGACTACCAGTTGATGCTCTGTGGTATGGTTGGTGGCCCCACCCCGTACTACCTGTACAATCAATACCTGAATAGCGCTCAGATTGGACAGGGCAAGTTCAACTTCGTGGGCTGGAACGATTCCAAAACTGACGGTTACCTGACCCAGTATGCCTCAACCACCGATCCAACTGCGCAAAAGCAGGCTATTATGGGTATCCAGAAAGTCTTCGTTCAGAACCAGCCCTACATTCCCCTGTGGACTGGCGCTGACTACGACGAGTACTCCACCAAAAACTTCACTGGATGGCCTGATCAGAACAACCCGTATTCCAGCGGTAGTCCGAACACTGCGCCGGATATTGAGATGGTGATCCTGCATTTGCAACCCGTTTAGTAGGGGCGACCCTCTAGACGTGAACTTCAGCCAGGAAGTCCCTGTGTTCACGTGCTGAAGTTCACGCCTGTGGGGATGATTGCTCAAATCATCCCCACTTTCCAGCAGGGATCATGTATATAATATGAGTAAGTGGACAAGTGGACATTCAGGCGACCCCTTGTGAAGAAGGAGCAAGCAGATGCGTCATGTGATCCGCCGCATTTTGTTCTATATTTGCGCTGTATGGGTAGCTATTACGCTTGATTTTTTTATACCTCGCCTGGCCCCCGGCGATCCCGTCGCGGCAATCGTGGGTAAGATGTCATTGAAGGGCTATGTATCTCCTGAGATGAAACAAACTCTCGCGGCCACATTTGGTCTGGATACACACGATCCCTTGTGGATTCAATACTTTAAGTATCTTGGCAATTTGTTCCATGGCAACTTGGGAAATTCCATCCAGTATTTCCCCACACCTGTCACGCAGATCATTGGACAAGACATATGGTGGTCGATCATGTTAGGTGGTGTTGCCGTTATCCTGGGTTTCATTATCGGCTGCTTCCTTGGCATCATCGTTGCGTGGAAGCGCGGTTCGGCCGTTGATGCCGTTCTCTCGCCCGCAATGAATTTTTTATCTGCTATTCCTTATTTTTGGCTGGCGCTGCTTTCCCTCTATCTGTTCTCTTATTTGCTCAACTGGTTCCCCCTGTCTGGGGGCTATGATTCAGCGAATATCGATCCGGGTTGGACGTTTGACTTTATCAGCAGTGTGATACAACATGCCTTCTTGCCAGCTCTGACGCTGGTCGTTGCTTCGCTGGCGGGTTGGATGTTGACGATGCGCAATTCGATGATTACAACCCTGTCGGAAGACTATGTGTTGATGGCGAAGGCGAAAGGGTTGTCCGATCGCCGTGTGATGTTCTGGTATGCAGCTCGAAACGCGGTGCTACCCAATATCACCGGTTTCGCTATCGCCATCGGCGCAATTGTTGGCGGTCAACTCCTCACCGAAATGGTGTTTTCGTATCCTGGTATTGGTTACGCGCTCCTCCAGGCTGTGAACCAGCAAGATTATGCGATGCTACAAAGTATCTTCCTGATTATTACTCTGGCGGTGCTGGGAGCTAATTTCCTCGCCGATATGCTGTATGTTTTCCTCGATCCTCGTGTGCGCCAGGAAAGGAGTGCATAGTGATGAAAATCCAGGAAGTTAACAGTCCCGCAAGCGCTGTCCCGGTCGCACTCCTGCCTGATGATCCCCTGCACACCCGATTCCTGAACGTGCTACTGGCCATCTGGCGAGCGATGACGTCCAGCCGCAGGGTGGCGATTGGCAGCGCAATCGTTGGTTTCTTTATCCTGATTGGCCTCATCGGACCATTTTTTATGCCTTATAATCCCAATGCGACATCGCACCTCTTCATAACTCCTCCTTCTCCAACGCATTGGTTAGGTACGACGGTGGTTGGGGAGGATATTTTCAGCCAGTTGATCTATGGCACGCGTACCAGCGTTTTCTGGGGCCTGGGCACTGGAATAATGGTGACGTTGCTCTCAGTTGTGGTTGGATTGATAGGTGGCTACTTTGGCGGCTGGATAGATGATGTGCTGACGTTGCTGACGAATGTCTCGCTGGTGCTTCCCGCGCTCCCGCTAGCAATTGTGCTCGCAGCCTACTTCCCGCGTGGTCCATTGACGATCTCTTTTGTGATTGTGTTTACGAACTGGGCCTGGCAAGCGCGTGTGCTCCGTTCGCAAACGCTGTCTATGCGCAGCCGCGAGTTTGTCACGGCTGCGCGTATGAGCGGAGAGAGCTCATTGCGCATTATCTTCCACGAGATTTTCCCCAATGAGATCGGGCTGGTGGTGGCAGGCTTTGTAAGTACCACCATTTATGTCGTGCTCACCTGGGCGGCGCTGGAATTTCTCGGCCTGGGCGACGGGACTATTCCCAGTTGGGGCAGCATGCTGTACTGGGCGCAGCAGGCTGGCGCGTTAGGTGGTGGACTCTGGTGGTGGTTTATTCCCCCCGGCGCCTGTATCGCTATCCTGGGCGCCGGTCTTTCACTCATCAATTTCGGCATCGACGAAATTGCAGACCCGCGCTTGCGCATCGAGCGTCCCGCGAATGTCAAGAAACACAAGAAAGCTGTGAAGCTCGAGAAAGCAGTAGCGTAAAAGTGACGCATTGCTTCCTCTATGACGACGGTGAGACGTCAGTGAAAGCGACCGCTCAATCCTGTTGCTGAGCCATTTGCCTTACTTCCAGGACTATGCTATATTCTTCTAAGAGCCAGCGATATTGAGCAGGTAACTACCGCCACGCGCACGCTTTTTCGCCGCCTTCGGTAACACATTAGACACCGTTGCTCAGAAAAACATGCACAGCGGGTAAACTAGATTATGAGGAATCCTGATATGCAGATAGGCGTTACATTTCCGCAGACCGAGATTGGTGCGGATCCCGCGGTTATTCGCGACTATGCGCAAGCGGCGGAAGGAATGGGCTACCGTCACCTCGTCGCCTTTGACCACGTCCTGGGTGCGGACACTACCCATCGACCAGGCTGGCGAGGCTATACCCACCGGCAAATGTTCCACGAACCGTTCGTGCTCTTCGGCTACCTTGCGGCTCTGACACACCTGGAATTCGTTCCGGCCGTCATTATCCTGCCGCAACGGCAAACTGCGCTGGTTGCCAAACAGGCAGCGGAGGTAGACGTGCTCACTGGCGGGAAGCTGCGCCTGGGGGTAGGCGTAGGTTGGAACCCGGTGGAGTACGAGGCGCTGGGAATGAACTTCCAGGCGCGAGGGCGCGTTGTAGAAGAGCAGATAGAGGTGATGCGCCTGCTGTGGAGCCAGGAAGTTGTCAGTTACAAAGGGCAATACCATACCGTTACTGAGGCGGGCCTCAATCCCCTGCCCGTACGTCGCTCCATCCCTGTATGGTTGGGTGGCAGTGCGGATGTACTGCTGCGACGTGTAGCCCGCATCGGCGATGGCTGGTTTCCGCAAGGGAAACCGGATGACCACATGCGCAGGCTCCTTGAGCGCCTTATAAGCTATATCAAGGAAGTGGGTCGCGATCCCAGCACTGTAGGTATCGAAGCGCGCGTGAATGCCAGCGAGGGTAATCTCGACGAGTGGGTTCGTCAGACGGAGGGATGGCGAGCGCTGGGAGCGACGCATATCTCCCTGAACACTATGGGTGCAGGGTTCAATTCGCCCGGAGAGCATATTGACGCCATTCGCCGTTACAAAGAAGCGATTGCCAGCTGACTCCGCTAGAGCTGAGAGAGGTGATGAATACGTTCGTTGATGAATCACTCACTTTGCCAGCCCCTCTTTGAGCAGCGCTGTATTAATGGCCCACGCAGCAGCGGCGCCTTCGGCCGCTGCAATGATTACAAGCTGCACACCGCGGGAAGCGTCGCCTACGACATAGAGGCCGGGAACATCGGTAGCCTCGTACTCTGTGGTGCGCACGGCCCCTTTTTTGGTAAAGACGCAGCCCAGCTTCTCTGCTAGATCAGATCGCTGCCGCTCATGACCCCGGAAGAACAACGCCCGGCACGGCAACGTTTCGTTCCTCCTCATGGCACGTAACTGCCTTCTTCATTCCCAGGGAGAACTTTTGGCCATTCCCGTTCTTCTCGCAGTGTTCTCAAGGGTGAAAAGACAATCCACACACACGCCAGGATTTCGCCGGCAGCAGCTATCACGAGAGTTCCTGGTAGTCCAAAGTATTGGCCGAGGATGCCACCGAGCAGCGCGCCAAGGGTGGGTAGGCCAAATACCACAAAGGTGACGGTGGCATTCATTCTCCCCAGAAGTCGCTCGGGAGTAATAGCCTGCCGCAGGCTGACCTGGTTGATGCTCAAGATCGGCCTTGCCAGGCCAAACAGGACCTGCGCCAGCCCCACCAGCGGAAAGGCGAGGTGAGGGACCAGGCCAGCCAGGGGGATGATCAAGTCTGACCCCCCGATGATCATGGGAGTAATTAGGAGCGTCATGCCGATTCCAAATTTATTTAGGAATCCCCATAAGGGGGGACGAAAAGACGTTTCGGTAACGATCCTGTAACGCTGCTCACGCTATACTGGGTACAGATAGAAGTATGAAATATGAGAACGATACATGTTACAGCAATGTCATCTTGAACCAGAAGGAGCATTAATCATGTTTGTAGCAAAAAAACATACAACATCTTCCAATAACATAAAGAAATGGCGTGCGAGAGGTTTCTCTCTTCTTATCAGTCTCTTCGCTCTTGCCCTGTTCGCAGCAGGAGGCTTTGAGTTCTTTAATGCCTGGATACTCAGAGAGCCTGACCAGATCCCGCATCTCTGGCATATATCTGAGCTGGTAGGCCTGGCAATCCTCCTGGGAGGGACGATGCTGACACTGTTGCGGCAACCTGAGAAGAAGCCTTTGCTGGCTCAGTTTCTTGTGCTAGCTTTGAGCATCTTGGCAGTCGGCGTTATGTTCTTTGAGATTAGAGCGGCTGCGCTGTTCATCGTCATAGGTCTGTTTATCGCGCTCTATCCCGATACCCGGGCCCTGCTGAGCTTCTCGCGTGAGGGCCGCATCAGTTTACCAATATTGGGGCTCACTGTGCTGATGGCCTTGTTCCTGGCACCGGTTGCCGTAAGAGAGATTCAATGGCAGATCATGGGAATGACCGAGGGTGATATGCATGCGCTGCTACTCCACTGGGTCGGCTCTGCCTTGCTCGTGGTACTTCTCGTCCTGGCCGGTGAGTTGACCTCTATGAAGCGAGTCGGCTGGAAGCAACTGGGTATCATCACTGGATTGACCTACTGTTTTCTCGGTGTGATAGCTATGATCTTGCAGAGCGATTATGCAGGCAGTTGGAGTGGAGCCGGTGGACTCTTCGCGGTCATCGCCGGTATGTGGTACATCCTGTTCATCCTATTGGAAGCTCACAAGACAGAGCAGAAGAGTTTGAACCCTGTACCTGTTCCTGTGAACATACACGAGGATCTGCCAGCGCTCGCTGCAGGAAAATTGGATGCAACAGTAACACGAAATACAAAGCAATTGGTAGAAGTATAGAACATCGAAAGGATGATAGAGAAATGCAAGTTGTAATCTTTGGTGCGACCGGTGGTACCGGTCGCCAACTGATAGAACAGGCACTGGCTCAGGGACACATAGTGACAGCCTTCGATCGCAGCCTGGCTGGGTTTACTATAGAGCATCCCAACCTCACCCTCGTTCAAGGAGACGTCTTCAACCAGGAACAGGTTGATGGTGCGGTAGCTGGCCAGGACGCGGTCATCTGCGTGCTTGGGGTGAGGCCAACAGTGCAGGCGCCCGTATGTTCAACGGGAACAGAGCACATCGTCGCGGCAATGCAGAAAGCAGGGGTGAAACGCTTCATCTGCCAGTCAGCCTTTGTTGTAGCTGCATTGGACGGGAAGCGCAGGGAAGTGCCGTGGGTATTACCGATCGCGCTGTCGTTCTCCCCTAAGACGAAAACCATGTTTGCAGACAAGGTGCGTCAGGAACAGATCGTCCAGCAAAGTGAACTCGACTGGATCATCGTACGTCCCGCAAGGTTGACCGACGGCCCCAAAACAGGTGTGTACAAATCCGGTGCACCCATGTCGATAGGTCTAAATTCAAAGATAACCCGGGCTGATGTCGCTGATTTCATTCTCAAGCAGGTAAGTGATAATAGCTACCTGCACAAAGTACCACGTCTTAGCTACTAAATATCATTGAGCAAAAGAGGTGAAACTGTATGAGAGTCAGTAGCGGTGCAGGAAGCGGTGCAGGAACCAGCGCAAGAGCTATCATCATTGGCGGGGGTATTGGTGGAGTTACAGCAGGCATCGCGTTGCAGCAAGCAGGTATCGATGTGATAATGCTTGAGCGCGCCGAAGAACTGCAAGAAGTGGGGTCTGGTTTGCCACTCTGGACAAATGCGTTGAGTGCGCTGCAAAAGCTAGGATTAGCTGAGGCGATTGAAGCGATCGGGATACCAGCAACGGCTGTGAAGGTCAGCAACTGGCGGGGCGGCATCCTTGCCGACTTGCGATCGGAAGATCTCTTCAAAGAACTGGGAACGATAAGTACTGTTGTACACCGGGCAGAACTCCTTGCAGCCCTCCTCAATGCCTTTGACCAGGAAAAAGTACAACTGGGTGCGACATGCGTGGGATTCAGGCAGGATACTGAGCATGTATATGCTCGATTGGCCGATGGACGGGAGTTAGCCGCTGATGTATTGATTGGCGCTGACGGTCTCCACTCAACCATTCGAGCACAATTGTTCGGCGCGCAGAAACCCACATACGCCGGGTACACATGTTGGCGCGGCGTTGCTGATATTGACAGTACAGGGCTTGGGACCTGGACTTGGGGCAAAGGCTATCAATTTGGCATCACCCCTATGACCAACGATCGAGCATACTGGTTCGCTCAACGCTACACACCTGAGGGAATGCAGGATAAAGAGTATGGCAGAAAGTGCGAAGTGCTCGAACTTTTCAATGATTGGCATGACCCAATACCACGGGTTATCCAGGCGACGAAGGAGGAACATATTCTGCGCAATGATGTCTATGAGCAGAAGCATCTCCGCCACTGGAGCCACGGACGTGTAACACTCCTGGGCGACGCTGCTCACGCGATGACACCAAATTTGGGCCAGGGAGCATGCCTGGCTATTGAGGATGCCGTTGTCCTGGCGAGCTGTCTCAAGACGACACCCGACGTAGTTTCTGCTCTGAAGCTCTATGAAACACTGCGCATCAGGCGAACGTATAGTATTGCACAATTTGCTAGACTGATGGGTTGGGTTGTGCAATTGGGTAATCCTCTGGTTTCTGGCATACGTGATGGGATAGCGAAGCGTATACCCGAGGAAGTACTATCAAAAAGCCTTATGTGGATACTCGAGTACAAAACACCTGATCTACGACCTGGAGATGCGCAGAACCCTGGTCAGGAGGTACAAAAGCGTAGTATAGTAAGACCACAGACGCTGGAACTTTGATTCGTTGCGGCTACAAAAGAATACATCCGGTCAGAAAAGAGGCATCTATGCCAGTTGATAATGAACTCTACGATCAACTAGCTTGGACGTGGTGGGACGAGCATGAGATACTCAACGCCTTGCGTATCCTTCTCAACCCTGGTCGTTTCGGCTACTTTGTTGAGGTTCTCGTGGATCGACTCAAGATCGACCCGAAAGATAATCAGGTGCTTGACGTAGGATGTGGTGGAGGATTGCTGGCCGAGGAGTTCGCCCGCCTTGGTTGTCACGTTACTGGTATTGACCCGTCTGAACCTTCGCTCGCTGTAGCCAGAGCCCATGCATTACAGGAGGGCCTTGCAATTGAGTATCGCGAAGGAGTTGGCGAAAGCCTTCCCTTCGCCGACGCATGCTTTGATCTCGTGTACTGTTGTGATGTGCTGGAGCATGTCAATAATCTCGAGGCGGTCATCTCGGAGATTGCGCGCGTCCTCAAGAAGGACGGTATCTTTTTCTACGATACTCTTAATCGCACATTCATGAGCAACCTCATCTCCATCAAGCTACTGCAAGAATGGAAGGCAACCAGCGTCATGCCTCCAAATCTCCACGATTGGAAAATGTTCGTCAAACCTCAAGAGCTGCAAGCGCACATGGAAAAGCATGGGCTTGTACACAAAGAAATCGTCGGATTGGTTCCCGCGACTAACCCCCTCACACTTATCAATCTGCTTCGAAAACGCAAGCGAGGCGAACTGTCCTTCAGAGAAGCGGCAAGACGCATAGATCTTGTCAGAAGTAAGGATACGTCGAACTTATATATGGGATACGCTATCAAGATCTAATTTAGATGAGTACCGCGCTTGGTCTATAGCGGAACCGCAACAAAACGCCCGTATACGATGAAAACGGCTAATAGTAGCAAGACAAGGTTAAGGCCCATATTGGGAAATTCTCCTCGTCGCCCATGAGTGATCATGGCCCCAATCATCGTCAATACTAAACCGATCGCTGCAATCGGTGTTAACCAGGGTAATATACCCGTTACAGCCGGGAGAATAAGTGCGATTGCTCCCAGTATTTCTAATACACCGATCAGGCGTACTCCCCGGAGGCCAACGTCCTTGGCCCACCCCATGTTTTCAGCCAGTTTTTCAAATGGCCGCGTCACCTTCATGATGCCAGCCATCGCAAATACAAGAGCCAGCAGGATTTGTACAATCCAAAGTGCAATGTTCATCGTTCATTCCTTCCTGAAAAAGTAATACATGAGACAGATCATCTGTTGCTTCACCAGCAACAGAAAGAAGAAGCTACCATGCCTTACTGTAGTTCCTTATCTAATATTATTTCCACATCGGAAATAATTATATATTTGGAAGTCACTGTTGTCAAGGATATATTGGTGAAAAATATGGTATAATCGTTATATGAGTATGATAAACCACCCGCAGACAACCGAACATTCAGAAACCTGTACCACCCATCCCATGGCTCGCGCCATGCGCTTGATTGGCGATATGTGGACGCTCATGATCGTTTACAACCTCTTAAGTGGCCCCAAGCGCTTTGGCGTACTGCTTGAGGCATTGGGTAATGTCAGCCCCAAGACGGTATCGCAGCGTCTCAAGATGCTCGAAGAAATCGGGTTTGTAGAGCGTCAGGCCTTTGCCGAGATTCCTCCTCGTGTCGAGTATCATCTGACAGAGAAAGGGCTGGCATTAGTCGACATCATGGAGGCCATCCAGCAGTTCGGGGAACGCTACCTTGCCGATAGCGAACCTGCATCTCCCACCCCCTCGTCCGCGCCACAGTCCTGCCAGTAATCGCCCCGGGTGCCGTACTAACAGACCAACACAAAATATGAGCCGCTTTACCTTATAGTTCTAGCTCTTGCTTAGACCTGTAAATTGCACTATAATGTGGTCAATTTACAACATCCCTGCGAACAATTCAGCGCAAGTCCCCGGCTTCCAATAAATAAAAACACCTATAAGGAGATAGACAATGAGTGACCGCGTGGGTCAACAGGTAGGTAATTATCGCCTGGTACAGCACCTGGGAAGTGGTGGTTTTGCAGATGTCTATCTCGGTAGGCAAATATACCTTGACAGCCCCGCTGCTATTAAATTGCTCCATACTCATCTGGCACAGGATGATATAGAGGGCTTTCGCGAGGAGGCCCGAACGTTGGTACGTCTCATCCATCCTCATATAGTGCGCCTTTTAGACTTTGGGCTGCAGGGTGCCACACCTTTTCTGGTGATGGACTACGCCCCCAATGGTACCTTGCGACAACGTCATCAGCGCGGAGAACGCCTTCCCCTCGATACCGTCGTTGAGTATGTACAGCAAATAGCCAGTGCTCTGCAATATGCCCATGGTCAGAAAGTAATTCATCGCGACATTAAGCCTGAGAACATGCTATTGGGACGGAATCAAGAGATTTTGCTGACTGACTTTGGCATTGCCGTTGTCGCTCAAAGTACGCGAATGCAACTAACGCAGGAAACGGTAGGGACCATCTCGTATATGGCCCCTGAACAAATTCAAGCACATCCACGCCCTGCAAGCGACCAGTATTCGCTGGGCATTGTAGTCTACGAGTGGTTGAGTGGCTCTCGTCCTTTCGCCGGATCTTTTACCGAGGTCGCGGCCAAGCATCTCATGGTGCCTCCTCCTCCATTGCGCGGGCAAATGCTCAACATCTCACCTGAGGTTGAGGAAGTTATATTCACAGCGCTAGCCAAGGATCCAAAGCAGCGATTTGGCAGCGTGCAGGCATTTGCCTTTGCGTTAAAGCAGGCAAGTCAAACTCGGCACGGAACCTCTCCAGTTATTGAACGGCAAGATAACACGGCTAACCAGCCACCGCAACCAGCTACCGCAACGCCTTTCGTCGTTCAGATGCAGCCGCCAGAGCCTCCTACTATATTGAACACGCCTGCCAGTTTGCATGTGGCGCAGCCCCCAGAACCTCCCACTGTGTTGAACACGCCTGCCAGTACACGTATGGCGCAGTCACCAGAACCCGTCTTTAACATAAACGCGCCTGCCCAACCGCCAGCAAGAGTTTTCTCTTCCCCAGGAGAGGCAAATGTACCGGCGACAGTCACACAACAAGATGCGCCAGCTAAACTGGTCAATTCTCCTTCCATTGGGAGCCAACATGGATTCGGGAGCCAAACCGAATCGGCTCCACGCGGAATTTCCCGGCGTGCCGTATTAGTTACTGGTATGGCGGCCGCCGGTGTAGCAGTGGTTGGTGGTGTCACCTGGTTTCTTCTAGCGCGTTCCTCTTCTCCGTCTACCGGGCAAACAGCAGCCGGAACAAATTTAACACCCACAGCGCAGCCATCACCCACGTCTAAATCCACACAGCCTGTGGTGCGCGTGCTTGCGCAAGATACGTTTCGTCGCCCCGATCAAACTTTTTGGGGAACAGCCTCCGATGGCCACAAGTGGGGTGGAGAAGCGAATGCGTCGACAGAGTTTACGATTGCCGGCGGGATAGGTCAAATTCAACGGGTAGCGAACGGGGGAAGCTTATACCTGGCCACTCTCGGACCGGCCATAACCGATGCCGAACTCGTCACCAGCGCCTCTCTCAGCCATTTCAACCCCTCCCATATTGGGGCCGTCCTGCGCTGGAATGATAACCAGAATTATTACAAAGTGTTAATTGATGAGAAACAACTGCGTGTTTTTAAGAGAGTGAACAATAAAACTGCAACGCTGCACAGTATTCCTTTCGCGGCACAGCCCAACACACCTTATACCATCCGTTTCCGCGTAGTTGGTACGACACTACAGGCAAAAGCCTGGCAAACGGGTAGTACCGAGCCTGCCGACTGGATGGTGACAACCACCGACGCTACATTTCAGTCCGGCCGCGGCGGATTGCGTCCGCAGCTGGACCAGAATGTTTCGCTGCAAGTCAGCCTCTTCAGTTTGACTATGGCAAGCAGCACATAATTCCGTTGGCTTGACACTGCTTTCACCGTAAAGATACAATGCTACCATGCTAAGTTATATCGTCACGTCCTCGCGGCGCAAAGAAATTACGGTAGAATAACGATTGGCTTCTGAACAGTCTGCCTTTCCCAGGCCCTTACGATTCCCAGGAAGAAAAGCCAGCACAGCATCTGCTACTACAGCTTCCTCTTCCAGGCATTCTGGCCGCCGCCTTCGCAAGTTAATCGTGACCCTCATCATGCTCACGGGGGTCCTCACTTTCAGCTATGCGGGGATTACGGTCTACGTTGCTACGCGGGTCGAATACGCGCCACCATTGCCCATCACAAAGACTCCGGCGGCTTTCGGACTCCAATACCGCAACGTGACCTTTTACAGCCGCCAGGATCATCTACGTCTGCGGGGCTGGTTCATCCCTGGCGTTCTCCCTGATGGACACCTGACGGCTCAGCGAACCCTGATCATGATACATGGCACTGGCTCCAATAGGGCATCCCCGCTCGTGCTCGGCCTCGGTTGTGCTCTGGCGAAGCGTGGTTTCGCCGTACTTGCATTTGATATGCGTGGTATGGGCGAATCAGCCCCTGCACCGCTGTCGGAGGGTTACTTTGAGCAGCGTGATGCCCTTGGCGCCGTCGATTTTCTTCGCTCCGGCCCTCTTCCCTATCCAGAACTTGGACGTACCCGCGTAATCGCGGGCTGGGGCGACTCGATGGGGGCGGCAACATTGATCATGGCTGCCGCCCATGAGCCAGCCATCCGGGCTATTGTTTCGGACAGCGGCTTCGCGGCCATTGTGCCTCTCCTGGAGAGGAACACGCGCATCCCAGGCGCGTTTATCCCAGGCATACTGCTTGCATCGCGCGTACTATACGGCATCGATTTTTATGCAACGCGTCCGGTAGATGTTGTCTCAAGCATTGCGCCCCGCCCCATCTTCTTCATCCAGGGAACAGCTGACACCGTAGTCCCGCCATTTAATCTAGGGGCGCTCGCAAAGGCGGCATCCGCTGCCCCTCATGCCCATGTTCAGACCTGGATGGTGAAGGGCGCCGACCCATATCCAATCCTTCCACGTCATGGGAGCAATGTACGTCAACCGCGTGGTCTCCTTTTTGACAAAAGCGTTAGGAACAGATACAGGAAAACTTCACCTGTCGAGTGAGCATAGAGTAAGTAAGTGAAGCCAAGTGAAACAAGGAAAGGAACATGGAACATCGACTATTGGGTAAGACTGGTTTGCAAGTACCGGTGGTCGGTATGGGTACCTGGATTACCTTTGATGTGCGAGGCAAAGCAGCTTTAGAGAACGCACGTGCAGTTGTAGATGCTGCCTTTGCCGCGGGCGCTAACTTCTTCGATTCGTCACCAATGTATGGGCAGGCCGAATATGTGCTGAGTGAAGTACTGCGCGGTCGCCGTGATAAAGCGTTGATCGCCACCAAGGTCTGGGCACAGTCAGCGAGTGAAGGCCGGGCCCAGGTGGAGCGCGCGCTGGCGTTATTCGACCAGTACATCGATCTCTACCAGATTCACAACCTGGTGCTCTGGCAGGTGCATCTCACGATGCTGGAGCAGCTGCGCGACGCCGGACAGGTGCATGCGATCGGTGCCACGCACTATAGTAGCTCCTACTTTGGAGAATTGCAGCGCGTCATGCGGACAGGTCGCATTACCGCCATCCAGATTCCCTATAATCCTCTGCAGCGTGAGGTTGAACGCGAGATCTTGCCGTTGGCCGCTGAACTTGGTTTAGGCGTCGTTGTGATGCGTCCATTCGCCGAGGGAGATCTGATGCGTCGCACACCATCCAAAGCCGATTTAGCGCCACTTGAGCCCTTCGGAGTGACTACGTGGGCGCAAGCGCTTCTTAAATGGATTCTGAGTGACCCACGTTGTCATGTTGCGATTCCCGCTACCCGCAATCCGGGTCGCATATCTGAAAATGCAGCCGCTGGAGAACCTCCATGGTTCGGCCCAGACGAGCGTGCGCTCGTCGCTCGTCTCGCTGTACGCCGCCGGTAGAGCTGAAGAAGGCCTCTTTCAGGTTCACGATATGGTAACCGCAGCTACCCCTGTCATAGTACCGACAAACACGTGATTTCCAGACAGTGTTGGGGTCGCAAAGCGCGAGGTCGAACCTACTGATATGGTTGTGATCGCTGTACCCGTCTGACTATTGAGGGCGTAGAGGGTACCATTGGGGTCGAGGCTATAGACGGTATGGCCTCCAACAATCGGTGACCCGCTCACCTGCCCGGGCGCATGCCAACCCAGGGTTAAACGATGATCTGAGCCAAGCAAAACCTGCCGCAATCCATCAGTGCAGGGCAAGAACATCTGTGAACCTACCGTAGCTGCGCCTCCATAGGAACTGCAGATTGATATCACTTGCGCCTGACCTCCGACACCGCCAAGGGCATCTGCACGCAGCAGGTAACCGAGGCCGGATTTACCGTCGGCGTAAACCCATCCGCCTGGCAATAACACCGGACCCATCGAACCAAGGTCGGCGTCCGTAGCGTTATCCTGTTGCCATTGCGTGGGTGCGAATCCGTCTTCAAGTTGAAGCGTTGGGGATAACCGCAGCACCGAGTCACTGTGATCCCAATCGCCCTGGGTTGTTTCACCATTGCCGACTGAGACAAAGAGGCGACCATTAGAGTCTATCGCCGGTCCCGAAGCTGCCCAGATCCCACCTTCCCTTGTCGTCGGAACCTGGTAAGAGAGCATTGGCCCCTGCCCATCTGTCCGTGAGGCCACCATCCAACCATGGTAGTTTCCGCAATCACCGAACAGGCCGCCATAAGCGATGTACACCATCCCCTTTGATAGCGCGAGTGCGGAACGCTGCTGGTGCGGTGCCGTCTCCATCCCCGCTGGATCGGCTACCCGGCGAACTTGCACCTGTCCTGTGTCAGCATTGATACCTACCAGAATGTGCTCAGGTCCACTCACCTCTGCGACGGCAAAGACCAGGTTGGTTGCCGGGTCGTAGACGGGTGTGCCGGTGATGCCAAGCGGATCGATATTGCCGCAGGGCAGCGTTGAGAGCGGAACAGGACTGCCGAAGTTGGTATGCCATAGCACCTGCCCGTTACGGGCATCGAGGGAGTACAGCGAGTTTCCTTCAGTGGCGACGATAACATGCTCTCTGACCACGAGTGGCTCGGCGTATACCGCACCATCCAATTGCCTGTTCCAGGCAGCCGTGAGTTGATGCGCATCCGCCGCGTCTGCCACATAGCCCGTACGCGCATTATCACGATGATAGGTCGTCCAATCCGCGCTGCTCACGGTTGAAGCGGTCGGCGTTACAGTTCTTGTTGGCAGTGTCAGAGGGGTGATGGGCTTTGCTGGTGCGCCAGAGTTTGAAGAGAAGGGACTACATCCAGCAAGCACTATCAGTAGTGCCAGCAGCGTACAGGTGCCACTCCAGGCCTGCAATCGCGTTCGTGACGTCGTCGGGAGTTTCCCCCTGACTCGCACGGTATGCATAAGTGCATGCATCACGTCCTGTCCTCCGTAGATTCGTCGTGCGCGACGGTAGACGAATATCATAGCTATACCACCCGGTACGGTAATGATAAATAAAGGGAAAGCGCCCAACATCAGCCAGTTCTCCTTCTGTAGTAAGGTGATATAGTTCTTTCATAATAACGATAACGATAGAAAGATACGCTGTGGCACACATTGTAATTATTCAGCAGTGGATACCATATCCTGGTGCCAAAAGTGGCGGGTAGCATAGACAGGTGAAACCCTACTGTATGATCTAAAGAGAAAGAAGGTGTGATAGTACCTCAAAGGAGAACAAAGATGCCAGAACAGGGATATGACATCGTGATTATCGGAGCTGGAATCGTGGGGTTAGCCACAGCCATGGAAATGCTCGTGCGCTACCCGTCCCTCAAACTCGCAGTACTCGAAAAAGAACACGAACTCGCCTCGCAGCAAACAGGGCATAACAGCGGGGTCATACACTCGGGCATCTACTATACGCCAGGTTCTTTGAAAGCAAAGGCATGTGTGGCGGGGAAAGCTGCATTGATCCAGTTCTGCCAGGAACACGGCGTTTCCTACGAGCTATGTGGTAAAGTTATCGTCGCGACTCATGAAGAGGAGCTGCCCAGGCTGGAGCAACTGTACCAGCGTGGCCTTGCCAATGGCGTGCCTGGCCTGGAAATGATCGGCCCAGAACGCTTGCGTGAGATCGAACCGCACGCAGTTGGCATCAAGGCGCTCCACTCGCCCACTACAGGAATCGTCGATTTCGCGCAGGTCGCCAGAGCGTATGCCCGGGAAGTCACCTCGCGCGGTGGGGTGATTCTGACCGATCGTGCAGTCATCACCATCGAGCAGCGCAACGGTCGCTATCTGCTGACGACGCCAATCGATGTCGTTGAGGCATGCTACGTCATCGGCTGCGCCGGCCTGTATGCTGATCGTGTAGCACGCTTGCTTGGCATGCCGGTTACACCGCAGATTGTCCCTTTTCGCGGCGACTACTACGTTCTTCGTCAGGAACGCACTGCCATGGTTCGCGGGATGATCTATCCTGTACCGGACCCGCGCTTCCCCTTCCTTGGAGTGCATTTCACCCGCCGCGTGAACGGGGATGTCTGGCTCGGCCCTAATGCCGTACTGGCATTCGCACGCGAGGGATACCGTCGGCTCGACATCAATATGGGCGATCTATGGGAGACGCTGCGCTATCCAGGGTTCCGCAAACTGGCGCTCAAGTACTGGCGAGTTGGTCTCGAGGAGATGTACCGGGACTTCAGCAAGGCCGGTTTCCTCAAGGCGCTGCAACGCTACATGCCGGAGTTGCGTCCCGTCGATCTTCTACCCGGTCCGGCAGGCGTGCGCGCACAGGCCCTCGCGCCCAATGGTACGCTGGTGGACGATTTCGTCGTAGACCAGCAGGGCGGGGTATTACATGTACGCAATGCCCCCTCTCCAGCCGCAACGTCCTCACTGGCGATCGCGGAAATGATCGTCAATACCGCGGAGCGGAACTTCACCCTCGATTCGACGAAACCCAGGTAAAGTCCTTCGCTCAAGCATTTAGAGGTATTTGGCTACCACCGCCAATAAAAAATCTATATGAAAGGGTTTAGCCACAAAATCATCGGCTCCGGCCTCTCGCGCTGTTTTCTCAGCGCTTGGATGCGCCGAGAACATAATGATCGGAATGGATTTTGTCTCCTCTTGACTCTTGAGCTGTTTAACTATTTCCCGGCCATCCTTTCCTGAAAGTAACACATCGAGCAGGATAAGGTCGGGCAGTCCCACAGCGTGGAGTTTTTCTACATATTCGCCCTTTTCTGTTGTCGCAACCAGGTAACCCTCCTCCTAACAAAATCATCCGGCCATCCACGATATGGGTACTTCATCCAGTAGGTGCCGATTGATCGCGCACACCGCCGATTGATCAGCCCTCGGGGGGTGTCCTGGTATCCGTATGATTTTGTTCAAACTCATTATCTGCCCTCGGTGAGTGTTCCACTATCCAAATGATTTTGTTCAAACTCATTATAAAGAGACTGTAAAGCCTTATCTTATTTATCGCTACTATAACATCTTTATTTTGTCGAGACAAAGTGAGCAATATTGCAGGGCCTATAAACTTAATAAATTAGTCTCACTCCGGTACAGATTGTGTTTGTGAAACTCGAGGCAACAGCGGCACATCTGCTACAAGTGAAACAAGTGAAACAAGTGAAACAAGTGAAACAAATGAAACAAACACCAGGCAACGTAATAAAGAGGAGTGAGTCTTTTTGATCGCTAGTGGGCTGCTCGTGTACCACCAAAACTTGTTGATGGAAAGGTCTCTGAGATACACTCGGGAACAGCTTAAGTTCTTGAAGTAGCGGGAGCGCTGTCACTTCAACGGTTGATGGAACGTGTAATAGAAAAAGCCCCCGTGAATAATCAGTTATGTCTCCCGTATACCTGTGCCTCTTGAGATGTGCCAACATGTCTCTGAGATGCGCAAGTATCGGAGCTTTCCATATTGTGAAGAGGTAACAGAGCATATCTGATAGGAGGGATGGTAGAGCTAGAGATTGAGGAGATATGGCAGGAGAGAATCGGAGGAACGACGACCAGGAGATTGTCCCAGGAATGAAGGTAGAAGCTACAGAAGGGGACCTGGGTGAGCAGGATGTGAGCCCCGCCAAGGTTACTGACGTAGAGATGAACCAGCAGGGCGACGTCGAAGCCATTAAGGTTTCCAAAGGAGTACTCTTTAAGAAAGAACTCGAAGTACCAGCCGATCGCATTCAAGCAGTGAATTCAGTAGATGCGGACGATAAATCAAACGGAACGATCATGATTGATGCGAAAGAGGAAGAACTGGAGTCACTCACTAAGCCTGGACAGCAAACCTTGCCGCCTGAATCTGAGCGACCGCAAGATGACCCGCTGGACGTGTTGGAGCAGCAGGTGCCCACGACGGAGGGCATGCGAGAGATGGAGCGCGACGTCCACGTGCCTCGTCCGCGTAACTCGTTCTTGCGGGTGATCGGCCCAGGATTGCTCTCAGGGACCTCCGGGAATGACCCATCAGCGGTCACCACCTATGCCATCGATGGGGCGAATGTAGGTTATCGGCACCTCTGGCTGATGCTGCTGACAACGCCGCTCTATTATGCGGTGCAGTTTGCCTGCGCCAAGATCGGGCGCATCAGCAAGAGGGGGTTGTCGCAGCTCATACGCGAGCATTACGGGCGCCCTGTGGCGATCGCAGTCTCGCTTTTGCTTGTCGTCAGCAATATCGCGTTGATTGCAGCCGATCTTGCCGCCGTTGGTAGTGGCCTCGAGCTGATCACAGGCATATCATGGATCTGGTTTGTGGTGCCGGTCGCTCTAGCGCTGTGGTACTTGACGACCTATCGCAACTTCGAGTCCTTCAAAAAGATCTTTCTCACCATGAGCTTTGTGTTCGTCGCCTACATCCTGGCTGCCTTTTTCACCCATGCCAATTGGGGGGCGGTGCTGATGAGCACCTTTGTGCCGCAACTGGGGTTCAACTTTACCAGCATCAGCAGTGCCGTGGCGCTCCTGGGAGCGACCATCTCGCCCTACTCTATGTTCTGGCAAGCACAGGCCGAAATCGAGGAGAAGCGGGAAGGCTCGCTCAAGCAGCAATTGAGCACCATCAAGCTTGACGTGGGAAGTGGTGCCGTCGCTGGCCAATTGGTGGCCTACTTTATTATCATCACAACCGCCTCGACACTGTTCGTGCACCACGCAAGCATCAACACGGCTGCCGACGCGGCGCGCTCCCTGGAACCGCTCGCAGGACCCCTGGCTCGCTACCTCTTTGCCATCGGCCTCATCGGATCCGGCTTGGTATCGATCCCAGTCTTGCTCGCCAGCACCTCGTACGCGGTGGCGGGGTCCTTTGGTTGGCCCGGCGCACTCGCCAGGCGTCCCTGGCAGAGCGAGGGGTTCTACCTCGTGCTCACCACAGCTACCGTGGCGGCCATGGTCATTACGCTCTTGCATGTCGATCCCATCAAACTGATTTTCTGGTCGAACATTGTTGCTGCCATCGTTGCTCCTCTGCTGGTCATCACCATCCTGCTGGTCGGCAATCACAGGACGATCATGAAGAATCAGCGTCTGAGCCTGCTTCACAACTTCAGCCTGGTACTGATCGTGCTGATCCTGATCGTCGGTGCTGTCCTGCTTTTCTACGGATTGGCCACTGGACAAGGGGGTTAACAAAGCAGGTTACCTGCTACGAGAGTAGCAAGAAAAGAAATATGCTCAATCCTATCCATGATAGGTGAAGAGATGATAGCGGAAGGTAGGTGCTCAGACTATGGCCCAGGTGGCAGCAAACCCAAAACAAAGCGGACAGGAGCATCCCGAAGCGCAGAAACTTGGCCCATTTCTTTGCTGGGCGGTTGTCTTCGCCGATATCGGCACCTCCATTTACTATGTCCCTGGTATTCTCTATGGAACAGTGGGTAAGCTGGCGGGCTTCTTCGTCTTCTTAACGATGGTCGTCTTTATTCTGCTGACGTTCAAATATGTCGAAGTTACCTATCGTTTTCCTCAAGGCGGCGGTGTTGTGACTGTAGCGACTAGAGCGCTCAATCACTGGTTTGGCGCGTTAGGCGGAATGTTCATACTCGTCGATTACTTCCTTACAGCGGCGATCAGTTGCCTTTCAGGCTTACTCTACCTGAGTGTAGTGCTTCCCGCGATCGGTCCCCAGACGACATTTCTCGGGCTGAGCATTACCTTGTGGATTACCATCGTCGCCCTCATTCTACTCGGTATTCTCAATTGGGTGGGGGTCAGTGAAAGCGCCAAAGTGAGCATGGTGGGAGCTGTCATCGCCTTTTTCAGTGACCTTGCTATTCTTGTGACCGTCTTTACACACATTTCCTTCTCGCAGTTCCTATCGCTTTTCCCTCAGATGTTCAGTGGAAAGACCCTGACACTTGTAACTCTGCTCGTTGGTTATGCGGGATCGTTTCTCGCCTTTTCGGGGTTAGAGAGTATTTCGCAGCTTTCTCCCGTCATGAAGCTCCCGCGCAGGGTTGTCGGGAGAATCGCGCTTTTCCTGGTCATTCTGACAGTAGGCCTGACCAGCCCATTACTCACTATGCTGTCCACACTCCTTCTGCCTAAAGCGGCAGCCGATCCTGTGCTTTCGAGCCAGATCATCTCGCTGCTCGCCGGTCGTTGGGGCGGCGTGTTTTTACAGACGGAGGTTGCAATCAGCGCCAGCGCGTTGTTGGTATTTGCCAGCAATACCGCGATTATTGGTTCCTATCACGTGTTTCTGGCCCTCTCACGCATGGAATTCTTCCCCCAATTTATCTTAAAGCGCAACAAATTGCGCGGTACTCCGCACAACTCGATCGCGCTCGCTACCATTGTCCCTATCCTGGTGCTGCTGGCAGTACGAGGGAATATCAATATTCTCGGTGACATGTACGCTTTTGGTTTGCTGGGTGCGTTCTCCCTGACATGCCTGGGTATGGATATTGTGCGCTATCGTCAACGCAAGTACAGGCGCTTACTGGCATCGAGATCTGTACCGCATGCTGACTCATATGCTCGTCAGCCCATATCCTCGACATCAGGCCCTGCTCGAAAAAGTGCGCAAGATACGCCAGGTGAACACGTCGCTGAGCAGGCGTTAGAGGAAGAAGAGACGGAGGAGGAAAAGCGGGCGAGTCCTGCTGAGAGGCCGGAGCCAGAAGGGCGCTGGACGAGATCAACAATCAATTTCTGGTTGGGCATTCTCACGACGTTTCTCGTATTGATAGCTTGGTCAACGAACCTGATCGCAAAGCCCCTGGCAACGGCCTTCGGTGGATCGGTCGCTCTCGTGGGCATGGCAATCGCTTTCACCAATTATAGGCTGCATAAGAGAAAGGGGCGCATCCCGGTGGTGGTTACCGGGGTTGAGAGACATTTCCCCGCAGCTGTTCTGGCAGTACTTTCTGCTGGTAGTCGTTTGAATGAAGCAGTCAGCCAGTCGGCAATTGCTAATCCTGGCAAGAAACCGGTGGTGTTCTTATACCTGGGAGAACGCGACTCAACGCGCAAACCGGAGCTGTTCAGGCTGATTGAGCCGCACTTGAACGATGAGCAGGCGAGAAAAGACCTGGGCAGAGCAAACTACCTGGCAGAAGAGGCCAATGTTGAAAGCCGCTTTATCTATCGACATCGAGAACCGGGTGCGATCGCTCGCGTCTGGCAGGAACTGCATCCCCAGGATACCATTATTGCAGAGGAGCTGATGCCAGAGGCGCAAGAGATTCACCCACAGCGCACGGACGTCGAATCAACTCCTGGCGGACAGGTAATGCATCTCGTCATGTGAGTGTTGCGATCGCTTCGCGTCTTTTCACGCCAACATATAATCTTGCAAAACCTCCAGTGCTGCACGCTTCCCTTCCCTTACTGCGCCCTCCATATAGCCCTGCTCTTCAATGGAACAGTGCTCACCGGCAAAGTGAATGGGTCCCTGGCGCACGCGCTCATAACCGCCAAAGAGAGTATATTGCCCAACAGCCCAGCATGAGTAGCTTCCCTGGAGATACGGATCGCCAGTGGAGTAGCTCAGCGCTGCTGTGCCGGTGTAATGGGGGCTGATACCAGGGAAGACTTGCTCCAATTGCTCAAGGCAGCGATGAGCATACTGCTGAATCTTCTCTCCCCCGGCGTCATTGGTTGTTGTATACGGAGCTGGTGGCATATACGAGGCTCCAATTGAACCACCTGCGTAATCAACAAGCACGCCGCTGGCGACTGTTTGTCCGGGAGAGGTATCCCAGAGTACCTGGATATCCAGATCGGTGATAATAAAGCCGCTGTTAGGGTGAGGCCAGGGCCCGTTCTGATACCAGTAGCGTGTATCGAACTGCAAGAAAAGCTTGGAGATAGTGCCATACCCAAGCTGCGTGATCGCTGTTTGCTTCAAAGCATCAAACCCCGCCTGCCGGTAATCGACATGCCGCAAGGTGCTGAAAGGTAGGGCAAGGATCGCGTGGTCGCAGGTCACATCGGAAAAGCCATCAGGGGTCACAAAAGACAACGTGACAGAGCCGTTGCTATTTCGCCTGATAGAGACAAGCTGGTGGTGTAACTTGACACTTGATTCAGGTAGGCAGCTGGCGATGGCCAACGGGAGTTGCTGATTACCTCCCGCTATTTTGACACTACCTCGCATTGGCCCCGAAGTTGGCGTGCGCTTCTCAGACGCCTGCGAGCCAAACATATAGACCAGGTTGAGTGAACTCTGTTCCTTCGTTCCGAGACCATAGAAGCCAGTGCAGGCAGTATTCAGCAAATGACCAAGGGGAGCGTCGTGCCCTCCCTCCACATAGCGCTCGATCCAGTCGTAGACACTCAGGTGATCGAGTTGGTACCCCATATCGGTGAAGTGGGTGTAGGTGGTTGGGAAACCCGACTCCTCAAATTGCTGCTGTATGATAGGATAGATGGATTGAAAATACCTGAGCATCTGCGCTGCACTATGGTACCGCTTGCAGAGATAGGTAATGTTTTGTGCCCCCCGTGCTGATGTCTGTTCCAGGTCGATGGTTTTGAGTCCGAAACGCTTTATCAAGCCATGGATCGCCTCGTGATCGCTGTCAATGAATTCGCCGCACCATTCGGTCACCTGGTTGTCCATCCAGGTCGCTGTATCGGAATGCATGCGACCTCCAATGCGATTTGACGCTTCGTATATGCTGCATGAGAGGCCGGCATCCTCCAGTGTCAGGGCCGCGTTAAGTCCCGCAATACCCGCGCCAACGATGGCAATGTGTGTCATATTCATTCTCCTAGAGCCTATCATATCATAGACAAACTGTACACGACGCGCCTTCGCAGATCAAGCACAGCAAGCTTTCTTTGCCCGAGAATTGGGTAATAGAAATATCCACTTAACTGAACTGTTCGTAACGTTATCTCAACAATTTTACCACCAAAAATACATGTGTTTTTCCTATCTTTATTGTTGGTAATATATGATAATTGATGTTGTATGTTATTTTAACTACCGGCAGGTTCACCGGGAGCCTCGAACAAGTCAAAGGAGATACGTTGTATGTCTACACCAGCTTTTTCGCGTATCCGTTGGCGCACTGCGTCCCCCATCGTTCTCGTACTTCTAGCACTTCTATTTAGTACGGTGTTCTCATTAGCTTCACACCTTAATGCATCAGCGGCTTCGCCTACCGCTCCTGATGGCCCTGGAGCGCTCTCCCACTTCGACCTCGCACGCAAGGATTGTCTTGGCACCGCTCGCAATACGACCTCCAAAGTCTGGTTCACCATTGCAAATGGGGTCCTCAGCGATGTCTACTACCCCACCATTGACAATACTAACGTCGAGACTCTCCAGTATATCGTCACAGATGGCAGTACCTTCACCGATTTGCAGACGCGCGATACTACCTATACCGTGCAGTCGCTCAGCAAGAATTCTAACGCCCTGGACTGCGAGGTAACGACAACCGCCAAAAGCGGAAAGTATCGCATCGTAACTGACTACCTGACCGATCCTGGTCAGAACACGTTGGTCATGAATGTCCACTTCATAGCGCTCGTAGGCGATCTGTCCGCCTATCGACTTTATGTGCGCTACGATCCCAGCATCAATGGCAATGGCGGTGGTGGCAGTGGGAACGGCGGTGGAGACACCGGCACTAACGACAACTCCACTAGCCATATTGTGCCAATTGCTTTCGATACTAATACAACAAGCCAGGCAGTTAATCGGACCTACGCTGTGCCTGTCTACAGCGCCCTGGACGCCTCAATGCCCTTCACTCAAGTGAGTAATGGTTTCGTTGGCAAGCCGAGCGATGGGTTGGTACAACTCGACGCCTCTCACAATCTGACGGGTATTTATTCACAGGCTAACGATGGCAACCTGGTACAAACTGCCCAGGCGAATATCTCTCTGGGCGGCGTGTTCAAGCTTGTACTGGGCTTCGGCACGAGCCAGTCCGCCGCCGTTAGCGCAGCAGAAGCGTCGCTCTCTACCCAATTTAGCCAGCTCCAGAAGAGCTACGAGTCCGGGTGGGACGCGTACGATAACGGCTTGAACACCCCTCCACCCAATTTTAAAGGCGCAACGGGCGAACAGTGGCACCAACTTGTAAACGAATACTACCTGAGCGCTAACGTGGTGAAGGCATCCGAGGATAAAACCTTCCCCGGTGCCATAGTAGCAAGCCTCGCCTCTCCATGGGGACAGGCTATATCAGCCGGAGATCCCGATAATAAATTCTTCGGCTCTTACCGCGAAGTCTTCGCGCGCGACCTCTATGAAGCATGGACTGGCCTCCTGCTTGACGGCGACCTTGCGACAGCGCGCGCTGCTGTGAACTTCCTGTTTAATAACCAGCAACAGGCTGACGGCTCGATGCCGCGCAATAGCTTGCTGAACGGGAAGGTTGCGCCCGACTCTTTCAATACGCAGCTCGACGAGGCCAGCTACCCCATCATAATGGCTTACCAGCTGAAGATGACAGATGCTGGCCTCTACCAGAACCACATCAAGAAAGCGGCCAACTTTGTTATAAGCCATGGGCCATCATCTGGCCCCGAGCGCTGGGAAGAGCAGGGTGGCTACTCGCCATCTACGATATCGGCCGAGATTGCTGGCCTGGTGGCGGCGGCCGATATCGCTAAGGTCAACGGCGATACGCAAAGCGCGCAGGTCTGGCTGGGTGTAGCCGACGATTGGCAGCGTTCCATAGAGGGCTGGACTGTTACCACCAATGGGCCTCTGGCCTCACATCCCTACTTTATTCGCCTCTCGAAGACGGGTGATCCGAACGCGGCAATCAGTTATAATGTGGGTAATGGCGGCCCCACGCTCGATCAACGCTCTGTCATCGACGCGGGCTTCCTGGAATTGGTGCGCCTCGGTCTCAAACCTTTCAACGATACTGCGGTTACTGAGTCGCTCCCCGTGGTTGATACAACCATCAAAACCGACACGTCGAGCGGATCAGGCTGGCACCGCTATAACGGAGACGGCTATGGTGACGGTGCCTCCGATGGCCATCCATGGGCACCTTCTGGAAAAGGTACCGGGCATCTCTGGCCGGTGCTCACAGAGGAGCGCGGCGAGTACGATGTGTCCAACGGCCAGACCTCTCCAGCGCTGACACTACTCTCCACGATGAGAAACTTTGCCTCGGGCGTTGGTCTGATCCCCGAACAAGATTGGGAACTGCCCAACCTCGCTCCCTCGCCCTACGGCACGGATCCTACTGTCGCCTCGATTGGTTTCCAGAACGGCCATCCCGCTGGCTCTGCTGCGCCTCTTACCTGGGCCGCTGGCGTATACGTGCGCCTCCTCGTTGACCTCACTAAAAACAGCGTGCTAGAGCGTCCGGCCGATACCTACAACCGCTATGTAGCCCACCAGCAGGGGCAAACCAGCCTCACGGTAACTGCGCCGCCGGACAAATCAAGTGTCAAAGGCTCTCCGGTGACTGTAACCGGTACATCGGTCGCCGGCAACACCATTTATGTGTCAGCCACCAATATCGATAGCAACAGCCAGACTACGGTGGTCAGCACGCGACCCGCGTCCGATGGCTCTTTCAGCGTGTCGGTCCCTATCACAGGTGGAACCACCGTTTTGAATACCGTAGCTGTTAGCCCTTCCGGGGCTACTGCCCACGACCAGAGAACCATCGTCTTTGACTTTACCCCTGGCAAAGTCGTCTTTGATGTCACAGATCCCTCCAACGACGATAACGGTCCTGGGAACTACGCGTATCCTACTGCTGGTGACTTCCATGCGGGAGCTTTCGACATACAGGCGTTCCGTGTCATCATTAGCCCTGATGGTTCGACCGTCACCTTCAAGTTGCAGACTCGCGACCTGTCACCAACTTTTGGCAGCCCACTTGGGGCTCAACTGGTGGATGTCTACGTGCATAACCCGGGTGCAGCGTCAAGTGATACCTCGACGGCCGCGTCCTTCCCGCAGCGCAATTACGCGATTGACTCGAGCGCAGCTTGGAGCAGGCTAATCGAGGTGCAAGGGTTTGGACAGCGTTACATTGACGCACATAACACCACAGTGGGCACAGTTGCTATCAGCGCCAATGCTATCTCACGCTTCATCACCTTCAGTGTGCCAACCTCCAGCCTTGGTGGACAACCAGGATCAGGTTGGGGCTTTACAGTGACGTTGACCGGCCAGGATGGCTTTAGTCCAGACCAGGCACGTGGCTTCGCCCCGACACCTCAGCCTTTCCTGTTCGGCGTGTGTGCTACCGCGAGTACCGATCCGCACTGCACCGTGGATCCAGGCACGGTACCCAAGGTAATGGACACGATCACTCCTCCCGGAGTGAGCCAGTCTAACGAACTGGATTACACCTTGCATAAGCCCGTCACGTTGCAAGATGTAGTGATCCCATAAGGAGCCAGAGCCAGTTTGTTTGAGCTTGAGAGGCGGCCATCCATGATGGTCGCCTCTCAACATATTTGTCAGACAGAGCGAGAGGCCGCATTTTTCTTCCCTTTTTCCGCTGGTAAGTGATAGGACCGGCTGAGTGAGAAGTCTTGTATCTGATTTTCTGAACACTGAATACGCCAATCGTGAAACCTATCACTTGTGCAGTGTGATCCTATTCATAGTAATCCGGGGTGAAAGCATGCATACTTTCACCAGTATTGAAACCTGTGTGTTAACCACAAACATATAGATGCACTCATGAAGGGCAGGTAAGGAGACCTCCAATGTCAACTTCACCTCTTCACTCCAGATTAAGACAATGGAAGCTTGCTGGCGCTATAATCTCAAATGCAAGACTCCTCGATGTGCTCATGAGCGTTGCCTATTTTGCAATTGGCTTCTCCCCTATTACAGCACTCGCCATCGCCATCATGGGCCTGCTTCCATTGTCTATCACCACACTCTCGCTAGTGTTGCCTGCCACCATGCTGGGCGTTGCCCTCGCGTTGCTATTCCCGGGGTATGGGAAACTCGCTCTCCAGGGCCTGATAATTGGTTTGATTGCGGTGTTCCTCTATGACTGTATGCGTGTTCCGTTCATTATCGCGGGAGTCTGGGGCGACTTTATTCCCAAGATTAATATGTGGTTATTCAACACCTCACACCCCAACTGGATTGTAGGATATGTATGGCGATACCTGGGTGATGGCGGTTTTATGGGAATGGCTTTCACGGTTGGCTATGGTGTATTGAAGCCACGAGTGAATAGTCGTTTAGCGGGTTTGGCATTCGGAATTGCCATCTGGGGATGCCTGATGCTTACCCTGCTTCTTGCTCCACATGGGCAGGAAATGTTATTTAAGCTCACACTCACCACTTTGAGTCTCAGTTTGCTGGGACATATCATTTATGGCTTGGCCCTTGGAATACTCTTTCCATATGTTAGCCGGGAAGGCGCCGTTAAAGTAGAACGATGGCAGACAACGATAGATCTCTCCCACTATACAGTAGGGGCCGATTGATCGGCCCTCGGTTGATGTGGAGGTGACGATCAAACTTCCGCGAATTCGCCGGAATATGCAGATCTGGGAACAGCAAACTGCTCCACTCCCCGCTTTGTGATGATTAGGCATATCTCACTTCCCTTGATGACTGTCCTCACATTTCCAGGAAAACGTACTCTAGTACTTTGTACTCCCGGCCAAATTGACAATTCGGGCTTCAGCCCACCGCAAGCCGCGGGGCTTCCAGCCCCAGCGGTGAGGTGATTGCCGCTTCAGCCCTTGCTTGGTGACTATACAGTCACTGTCTGCTATAATCTGAGCATGAGAACATTTGAGTATCGTTTGCGACCAACGAAGACACAAGAACAAGCCTTGATGAGCGTGCTGATTGCCTCGCGCAAGATGTACAATGCCTGTCTTGAGGAGTTGATCAACCACTACAAAGAGACAGGCAAATATCTGCATTTGTATGAGCAGGACAAACGACATGGCAAAGAGTCTCATCCTGATTTGCCGGCGGTGGTGGTCGATACGACGCTCAAACGTCTCCATCGCTCCTTCACCAACTTCTTTCGCGGTCTCAAAGAAGGTCGTTCAATCGGTTTCCCTCGCTTCAAGAAGGCACACGCCTGGAATACGATCCAGTTTCGCGACGCCACGAACTGCCTGGACAATGGACGCTTCAAAGCTCCTGGACAATGTGGGGGTCGTATCCGTGTGATCGTGCATCGTCCCCTTGAAGGCACGTTCAAATTTGCGCGCCTCGTCTTGCGTCCCTCTGGTTGGTATCTCCAATGTGTCTGTGAGACCGAGCCTGCCCCACTGTCTCAGAAAGTCAATAGCGTGGGTCTTGATATGGGTCTACACTATCTGGTTGCTGATAGCAGTGGGCACATTATCGAGAATCCCAAGCATGCCAAGAAAAGCGCCAAGAAACTGGCGCGAGCACAACGCAAACTTGCCAGGTGCAAGAAAGGCAGCCATCGTCGAAAGAAAGCCCAGCACCATGTGGCTCGTCACCATGAGCGCATGGCCAACCAACGCAAGGATACGCTGCATAAGGCGGCCCGCCACTATGTCGATGGCTATCAAGTCATCGCCATTGAAGACTTGCAAGTGGCCAACATGGTTCGCAACCATGGTTTGGCCTTTGCCATAACCGATGCATCCTGGGGGATGTTCCGACACTACCTTGAAGCCAAGGCTGAAAGTGCTGGGCGTCAAGTGATTGCTGTGCGACCTCACTACACGTCGCAAAAATGCTCCTCGTGTGGTAAGTCTGTCGAAAAGTCCCTCAGTGTCCGGACGCATGTGTGCTCTTTCTGTGGCTACATTGCGGATCGTGACGAGAATGCGGCAAGGAATATCCTGCAACGCGGCTTGCAGGTTATGGCCCGGACGGGGCCTTCGTCGAGCCGAAGAGAGGGGCCTGAGCCATCAGGTGAGTCACCTTCGGCGTTGAAACGAGAAGCCGCTGGACTTTAGTCCAAGCGGAGTGTCACAGTATCCGTAAATCGCTTATAATTCGTTCTGAAGTATATGCTAGCCTATGTTTTGCCCTCCAGTCACACTTGTCTTTTACTGGAACCTTCGCAATAGACTGATATGCTTAATGGCTGAAAGTACGTTGAAAAGCAGAAGCTGGCAGGAATAGTGGTGTTTTTTTATGATCATGAGCATCCTGGATACAGCATTATTTGCAACACCTGTTCCGGCAACACTCGGAGTCGGTTTCCATAATGTGGGAAGTGGCGTCTTGCGTGCCTCAAATGAAGCACTGGTCAAACAGGTGGAGCGTCACTACGGTGAAAGATGTGGCCATCTCCCTCTTGATGCTGGGAACGTACGTGTGCTCGTATTCCAGCACACAACAGATATTCGCACACAAATGGACTATCTCAGCCGGCTCTTCGGCAAAGCTATTACTCCACGGACGCTTGACGAACTCAGAGCGGAAAACGAAAAATTGGCAGGATCAGCGCCTTTAGTCGTGCCGTACATCAACGTCCCCGAAACAGAAACGCACATGCGTGACGTTTTAGGCGCTCAACCCTGGGGCCTTCCAGGGATTATGACCCATGCGCTCAAAAACAAAGCGAATTTTTATCAACTTGCTGATGAGTTTGAACTGGAGGGATTTCAACCACCCGATTATGCTGTCTCGGCGCTCGATGATGTCAGCAATGCAGCGAAAGATTTTCTCGCCAGGGTGGAGGAGCTATACCACCAGGCAGGCATAGCAGGTATCTATCCAATGGGAGTGATGCTCCGGGCCGCTGAGTCGGATGGCAATTACGGTTGCTGCCTCGTCTATGAAAACTCTCTAGGTATCGAGGTCGTACCGAACGGGGATGTTGAACATGCGCAGCACTACACTTGCTGGCAAAATGCGCTGGCCAGTTCGCAGAAGCACCTGGCTGCTACTATGAATACGCAGAAAGAAGCGAGGATAGTCATCAGCCGCTACATAGACTTCGCCGATTCTCCTGGCATGTCTGTGGTGATCATCGATGGCCAGGTGGAATCGCTTGGGTGGAATAGTCAGTTGCAGAAGAAAGGTAGTAAGGCGTGCATTGGAACAAGTACCTATCTTCCCAGGAACCCCCATCTACAGCGCATGCAACAGCAATATGAGGAGCAGACAGCAGCATTCTTTGAAACGTTTCTAAGAATGACCGCCCGCAAGTGCGGCGTAGACTTTGCCTCGATTCGCGGCGTTGCTAACGTTGATATCATGATTCCGGGAGAACTGGAACAGAAGTTGCAGAGGGAAAGAAAACAGCCGGTGGCTAATTATCTGGCGGAATGCAATCCACGCTGGACGAACTATACCGACGCCATTATGACTGTACTGGGAGCCAATAGAAAAGCACAGTCCATCAATAATATGAGGGCCGTCATCCAGGCAGGCATCTGTACCTTTGATAAATATCCCTTGCCAGAAAAGGTAGATGTAGGTCGCGTCAGGGTGTGCCTTGCTGAAAGAGATGATGTTTTGAAGCAGGATGGAACGAGAATAATCTGCCGTATGGCTAAAAATCCCATGGGCTTGATCTTTGCAGGAGACGTGCAACAGGCAGAGCAAGAAGTGCATGCAGTTCTTACGAAGCTTTCCGCCTTAATCCAGGTTGGGGAGAAAGAGAAAAGTTGACTGGATAGTTTTCAACTTTGCCAGGTCGAAAGGCAGCAAGATATCAAACCCTTCACTTCTAACGTTCCCTGGCTCTTCGTTAAAATTCTGGATGGTACTGTGCCTGCTTGCTGTTTTTTGGGCAGAGGATTGTACGCTTCCCACGTTGGGTAAGGGTCCGGTATCAGAGGGGAAAAATGTACGAAACAGAAGCAATCGCTGGTGTGTGTCATACATTGCTCGGGCCGTAACAGACGACCCGTTTGGAAATTTCAGCGTCAGGAACAAATGATGAAGCATGGAGGCAATATCGCTTCCCGTTAATGTTGCGTTCTCTTGCAAGAGCGCTTGCATTCTGCCATTCAAAGACAAATCTTCATCTGTTATAAAAACGAAGAGATATAAGCCCTCTATTGCATCAGCGAGTTCATGTCTCATCTTGCTGATTTTCACTACCCGGCGCTGAAAAGAAAGATCATCTGTATCAACAGGGTATCCTTGTTTGGGGTCAAATGGGGTTACTACGGCATATCTGCTCTTCGTGTAGGGGGCAGCAGAAATCGAAATGTTGAGCTTGCCAAGAAATCCTGTTTCCAGCCGTATACTTGATTTCATGCCTGCAAAAGAACCATCATCCGAGTAACGAACTTGCGTGCGGTTTCTATCGGTGTCAAACAATGGAAACTCTTGTCCGAGTTGCACTGTCTCGATGTTTCGCCAATACTGCTCTTTTTCTCTGATATGCTGTTGCTTTTCTTCTGCCATTCACACTCGCTCCCGAAATTCACAAATATTTGCCAGGAACCTATTATATCAAATCAGTGCCTGTTTGGGTGTTTGATATTTTTGATCGTGAACGGAAGTCTTCGCTTTCATTTCTCTTCTGCTTCTCCTCTTGTTCACTATCTTGGGCGCTGGACACCTGACACGAATGTGATGAATCAATCGTATACCATTCATCATGTGAGTTAACAAACAGACGTCATTAATGGCATCTCTCTAGAGGGATGCATGTATGAGCACAATTGCATTACTGCTAGCATGGAGGAAGCTATGACGGAGAAAAACAGGGTTGTTACGTGTGCTGCTATTGATGTGGGAAGCAATAGCACGGAAGTTCTCGTCGCGCATTGCGCACCTGATCACCTTGATATTGTCAAAGATGAGTCAACGATGACTCGTCTAGGGGAGAGTGTGAAGGAAACGGGAGAGATAGCCCCGGATAAGCGAGATGAAGTACTCGCCGCTTTGCGCCAGTACCAGGAACTGGCGAAGCAGTGTGGCGCTGATCCTATCCTGGTAGTGGCGACGGAAGCGATGCGCGAAGCCCGTAATCGAGAGTCCGTTGTGGAAGACATACAACGCGAGACGGGGCTGCAGGTCAATATCATTGATGGGACGCAGGAGGCAGCCTATACCTATCATGGAGCCATCTATGGATCAGATACACCGCCTGATACAGGCGTGTTGGATGTCGGTGGCGGCAGTTCGGAACTAGTCACAGCGCAGGAGAGATGTATTACATGGCTGATCTCTGTTCCAATAGGGTCTGGCTGGTTACACGACCAGTATCTTTCTTCGAATCCTCCATCACAAGATGAGATAGAAAAGGCAGAGGACTTTCTCCACACGTATATCTCCAGCTTGCATGTGCCGCAGCCTCCCCCTGCACTCGTCGTGACAGGCTCTAGTGCAAAGGCGCTACTCAAACTTGCGAAGCAGGCATTGAAACTGGACGAACAAGTGGACCGTTTGACACGCGAGGACTTGCTGGGGTGCCGCGGGTTGCTGCTCTCGCTGCCGGCAGAGGCTATTGCGCAACATTATGGACAATCGATTGAGCGAGCACGTGTGTTGCCTGGAGGTGTGTTGCTCATCCTGGCGATGATGGACTATTTGCAGTTGAATGATGTACGCGTCAGTGATCATGGAGTGCGTGAAGGCCTTTTACTGGCCTATGCTCGCTATGGTGAGCACTGGTTTGATCATCCAGAGGTCAAACCAGGTGATGAGAGGGTGGGACAAGTACCGCCTCTGCCAAAGGAGGCGCAGAAGGCCGAAACTCCTCAAGAGACATTTGTAGAGTCAGGACGAGGTGAACTGAAGAAGCGTGCGAAGAAATTCCTTGGTTGGCGTGAGAAGGTCCTCACGCATGAGGAGGTCGAGGACGTGCATAAAATGCGCGTGGCTTCACGCCGCCTTCGCGCTACGATGGATGCCTATGAGCCAGCATGTAAGGCAAAACCGTTCAAACAGGCGTATCGAGAAGTGAAAAAAGCCGCCGATCTATTGGGAATAGTCCGTGATACCGATGTCATGACTCAACACGTGGGGGATCTGCTTCAACAGGCTCCCAATGAGGAAACAGAGGGAATGCAATGGTTGATTGACCGATTGAGTGCCTATCGGAAGCAGCAGCAACAAGTGCTCGAAGACTATCTGCAAAACGCTGACGAAAAAAAGATCCAGGATAAGATCAAGTCATGTATTCCGAAGGGAGCATCTTCCAATGGCCAAAGCTAAACCGATTACAGGACTGGACGTCCAGGCACCAACCGGTAAGAATGCGCGTGTGATTGCCCGAACGAGGCTAGATGAAATGTATAACTGGAGCGACTCTGTTGATAGCCCTTACTCCGTGAGAGAGTTGCACAACCTGCGCATCGCTGCGAAGCGCCTTCGCTATACCCTTGAAATCTTTGAAGATTTCTTGCCGCAGGATTGCAAACCTGTAGTCAAGGAGTTAGAACAGATACAAGAAGAACTGGGACAGCTGCACGATAGCGATGTCTTGATAGCTTTACTGCGGCTGTGTTTAGGTAGCCAGGAGGGTCCCCTGGATCAACAGGCAGTCTCCTCAACAAAGAACAAACAGGGCAAAGCACAACCATTTCTACGACCGGAACTGGTAGCGGAATTACTCGATCCCTCAGCTGTTCCCACTGCCGAGCAGCGCTACGGCCTGGAGCAGTTGTTACGCAAGCAACAGCAAATCCGTGAGGAGCAATATCATGCCTTTCGCAAGCATTGGTATCGCCTCCAGGAGCAGGATTTTCGTCGCTCCATCCTTGCTGCCCTGGATAAAGAAGCGGTGGCAGCGTGACAACTGGAAAAAAGGAAATCGCTGGCGAAGAACAGCGGCACGGTGGACACCTGACCCAATTTCGCATTGGGTCAGGTCAGCCAGCACATGACCTTTACGGACCAGTAATAGCACAACCGCTTTGCGTATTGTCCCATTCTTCCTGAACAATGTAAGGATCGCCATTCCAATTGACATCGGAACCGTCACTTGCCGTTGCTGCAAATGTGAAGTTGCATTTGTCCCCAATTTCCTGCCCACTGGAGTCGGTCCAGGCATTGAGGAGCGGATCGGTCGCCGCTTCCATTTGTTCGTGCGAAGCCACGTTGATCGTACTATCTGCATCGTCTTTATTGGGACTGGAAGGTGTATCACAGCCTTGAACGCCGCCTACATATGGCATAGCAGCATAAATAGTATTGGTGCCAAAGAAGCTGTGATATCCACAAAATGTTGTGAAACTGCACTCCGATCCGCTACAAATCGTCTCGTTTTGAGCAGTAAACACAAAGAAAACATGCGTATTAGCCGAAGTCCAGCCATTCGTTTTTTGCGCATTGGTCACTTCGTTCTGCACATCACTATCTTGCAGCGTGCTAGAGGGATAGGAAGACGTATCGACCCATGAGCCGGCAAGTGTCGCATTGCTTGGGGCTGTCCCAGTTGTATCAGTGTACTGGCTATTGTTTGCATACAACCCTGTACCTCCCACATCACGAAAATACCGCAGGATCAGGTTGTTGTAGTTAGCACTCACCGTGGAACCTGTCGGTTCCCAAATATTGCATAGACTTGTGCAGTGCCGACCATCACAGGACCACCATTATACGAAAGGTTTTCGCTCGCATTTGACACTACATAGGACGTCGGCCTGATGTAGTGTATTCTGCTTGCTGGTGCGCTATTACGAGTAGTCAAGCCGTTGGCTGTCATGGCATGCGTTCCCAGTGGAATGAGCGTCACAGCCGCGAGTAGGATGGCACAGAGGGGAAATAGCAGGAACAGGGTACCTTTTTTCTTCAATAAATCGCCTCATTTTCTAGCCGGTGGTATGCCGGCGAACAATAAGAAACTATCAAAAAGAACGTAAGGTACCGGTATTTTGAGGAGTGTCTTTGACTTAATGATCAGGTGTAGGAGCCTTGCCGGGTTTTCCTCCATCATTCCCCTTCCCGTGCTCACCATTGTTGCCCGAATCACCATTGCCATTGCTATTGCTATTGCTATTCTCATTTGAGCTTTTCATCGTAATCGTGGTCGTCTGGGCAGCAGTATCATCGGTGTTCAGGATGCCGATGTTCCTGGGAAGCTGGTTGCCGCTCAAGCTTAGCATGAAAACATAGACGCCATTATGGAATGACCCTTGCGCCTCCATTACCTGACCATCCATCAGCAGTTGCGCACCCGGCTGTATGTTATCTCCAGAGATACTGATGATGATATGCCTGCTGGAGCGCACTGACAGGACGATCTCAACACTCAGCAGGCGGGGGACGATATCACCCAGGCGTCCCAATTCATCCGTCGTTACCAGGCGGTCGGGCACATCGAGTTGAGGCAAAAAGGTCCGCAACGTATGGCGCTCCTCGGCTTCGAAGCTGGAGAGCTCGTTTCTCAGCCGATTGCGTTCAGGCACGACAGAGAGTGCTGAGATGGCGCGGGTGGCGTCGTTCATCTGCTTATCGAGGTCGGCCAGCGCCTGGCGGTAGGCATCATCATGGGCTGGATTAGTGAGGCTAGCCAGCGTGTGAAGCCGCTCCCTGGCATATTGTAAATCTAATTCAGCCTGAGGGGTGGGCGAATTCGAGAGCGAGACCTGCACGTGTTGCTCCCAGCGTTTCAATACATAGAGCGGATTAGCAGGATTCGTGATACTGGCGGCTACGACCAGCATACTGGTACCCAGCAACAGCACGAGCAGGCAAAAGCCGAGCGCAATGGCGGGAGCAGGGTTCATGTGCCACATGCGCGGGAAAAAGCATCGATGCGCGGGTTGCTTCCTGCTCAGTGCTGCATGCTGTATCAGCATACGTCGCTCCAGCTGCGAGGCAAAGTCAGGATCCGCTTGCAAATGAGAGGTCGATTGTAAACGCCTGGCAAGTGTCACCAGTTCATCTATCTCCGGGTCGCGATCAGGCGCGTGGAGCCAGCCCTGCGCTTCTCCTTCTTTCCAGGAGCGCCTATCTCTTCGCTCGAGCCGATCGTTGAGGCGTTCAGATAGTGGTTTCATGGTTTCCCTCCGCGTTGTCGCGCCTGAACACGGGTTGCTCGCTCAGAGAAATCTCGCTTCCCCAGCAGACGGTGCAGGCTTTGTAGTGCTCGAAATTGTAGGGCTTTGACAGCGTTGGCTTTTTTCCCGATCATACGTGCGACGGTAGCCACGTCATATCCCAGTATCAGCCGGCCAACGAGCACCTGGCGTTGCTCTTCCGTCAACATATTGATGGCGTTGACAACAGTATTCCATTCATCGCGTGTCTCCGCTCTCTCTGCCGGATCCTGGCTGGGATAACTCCTGAGAGACACCTCGCTGTTTCCTAACGCTTCCTCTTCCTGGCTGTCCGATTCGAGAGAAACAAGCGCTGGAAGGTGTTCGCGCTTGCGGTAATATCCAGCTACGGTGATTCGCGCAATCTGGAGCAGCCATGCGACAAAGCCAGCCTCGTCGGTAGCTCTCAAATGACTGATACCTTCGACCATCTTTAAGAACACTTCGGAGGTCAGATCTTCCGCTGTGGTGCGATCAGGCACGCGAGCAGCAATATAGCCAAATACTCCAGGGAGGAACTGCCGGTACAGCATGCTCAATGCCTCGGATTCGCCTCGTCGCGCCCGGTCAAGCTGACGGCTGATAGCCTCCATTGAATTGATAGCCTCCCTCCCTACAAGCCAGCATCTCTATTAATAGAGTTGCAATTCGGCTCATTGTAGTTACGGGGCAGCAAAAAAACAATCATGGTAGCCTTTTTGTCTTACAGTGTACGTAGACCCGCGATTTAGCGCGGGGCGAGCGAAGCTCGGCATTCCCCAAAATAGAGTATGACCGTAACCATTGGCCTGGTATTTGCATCTATCCCTGTGAAGATGGTGCATAGCGAGGGGATTTGTCGTCTACCCCTTTTAATAGGAGCACCTCCTATGCACACATCTTCATAAAATTGAAGAAAGGAAGACCTGCTTCCTCCCCCGCATGAATGACGGGGGTCTCCGCAGGTCGAATGCTTATGAAATTCGCGCAGGCGTTCATATGTAGACCCCGCTTTAGCGCGGGGCGAGCGAAGCTCGGAAAATTGCTGGTAGCTGCGTTTGCCAGTATTGTGCTCATCGGGAGCGCCACAGCCGTATTTGCCGCTACCCCGGCGGGAACAGGCATTGTCCATTCGATTACTCATGTGCAGTCGTCCACTGCGGCTAAAAAGGATGTGTCCAGTCACAAGAACAACGGTCATGATGCCACCAGTCATAGGAACAGTTGCCCGGGCCTCCCGGAAGCCCAGCAACTGGCAAGCAAATACTCACTCAGCACCGCTAGCAAAAGTAGTGCGATACAGGCTATTTGCGCGCTGCATCAAGGGACATTCAAGGGTACAACCTCCAGTGGCGCGTCCGTTTCTTCGCGGCGTGTATTTGGCTATGGCGAAATCGATATGCTGCTGGCCTATGCGAGCTACCTGGCAACTCATAACAAAACCAGCGCGAGTAGTAAACTGACCAGTGATAATTTGCTGAACTACCTGGCGCAGGCGCTCAAGAGTTGCGGCGCGATGCCTTTAGGAACCTGCCTTAAGACAAACATCCCCGCTTTTCAGCCTGGCAAGAACAATGGCAACGGCAGCGGAACCGGAAATTCTAGTAATCATGGCAATGGAAAACCAACGAGTACGCCGACTCCCCCTCCCCATCATTGACCGCTTTGAAAATAAGAAAGATGTCGGCGAACCGGCATCTTTCATGCTGCTATATTGAAATAATCTATTCCTATGCTACAGTGCGTCCAGGCCAGCTTGCGCCACTTCCATATCCTCTGAGTAGTGAGCTCCGCTGACCCCGATGCCGCCAATTATCCCAGCATCAGTCTTGATAGCATAACCACCACCAAATACAACTAAGCGATCTGTTTTAACAATGCCATGAAGCAATGGTGGATCATTCTTGATGAAGTCGTACCATTCATGCGATGCCATGCCACCAAAGCTAATAGCGGTGAATGCCTTGTCCTGAGCGATTTGTACGCTTAAAAGGGGCGCCCCATCCATGCGACGAAAGGCCTTGAGCGTGCCATCCTCATCACAAATAGCAATACTCATAGGCTTCCCCATTTCTTGAGCTTTTTTTTCGGCTGCCTTAATGATACGTTCGGCTGCTTCGATGGTGATACTCGACTTCTGGAAACTGTTTTGTGCCATAGAACGATTTCTCCTTTACATTCCTTGCAGATTGCTGAGCGAAGCTAGACGCGCTAGCGTCGTTGCAATCTGTCTTTCAACCAGGTTACATAATGACTATTGATGGACGCCATAGCGGCGCTCCAAAGCCTGAATCTCAGGCAAGCCAATCTGATCAGTGAATTGGGAAAAGGTGACCATGCGCTCTGCAAATGCAAGGGACGTCTGTCCCTGTTTGAGCGCCTCTAACAGGTCAAGTAGAGCTTGCGTAGCCGCGAACAACATGCTGACGGGAAAGATGACAAGTTTGAATCCAAGAGCGTGAATTTCCTCTAAGGGTAACAAAGGCGTCTTACCACTCTCTGCCCAATTATAGAGTAATGGAACATCTGGAAACGCCTGTGCAATAGCGCGCAGTTCCTCTATGGAACGAGGCGCCTCGATGAAGATGACATCGGCCCCTGCATCGCGATACGCTCTTCCTCTGCGTAGCGCATCCTCAAGACCATACACGGCATTGGCATCAGTTCGTGCGATAATCACGAAGTCGGGATCCTGCCGGGCATCAACGGCAGCACGTATCTTCTGAACCATCTCATCGACGGGAATGACTTGCTTGCCCTCCATATGGCCGCACTTCTTAGGCCAGACCTGGTCCTCGATGTGGATAGCAGCCACTCCTGCCCGCTCATACTCACGAACGGTGCGACGCACATTAATCGGGTTGCCGTAACCAGTATCGGCATCAGCAATAAGTGGTCGATCGCCAACAACGGCAGCGAGGGCCGCGGCGCAGCTCACCATCTCGCTCATAGTGAGTAGGCCGACATCCGGCTGCCCAAGTACGCTGGCTGCTGTGCCGAAGCCGGTCATATAAACGGCAGGAAATCCTGCCTGGGCAATGAGGCGAGCGCTGAGGGCATCATAGGCTCCGGGAGCGACAAGAAGATCCCGCTGAACAAGCAGTTCACGCAGGCGTGTAGTGTTAAGCATAGCAAGTTCCTTGTTCAACTACCATTCAGCGAGAGAAACTGACACAGCTTGCTCCAATGACGCCGCGCTTGGTTTTATCTCCCTCAACGACAATCTTCTCTCCCTCCTGTAACTCCCATACAGCTGTAGGAGGAATGGACGCGCCTTCACTGTTGAGTATGCGAGTTTGATCATCAATACGTACAGCAAATACTTCAGTCTCATCTGTATCCTGCTTTTTATAACTGCCTGCTACAATATAGGTGTGTTGTTTCTTTGGAATGGGGGCAACTCCAATGACTGTCACCTCGTACGCCGTTTTTTGCGTTGGCTGGAAACGGCGCTGACTGTCCTGTTGGACCTTCTCATTCTGTGTAACTTTCTGCTGAAGTGTAGAACCTCGTTCATCTCCCGGCTGGTGTAAGTTCCCTTTGGAGAATAATGATCCGCTGTACGTGCGTGGAATTACCATTTGTAAAGCTCTCGGCTTCGCATCGAAGCGGTAGTTGACCATTATCTGTTTGGCATCAGAAGCATGTTGCATAACCTTCTGCTCGGATTTGTGCAAAAGCTCCTCGAGTTTTGCGACACTCCCATCCACTTGCATACCAATAGAAGCTGGTACCTGAATGGAAAAATGGGCTCCTCGGAAGTATCGTGTCGTCTCTGCATCGAGCTTCTTCTGTGCCAGTATTGATAACGCTTGCTCTATTGTTTTCACCGGACCATTTGCAGTAATCAAACACACACTGAGTAGCCCATCATCTGCACGGGCGTCCGGATCTAAGTTCACTGCTCCTCCAAATATCGGCACTTTGCTTACGATCACTTCCCAGACCTCACCCTGCCAGTGCGTCTCAACATTATCCGCCTTATCCATTACTTGCACCTGAACAGGGAATGGACGCTGCTCGGGCATTTCTTTAATTGTAGAAAGATCAAAAGCCAGGGGTCCCAAATGATATTTGAGAGGTTTAGAGATATGGGCCATCATTGCTGCGTCGACACCAATCCCAACGTGCAGGAGAAAGTATTGCCTGGTTTGGGGGGATTTCTCTGGCTTCTTATCCGTTTTCATACCGTTTGTTGGCTGCTGATCACTGCCCATCCCCTTAGCAAATCCCAGGCCTTCTACCTCTACGTGCCCAAGATCAACCTTGCGTGCCTCGCTGTTCACAATCGCCAGAGCCGCTTTTGCCGGATCATGCGGTACACCGATTGTCCCTGCCCATATATTGTACGTGCCGCCTGGTAAATCGGCGACAAGACATTTTCCACCCGCGTTCATGACACCATTGATAACAGCATTCAGTGTACCATCACCGCCATACCCCATTACCAGATCATAACCATCACGGGCAGCCTTCTGGGCCAGTTTCAATGTCTCGCCACCGTATTCTTTCAGCGTGACGTCTGTTTTCCACCCTGCCGCAGAAAAGACAGCAACTATGTCAGGGATTTTTGCCAGGTGTTCACCTGTTCTGAGATCAGCCACAATACAGGCCTTCTTGCCACTCATGATGTACTCCTTCTCTGTAATAATAACTTCTGTTGACGCAAGCACGGAACAGGTATAGGTGAAGTTTCAAACTATTTTACGTGGATTACATCACGTCATGAAGATCGGGAAGCTATTCAGCTGACATTGTTTTTCTGCTTAAATGTTGCCAGCTGCTCTAAGGCGCCTACAACAATGATAGTATCACCCGCTTCGATGCGCGCCTCAAGCCTTGAACCGGGCATCACTCCACTAGGTCTTTTCAGCGCAACGAGCATTGTCCCATAACTCAAGGTATTCTGGGCCTCCTCCAATGTTTTGCCCACGAGCGGCGAGTTCGCAGGAACTACTACTTCCTGCACCGCAAGTTCCACATCGCCAGCCTTTGTAATAGTATCAAAAAATTCCATCACGCCAGGCTGAAGAGCCAGGTTTGCCATACGATGTCCACCAATTGTGTACGGTGAAAGTACGCGATCTGCTCCTGCTAGCTTGAGCTTTGCTTCCGTCTCGTTGTGGTTAGCTCGTGCAACAATGAACAGTTTGCTGCTGAGGTGTCGTGCGGTCAGCGTAATGGAGATATTGGTAGCATCGTTATCTGTAGCTACCAATAAACACTTTGCATGCTGAATACCTGCCTCGCGTAACACATCATCGCTCGTAGCATCTCCTTGTTGCGCTAAATAACCACGTTCGATGCAGTTGCCAACATTACTCTCCTTCTCATCAATTACGACGAACGGCAGGCGTGCTGCTGCAAACTCTTCGGCTATCTGCAGGCCGACACGTCCATAACCACAAATGATATAATGGTTGCGCAACGCAGCAATCTTGTTCTCCATCAAACGCCTCCTGATTGCCTGGCTGAAGTGACCCTCGATTATGAATTCCATACCTGCACCGAAGGTATAGAGCAGTGACCCTACTCCCAATACGATCACGATAATGGAGAACATCCGACCAGCGCTAGAAAGCGGTCGTATCATACTTCCCACGGTGGCCATCATGTCGACGGTAGTATAGAGGGCATCGGCAAAGGAAAACTGTTCGATCAGCATGTAGCCAATCGTTCCCAGCACCAGTACACTGAGCACCAAAATAATCGCTATTCTGAGATGACGAATAGATTCTGGCGTTTTCATGAACTTTCAGCCTTGATAAAAATACATCCTATAGCAAGTTTACCAGCATGAACAAGACCATGGCGAACATTTTTTGCCAGGTTCACTCAGAAGCAGCATGATTGTGAGCTTGTAGTGGAAAAGAGAGAGTGTTCAAAAAGAACCTTGTCTGATATACTGATTCCATGACAACACAAGGAGGAGAACAAATGATGACCTTTCTTAAGCGTTTACTCCTTATCGTCGTACTTTTTGTACCGATGGCAATTACGTTTTTTGGCCTGCAAGTGCAGACTGTACGTGTACATGCGCAACAAGCAATGCCATCAGGGTCATGCAACGACACCGTCTCCGATGATGCCCAATTGTTTGGAAATCGAATCGTAGACGTCGTGAATCAGGCAAAGGCAGTCAATGACTCCCTTCAGGCAGATACGCGGGTGGTTACCGTCGGCCAGAATACACTTGCCGGGAGCAGCCTGAGGGACTACTATTACTATATACAGTCTAAATGCCCGACCTGGGGAGGATCCAATTTCGTGGTTCTCGTCCTGGCCAAAGGCCATGAGCCGTTTCTCCATCTGGGGAGTCAATTTAGCGGAAAGATGACTGCTGCTGATTTTCAGCAGATGGTTCTCAGTATCCGCTCCGAATTTGATAGTGGAAACTATGCCCAGGCCACCATTGACCTTCTCAAGCAGGTTCAGAAGAAGCTTAGCCCCGACTACACTTGGATATGGGTAACGCTAGCGGTTCTCGTTGTCCTGGTTGCAGGAGCAGTCCTGGCAGTTATATTATTGAGACACCGACGGGCAATTGCAGTTGCAACGAATGCTCAAGAGCAAGCAATACGTGCGAAGCAGGTGGCCGTGGATGCTAGTAGCTCATTGGGTAATAAGATAGAAGAATTGTCGCCTCGTATTGAAGTTCTCCTGGCACTTATCCCTGCAGTCACGGCAACCCAGTTACGTGGATTGTTTGAAACCGCAAAGGAGAAAGCAAGTACAGTACAGGAGCGCTTGGGGAACCTGTTGAGTAATCCTGATACAAACCCTGACAGTAAGTCATTACAGCCTGCATACTATGCGCAGATGCAACGCCTCTATCAAGAGGTTTATAACGAGGCGCAAGAACCCCAGTATTTGCTGCATGCTGTTGAGACGGCTGTGCAAAGGCTGGAGAGAAACCCACAGGAACAGATTGATTTTCACCAGCTGACAACGCCAGGTCTTCAGCAGGAGCATCCGCGCATTTCCCGGCCAGGATACTCCTCAGAATCAACCTGGCAAGGACGGTGATAGACGACGTACTCGATATTGAAAGAGAGAGATCTAGGCACTGGGTCTTCGAGCGGCTGGCACAGAGGTTTAGCTCACTCGAGAGCTAAGTAATCATCAAGATCGTACAGGAAATGGAGAAGTAACTCATGGAAACCCTTCGTCAGAAAGCGCGAGTTTTGTCTTTGGCCTGGCTCCATCAAATTGCTGATGCAGCGATTGATACGCATTCAATTCCTGTTGTGCAGCAATATATTCGTGACCTGGAGCAGGCTATTGCCGATTTACGTGAAGCACAGGCGGAAAATGATGGTGCAATCGCAGGGCTCAATCGACAGATAAGCCAGCTACATCAACAGGAGGCAACCCTGAATACGCAGGCAGACGCACTTCTGCAGTTGAATCCTCCACGTGAAGATCTGGCTGCAATGGTCGAGCAGCGCCTTCAAGAAGTAGAAAATAACCTGACGCCGCTCAACAACCAGCTCGAAAAAGCTCAAGCTATTCATGTTCAGTATGATCAGGCGATGAGTGCCATTGAAGCGAAGCACACGACGATGATGCGACAACTACAAACCCTTCAATCTATCGATACATCCGCATCTGCAGAGGATCGTGCTGCACACGCGCTACATGCGGTGAACAGCGCCCTTGGTGGAACGTCGTCTATTGACGACATAACTGCACGCATCCAGAGCCATGCTGACGTAGCTCATGCACGTTTACAGCAGGAAGTGGGAACAATTACACCTCAGCCAGATCCCGTTGCTGATGTCCTGGCACAATCTGCAGTACAACAGCGGCTTGCTGCTCGCAAAGCGCGTCTTGGTCTTCCTCCCGCCGGAGGTACAACTGTCACTGAGCTGCCGCAGCAATAGCTTGCTTTTGCTCTTGCTAACATAAGGAGGGTCATATGAGGAGTACCGGTGATAGCTCTTCCGCCAGGAAGGTGGAAGTACCTCTTACCAGAGGGGATGTTGACCGCATCCATCGCGAAGCAGGAGAACCCGGCAAGCTGGACCTGCGCGGGAAGAATCTCAAAGGCATTGATCTCGCCTATCTCGACCTTAATGGAGCTATCCTCAGCCAGGCTGATCTTAGCGGGGCGAGTTTGAGCGAAACCGACCTGACCGAAGCGGACCTTAGCGGAGCGAACCTGAGTGGAGCAACGCTATCCGCAGCTATCTTGACACGAGCGAACCTGGCCCAGGCCAACCTGAGTGGAGTGGATTTGAGTTTCGCCGAGCTCTCCGAGGCAAACTTGAGTGGAGCGAACCTTTGCGGGGCAAACCTCAGCCAGGCTACCCTGAGTGATGCCGACCTGAGTGGCGCAGATCTCCGGGGAGCTGATCTCACCGGAGCGGACCTGGGGGTGACCAGCCTCTTCGGAGCCACGCTGAGAGGAGCGGTGCTGACCAGAGCCAATCTGAGCCGTGCTACCCTGAGCCGGGCCAATTTCTTTGGGGCTATCATGAATGGGGTCGACCTGAAAGATGCCAACCTGGATGAGGCCGACCTCAGCGGGGCCATTATGGTTGATGTGGAGATAACTGAAAAACCGAAAGAATAGCATCGCAGTAAATGGATGAAGTTCGCGCGAAGGTCGAGCCTGACAAGCGAAAGACTGCATAAATGTAAACCCCGCGATTTATCGAGGGGCGAGCGAAGCAATGTAGACCCGCGATTTATCGAGGGGCGAGCGAAGCGAGAGTATTCATGAGCAACCTACTCTATCCCGCGCGACGTAGATCTGCAGGCCAGGTCGTTCTGATTGGCGGAGGTTCATCCAGCGCTTTAACCGCAATTCGATTGGCTGAGCGCGGTTTCCGCGTAATAGTGCTCGAGAAGGCAAAGATCGGTAACGGCTCATCAAGCCGCTCAGCAGCAGGCATTCGAGCCCAATTCAGTGTTGAGGAGACAGTGATTGGGATGCAATATTCCAGGTGGTGGTATAGGCAGTTTCACGAGGTACTAGAAACCCCTTCCGAGAGAAGGCAGCCCGTCATCAGGCAGAATGGCTACCTTTTTTTGTATGAAGATCCCGAGCGGGCAGCGCCGGCCTGGATGCCGACCCGCCGCCGTGAGGCGGAACGTGTATGGCAAATGGCCCGGGCGAATGTGGCGTTGCAACAGCGCATCGGCGAGCCTGTAGAGCTCTTGACGCCACAGCAGGTACACGATCGCTGGCCTCATCTCGTACCTGATCGCCTTATCGGAGCAACGTGGGGACCAACCGATGGGTTTCTCTATCCTCAAATAATCTATACTGAAGGCTTCCGCCGCGCCCAGGAACTGGGTGTCACTGTTTTGCAGGATACAGCAGTAATAGGCGCGACGCTGCGTTATGGGAATATTGCTGCCCTTGAGACGACGAAAGGTCCTATCGAGGCCGACTGGTTCGTCAATGAGACCAACGCCTGGGCGGCGCGGGTCAGTCGAAGTATAGGCGGCATGCCTCTCCCGGTTGTACCACTCAAGCGATACCTCTATTTTATGAAACCAACCGCGCCCATCATGAGCAGCGAAGAGTGGCATCGTTTGCCTATGACTATTTACGGGATTGGCAGTGGCCGTGGTGCCCATTCGCGTCCTGATAGTGATCTCCTTTTGCTCGCCTGGGCGCATGAGGCGGCGCCTGAGCCCGACTTTAGTGACGAGGATCAGGATCGCATCGACCCTCATTTTAACCATAACAATGGGGTGGATAATTATGGGTATGCGCTGCTTGAGCAGGTCTTCGCGTTCTCACCTCTGCTGGCTGAGGCTGGGGGATTAACGGCAACGACAAGTGGTTTCTATGGAACAACGCCCGATGCAAACCCTTTGATAGGCTTTGACAGCAACCTGAACAACCTGGTTCATGCGGTGGGCTTCTCCGGTCATGGCCTGATGCACGCGCCCATAACTGCTTTGTTAGTTGAAGCTCTCCTGACTGGCGAGGTTGAGCATGGCAAGGTCCGTTTACCTGAACCATTTGCTAAGCATACGCTGGACCTCCAAACCTTTGACCCATCTCGAACTTTTTCGCAGTCGGCTAAGAATGTAGACCCCGCTTTAGCGCGGGGCGAGCGAAGCGAGGCAATGGTGCTGTGAGGACACATTCTTCAATCAAGTAGCGTTTCAGAGAGTAGCGCCCGGCTGAGAATACCAGGTGCTACTCTCTTTTTCTTGATCAGGGGATGAGAATACCTCGCCCACGCAGCTTGCCACTATCCAGATCGTGGATGGCGTCAGTGGCGGCATCAAGAGGATACATCGCGGTGTGCAGTTGCACTTTACCTTGCGCTGTCAGGGTCATCAACTCTGCCAGGTCATTATAGGTTCCCACCAGGTTGCCGATAAAGTTGATCTCGGTCGAGATAATATCGATGGTGGGCACATTGAGCTTGCCACCATAGCCGATCACATAGTAGCTGCCGGCACGCCGCAGCATGGCCTCATCTAGGACACATCAAAAGCCTCTCCAAAAATACCTGACGGAGCTACAGAAAAAGAACTGAATTCGCCTTGCCTCCGCGGCAAGTTTTGGGTATAACAACTATTGGAGAGCATTTCGCAACCACCTACGAGAGGACAGGGAGTACCATGGACAAGCAGAGACAAGAGCCGATCCACTCAGCATATGAGATCAGAGAAAAGCACAAGAGCATCTCATCACCACCGCCGCCACAGCAGGCCTTCCCAGCGAGTGGCGAACTGCACGCCACGCTTGCCATCAGCGAGCTGGAGGCACGGGGTGGTACCAGTCGTTCCATCAGGCTCCCCGGCGGTCGGCAAACGATCGTGGTCGTGCCAGCAGGAGCGTACGAAGGGCAAGTCATCTCTCTAGAGGGACTGGGCGAACCCGCCTTTCCTGGGGGGCCCAGGGGGACGCTCACCCTCACTCTGACGATTATCCCTGCCAAAGAAACTGCGCCTGGGCCCGTGCCTCTAAGAAAGAAGAGCACACCCCAGCCCTTCCCACGTTTCTTTCAAAGCAGAGCCCTCCTCCTCCTTGGACTTTTGCTCCTGCTCGTATTGGCCGTAGTGGGCAGCGTGCAACTCCTTTCTCTCAGCCAACGCTCTTCAGGAACCACCGCCACTCTCCTCCCCACTACGCACCCCTCTCTGGCCACACGCGCTGCCCACATCACTCCCACCTCGGCCATAACCATTCCTGCCCCTGGCAAATCCTCCTCTCCTCCCGCTGCGACGGCAACGCCGCGAAACGGCCTCTATATAGCTGGCACGTATAACGGATCGATGTTTGATCAGACAACGCAACAGACAACCTCTATCTCGGTGCTTCTAGTGCAGAGCGAGGGAAATGCTGCCTTGAGTGGCACGGTCACGTTCAAATCACCTTCCCAGGGAGTCAATCCGCTGCATGGGACTGTTGATAGGCAAGGCAACTTCGGTTTTACGGTGCAGCGCTCCGCCGGTCAGACACCGCTCTACTTTTATGGGGCAGTTCAACAACAACAAGGCTCCTACCTGAAAGGGGATTTTTGTCAGAGCAGGACGAACTCTTGTAGCGTGAATACGGGCTATTTCCTTGTTGGGCCGGGGTATTAACCAAACGAGCAAGAGAGCGCTGATAAAGGCTATCCACACCGTCTTCGACCCTTTTTGCGGGGGTTTCGGGTCTTCTGTGGTACAGGCGCTTGCTGCTAATCATTGTCATCTGGTGGGTAATTCAAAGCTTGACCCTCCCTCGGTGTCCACAATCTGCTCAAAGAATATCATCCCGTCTAACCCCTCATATCCAGGCTCATTGAGGCGTACCCAGCAAACTGGTGGATGAACCTCTTCTATTATACCATGCCATAGGCGTTGTGGATTAGTAGGAAGGTCGTGAGGACGCATACGGTATGCAATGTCTTGTGCATCTCGTTTCTCAGTCCCGTTATGGCCCTGGTCGGTCTGTTCCCTGCTCCTGGAATGACCCTCTCCATTTTCTGGACCATGATCGTGATGCATATCGTTTCCGCCATCATCGTCGTTGGCCTGTTTACT
>WNGQ01000090.1_pt1 | contig 80692 bp, 66 predicted proteins | sample 5407661 | NCBI WGS metagenome assembly WNGQ01 (sample SAMN13153382, study PRJNA577476) | soil metagenome | isolation source: 60 cm soil or saprolite under Garry oak tree replicate 2 | place: USA:California | collected 2016-06-15
CCACTGCCAAATGGGCGTTTCTTGCGGCCTGGCTGCCGCTCACTCTCGCTGCCGGCATAGTGGTGGTGCCCAGCGGGATGGGCGGCATCAGAGTGAGCCAGACCGCAGGGACGCGCCCCGGCACTTTGTATCCAGGTGTACACCTGGTTTGGCCTGTACTTGATTCGGTTGTCTTGTATGACATCCGCGACCAGGTGCTGACCACTTCTTCTTCCGCCCAGGATGGGCCAGAGCCTGGGAGCGCAGGAGAGACTGCGCAGAAAGACAAAAACAAGAAGCCCGACGCATTCACTGTTCAGTCGAAAGAAGGATTGACCATTGGACTGGCGATTACCGTCCGTTACAAGCTTGATCCCAAACGGCTGGACTTTATCCATGCCAACTTGCCGCAGCCGGTGGAAAAAGAGATCGTCCCGCCGGTGGTGTCGAGCGTCTTCCGCGAACTGGCGCCGAACTACACGGTACGTGAGGTCTTTGCCACACGACGTGAAGAGATACGCAAGACCGCCGGAGATCGCATCGCCCAGAAGCTTGCAGCTGACGGAATCGTGGTGAAAGAGGTCATGGTGCGCGATGTCCAGTTGCCGGCGGAGTACGCCCGTGGTCTGGAAGGCCTGTTGTTGAAAGAGCAGCAGAACGAGGGCCTGAGCGTCGAGACCGAGATGAAAGCCAAGCAGGTAAAGATCGCGGAGCTGGAAGCGGAAGCCGCGAAAGTACAGCAGGTCAAACAGGCCGAAGGCGCGGGCGCGGTGCGCGTGCTTCAAGCCAAGTCTGAAGCGGACGCGATGCAGTACACGCTCCCGCTCAAAGAGAAGCAGATACAACAGTCGCGTCTGGAGGCCGAGGCGCAGAAGGAAACTACGGTCAAGAATGCGGAAGCACAGGCGCAGGCCAAGGTCATCGACAGCAAGGCGGAACTGGAGCGCCGCGAGTTGCTGGCCGACGCCGAGGCTGGACGCATCCGCAAAGTCGCCGTTGCCGATGCCGAGCGCATGAAGTCGGAAGCGGCTGTGCTCAAACAGAATCCGCTGCTGATCAACAAGATCATCGCGGAGCGGCTCTCTGACAAGCTGCAAATCATGATGGTGCCCTCTGACGCCAAGATCTTTTTCAATGACGTGCTGAAGGGCGGCATCTCACCGGACGCGCTGAATGACGCCAAGACGGCGCAAGCCGCCGCAGCGGAAGAAGACGACGAGGATTCCACGCCTGCGAATGCCAGGCAGAAACCATCGTCGCAGGCTGCTACTCGGAAAGGCAGGTAAAAGTTTCCGCTGGAAATCCAACCGGGTTGTCTGCTCCCGCCGGGGCAGACTCCCGGTCCAGCGGGATGTTGCCCTCAGCCATGTGTCCGTACCCAAATGATCTAAACTGATAAGAAGAAGGTGGAGCGTTCGCCCGGTAAAAGACCACATCAAAGAAAAGAATCGAAATGCTTACACGATTAGAGAGAACAGGCGATGGACTTAGGGAAGTCGGATTGGTGGACAAACAACCGATCTCGAATAAAAGAAAATCCATCCTGAATAACGTTTCTCGGTCTCATACAAAAAAACCGTCTCCAGCAGAGAAGAGAATGCGTTTCCATTTAAACCGACTCTGTAAAATACTGGATAATAAAATTTACTACAAGTTAGAAAGACAAGTTCATCTTGCCGATTGTCTTGGCCGGGTGCTGGATATGTATTTTCCAAGACAGCGCCTCGCTCTTGAGTTTGACGGTAAACAACACCTCCAAACAAGGGATTGGGACACATGGAGAGATGAACTCTTAGCCCGTCATAAAGTAACCGTTGTGCGTATTTCCAATAAAGATATTTTCGAAGACCTAAGCGGAGTCATGGGAAAGATCATCCTCTCCCTTATATCTGGAGGTCGAATGGGCAAATCATCAAAGACCTCTCTCTTGAAGCTTTCACGTTCGCTGCATGAGGGCAGAAAATGGGAAGAGGTCCTCGGAGAATGGATTGGACTAAATCACCGATCTTGATCAAGGAATCAATCAGTGTCATCAGTGGAAATCAGTGGTAAGAAGGTTTCCCCGATCACGAAATCCGCATATTCAGGTCAAATTAAGTGCTATACTCGCGCTTCCCGCACATGCTGAAGACCGCATCAAAACTATATTTTTGTGCGATCCTGCCCTTCATCTTGCTGGCGGGCTTGGCGGCCCAGCAGGACGGGCAAGCGCCTCTGGCGGTCGCGGGCAATGACTTTGTCCAGCAGATCCTCTCCCGCAGCGGCTCGCCTTCCGCCATCACGGTAACGTTCCAGAATCTCTCCACGCTTCCGCAGGACACGGTGGAGAGCCTGCAGAATTCTATCTTCACTGCCTTTCGTAGCTCCGGCATCCGGCTGGTCAAAGCGGAGCAGGCGCTGGCCGAGGTGCAAATCACCTTCTCTGAGGACTGGCAGGGCTACGTGTGGGTCGCGAACGTCAAGCAGGGATCAAGCAACCAGTCGGTAATCAGGAAAATTGCGCGGCCGCAACGGGTGTCGGCATTGCATGCCCCTACGCTCACCGTCCACAAAACCACCATCTGGCAGCAGGATGATCGGATCCTGGATTTCTTTCTCGACAAACAAAATCTGGTGGTGCTGGAGCCGGGGCAGCTTTCGCTTTATGTGAACGACTCCGGCCAGTGGCGGCCACGGCAAACACTGGGGGTATCGCACCAGCATGAGTGGCCGCGCGATCTGCGTGGACGTCTGCAGATAAACGGCGGACAGGTCAACGTCTTCCTTCCCGGCACTCGATGCAGCGGGAACCTTTCTCCGCCATCGCTTGACTGCCGCACCAGTGACGATCCATGGCCCGTGGACCAGGGACCGCTGGTGGCTTTCTTCAGCCCGCGACGTAATTTTTTTACCGGCCTTTTGGCGGGACAAACCGCAGGCGCTTCCGTGCCGCCTTTTTTTTCCGGCGCGACATGGCAGAACGGTGATGTTCGGGTGTGGTTATTCGCTGGTATTGACGGCCGCGCGCGGCTTTTTCAAAACGATCTGGCTGCGCCGCCCGCAACCTTGAACGACTGGGGTGGCATACTGGCGGCGGTCCGTTCCGGCTGCGGTTCGGGATGGCAGGTGCTGGCCAGCGCGCCCACGGATTCCACGCATCCAGACAGCATTCAGGCAGTGGAGGTCGTTGGACGAGAGGCATTACCGGCAAGCTCTCCAGTGGATTTGTCCGGCTCGGTGGAAGCGTTGTGGACGGCGGGGAAAGAAAGCCAGTCCGTCGATGGAGTGTTGCAATCGCAGGCAACAGGAAAATATGAAGCGTTTACTCTTACGGTTAGCTGCAATCAGTAGTTTATTGCTGGTCGCTGCGGCCGGCCAGGCCAGCTCGCGTCCTCGCTATGGCGGGACTGTGCGCGTATTGCTGCATGACAAAGTCATGTCGATTGATCCTTTGAGCGAAGACGACCATCCGGCATCGCGCGACCGTCTTGCCACGCTGGCGTTTGAAACTTTGACGGACATCGACGTGCTGGGCCGGGTGCGTCCCAAGCTTGCCAGTTCATGGCATTCCGATCAGGCAAAGCGTGTGTGGCAACTTCGGCTGCGTCTGGCAAACTTTCATGATGGCACGCTGCTGACCGCTGCTGACGTCGCGGCCAGCCTGGGCAAGAGCAACAACAATTGGAAATGCACCGTCAACGACCGCCAAACACTCACCATTGAAACGCCTTCCCCGGTCACGCACATGCTGGAGCTGCTGGCATTGCCGAAGTACGCCATCGTCAAGCGGCTGCCAGACAGCAATGCCGGAACGGGCCCGTACCGGCTGACCGAGTGGAAAGCGGGCGAGCGCGCTCTCTTTGCCGTGAATGAAGATTACTGGGGCGGACGCGCCTATCCAGACGCCATTGAATTTCAGATGGGCGCCAGCCTTCGCGACCAACTGCTGGAGCGCCAACTGGGCAAGTATGCCGCCGCTGAAGTGAGCATTGATCAGCTTCGCACGCTGGAACAGACCAATCAGAATATTGCGCTCTCGCTTCCGGCTGATCTGTTCGCTGTATTGTTTCTCCAGCCGGAATCCCCGGCTAAACCAGGCAGAAAGCCGGTGGACGCGCGCGTCCGTGAGGCCCTGGCCAACGCCATCGACCGCTCTGCCATCAGCAACGCTTTCTTACAAAGAAAAGGCATTCGCGCCTCTGGACTGTTGCCGCAATGGCTGACAGGATACGAGTTCATGGTGCCGGGAAACGTAGATCTGGTGCCGGGAAACGTAGATCTGAAGCGAGCCCGGGAACTTCGCGCGGACGCGGCTGCCTTTGTTGTGATCAACCCTATTGCTCTGGCCTATGATTCATCCGATCCGCTGGCCAAACTGGTGGCGGAAAAAATTGCCGTAGACGCCAGCGCGGTCGGCATCATTGTGCACCCTTACGGTGAACTGCACATCAACAGCAAGACCGCGCGCGCGTCCTTGAATGCGGATGCAGTGCTCTTGCGGCTTCCCTTGCAGTCCGCGGAGCCATCGGTGGCCCTCTCCGTGCTGGCCGACGATCTGGGATTTTCAGACAGTGTACCCGCAATCTTCGGCGCCACCCGCCAGGAAGATTTATTCGAAGTCGAGCGGAAGACCGTGGTGAGCTATCGCGTGATTCCCGTGGCGCATCTTCCCCAGGTGCTGTGGCTCAGCGGCAGCGTGCATAACTGGCAACAGCTTGTGAACGGCGCGTGGCAACTGGACCAGCTCTGGGTGGAAGGAGCGCGATAAGCCTTGTCTCTCAGGACCAAGCTGCTTCTTCTGATCACAGTGAGTATCGCCGGAAGTGTGGGTGCAGTGGCATGGTTGATTGAAGAGAGCGCGCATGAGGCGTTCCGCCAGGTAGAAACTGAGCGCACCGCCGCGCTGGTTAACCAGTTCCGTCTCCAATTCAACCATGAAGGCGAAGAGATCACGCGTGGCGTTGAGGCCATTGCCAACTCGGACGCCATGCTGCGCACCGTAGCCGATCTTGCCAACGGCGCCGACTTCGCCAACTATGTGAGTGAAGCTAATTCGCCCGCTGCGATTCAGCGCCTTGATTTCCTGGATCTCATTTCGCCCGACGGAACCATCATCTCCTCCGCCCACTGGCCCGCCCGCTTCGGCTACAAGCAGCGCTGGTTCCTGGACAGAGGCACGCCTCTGCCACAACAGGCTTTCCTGAAGCATGTGGAAATATCACCGGAACGCAGCGAGCTGGCCATGCTGTGTTTGCGAACGCTGCATACGCACGGAGCAAATTTTTATCTGATTGGCGGACGCAGGCTCGGTAACGTGGTGCAGTCGCTCACCGCGCCGGAAGGCCTGCGGGTTTCCATATATAGCGCTCCGGAGCAAGGCCAGGGAGAGATCGTAGGCGCAACCAAGGACAATTTGCCCCTTGCCAAAATCATGCCGTGGATCCAGAAAGTTCTGGACCAGCACGCGGAGGTTACCCCTACTATTGATTGGGGCCCAGGGCTGCCGCAGGAGGAGATCCTGCATGCCATCCCGCTGCCCGGCTACTCTGATCGTGTGCCCGCGGTCCTGCTGGTAGGCAACTCGCTGGAGCAGGAGATGCTGCTGGAAAAGCGCATACGCAATATCAGCCTGATCATCGCCGCAACAGGCATTTTCTTTGGAGTCATCGTGAGTGCCATTGTGACCACCCGCGTCAGTTGGCCTATCCAAAAGCTGGCGCAAGCGGCAGCGGAGATCGGCCAGGGCAATTGGGACGTGCGGGTAGAGCCTTCCGGCAAAGATGAAGTCGGCAAGCTCGCGCTGGCATTCAACCAGATGACCGAAGAGCTGATCGGACAAAGAGAACGTCTTGTCCAGAGCGAACGCGTAGCCGCATGGCGCGAGCTGGCGCGACGCCTGGCCCATGAGCTCAAGAACCCTCTCTTCCCACTGCAAATCACTGTGGAAAACCTGCTGCGTGCGTGGGAAAATACCCCGGAGCAGTTCGACGAAGTGTTCCGCGAAAGCACGCACACGCTACTGGCGGAGATATCAAACCTGAAGACCATCATTGGGCGCTTCAGCGATTTTTCCAGGATGCCCGCGCCGCAGCTTGAAGCGGTCGACCTGGAGGAGATGCTCCGTGCCGTAGTCCAGCTCTTTCAGGCACAGTTCACGCGCGAGCCCACAACGATCCATGTAGACCTGCAATTAGGCAGCATCCCGCCGATCAAGGCAGACCCGGTACTTTTGCGTCGCGTGGTGGAAAATCTGGTGCTTAACGCCATCGACGCCATGCCCAAAGGTGGCACACTCACGTTCCACACCACCACCGCGGACAGGTTTGCCGTCTTCGAGCTTTCCGACACTGGAGCCGGGCTGACCCCGGAAGAATGCGACCGTCTGTTTACTCCGTACTACACCACCAAGCAGCATGGCACCGGGTTGGGGCTGGCGATTGTGCAGTCGGTGGTAAGCGACCATCAGGGCAGCATCAGCGTCAGCAGCCAGAAAGACCACGGAACAACGTTTCATATTGAGTTGCCGTTGTGGGATGCGGGGGACGCTGTAGAATCTGGAAGCGGAGAATAAGCTCCAAGGCAATCTCGTACTTGAAGGAGTAAGCAATTAGCAAATGGCAATTGGCAAATAACCGAAGCGGGAGCTTACGTTCGAATTGCCATGTGCTAATTGCTAAGTGCCAATTGCTGATTTCATGAAAGCTAACCTGCTCATCGTCGACGATGACGCCAACACGCTGGCGTCGCTGGCCCGTGCCTTTCGTCTGGCCGGACATGAGGTCACGGTCTGTGACAATCCGCTCAAGGCGCTGGACATCCTCAAAACCGAAAGGTTTGATCTGATCTTTTCTGACGTCGTCATGCCCGGCGTCGATGGGCTGAAGTTGCTGGAAGAGATCAGAACAGCGGGTGTGACTACGCCGGTGGTCATGATGTCCGGACAGGCGCATATTGAGATGGCGATCAAAGCCACGCGTCTGGGCGCCATGGACTTTCTGGAAAAACCCATCTCCACCGACAAGCTCCTGCTCACCGTGCAGAACGCTTTGCAACTGGAAAGACTTAAGCAGGAAAATCAGCAACTCCGGCAACAACTTGGCGGTTCGGGGATCGTTTATACCGGAGACAAGATGCGCCGCCTGCTGGCCCAGGTGGACCGCGTAGCTGCCAGCGAGACACGCGTATGCATTCTAGGTGAAACCGGCACGGGAAAAGAGTTGATCGCGCGGACCATCCATGAGAAGAGCAACCGGCGTGAAGGCCCGTACGTCACGCTGAACTGCGCAGCGGTACCGGCGGAGCTGATTGAGTCGGAGCTGTTCGGTCATGAGAAGGGCTCGTTCACCGGCGCCGCCAGCCGGCATATCGGCAAGTTTGAGCAAGCGAGTGACGGCACGCTCTTTCTCGACGAGATCGGCGACATGCCGCTGGCCATGCAGGCCAAACTCCTGCGCGTGCTGGAGCAGGGCGAGGTGGAGCGCATCGGCGGAGACAAGCCGGTTAAGGTCAACGTACGCGTGGTGGTGGCCACGCATCACAACCTGGAAGAGCGCGTGCGCCAGGGCGGCTTCCGCCAGGACCTTTTCCATCGCATTTATGTTTTTCCTGTGGTCCTGCCGCCGTTGCGCGAGCGTCCGGAAGACATCCCCGCTCTGGCAGCGCATTTTGCCGCGCAAATCGCCAGACAAAATGGATGGAAAGAAGTCACGTTCACGGAAGACGCCACACGCGCATTGCAAGCACATACCTGGCCAGGAAATATCCGCGAGCTGCGCAACGTGGTCGAGCGATTGCTCCTGTTTGCCGAAGGCGACACTGTGACTGCATCCACCGTTCAGGCGGCACTGCCCACAACGGCGGGAAGCGAAGGCAACATTGCTCTTGCGACTTCGGGAACGCTGGCTCATCGGGTGGAACAAGTAGAGCGGCAGATGATCCTCGATGAAATCAAACGCCACAACCATCACATCACCAATGCCGCCAAGGCGCTGGGACTGGAACGCAGCCACCTCTATAAGAAGTGCCAGCAACTGGGAATTGATCTGCGAGAGATGAGGAAGTAGAAAGCTTAACCACCAAGGACACGAAGCAGCACAAAGGTTGAGTCCTGCGCACCTTAAGTTAGACTTCACGCAATAATATAATTAGATAGCATAATTGAGAGATGAAGGCTATGAACCAGGACATCTCCACACTTCCCTGGGATTCACCGGAGTTTTATCCTCACGCGCACGCTGCCGCGGGCGAACGCTTGAAGTTTATTGAGCACAAGGGCAAGCGCATCCTGACCATCAACTCCGTCGGGGCCGACTTCCAACTCATCCGGGCCATTGCCGCCGAGTGCTGGCATCTCGTGTCCCGCGAGGAGCTTAAGTCCGTGCGAACGCTGAATGACCTGGAAGGAGGGGAGTTCTCCAGCGAAACAACGAAGATATTTTCAGAACTGGTGACAAAAAACAGGCCCTATGTTGTCCGCGGCGCCCTGATTGGAATCAAAGGCATGCGTTTTTTCGCGTACCAGAGTGTTGTCAGTCTTACGAACCGTCCGCTTAAACTGTTTAACAACCGCCAGCAGGCACTGGATTGGTTGGTGAAAGGGGATGGCGAAGAGTAGCTATATCTATATGGTGTCGCACCTACGGCGCTCGCCTCTTTTTTGCACCCTAACCCAGGGCTCACGCGCCTGGGCTAAGCTCTGTCGCCCTTCGGGCTGTTGCATCGATACTGTTCGCCTCGTCGTGTTCGATCGAAAACATGTGAATCTTTGCCTGGGCTCAATAAATCCCGCCCCACTGGCTACATAGGCCATTCAAGAGATAAGAAAAGAGGCAGGTGTTTCCCCGTATATTTCGTCTTGCTTTCCGTGAAACGCTTTTACAATTGGCATCACTATCTTTAAATTGATTCTGTCTATTCACTGCCAGAGGGAACGTCCTGCATGAAACGCCTATTGCTATTGTTTTGCTTACTAAGTTTTTCCACACTGGTCTTTGCCGCCGACGATCTTGGCAATCTCATAAGCAAGGCTCGAGAGCTGCGCAAGGCCGGGAAGGTGCAGGAAGCCAAGGCATCCGCGGAGCAAGCCGTCGCTCTGGGCGAGAAAAATCAGGACTGGCAACGTTTGTGGGATGCCAGGCAGGAACTGTCCTTCGAATATCGCATTGCCGGCGACTATGACCGGGTCTTGCAACTGCGGCGGGCCAACCTGGACACGGTCCGCAAGAACCCGAAAGGATTTCAGAATTATGCTTACTCGGAGCAGTCTTCTGTAGCGTACCTGGGCGCGGCATACTCGTGGAAGCACGACTATGCCAACGCAGTCCGTTATGGCCTTGAAGAAGTTGCTCTTGCTGAAGCAATGGACCGCAAAGGAACGGCCGGGACCGTGCTGGCCTTTTCCTTGCAGCATCTTGGCATTGATTTCTATCTGGCGGGCCAATACGCCGAGGCCGAGAAACGCATGCGCCTGGCCTATAGCAAATATCAGGCGTTCAACAACCTCGCCCATCCCGATCCGCGCGAGATCGGCCAGTACGAATTTGAAATGGAAATATTGCGCTGGCTGGAAAGAGTTTTGGTGGCGCAGAAGCGCTATGACGAAGCGCTGGAAACGTCAGAGCTGGCGCGGTCACGTGCGTTCGTGGCCGACCTGGCCCGGCACATGATCAATGACAAAGATCTCACCGCTCCAACCCTGGCAAAAATCCGGGCCATTGCCCAGGAACATAATGCCACCATGGTGGAATACTCGCTCCTCTACGAATACGATCCGGATCTTCTCTTTCAGTTCAGCTATTTCGAGAGCATTCCGGTAGCGACGATCTACATATGGGTGGTACAGCCGGATGGCCGCATTACTTTTCACGAATCGCCGATCGCGCCGAAAGGCCCATCCTTGGTGCAGATGGTCAAAGGCGCCCGGCACTCTGTTGGGGCCTTTGGGAGAGGCATCAGTGTAGATCCGGTGCCGTCAGAACCGAAGACCGGAGACCTGCAAAACCTCTACACTCTTCTGATCACGCCGATCCTGCCTGATCTTCCTCGCGAGCCCGAGCGGGTTGTAACGTTTGCCCCGCAGGACTGGCTCTACATGGTCCCCTTCGCTGCACTGGAAGATAGCGCAGGGCATTATCTGGTGGAACAACATACCATCAACGCCTCGCCCTCGCTCTCGATCCTTGATCTGACACATCGCGAACTCACTACGAATCACAGCGGAAAGGGCTTGCTGGTGGTGGGTAATCCTGCCATGCCCAGCTTTGCGGTGAATCCAGGCGCGCCACCTGTACGGCTGAACCAGCTTCCACAAGCGGAAGCCGAGGTCCGCGCAATTGCCGCCAGGTTTCACGCCACGCCCTTGACCGGACAAGCAGCGACGAAAGACGAAGTTGTTCGCCGCATCTTCAACGCCCAGATCGTACACTTCGCAACGCATGGTTTGCTCGACCCGAATGCGGGAGCATTTCAAAGTGCGTTGGCGCTGGCGCCGACGAGTGACGATTCCGGGTTCCTCACCGTGTTTGAATTGCAAAGCTTGAAACTCAATGCTGACCTGGTGGTGCTCAGTGCTTGCGACACCGCGCTGGGAAAAATTAGCGGTGACGGAGTCCCCGGGTTCTCGCGTTCTTTTCTGACCGCCGGTACGCCGAGCCTGATGGTCTCGTTGTGGTCCGTTCCAGACGAATCCACCAGCTACCTGATGGAGCATTTTTATCAGCGTCTGCAAAGCGGCCAAGACAAGGCCCAGTCTCTACGCGGCGCCATGCTGGATACAAAACAGAAGTTCCCCAACCCGGGCAGTTGGGCCGCCTTTACACTACTGGGAGAGTCCATGGTCGCACCCAGTACGCGCAACGTTACTGGCAACGCAGACGCGATCTCAAGAGAACAACTGAACCGCGTGGCATTCAGATTTCCGATGCCTGCCATTGTCCGCGGTCTTTCCCAGACTCCGAAATATCTGTTCGAAGAGCCGGTTTATGAGTTTCATTTTGATACGACAATGACGATGCAGGAACTCGTAAGCTTCTACAAGACTGAGATGGCAAAACGCGGCCTGAAATCACAACGTGAGATGGTCGAAGCCCGCGATTTTAACCTGCTCTTTCGCGGGCCCTGGACTGATCGCGAGGTTTACGTCGATAGCTTGGAGTCACAGAGCTGGGAGCCAACGACCAGCACACTGATCAACACTCGGTCCGTGAATCTTCATTTTAAGGTCCGTGAGGATGATGATGCGGAGTATCCGCCGTCCACCAATGAGAAGCTCGCGGGAATCGTGCTCCCGCCACACGCCACCGGCCTTCACGTGAGCGAGAAGTTCCAGGCCGTGGACGGAAAGGCGGACATCCAGTTCTTTTCCGCTTTGCCGAGTATCCAGTTACGTGCGTTCTATGCCCCGATCTTCAAAAAGATGGGATGGACCGAATATCCTTCCGGCGAGAAAAAAGAAACTGACAGACTCACCGTGGAGTTTCATGGTCCGCAGAAAGACCGGGCGTTGTTCCTTTACGTTGAAAAGAGCTTTTCTCACCCGGAACGGCAAGAGGTCAGGATCAAGTTTGATAAGCCGTCCGGCAATTGATGGCGGTTTTTCACCGGCGTATCACTTGGTAACTACACAAGCACTATCTACACAAATATCCTGCCCCGTTCTTTCTTTTGCCAGCGCGCGGAAAAGAAACAGGTTTTTTCCTGCATATTTCGTCTTGATTTATCGAAATGCTTTTGCAACTTATTTCACTACATGTAGATATCAGTCATCCATTCACCGCAAGAGGAGTCTCCGCATGAAACGCCTACTGATAGTGCTCTGCTTAGCAAGTTTTTCCAACCTCGTCTTTGCCTCTGACTCCGATCTTGACGACCTTCTGCACAAGGCTATTGACCTCCGCCAAGCCGGGAAGCCGCAAGCAGCCAAACCGATCGCGGAACAGGCTGTGGCCTTGGCGGAGAAGCGTCAGGACTGGCCTCATTTGTGGAGCGCCAGGCAGGAGCTTTTGTATGACTACGGCCTGACTCGCGATTACGACCGGGTCTTGCAATTAGGAAAGGCGAACCTGGAAACCGTCCGCAAAAACGCAAAGGCATTTTCGAATTTAGCCGAGGCAGAACGAAAGTCCGTCGAGACAGTGGGGCGTGCTTACTCGGCGAAGCATGACTATGTCAACGCAGTGCGCACCTGTCTTGAGGAATTGGCTCTTGCCGAAGAAATGCAACGCAAGGAGGCCCAACCAGGAATGCTGGCTTATCCCTTGCAGCGTCTTGGAATCAATTTCTATCTAGCGGGTCAATTCGCGGAAGCTGAGTGGCGCATGCGTCAGGCCTACAGCAAATTTGTGGAGTCCGGCGCTTCGTTTTCCGACAACGCAGGGATGGAGGCTGGTCAATACGAGGCCGAAGTCGAAATACTACGCTGGCTGGAAAGGGCGTTGGTAGCACAGAGGCGCTATGACGAAGCGCTGGAGACTTCAGAGCTTGCCCGGTCGCGGGCGTTCGCTGCTGAGTTGGCCCGCCGGGCGATCAAAGGCAGCAACGAACCTATCGCCCCTTCGATACAAAAGATCCGGACGATCGCTCGCGAGCACAACGCCACGCTCGTGGAATATTCGGTCCTCTACGAGTACGAACCGGAGTCCTTTAGCAACTTTATGGAACTTCGGGCAGCAACGATCTATATATGGGTAGTGCAGCCAGGCGGCCGCACCACGTTTCATGAGTCGCCACTCTCGCCGCACGGACCTTCGTTAACGGAAATGGTCGACGGCGCCAGACATTCGGTTGGGGCCTTTGGCAGAGGCATCAGCGTGGATCCGGAGCCCTCAGAGCCTAAGACCGGGCATCTGCAGAATCTCTACACCCTTCTGATCGCGCCGATAACGCCTGACCTTCCTCGAGAGCCGGAGCGCGTGGTAACGTTCGTTCCGCAAGACTCGCTTTATATGGTCCCATTCGCGGCACTCGAAGACAACAACGGACATTATCTGGTGGAACAACACACCATCAACGCGGCCCCATCCCTCAGTATTCTGGATTTGACGCATCACGAACTCACCACGCACCACGGCGGGAAGGGCGTATTGGTCGTGGGCAACCCAGCGATGCCCAGTCTTGCCCTGGCGAAAGATGCGGCGCCCGTGCGATTGAACTCCCTTCCTAAGGCGGAGGCTGAAGCTCGCACAATTGCCGCAAGGTTTCACGCTACACCTTTGATCGGGCAGGCAGCGACAAAGGACGAAGTACTCCGTCGAATATTCAACGCGCAGATCGTGCATTTAGCGACGCACGGATTGCTTGACCGGAATGGAGGACTGCAAGGTGCATTAGCATTTGCGCCAACGGCCGACGATTCGGGGTTCCTCACCGTCCTCGAGTTGCAGAGCTTGAAATTAGACGCTGACCTGGTTGTACTCAGCGCGTGTGATACCGCGCTGGGTAGGGTGAGCGGCGACGGAGTCCTCGGGTTCTCGCGGTCTTTTCTGACCGCGGGCACGCCGAGCCTCGTGGTATCACTGTGGTCCGTTCCCGACGAATCTACCGGTTATCTAATGGAACATTTTTATCAACGGCTGCAACTCGGCAAAGACAAAGCACAATCCTTGCGCGGCGCCATGCTGGATACAAAGCAGAAATTCCCCCATCCCAACAGTTGGGCCGCTTTTACCCTTCTGGGAGAGTCCGCGGTTGCGCCCGGCCTACGCACCGTCGCCGGCAGCGTAGAGCCGATCTCAAGGGCGCGACTGAACCTTATGGTCTTCAGGTTTCCGGTGCCCGCCGATGTCTACGACCTGAGGGAAAGCCCGAACCGGGAGTTCGAAGATCCCGTCTCTACCATCAGTTTTCGGACAGCGATGAGTTTGCAAGATCTCTTCAGCTACTATCAGACAGCAATGGAGGGCCGCGACTTGATGAAATCAGGTGGATCAAGTGCGCAAAACGTGTCCGGCGCTTTTAGTCTGGCTTATCGCGGACCATGGAAGGACCGCGATGCTGCCATCCAGGGCGTGGATTGGACTGATCTCAAGAACACACGCGTCCTGACCCTTCATTTCGAACGCCGCCACGACGACGATGCGGAGTTTACGCCAGGGTTCAATGAAAAGCTGGCAGGAATTGCGCTCCCGCCACATGCTACCGGCTTGGGAGTCACTGAGAAGTTTCAGGCCGCGGACGGAAAGGCAGACGTCAAGTTCTTTACGGCATTGCCGGCCCTCCAAGTGCGCGCTCTGTACAGCCCGATCTTCAAAAAGCTTGGCTTTGCCGAATACCCTCATGGGGGAAAAAAGATTACCGATAAGCTTACCCTGGAGTTTCACGGACCAGTGAAAGACCGGGCGTTGTTCCTTTCCGTTGGAAAGAGTCCTGCTCACCCGCAGCAGCAGGTGGTGCAAATACGCTTTGACAAGCCATCTGGCAATTAAGTTCCGGGCATCGACTGGTTCCAACCAGGAGGAACATTGTCGACTACAACAACTGCAACAATAAAAAGTAGCCTTTCGGGAAGTTGCTTGTTGAGGCACACTTTTTTCTTGCCTTCGCGCTCGGCAAAATGCTAGTCTCCGCCCAAATGCTGACCAATAGGCGAGACATCCTATCACTTCTTTCACTAGCGGGAGGCTCAGCTCTGCTGGGCGGTACCGGATATTCCACGGAACTTGCAGAGGCCCTGGACCCCGGGGCTCAAGCCGCGGACCAAAATACTTTTGACTTCTGGTCGCAAAACATCCGAAGGGTTGATACTGAGGGGCCAACAGCAGCAACGGCCAGGTCTCTGGGAGCCGCCCCGCGCGCGACGTTTGTTTATTACGACGAGCGCAACGGATTTCTTACCGGAAGCGATATTCGAGATGACGGACTCCCGGACGCGGGCGACCTGGATGTGATCGTGAATGTTGATCATGTTCGTCCCTCGACGGCAGACCAGAGCAGATTTCTGAATCTTGAAGGTGGGTCCCTGCGCATCGACATCCAGCAAGGGGTTCCTCTGCCTTCGCTGACCGAGCGGCTGGCCTGGACCGCGATCGCCGGCTTCCTCCCGGAAAACAAAAAATTACCCACGGTGAAGGAGATGGCGTTCGAACCTGGAAGCACATGGGGCAAGCTGCAATCGGTCCCGCTGCCGGGCGGCGGCGGACGATGGACGTGGAATTTCTTTCTCCAGCGCAGGAAAGGCCGCTGGATGCAGCTTTTCGACGTGATCCGCCGCGCCAAAGGCATGCTGCTGCCCGTGTTCGGCCTGGGCCTTCCCGCAATCGCGGTGACTGCGTTGAACACCGTTGACTCAATCGTTGCCGAGATGACAAAAGACGAGCGAACGGAATGGCTGTTTCAAAGCCCCGACATATATTTTTATGCCAGCAAACGAGCGCGTGACGCGTTTGAAGGTTCAAAACTCCGGCTGCAGAAAGGCATGTATGTCATCGTTCCGAGCGACAAACTTGCTGCCTTCGGAAAAGAACAGCACAATCTAATCATTAAGGATGGTCTGATCGTGCCCAGGAATACTTCAGCCTTTGATGTGGAAGCCGCCTCCAAAGAAGTCATCAAAGATGTTACCTACCTCACCGTAGGTGTCACGACGAAATTTCGCCCGACTACGGCTCCGAGGACGAGGTAGCATTTGCGCCCCGCGCCCCGGAGTTTATTTTGTCGGATAGATGGCCTTGCCTGACGTCCCGTAATCGTCGCTGCTGTTCTTTTTTACTTCTTTACTTCAGGAACTGGTCCAGGATCTGGCGATATTCCGGATTCAGCTTCTCGTAGGCTGGTTCCTTAGTCACCAGCCCGACCAGAGCGCCCAAATCAGGCGGCGCCGCGACTGTAAGCGTCACCACTGATCCGCGACGCACCAGGGTATTGGGATCCGGAGTCTGTAATACGACCTTCCCTCCGCCAAAGAGTTTTAACGTTGGCTGCTTGATAAATGCGACGGATAGCCCGCTTCCCTGCAGGACGCTCACAGCGTCGGTCAGCTTGCTCTTCACCAGGTCGGGAACCGCCACCGGCGATTCAACGGTCAGATCGATTGTTGTGTTGGGTTTGACCTGCTGGCCCGGAGGTGGCGTTTGCGCTGTCACATAAGAACCGGTGCTTTGGGTGCCTGTAATATTGCCCGGCTTAAGGCCCGCGGTAGTGATCGTCTGTTTTGCCTGTTCCAGGTCGAACTGCACCACATTGGGAACAGCCACTTTCTTGCAGCCAGTAGAAGCTAATCCAGCAGCTGCCGCAACCAATAACAACAGACCCTTTGCCGAGGTCATGCGAACGGAATGGTTGTGGTTGCGAGAATCCAGGGTCTGCATGGGACCTTGGGCTGCTGAGCAGAGACTTGCCATAAAATCCTCCATTTTCTTTGTGAGGTGTAAGTGAAGCCTATTTACGTCTCGTAACAGAAAGCGCCAAAAACACCCAAAGACCACCGTCTCCTCAGTCGGACTTTCCCATTTTGGGAACCTACCGGCCCGAGTACAGGGGTAAATTAGCTTTTGTCGTTGTTTACCTGTGATATTTTTCCCGCAACGGACAAAGATATCTGGTCACTATACCTATGCCACTTTAGTTGGTCGAGGCGCGCCATGTTCAAGAACCAAATTCAACGCAAGCTCTCAATCTTCATCTTTGCAGCGGCCACTTTCACTGTTACGTCTGGATTTAGTCAGGCGCGTGGGCCGCAACAATTAACCAAGACTGCCAGCAAACAACCACAACGTGGGGTCACACCCCCTGACTCCGCGCCCGCGTCGGCCGTGCCCGCGGGGTCTTACTACGCTCTCGTAATCGGCAATAACGACTATAAGTACGTCAACAAGCTCCAGACGGCCGTCAATGATGCCCAGGCAGTGGCCCAGATGCTTGAAAAAAACTACGGATTCACCGCAAAGCCCCTGCTCAATGCTACGCGAGACCAGATCCTTACCGCGATGTCCGCCTATCGCCATACGCTTCCGCAAAACTCTAACTTGCTGATCTATTATGCCGGCCATGGCTATCTTGACCGCGAAGCGGATGAAGCTTACTGGTTTCCCGTGGACGCCCAGGCAGAAAACTCCGACCACTGGATCAGCGCAAGCGATATCACCAGCGCCATTCGTACTATCCCGTCCATGCACATTCTCGTTATCTCGGATAGTTGTTATTCCGGCGCGCTGATGCGCGACGTGGAGTCGACCATCCGGCCGGAGGAGAACAGTGCGTACATAGCGAAGATGCTGGCGTCAAAGTCGCGCAACCTGATGTCCAGTGGAGGAGTTGAGCCCGTGGCCGATGGTGGTGGAGGCGCGGGACATTCGATCTTTGCCAACGCTCTTCTCGAAAGCCTGAGCATGATGGAAGACAATGAGTTTACAGCGGCGGACCTGTTTCAAAAATTCGTCAAACGCGGGGTCGCGGGACGGTCCAAACAGGTGCCGCAGTACAGTTTTATCCGTGACTCCGGCGATGAATTCGGTGACTTCATCTTTTACCGGCCCAAGGGAAGCAAGGCGCACACTGAAGGACAGAAGCAGGCAGGCACATTCAGGCCTCCAACGATAAATATCCCTGCTACCGACATGGATATTTCCAAAAACGCTTCCGACTCCAGCAACCGCGCTAATAATTCTGTCAAAGACTCGGACCGTGACGCGATCAAAGATGTGCTTCGCCGATATAAGGAAGCCTACAGCCAGAGAGACATGGACGCTTTGTTGGAGGTCTGGCCTGGCATGCCTCCAAAAGACAGGCAGACACTTGATGGAGGGTTCAAGAGTGCCCGGTCGATCAAGATGAGCCTGGAGCCAGGTACGGTTAAGGTCGCGCCTGATGGGCGGAGCGCCACTGTCAAAGCGCAGATGTCCGAGCTGTTTGTTTCCAAAGCCGGAGACGCACAGCCACCCCAGGATTGGGACACTACCTTCTCGCTGGCAAAGACTAACGGTCGGTGGATCATCCTTGAAAGAAAGTAACCGCCAGACACAAACACAGAGCTTGCGCTTGACAACTAGCCTCTCTGAGAGTGCGCTGAACTAAGCCTCTGACGCAAAGCTCCGGTGATTTTAAAATCGGAAGCTAAGTCGCTTTATGGCATTGCCGCGATTGTTAGAAGGTTTCTGTAACGAACTTGTTAAGACGAAACACTTCTTGTTTCAAAAAATATTCTGCCTGAGGCTCTGGGAGAGAGGGCCAGCTCGGCAATTCCCGTTTTGGTGCTTAAGGTTTTCAAACACTCCGCCAGGAAGGGGCCTAGCTGGGCAGTCAATCGCCTCCACTGAAAAATACGCGAAGGAATGGTCTATTTTTTGTCGTTCGTAACGCATGGGCGCTGCAGAAACACAATACTGTTGCGGCTCTGATCGGTCGGAAGGAGAGCCCCCATGCTTAAGAATCAATCGCGGACAGCTGTCCCAGATATCCTTTTCTTAGTGGCGGTGAGCCTGAGCGTTCTGCTGCCTGTGTGCAGCCAGGCAAACGGGCTGCAAAGCGGGACAAAGAAGGCCAGCCAGTCGCATCGCGGCCTGACAACTCCTGACCCCGAGCCGGCGTCGGCAGCGTCAATTGGTCCGTACTATGCCTTGGTGATCGGAAATAATAACTACAAATACGTCAATAAGCTTCAGACCGCCGTGAATGATGCCGAAGCGGTAGCCCAGATGCTTCGCGAGCGTTACGGATTCACGACTAAAGTCCTGCGCAATGCCACTCGCAGCGAGACCTTGACAGCCCTCTACGCATACCGTCGTTCTCCCCGGCAATCCAACCTGCTGATCTACTATGCGGGCCATGGCGTCAAAGATCCGCGGACAGAGAAGGCTTACTGGCTCCCGGTGGATGCCGCGTCCGACAACGACGTGAACTGGATCAGCGCCAGTACGATCACTGAAGAAATAAAGGCCATCCCTTCCCTGCATGTTCTCATCATCTCGGATAGCTGCTATTCCGGCGATCTCACGCGCGACGCAGGAATCACCTTCAGCCCGAGCGGGCACGAAGCCGCCATGAGGAGGTTGCTCGAATCGCCGTCGCGGACCTTGATGTCCAGCGGCGGCGATGAGCCGGTGGTCGACGGCGGCGCTGACGGGCATTCAAGATTTGCCTCCGTCCTTCTCCAAAGCCTGCAACGGATGGATGAGGACAAATTCGCCGCGAGCAAGATGTTTCAGAAATACATTCAAGAGTCAGTAGCGGGCAGTACGGACCAAATCCCACAATACGGCGTCATCCGGAACTCAGGTCACGCGGAAGGTGATTTTATCTTTACTCGCAAGGGCGGCGTCAAACCGCTCGCAGACGAACCACGAGCGGCCGGAAACGTTGCCAACGCAGCGGCCATTCATTCTCCTGCGCCGGTCGACGCCGATGTTCCCGGGCCCGCCGCCAACAGTCCGGGCTTCGCCCATAATGCTGCGCATGCCCATCTTGATGCGGACTTCAATGCGATCGCCCATGTACTTCGCCATTATGAAGAAGCGTACAACCAGAGAGACGCGGGCGCCCTCTGGCGGACATGGCCTGACGCGACAAACAAGACTAGGCAGGACATTGAAAAATCGTTCAAAGACGCCAAGTCGATCACGATGAACCTTACGCTAGGTACTCCTAGTATTTCGCCTGATGGGCAGACGGCCATAGTCAAAGGCCAAATGCACCAGGTGCTTACTCCCAAACAAGGAAGCCCGCAACCCCAAGACGAGGACATTACGTTCTCGCTCAAGAAAAATAATGGCATATGGACGATAGTTAAGTAGTGCGCTACGCCTACAACATTGGATGCTATAGCCAAGTGTCATATTTCTGACGGCCCTGTACGAGTTCTGCAAAATCAATACTCAATATCTTGTTCCACAACTTGGGAGCTACCGTGCGTGGTAGCTGGCAGTTTTCAAGATTTTCTGTAACGAAGCGTTAAGACTGAGCACTATTACTACGAAATCCTGAATGCCGTTAGTTTCGCGGCTAGGGGCCGATAAGATCGCACGCAACAGCCGAGCTGATTCGCCCGGCCGGCACGAGAAAGAGAACGCGCTATGTCTAAGTATTTTCTGCCATCTCTCTTGTTCTGTTTTACCTTGATTTCTACAATCGCCCATGCTCAAAATCTTTGTCCGGCCGGAGTCCCGAGCGACAAGCTGATTTGTCTGATACCGCAGGTCTACGGGCCCAACGGACTTGTTCTGCAAAACACAAATGCCCAGGCGCTTGGCGTCGCACAGTTTCAAAATGCGCTTCCCCAGGCCCTGAGTCCTTTGAGCGCATCCGTTGCCCGGCAGGCGGCGCTGCTTCCTTTGGCGTCACCGTCATCGGGGATCACGTTTTCCTGGGATGAAGCCTCCAAGATTTTCGTTGAGTCCACTGAAAGTCTTGGCCCGATCTTTGGTGAACGGGCGGACACAATTGGAAAATACCGGATCTATTTGGGATTTGGATATCAGTATTTCAAATTCGGAAGCCACGATGGGATAGACCTGAACGACTTACACGCGGTGTTTACCCAACCGGATACCGTTGCCACCAACGTGAACGGCGGCACGACGTGTTCTCTCAATCCCCCGGACTCAGTGAGTAATCTCGGTCCGTGCGGGTTTATCAGGGACATTATCACATCGAAGAACAGGCTCGACCTGAAACTCCACCAGTTCACTACATTTGTGACGTTCGGTGTAACCAAGCGGATCGATGTCTCCATGGCCATACCCATTCAGAACATCCGCATGGGAATCTCTTCTCAAGCGACAATTCAGAACATTTCCACAACTGGCATTCACCAATTCCCTGATCGGCCTGGTTGCTCTCCTTGTCTCACCAGTTCGTCCTCGAGTGCTGGCACCGCCTCAGGCATCGGCGATATTACGTTCAGAGTGAAAGGAGTGGCCTGGAAGGGGGAGAGGGCCGCATTGGCCTTAGGTGTTGACGTGCGGGTTCCTACGGGCGATGCGCTTAATTTCCTGGGGGCCGGGGCGGCCGGGTTTAGGCCGTTTTTCGTCTGGTCACTGCGGTCAAGGGTATCCCCACACATGTTTGTTGGATACGAATCAAACGGCAGTTCCATCGCCGCCGGTAACATTACAACCGGACAAAAAGAGAAGCTGCCTGGAGATTTAACCTATTCAGGCGGCGTGGACGTTTGGCTGACGAAGCGTATCAGCGCGGCTTTCGATCTGGTCGGCCAGCAGGTTTTTCAGGCGCAGCGCCTGTCAGCAAAACAATTTGTCGAGCCTCGGGCCTGCACCGGGCCAAACTGTCTTACTCTTGCTGCTCCGCCTGCGCCAACCGACCCCACTCTTGTGGCAACCACGGGCACCTATAATATTTCGAACGCATCCATCGGCATAAAAATAAAACCTTTCAACAGGGTCATAATGACCGGAAACGCGATGGTTAAGCTAAATGAAGGCGGCCTTCGCGCGACAGTAGTTCCCTTCATATCGGCTTCATACACATTCTAGGGTAGCGAGCATGGCAGCGGAGTAGTTGACGAGACTCCACCTTGCGCGCAGCGAAGAAATGAGGGGTCTATGGTAAGTGGCGTTGTGATACAAAAATTCGGGGCGATCGTTGCTCTGCTCCTGTGCCTGTTCCTTTTCACCCCGGTAGCGACTGCAACCAACGTACTAACTGCTGACCGGATGGGATCGAGGCCGCCAAATTCGAACGTCCCCAACGTGCCCGTGGAAAAGGGAAAAAGGCCGGGCCTGCTGTTCAAATTGAACTGTGTAGAACAGACGCATTTGACCAATTCGGGCAATGTCTGTTTTCCCATTCACGGCACAGCGTCCACCGTTGTAACGGTCAAAATTGGAAATAATCCCATCACAACATGCAGCGCGACTCCGGCCTCGCCCGAGGGCTGTTCGTATAGCTTTGACGATGCATTCCAGCGCAGCAGCACCTGCGGTCCCGGCGGTAACCAACCGTGCAAGGACACAGTGCGCATTGTATACAACGGGGTCTTTCCAGCTTTCGCCACAGTCCAGTACTCCGCCGCGGGGATCAGCGGCGTCAATGGCGAACAGGAAAACCTCGCTAACCTCGTAACATTCAGCACCGGAGGCAATACTCCAACCGCAGTTAATCTTGGAGTAGTGCTTGACATTTCGGGCAGCATGGCCCTGGCGGCCGATGTGGGCCCGCCACCCACGTGTATGGATGCCCTCCGGTTCTCTGCCCGGACGTTTTTCAATATTCTTAACGCCTACGCTTTGCCTGGAGACCAACTGGCTTCGGTGTTTTTCAGTACCCAGGCGAGCCCGGAGCAAGTTCGCGCTGCTCGGATACGCTGGATGTTTTCTTTCGTTCCGGGAAGCACGGGAAGTAAGACAGTAAGGACCCTGCCCGTTGGGCCGTACAGGTTTTAGTGTTCAGCACGGACTTCTACGCACGAAGCGAGGAGATTTCGAGGGAGATTTGAAGATGAGCACGATTTCGTTGTCACGTTTCTGGGCCCTACTGTTGATTGTCGGCATCGGATCGTTGGCAAGCCTTTACAGTCAGACATCATCGAGCCAGCGCGGCGTTCAGGACGCTACGCCGGCGTCTTCATCCTCACCCTCGCCCTCGCCGATCGGCCCTTATTACGCCCTGGTGATCGGAAACAACGACTACAAAGAGTTGAACAAACTGCAAACCGCCGTCGGCGATGCCAAGGCCCTGGAGCAACTGCTTCGTGATCGCTTTGGGTTCCAGACGAAGACCCTCTACAACGCTACCCGGGCCGAAATCCTGGATGCGCTCGATGATTACCAGCGTTCGCTTCCGGAGAAATCAAATCTGCTGATCTACTACGCAGGCCACGGCCACAAGGATGTGGCCGCGCATCGCGCCTACTGGCTCCCGGTGGATGCCCAACGCGACCACAGCCCCAACTGGATCAACGCCGTGGAGATTACTGATAAGCTGCATGCCATACCTTCGCGGCACATCCTTGTCATTGCGGACAGCTGCTGGTCCGGGGACCTGACGATGCGAAGCGCCGGTGCAGGCATCACTTCGCAGGAACACAATGCTCTGCTGGCAAGAATCCTGACCTTGAAATCCCGGCACATCATGTCCAGCGGTGGTGATGAGCCCGTTGCTGACGGCGGGGGAAATGGCCACTCGGTTTTCACCGGGGCCCTGCTGCAAAGCCTGAACGATATCGAAGGTGACAATTTCAGCGCAGAAGCCCTGCTGGAGCAGAGAGTCAAACCTCGGGTCGCCGGAAAGTCACAACAGACGCCGGAATACGCCATCGTTCGTGACTCCGATGCTGACCTGGGAGACTTCGTCTTTTTTCGATCTAAGGATACACTCAGCGAGCGGTCTCTTGTTAGCGTCCCACTCAGGGTAGGCTCTGAGGAAACGGAGACTCTGAAGGCTGAGCGGGACAAGGCCCTTGCCGAAAACACCCTGATTGCTCAAGTGAATTTGGCACTCCAGGACAAGAATTGGGCAGTGGCTGAGCCGATTCTTCAACAACTAATTCTGACTAACCCAAGCCGCTGGGAATATTTGCAGGCGTTAGGTAGCACCCAATTGGGTTTAGCCAAGTACAAAGAATCCGTGGCAAGTTATGAGAAGGCCATACCGATTGCCACGAATGCTATCAATGCTGATCCCAAAGCCGATCCTGTAAAAACCAAAGTTGCAATAGGGCAGATGCTGATGAGTGAAGGTTCTGCGTATATTAAGCTGAAGCAAAACGACAAAGCCATCGCAGCCTATACTATGGCCACAGAGGTCGATCCGGCTCCAGGCATTGCTCTCTTTAACCTCTGTGCAATGCATTACAACAGTGGCAATATCGCAGGCGGTCTGGCTGCATGTGACAAGGCCATAGTAGCCGATCCAAATAAAGCAGATGCTTATTTTATCAAGGGATCATTATTGTTTGGCTCCAGCACCGTTGGCAAAAACGGGAAATTGAAAGTACCACCCGGGGCCTCTGACGCGCTTAACAAATATCTGGAATTGGCCCCTAATGGTCCACACGCCAGCGACGTAAAGTTAATGCTGACCGTATTGGAATAACAACTAGAGAAAAAGGAGCGTCCCCGGAAAGAGACATGACTTCAATGGTGCTTAAAACCAACAGAATCTTCTCCGCGATGCTGGTAATCAGCTTAGGTCTGACGGGCTGCACTCGCAAGCCGGTTACTCCCCCAGAGAGCAAGAGCCAGGTCGGAATGGCAAGCTGGTACGGCAAGCCGTTCGATGGCCGGCTCACGGCCAGCGGCGAGAAGTATGACATGGAGAAGCTGACCGCGGCCCATCGAACCTTTCCTTTCGGGACGAAACTTCGCGTGCACAGCCTGGTCACGCAGAAGACGGTCGAACTTCGAGTCAATGATCGCGGGCCGTTTGTGGGGGACCGCATCATCGACCTTTCTCACGCTGCCGCCCAGGCCATTGATATGCAGGGTGTCGCGAATGTTCGTCTGGAAGTGCTCAGCATGCCGTCGACCCGTGCTATTGATACGTTTGCTGTCCAGATAGGAGCCTTTCCAAAGCGTCCTGACGCGGAACGGCTGATGGCGGACATGCAGAAGCGTAACGGTGTCGCCAGGCTGGTTTTTCGCGAGGGTGATCAGACCTGGCGTGTTCTGGTGGGTCTGGAACCGACGATGGAGAGCGCAAACACTCTTGCACAGCAACTGGAAAAAGAATCGGGGCCGGCGTTCGTCGTGCGCATCGATTCGGAGCAATGAAACATCTTTGCCTGATGCTTCCAGCGATCCGATTCTGTCCTGCGGCCCGCAAGTTCATCTCAGCACAAATTAAAAACTCAACTCGGCGCGTGCCGAAGAAAGCGCGCTTGCTTCACTTGCAGTTGCTCTGGTCATTCTTTCGCTTGACTGCAAGCAGCCTCTGGACGGTAGTCCAGGTACCAAGAGCTGTCGGGTCTTCCCTTACCTGCCGAGTCAACCCGTTGGAATCCATCAGCAGGTCCTGAAGCGGATCAGGTTCTCCCGATTCCATGGGATCCCCTCTGATCTGTCCTTGCGTCAGGGGTCCCAGGTCAATCGGTTTGAAGCTGGCAAATACCTTAAGAATGTCCGTTACCCGTGAGCGTCCTTTAGGAACGCAGGCGCTGCCCAGTTTTCTCGTCAGGGTCGAACCCGGCGTCAGTACCTCGTGCGCGCCCTGTTCCTTTGGATAAACTATGTCAATACTTCCGTCGCTCGAAAGGTCGAGGATCGCAACATAGATATCCCGTTCCGAGTTGTTTTTCAGCGTTGCCTCCACCTCTTCGCCAGCCCAGATTCCCATATCGGGTCTTCCTACCCGCGCCATAACATCGCGCGTCTGGTTTGCATTGAGCGTAAACTGCAGGTCGATCCCAGACTGGGCGTTACGTATGGACAGGACGTTGAAGAACTTGGCCCATTGCTTGATTCGCTCTACTGATTTGCTGACAAGAGCGGGCTCGTCGGCCGCGATCGGCGGATTCAGTGTGGTTAAATCGGCCGATAGCGTGTGAATGTTTCCCTGCACCTGGCGCAGGTGCAAGTGACAGGCTGCCGGATCGTTCACAACTTCGATCTGTTTAAAAGGCGGCAACGCGTTCTTGATCGACTGCAACGCTGGAGACGCTTGCAGGTCTTCAAAATAGACCCGCATCCGTAAGCTGCCGAAGCGATGGTTGCGCTCCACCGCGCGGGACGAAGGAGCAACTTTTCCGCCCGAACTGATGTTGCCCTCGGACTCGAACGCATCTACCTTGGTCAACTGGACCCTGGCAACCGGCTTTTCCGGCAGCGTAAATTTTCTGGAGCCCGGCGGATAAACCTCATAGATCGATCCCACGGTCGCGCCTTCTACCTGGCCCACGCTCAGTTTTGTCCGCTTCCCATCAAGCGGCGATACAGCCACGTACGACCGGGCAACGCTCCCTGAATCTCCAAAGACATACTGGTCCGCTTCCGTGCCTTCCAGTTGCGGGTGCTGCGCGGGATAGTTCGCGTTCACGTTGGCAATCACGCTGTCCATGATGTCACGATAGGTGACTCCGGCCCTGGAGGCGCGCAGTTGCTGGGTGAGGAAGTAAGTAAGAGCGCCGTGTTCTTTGCCTTCGGTCACATGTTCATAAGCACTCTCTCTGGATGTGGCCGCCGCGATGAAGGCATATTTCAGGGGAGCTTCCGAGTCATTTGTTGTCAGGCCGCGCGTGGTTGCCGCAGCATAGAGTGGTGGCGGTGGCGGTGTGCGTGTGTCCGCTTCAATAGCGCGTACCCGCGGTCCACCGATGGTCCTCATGCCAGTGACAAACGTGCCGGAGTGGCAGCTATCGAGGATGAAAGTCACATACTGCGTCTTCTTCTCAAGCTGCAGTAGCAGTCCATGAATCTCCGCGCCGCTGATGTCAAATACCTTGCCCTTGAGGTCGCGAGAATCGTAAGGGACAATGGTCTCGTCAAGACCACTGATCTTTTTGCCGGTAACGACTTTCATTTGCGACCCGTGCCCGCTGAAGTGGAAGACCACAATGTCACCGGGCTTGGCCCTGGCGATCAGGTTGTTTTGTATCGCGGCAATAATATTGGCATGGGTCGCCGCCGGCCCCTTCAGGACCTTGATATTCTCTGGCAGAAACCCGAATTTCGTGGTCAGCAGCTGGTACATGTCCTCCACGTCATTGATGGAGCCCGCGAGCGGAGAAATCTGCTGAGGGTTACCGTACTCATTGATACCCACTAACACAGCCAGCTTGGTGGGAGCGTCCGGGGGTGTCACCGGCAGCACTGCATGTGCGGCTGCGATTCCCACGGACACGGAGTTACCCCCGGTCCACGGGGAGGTGGGTGTATGTGCAACAATCAACAGCAGCGCAGCGATCACAGCTGCGCGCCAATGCCTGTTCTGATTCATAGGCTTGCTCTTTCTATTCTTAAAAGCGCTATTCGTCGATGTTTTTGTAGCGGAGGGGTATATATCCTTTGAACCGTGACCAGGTACTGCTGTGGTAGATAACTCTGGCCGCGCTTCCTGATGCTTCGTAGATATTGATGGTTCCATCTGGGTTATATCCTGCGAACAACACCACATGCGAGCCTGGCTTGACCAGGGCGTCCCCGGGCTTCAAGTCCGTGAACCAATTGTCCTTGGGCTTTCCGCCAATGGTCCGCAGAGTGGTTGTGCCCATGTCGTGGGTAGTACCAACCCCTCTCCAACAGAAAGCGACAAATCCGGAGCAATCCACCCCTGTGGTGCAGGATAAAACTCCATATCGGCTGTGTGATCCAGCCGCCTTTCCCAGGGCAAGCTTGTGGTCGAACATTGCCGGGGTGTCGGCCCCGCCCCAGTTATAGGGGATGCCCTCCACTTGTTGGCCCTCTTTCCAGTCGCTGCTATACGTTCTTAAGCAGGAGGCGTGCAGATTCGAGCCTTTGGCGACCCATTTATGCCCTACAAAGGTCTTTGCCGTGGCGATAATCTGCGCCCGAGTCCTGAGCGGAAGCTGCGCGACCGCTTTTACCTGCGCCGAGTTGACCTGCGCTGAATCAAGCAGGGCTGGAACCACAACAAATACCAGCACCATACACATGCGGGTAACCACCTGAAAAACCTCCATTTAGAAACAAATCGCGCCTGCTCAGTTTACGTCCCATTCGTTGATTTGCACCTCAGTGCGCGTGGTCATCAATTGATAGAGGACACCTTTGCGGATACGAAGTTCGTTGACCGGACTCACGTAGTAGTCGAGCGGAAGATCGGGGATCTCAGAAATCATCTTGCCTTCGGCGGAATACTTCCGGACATACTTATTGACATCCACCTTTTCGCCGTTTGCCGCGGCTTCCAGCGCCACATAAAGATTGCCCTGGTCGACTGCCAGGCTCTCAATGGAAATCAGCCGCAAGCCAGGTTTTTCAAAAGCTATCTTTACCGAACCTTCAGGACGGGCGATGGTCCCGGTTTGTTCGTTGAGCAGATGGGCTTCGCCGGCCTGTGATGCCGCTTCCTCCGTCTTGCCTGGTCGGCCCTCACGATCAAAAAAGTGCATGGCCCCCGTATTGGCCTCTCGGACCTGGATCGATCCGCCAGGCGTGATCGTCAGGCTGTCGGCGGCGAAGCCGATTTTAAGTTCGCGCACGAATTTACCCTTGGAGTCAAACAAAGCCAGGCGTTGGCGCAGAGGATCGGCGATCAGAAAGCTTCCGTCGTCGAAGACATCGAACCCTGCCGGTCCTTCGGGCAGCTCGTCCGCTCCGCCTTCAGAGACGATGAGGGCATCGTCGGGTGTTGGCGCCGCGTCGCTTTTATCCTGCACGGTCAGAGTTATGAGCGGGATGTGAACGACTCGAGGTGGGACCTTACCGCCGGCACTGGATTCCGGGCCTGCCTGGCTGACAAGCTGGCGTGTCAGCAGAAGCGCGCCAGTCAGGACTGCGCTGATCACCATCACGCTGCGAAGCGTTGCTTTGGAAAAAGTAAACGTACTACCTCCTGCGGAATCGCAGCCTGGACTCTCGATGGCCTAAAGATATATCTCAGAATTTGTGGCCATGCAAGTGAATAAATCCATTTTGAGCAGACGCGCAAACTCTATTTTATTTGCACATAGCTTAGTGTCTCTACCGGAGGGAGCGTTACAAAAAAAGTTCTGTATTTATTTTTCACGCTTGCCACGCCGGGGTGATTCAGGCGTAGACGAGTCGCAACACCGGCTTCGCGTAAAAAAACGCCTAAGTTTTGGCTCCTGAAAAAAAAGGGGGAGCGGCAGGCTTTGTCGTTTTATGCTACATGCCAAAAAGAAAGAAGAAGCTAACCAAGAAAGAAATAGAGACCAAGCGACACAATATAGCAACTCACAACTGGGACGTCGCGCTCAATCAATACAGCACCAGCGCGGGCGACGAAGTGGACACCGCCTTTCGTGATGCTGGTTATTACGATCCCGCTACCAGGCGCGACACTATTATCAGGACGATCATCGACACTCGCTGGGCCGACCGAAAGATTGGGCATGGCAAAGGCAAAGAGGGAAAGAGCGGGGTAAGAGGCGGTAAAGGCAAAGGTGCTAAGGGCAAAAATGTTCCGTCCGGCGTCGGCGGTAAAGGGAAGAAGAAACCGGTGCGCGGCAAAAATACGGACCCTGGTGGCACACATTTCGACATTCAAAACTGCAAGAAGAACCTGATTACGTGGGCTGGGAACCATCCGGCCTGAGCAATCAGTTCACCGATACAAGAACCCATCCAGCGCCCGGGATTAGTTCGCTTCGCGTGGGTTTGACAATGTGGCCTACGCTGCCCAAAGCGAGTCGCCGTTGGTAGATCGTCAACAACGACTCCAGGGGCGTTCCGGGAAACAATGATAAAGGAGGGCAGGGACTGTGATCTGGTTACCTGAAGGAGCTTATTTTTTGTCACGCTTGCTTAAACTCCGCCACGTACCCTTCCAGATCATGCTTTTCGAACAATTCCGGCCGTGGCATCGGATTCACAAAGAAATAAGAACTCCCTCCTTGTAAATAAATCTCATAACCTGATCGATACAGTTTGTGCCGTTCCACAGCGGACGATGGCACGATCCTCTTTGCGCTTCCCGTACCGCAAAGCAAACCCTTGATGCATTCTTTGGCTTCTATCGAGTCGGTTTCGACGCAGATCTCGTCGTAATCGCCGTTTCCTACTGAAACCACCAGGCCGAACAGGATTTTCTCATTGTCAAGAGAGAGTGCCTCAGGTTTCAGGACTTGCGGCTCCCGTCCTCGCCATTCGCTGTACCAGAGAGTCAGCAGAATCTTCATTCAAGCGTGCTCCACCTTCGTCTTAATTACTTGGCACTTCCTAAAGAAATGGGACGGGCCTCGCAGCAACTGTTTACCCGATACTGAGAGGCTTGGGCTCGCAAACTATTGATTTGTTTGGTGGCGGCGGTAGGACTCGAACCTACGACCTACGGATTATGAGACCGTCGCTCTAACCACCTGAGCTACACCGCCATACTTGCAAGAAGGGGACAAACGAACAAAAAAGATGCTGCGCGACCCTTGCGTCGGCAGCATATTCAGATGATAAGGTCGGTGCTTCCCAGTGTCAAATCCCTCAGGAAATCCTGAAGGCTCCATTCCATCCCCTCGGCGCCGCTCTAGAAGCCGCGCGGGCCCGCCTTTTCATTGCGATGGCCGCATCAGCTACAATCAAATGTTTTCCCAAATCATTGCTGGACGACGGGGCACCAGGAAAATTTCAATTATGCTGCGCTATTTCACTGCTGGAGAATCGCACGGAGAGACCCTGGTTAGTTTTCTTTCCGGGGTGCCTGCCGGCCTGGGAGTTGACCAGGCGTTTATCGACCATGAGCTTTGGCGGCGCCAGCAGGGTTTTGGCCGGGGCGGACGCATGAAGATTGAGACCGACACCGCCCATATTGTCTCCGGGGTGCGGCATGGCAAGACCATCGGGTCGCCGATTGCCATGCTGCTGGCGAACCGGGATTGGAAAAACTGGCAGGAAGCGCTTCCGGTGGAGACCGGTGATCCTGCCGGCCATAAGAGAGTGGCGTCACCGCGTCCAGGGCACGCCGATTTGGCGGGTGCTTTGAAATACAACTTTCCTGAAGCACGATACGTGCTGGAACGTGCGTCGGCGCGGGAGTCGGCGGCACGTGTGGCCGCGGGCGCGATCGCCAAGCTGTTCCTGCTCGAGCTTGGCATTGAAGTTCTCAGCCACGTGATTGCCGTTGGCCAGGCGACGCTGGGCGATGCGGAGGTCGCATGGGAGAAGCTCACACAGCTTCATGCTAAAGAAGAGGTCCTGCTCAACTGCGCGGACCCGGAAGCTGAGCAGCGCATGAAAGCTGAAGTGGACAAGGCATTGCGTACGGGAGATTCCGTCGGTGGAGTGTTTGAGGTGGTTGCGCACGGCGTGCCTCCGGGACTGGGGACTTACGCGCAGTGGGACGAACGCTTGGACGGCATGCTGGCCATGGCCGTGATGTCGTTGCAGGCGATCAAGGCAGTGGAGATCGGAACGGGAATCGAGTCCGCGCTTTCCTTCGGATCAAACGTGCATGATGAGATCGGCTATTCCACGGGAAGCGGACGCTTCACTGGATTTACACGCGCTTCCAATCATGCGGGCGGCATCGAAGGCGGCATTTCCAACGGCCAGGACATCCTGGTGCGAGGCTACCTCAAGCCGATTTCAACGTTACGGCGTCCGCTGGGGTCCGTGGATTTCACGTCGCGTGAGCCGGTCAAAGCGGCGTATGAGCGTTCTGATGTCTGCGTGGTGCCGGCGGCGGGCGTGGCGGCGGAAGCCATGGTGGCGCTTACACTCGCGCGATGCGCACTGGAGAAGTTCGGCGGTGATTCCATGGTGGAAACGCTGCGTAATTTTGCAGGATACAAACAGCAATTGCAGGAGTTCTAACTAAAAAAGAATGGTCTATCCAATTGTGTTGTACGGTGATCCGGTCCTGGAAAAACTGGCGGAGCCCGTTACTGAATTTGATGAAACACTGAAGAGGCTGACGGACGACATGTTTGAGTCCATGTACGCAGCTCACGGAGTTGGCCTGGCCGCGCCGCAGATCGGCATCAGTAAACGGCTGGTCGTCATCGATGTTACTTTCAAAGAAGATCCCAAGGCCAGGCTGGTGCTGGTGAATCCGGAGATTGTCAGCCGGCAAGGCAGGCAGACCGGGCATGAAGGCTGCCTGAGCCTGCCCGAGTTCCGGGAAAACGTGACCCGGGCCAACATTGTGACCGTGCGCGCGCAGGACGTGCACGGGAATTGGTTTGAGAAAACGGGCGAAGAGCTGCTGGCCCGTGCATTCCTGCATGAAACAGACCATCTGAACGGCCGGCTGTTTATCAGCCACGTTAGCGGCCTGAAGCGCGACCTGATCAAACGCAAGATCAAGAAGCTGGTCAAGGCCGGCGAGTGGAAATGAAGCTGGTCTTTTGCGGTACACCGCAGTTCGCCGTACCGTCGCTACAGCGGCTGGCCGCTGCCGGTTTCGATGTGCAGCTTGTTGTTACCCAGCCGGACCGTCCGCAGGGACGCGGCATGGAACTGACGGCGCCTCCGGTGAAAGTTGCCGCGCAGAGGCTGGGACTGCCGGTGGTCCAGCCGGAGAAAATCAAGAAGAACCAAGAATTTAAAAACACGTTGACCGAGCTGCGGCCGGACGCCATCATCGTTGTCGGCTACGGCCGCATTGTTCCTCCCTGGATGCTGCAATTGCCGCCTTACGGCAACATCAACGTTCATGGTTCGCTGCTGCCGAAGTATCGCGGCGCTGCGCCGATCCAGTGGGCCATCGCGCAGGGAGAGAAGGTCACCGGAGTGACCACCATGCGCCTTGACGAAGGGCTGGATACCGGAGACATCCTGCTGCAAAAGGAAATGGAGGTCCACCCGGAAGACTCGTCGGTGACGCTTGCGCCGCGGTTGGCGGAGTTGGGCGCGGACTTGCTCGTTGAAACCATGCACGGCCTGGAGCAACAAAAAATTATCCCGGTCGCTCAAGATAACTCCCGTGCCTCTCTCTCACCTATCCTCAAGAAAGAAGATGGGCTGGTGGATTTCAGCCGGACCGCCGCGGACATTTGCAACCGCCTGCGCGGCTTTCAACCCTGGCCCGGGGCCTACACTCGGCTTCGGGGGAAAAACCTGAAGATCATCGCAGCACACCCAGGTGAGATTTCCACGGACCTGCCGGTGGCCGAGATGAAGGTCAACGATGGCAAATTTCTCGTCGGCTGCGGCGCAAACACGGTTTTGGAACTGCTTCAGGTCCAGTCGGAAGGCAAGAAGCCGATCTCCGCGCGCGATTTCATCATCGGATACCGCCCCGTTCCGGGCGAACGGCTCGGCTAAAGCTATGCCTGCGTCTCCAGCACGCGCTGCCGCGTTTACGATCCTGCTGCGTGTGGAGCGCGAATCCGCGTACGCGGTCGAGCTGCTGCATTCCGCACTTCTCGACGTGCTCTCCTCGGAAGACCGCAATCTGACGATGGAGATTGTCATGGGTGTGTTGCGCTGGCGCTCCGCTCTTGACACGACCTTTGCAGGCTTCCTTCCAAGAGCAGTGAACAAGCTCGATCTTGAAGTCCTGACCGCGCTGAGAATGGGCACGTACCAAATGGCTTTCCTGACACGCATTCCTATTCACGCGGTCGTCAACGAAACGGTTGAGCTGGTGAATCAGGCAAGGAAGCGGTCGGCTTCGGGAATGGTCAACGCCGTGATGCGCAAATTGAAGCCGACCCCGAACCTTGATCCGTATGCGTCCAACTTAACGGGCCTGGGGTATCTGACGGCGGGGCTGGCGCATCCGGAATGGCTGGCAAAGAGATGGATGGAAAACTTTGGCTATGGCAGGGCCGACCTCATTTGCAGTTATGATCAGAACATTCCCGCCACCGCGCTGCGCTTGAGCCGGTCTGAAGACGAAGAGGAACTGGTGCGGAGCGGCATTCAACTTACGCCGGGCGCGCTGATGCAAAATGCCCGCCGCGTGAAAGCAGGCGATGTCACGGGGACCGAATTCTTGCGCAGCGGCAAGGTCGCGATCCAGGACGAAGGCTCGCAACTTGTCGCTGCGTTGGTGGGCAGCGGCAAACGCATCCTGGATTGTTGCGCAGCGCCCGGCGGCAAAACTGCGGCCCTGGCCGCTGCGCTACCGGAGGCGGAGATTGTCGCCGCGGAGCTGCATCCGCACCGCGCGCGGTTGTTGCGCCAGATGGCGCCGCAGGCGAACGTCCAAGTTGTTATCGCCGACGCGCTGCAACTACCCTACGGAGCGGACTTCGACCGTGTTCTGGCCGACGTACCTTGCTCCGGTTCCGGCACGCTGGCGCGCAATCCGGAAATCAAGTGGCGACTGACGCTGGAAGATATTCATGATCTGCAAAGCCGCCAGATTGCAATACTCGCTGCTGCCATGAAGCATGTTTCACCCGGCGGCAGGCTCATCTATTCCACCTGCTCACTGGAGCCGGAAGAGAATGAGCATGTGGTAGATGCTTGTTTGCGGAACAATGAATTCAAAGTTATGCCGGTGAAAAGCGAATTGCTCCGATTACAGGAATCGGGTGTTCTGGTTTGGAAGAACCTTGACGGATTAGTTAGCGGTGATTTTCTGCGTACGATCCCCGGTGCTCAACCATGTGATGGATTCTTTGCCGCGATCCTGGAGAGGCAATAAGCCGCGGAGATTCTTCTATTTTCGCGGCGGGACGGGAAGAAACTCAAAGCTGAGGGCAGCGTCCCGGACATCGGACGCGTCCGAGTTGGTTTGAAGCTCTGCGACCCGGTTGCCGCGACCAAAAAGTATAGCGCGTGTTTCCTCGCCGATTCCCGCGTAGCCGTTTTCGTTGTACTGACGGATGGCTACGGAACCCACCAGCCCTGTCCAGCTTGCAGCTTCAATCTTCTCGGCGGGCTCCGACCCTTCTCCTTCAATTCTCCATTCATCTCCATCGCGAACGAACCCATATCTTTTGCCGCTTCTTCAAAAGCGCCATGATGGACCGATAGCCAGACGCTCTCTCCCTCTGAGCCTCGGACAATGCTGAAGGTACACGGCGGTCTCTTTGCGGGGTTCCGGGCCAACCGAATTCTTTGCCTATCAGCCAACATGATGCTAAAGCCACATGCTCTGTTGACATATTTGCGCTTGTGCTCTGTTTGCTGCCCAGCAAGCAGGTACAAGCCGCTCATCAGCGCAACGCAGAAAGGGATAGAAAAATAACTTCCTCGCATATGTGCCTTCTAAATTTCAGTGGGAGCGCCGCTACTTCCTCACTTCAAAATTAACGCTTGTTCCCGCAGTTATTTTCTGGCCAGCAAGCGGATATTGCCTTAGGATGCTCCCCGAAGCAGCGCTTCCCGCCGCATCGATGCGTTGTACCTTGTCCAGTTTGAATCCTGCACGCTCCAGTGCCGCAGTGGCATCCACCAGCGGCTTTCCCACAAAGCTGGGCATGATATAGCACTGGGCATTGTCCGTCGCGGAGAAGACTAGCCCGATCTTCGGCGACGTCACATCTTTGGCGCTGGGTGACGGGCTTTGCGCCACCACGGTATCAGCTTGTGCTCCGGGCATGTGAACAGTGACTACGGAGCCGATCTGCAGGCCGCGACGGCTGATATTGAGGCTGGCGGCATGCAGACTCTGCCCGGTCAGGTTTGGGATCGCCGCGCGTTGTGGTCCCAGGCTTTCCGCCACGCGGATCTTCCATCCGCGGCGGACTTTTGCCTCCGGTGGCGGCGACTGAGAAACAATGCGGCCTTCGGGAACGCCCGGACTATAGAAACGGCTTTCCACCGAGAGAACCAGACCGTCAGCGTTCGCGACGCGCTCCGCTTCCGCCGGAGTGAGTCCCTGAAGCCGGGGCACATGGACTTCGCGTCCCTGGATGGCAAAGCGCATAGACAACAGCGCACACGAGAGGAACACCAGCAACAGCACCAGTCCCAGAAAGAATCCCTTGACCAGTTTGAGCAGCATTTAGTGGGCCTCGGCGTCGCCTGGATGACGGAGAGGAGCCAGCGCAGCCCGCCGGACCGCGACGGGTTTCTTTCCATCTTTGGCGGGGAGAAGAAACGATTCACCTTTTCGCGAAGGGTCGGAGACAACGGCGCTCATGAAATCGATCCAGATGGGCAACGCGGCGTGGCCGCCGGTTTCGTTCTCTCCCAGTTTCTTCTTCTCATCAAACCCGATCCAGACTCCGCAGGTGATGCTGGGCGTAAAGCCGATGAACCAGGCGTCGGTGTAGTCGTTGGTGGTGCCGGTCTTACCGGCCACGGGATGAGCAAGTTTGCGCGCGGCGCTTGCGGTGCCGTGCTCCACCACGCCTTGCAGAAGTGAAACCATGGTCCGGGCCGTGCGCTGGCTGATAACATCCCTGGCGTCAGGAAAATCTTCTTCCAGGATGTGCCCTTCGTAGTCCGTAACTTTTTGGACGTAGCGCGGCTCGATGCGAAGACCGTCATTGGGAAAAACGGTAAAAGCGGAGGTCTGCTCGATGAGCGTCAAGTCAGCTGCCCCCAGCGCCACCGGCAGGAACGGCGGGATTGGAGAAGTAATGCCGAACCGGCGTGCGTACTCGACGACCGCGGGCATGCCAACTCTTTGCGCCAGTTTGACCGCGGGGACATTGCGCGACTCCGCCAGCGCGTGGCGCAGAGTAATGTTGCCTTCAAACTTACGGTCGAAATTCCGCGGGCTGTAGGCCGTACCTCCGCTGTTGAACGTAGCGGGAGCGTCCAGGACAATGTCGTCCGGTTCGGCGCCCTGGTCGATGGCCGCGGTATAGATGATGGGTTTGAAGGACGAGCCGGCCTGTCGTTGCGCCTGGATGGCTCGGTTGAACTTGGACTCATCAAAGTCGCGGCCGCCGACCATGGCTTTGATGTCCCCGGTGGCGTTATCAATGGCCAGAAGCGCGCCCTGGGCCCCGGAATCCTGCTCCAGAGAAACTTTGGCGGAGCCGTCAGGATTGACGGTCAGAACTTTTACATACACCAGATCTCCGGCAGCAAGAATATTCCTGGGAAGCTTGCGTCCTGTCCACGCCAGCTCTTGCGGCCCCATCGCAGCAAAGTGGCGGCCTAATTTTACATTGCAGAACTGCAAACCAACGTCGACCACCAGCGCGTGAACATACCTGCCGGCGAAAATCGGCTGGTCCCAGTCAGGGTCGTGATATTTACTGATGGCCTCGCCGCCGGCGACAACGTTCTTCAAATGTCCCTGCCAGCCGTGACGGCGTTCGTAAGCAGCCAGGCCATCCAGCACGGCTTTGGTGGCGGCTTTCTGGAGGTCCAGGTCCAGCGACGTATAAATACGCAATCCGCCTTCGTGGACTTCATCGGGACCAAATTTTTTCTCCAGGTGGCGGCGCACTTCTTCCACGAAATACGGCGCGGGAGATTTGTCCGCCTGGATGCTCAAACGGAGTGGGGCCGTCTTGGCTCGGGCCGCTTCTTCCGCCGTGATCTTGCCGTCTTCCAGCATGTTGTTGATCACCAGGTTGCGCCGCCGTAGCGCGCGATCCGGGTAATTAATCGGAGAGTAGTTGCCCGGCGCTTTGGGGATTCCTGCCAGCACCGCGGCTTCTTCCAGCTTCAGGTCCCGGGCATGCTTGTTGAAGTAGTATTCCGCCCCAGCTTCAAAGCCATAGACTCCATGGCCAAGGAAGATCTGGTTGCAATACATGGCAAAGATCTGCTGCTTGGTGAAGTGGCGTTCGATCTGCAACGCCAGGATCATCTCCTGTACCTTGCGGCTGAAATGACGTTCCGGAGAAAGAAACAGATTGCGCGAGAGCTGCATGGTCAGCGTGGAGGCGCCTTGCGCGCGCGATCCCGAAGATACATCGCGGTACGTGGCTCCCAGCACGCGCCAGAAGTTGATGCCCCAGTGCTGCTCAAAACTCTTGTCTTCCGTGGACAGGATGGCATCGCGCAGGACTTTGGGGAAATCATCGTAGGAAGCCAGAACGCGGCGCTGCAGGGCGAACGACCCGATGACCCGGCCATGGTCGTCATATAACTCGGTGATGGTGCTGGGACGGTAGCGCTCCAGTTCGCTGATCTGGGGCAGGTCCGTGGAATAAACGATGAGAAGTCCAGCCAGGGTACCCAGCAGGGCGGTGGCCAGTACCAGGAATCCGAAGACAACACGTCCAACCAGAGGTTTCCCGGGCATTCGCAACCGGGAAAAAACTGTATGCGGGAACTTCATTGGAGGAGGACCCAGAATGGCCAGCATAGCATGGTTTGCTTCTTACCGCTTCATCCCAAACGGGTTACTGAGAGTGTGCATCAGATGCAGACCCTTGGTTCAGCGAAAGAAAAGTACGGTACGGCGCAGGCAGGTCTTCAATGGACCCACTGGTTTGATTCGCCCTGGGTAATGACTGAGCTGGCCACGCGGTTCTTGCCTTCGTGCTTGACGGAATACATAAGCTCGTCCGCGGCATGCACCATCTGCTCGGTGGTCTCCGGCGGTTTTTCATACGTGACCATGCCGACGCTGAATGTAATCGGCCAGCCTTTCTCATTCATGGCCTTGGTCAGCAGTCCATGGAGTTTTGCAATGACGAAGCTGGCAGCGACGTGGTCGGCTTCCGGCAACAGCAGCGCGAACTCATCCCCACCCAGCCGCGACACCACAGATTCCGCCCGGATGTTCTTACGCAGGACGTTGGCAACAGTCACCAGCACCTGGTCACCAGTTTCATGGCCGCTCTGATCATTGACCTGTTTGAAGTTGTCGAGATCGATGTAGGCCAGGCTCAGAGGTCGCAAATAACGAGCTGCGCGCTTCCGTTCTATCTCAGCGCTTTCATAAAAAGCGCGGCGGTTGGCCAAACCCGTGAGTGCGTCGCTGCGGGAGAGACTCTTCTCTATTTCAAGCGCCGACTCCTGGGCCAGGCGCAGCTTCTTTTGGTCCTCCAGTTGTTCGGTAATGTCTTGAGCATGCCCCAGCACATACAGAGCTTTGCCTGCTTCCTGCATGAGACGATTGGTATACAGCCAGACGCGATGCCTCCCCTGCTTGTCAATCAGAGGCATGTGCCCGGTGGCCGTGCCATCTTGCACGATGGTTTTGAGATAGATGTCGAAATTGGATCTGGCGGCGGGTACCAGCAGCTCTCTTATGTTTCTGCCAACGCAGTCTTCCATGGCATATCCCAGAGCGCGAACGGCTGCCGGGTTGATGGAAAGTATTTTTCCTTCCAGGCCGTGCGTGCAGATCAGGGCAGTGCTGGATTCCACCAGGTTGCGATAACGCTCTTCACTCAACGCAAGAGCCAGCTCGGACCGCTTCCGTCGAATAAAGTCGCCGATCTGGCTCCCGATGGATGCGAACATTTCCAAAGTCTCAAGATCGCGTGTCCGAAGTTCACCGCTAAAAAATACCAGCACGCCAAGGACCTGCCCGCCATGGAGGATAGGGAAGGCAAATGCTCCATGAAGCCCACATTCGCGCGCAACATCGGCGCGCAGAAAATTGCCATCGGCTACTACATCGTCAATCCATGCCGGGCTGCCGCTGCTCCAGACGCGCCCCGGTAAACCCAGTCCGCGATGAAAGCTCGTTTCTCTGGCTATCTGTTCAAAAGCTTCCGTGTGCCGCTCGGTGTGGTGACCCTCCACGTATCGTAATAATTGAGCTTGAACATCTACGCCCCACAACTCGCCGACCAGCCATTGCATACATTCACATATTGTCTTGATAATCCGAGGCGTCGCGGCCTCAAGGCTTTCCGCTTCAGCCAAAATCGAAGTAATTGCTTCCCGGACCTTGAGTCTGGTTTCCGCCTGCTTGCGCAGAGTGATGTCACGGTTGATGACCAGGACCGCGGTGGGCTTCCCGTTTTCATCCCGCTGGAGCGTCCACCGGCTTGCCACGATAATGCTTTTGCCGGCGCGCGTGACATGGGTCAGTTCTCCGTCCCATTTTCCCTGTGCCGCCAGAATTGCCCGGATCGTATCCCGGGGAATCGGGTATTTGGTTTGCAAGAGGTCCTGTGCTTTCCACCCAAAGGCTTCCACGGCCGACCATCCGTAAATATCCTGCGCTCCACCGTTCCAGAAAACAATCTTGCCGTCCAACGCCAGCACTGAGATGGCATCGTGGGCCAGGTTCAGCAACTCCGCCTGCTCCTTAAGCCTCTTTTCCGCCAGCTTCTGTTGTGTGATATCCAGCGTGAACCCGATCACGCGAACGACTTCCTGACGGCCATCCAGCACCACTTGACATGCCGCTTGAATAAACCGCACCGAGCCATCCGGCCTGATGATGCGAAACTCCTGCTGGTCCTGCGTTTTTTCCTCGACGACCCGGTGCAGCCAACCCTCAGCGCCAGGCAAGTCAGTGGGATGCACGGCAGAAGCCCACCTTTCATACGGCATGGGAACTATCTTCTGCAGGCCATAGATTTCAAACATCAAGTCGTCCCAAATAACGATGTTCGTTTGGAGGTCCCATTCCCAAACGCCCGTACACGCGATTCTGGTCGCGAGCGCCATGCGCTTCTGCGCAATGATAAGGTTTGCCTGAAAGGAAACGGTTCGCTCCGCCACTAGCAGGCGTGCTCTGAACTCGGAAACGTCAAACGGTTTGGAGAGATAGTCATCTGCCCCGCAGCTAAGTCCCTCGATAACATACTCACTTCCATGCTTGGCGCTGAGCAGCATGACGTAGATGTAGTGGCTTCGGGTTAGGGCCCTGACCCGGCGGCATACGTCAAGTCCATCCAATCCGGGCATGGTCCAGTCCAGAATTGCAATGGTCGGAACGTCCGCAGTCTGCAACAGCTCCCAGGCCTCAACTCCGTTGGAAACTAGATAGACGTCAAACCCCCATTTCTCCAACAAGTACTTCACTAGCTCCCCAGAGGCTTGGTCGTCGTCGGCAAGAATTAACCGGACATGCTGATGTGGCAAATCCTGTTCATTGTCGGCGGGAGCTTGAAGAAACGGCTTGATAGGACTATTCAATTGCATCGGATGGCATCCTCGAACAAAAGTACTCTGCCTATTTATGATCGACAGCTGGCGTTGTTACTTAAGTCCTTGCCGCACTTAGGTTTTGTGGGCGGCAGAGCGGTAGTTTGGCGCTCCAATGGGCATCTCTAATACCCGCATGATTGCTGCTTATTCTTCCTGAGTCTCTCCCGAATGAGCATGCCGGGCTGTTTGAGGCAGTTTTCCTTCCCTTTGACCCGGCAAAGTGGCTTACTTTTGTAATGTATCCCTTCCCCCGCAAAGGCGGGTATAACCAACACATTGGAATACTCTAACGGGGCGAACGATATCCCCTGCTCCCCCCAGGCATGATTGGTATGGAAGACAAGAAACAATTCAAAGCTCATGGAATCCGCTTTGCGCGGTCCTTGCAGATGCTCGTCAAGATGGTCAACATGTTCTCGGCTGACCACAAGAGTGCCTCCGGGATGTTGCAGCGCAGTTATGAGTTCCTTAACCCGCTGGTGAAGCAGGCGCGCTATCTTACGCTTGGATTCGTGGACCAACGGGTCCTGTTGAACAATATCCTCACCGCGGAAGACAGCCTTAAGCCGCTGGAAAATGAGTTTTTAAAACGTGGCATCGGGGCGATCACGTTTGAAGCGGGCATCACTCTGGCGGCCTACAGAAACGCCGTCGCCACCATTTCTACCTCGCAAAAAACGATTGAAGAGAACGGCGGTCTGTTGCCGTTTCTGGAGCAAAGGGACCTCCAATTCGTCAGAATTTTCCCCGCGCCCAAATCAGAGACACGCAACGAAGATGGCGACACTGTACTCGACATGGGGTCCGAGGAATATCTTATTTCCAAGGCCCTCAGCAATATGAATTCCGGCTCGCGTGGGGTCGAGTCGATCCTGGCGCAAATGGATGTGAGCGCCGCCGGCGCTGCTGCGCACAGTGAAGACAGCGGCAACGGCGGTAGAGGAAGTAATGGGATGGCCTGTCTCTACAGCGGCGGGCCAGGAGGTAACGGAGGGCAGGGAAACGGCGGGTATCTCATGGACATGCAGCGCATGGTTGAACAGAAGTTTGATGCGTCGCTGAAGAACCCGGAAGAAGACCCGCAACAAGCCTACGTTGAATTGGCCAGGATGCTCCGCAACGTGCGCCCTGATTTTGTTGCTTCGAGCTTGATCATGGGGCAGGCCCAGAATCCGGAAACGGCGCGTGAGGAAGTGACGACAGACGTATTTGAAGACACGGCCTTGCGCTGGGCCCTGCGCCGGCTGGCCGCAACTCCGACCGGAGAAGAAGCCGTCATCGTAGAAGAAAAAGTATTCCGTGTGCTCATGCGCAGCCTGCAAGCCACGCACTCCGCGGGCCGTCTGGCGCAGAAGCTGGCCGAATTTGCCAAGGAATATGCCCTGCCCAGGCACGCCCTGGACCGTATCCAGGAGGAGATTCGCTGGATCACGCTTACGCCCAAACAAAAGCTTCGCGATCTGCTGGCCATGACCCACTTTACCGCGGCGCAGTTTCGTCGCTGCCTGGACTTGATTAAGGAACTTATTCGCCAGGGAAACCCTGAGGATGCGATCGCCCTCGGCACCCAGTATCTGACTATTTTCGACGACTATCTTGTACTGGAGATAACAGAAGTAAGCCGTCTTCCGGAACTCCTCCGCAGCCTGGCCGGAACGCAGGCTGAATTCTGGGACGCAGCGGCGGAATGCCTTACCCAGGCTGTCGCATCCAGAAAGTTGAACCAGTTGGTCCACGTCCAGGTTGTCAACGCGCTGTTAACTCTGGCCAGGATCGCGGCCACGTATGAGAATTTTGCGCTTGTCCAGAAAGTGGGTGAGGCGCTGGAAGGGAACGCCACCCACGATTCAGCTTCGCACACGCTTTGCTGTAAGGCAGCCATCTCCAACCTGCTGCAGCCGTGCGCGGTCGACCGCATCGCGGAGATTTTCCTGGAAAGGAAAAACGATACGGAATGGACCCGGACGGTTGCCTGCGTCCTGCGCTGGGCAGGGCCAGAAGCGCTGGAACGCATTTTTGTAGCTTTGGACAATGAGCCTGCGGCGACAAACCGGATGGCGCTCTTACGGTTGCTCGGACGAATTGGCCACGCCGGTCTGCCCGCTGCACGGCAGCGGCTGAAACACAAAGACTGGTACGTGGTACGCAACGCCTGCAAACTCCTGGGCGATCTCAAAGATCCGGAGCTCTTTCAACATATCGCGCCCGCTTTTGCATCGAATGAAGAACGCGTACAAAAGGCCGCGCTGCGGGCTGTGCTGGAGAGCCGGCTTCCCGGAAAAGCCGCAGCGATTGCAAATGCGCTTCCATTCCTCTCCCGTGGGCTGCTTGAGGATTCTCTCTGCGAACTGATGTATGCGGCAGACTCTGAAAGTTTGCCCGGCCTGGAAAAGTATTGCGATTCTGTTACCGCGGGCAGTAACGCCGTGCTAATCACGGTGATCAAGGTGGTGGCAGCAGTCAGCCATGATTCAGCAAGAGAGTTGCTCGTACGAATTGCGGCCAACGAAAAGCTCGATCACAATGTCCGCAGTATCGCGTTGCAGGCTGCTTCCAGCCGGTCTATACGGCAGATCGATCAAGCGTCACAGCTGCAGGACAGCCCTGACAGCAACGAAGCGGTGTTCCAGGAACAGCGTCCCGCTTAAACCGATTCAGGCACAAAAAAGCGCGCCGGATAAGGCGCGCTCTTGGAAAAACCGGGGGTTTAGGAAGTCTTTTGCGCTTTCATCTTCAGAACTTCCAGGGCGCGGCGAAGCTGCTCATCTTCTTTGGGCTGAACTTTCTGCGGCTCTTCGTTTGGCGTGTTATCGTCTTCCTCCGGTAGAACCACGGCATCATCGGTGGCTGCTACCAGGATATTGGGTGTGATTCCTGTGTCCTGGATGGCCTTGCCGCTCGGTGTGTAGTACTTGGCAATGGAGAGGATCAAAGCGGAGCCGTCTGGAACTTCGATCAATTTTTGCACGGAGCCTTCGCCGAACGTTTTGTCGCCCACTACATCGCCGCGGGTATTGGCCAGAATGGCTGAGGCAACAATCTCCGCTGCGCCCGCTGTCCCGCGATTTACCAGCACGACCACCGGTAGATCCGTGATCTTCTTCTGCGGATCGGCGTTATACGTGACTTTCTCAAACTTCTGCCCTTGCAGGTAGGCGATCATGCCTTTATCAAGGAAAAGACCGGCCACGGCTACGCCTTCGTCCTCGTCGCCGTCAGAATCATTGCGCAGGTCGAGAACCAGCTTCTTTGCGCCCTGCTTCTGCAACTGTTTCACTTTGGCGGCAATTTCCTGGGCTTTGCCCTTGGTGAGCACCTGGGCCTTGACTAGACCCACGTTGTCGGCCAGCATCTGTTCCTGCACCGCCGGCGGGTTCACAATTTCACGCACGATGACCAGCTTCTGCGGCTCAATCTTGCGGGTGCGAATGATGGTGCACTCCAGGCGCGAACCAGGCTCTCCATTCAAATGGGTCTTCACCGCGGCCAGGGACAGATCATGCGTGCTCAACCCCTCGACCGATTCGATGATGTCGCCCGCGCCGATGCCCGCCTTATCGGCTGGACCGCCGGGGATCACCGAAACTACAGCGGCATAGCCAAAGCGCTTGGAGACCGTAGCTCCGATGCCGGCTTTGCCGTCAGTCTTTTTTTGCTTGAACACCTTGTACTCGGACGGACTCAGGTAGCTGGAATCGGCATCAAGCGATTCCAGAAGACCATGCAGAGCGCCATTGGTAACCGTGTTCATGTTGGGCTCTTCCACGTATTCAGCCCGGACGCGATAAAGCACTTCGCTGTATACCTGGATGTGAGTGTACGCACTGTCACTGTTCGTGCTGCTTGCGGCCCGGACACCGAGCCCGCCCAGCACAAGAAATCCAATGATCAGCATGGAACTGGTGAGGAGGAGTACCTGGATCTTTTTCGACATTCAGAAGACCTTTATCCCTTAAGACTCAAAAAAACGTCAAAAGTGAGCGATTTCCCTATTATAGCCGTCTTTTATTGGATGCAGCCCATGATTCTGGCGAGGCCCGGAATCTTAAGTCACTGGCCCGCCGGGGGTCAGTGCCGCGAGCTGAGGATGCCCAGAATCTCCTTCAGGCCCTGACGCACCTGTTTCAGCTCCGTCCGGTTGGCCGTCGGAGGGGTGAAGGGCAATGGCGTCTGCTTGCGCTTGACCTCGGCCCGCAACTGCTGGCGCGCTCCGGCAATGGTAAAACCCTGGTCGTAGAGCAGTTTCTTGATGCGGAGCACGTTTTCCACATTCTGTTTTCGATACATCCGCTGTCCGGTGCCGCTTTTGGATGGTTTGAGCTGCGGGAACTCCGTCTCCCAGAAGCGGAGCACGTAGCTGGGCAGCTCGCATAGACGGCTGACTTCGCCGATGCGGAAATAGAGCTTGTCGGGAATTACAACTTCACCGGAAGCAGGTTTCCGCCCGTTGCTTTTCGTAGATTTGGGCATTAGGTCCACGGGACGAGGCGGCTGAGCGGATATTAAGTCCAATCAAAGCACGTCGTCAATAGAATAAGCGCCAATTCGCTTTGATGCAGCCCGGGAAAAAACGGTCTTATGGCGGAAAACAGATTGTTAAGAGCGGCTTCTTGCCAAAGAGAAAAGCGATGAAACGCGCACGCTATTGAATCAAGGTAATCCCATGGCAAGCCAAAACAGCAGAAAGAGTACAAACGGTGCTACGGGTGGGGTATGCTTTGCCTGCGCATGGCAAACAGCACATCCAAGGCGCGGAGTACGGCTGCCCTGAAGGAACTGGACGGCTTGCGCCAGGAGTTTCGCGCGCAGATCTCCGCCGCGGCGCGGCCAGAGGTACTGACTTCGCGGATCGGGGTTGTGCTTTCCGGTGGCGGGGCCCGTGGGGCCTATGAAGCCGGCGTCCTGATGGCTTTCCAGGATGCCCAGGTTCCCACGCACATCATCACCGCGACCTCTGTGGGAAGCATCAATGCGGCTTCTTATGCCGCCCATGGCGAAGGCCTGGTGGGCAAAGCAGAAGCCCTGGTGGATGCCTGGATAGAACTCACGCCTGCCACGCTGGGGATTGACTGGTCACGGTACATCTTCCTGCTCGCCGGTTTGATTGCCGCTTCCGCGGGCATCGCGAATTTTTTCTCGCAATGGATGAAGGAACATGGGATCTTCCTGCTCGCTTATTACCCCAAGGGCACGTGGCTGGCACTGGGCGTGGCCGGAATCTCCATTCTTTTTTTCGCCGACAAACTTTCGTACATCGGATATGTAGGAGCGAACCTGCTGCGCGGCCGGCGATGGCAACCCGACCGCCGTAAGACCTGGATTTCCCTCGGGGCCAACCTCCTGGTATGGGGGTTCGTCTTTTTTTTCCTGGGCTTTACCTTCATTCATCTGCCCATGGAGGGGGAGAAAGTACTCAGGCTGACCACGCATGTGCCCATGATTGTCGCCATTTTCGTGGCGCTGGGGCTGTACCGCCTTCTACAAAACCCGCTAAGCAAACTCAGCCATCGCTTTCTGCGTCTGCCTCTGCGCACCGGGCTGTTTCCAAATTTTGACCGCATCAAATTCCTGCGCGCGCGGATCCCGGAGGACAAGCTCCGCAAATCAGCCATCCGCGTGATCATGACCGCTACGGACATCCAGCATGGGACGGCGCGGTTCTTCTCGAATACCGCTGTGGATGTTCTGGCCACCGATCCCGGTGTACATCAGGAGTTCCTGCGCGAGGTGGAACAACCGCAGGACCTGGTGCTGGCCGCCGTCGCCTCATCTTCTTATACCTTCGCGTATGAAGCCGTTCCCATGGATGGGCGCTTGTGGACCGATGGCGGCATCATGTCGAACGAGCCTGTCTTGCCCGCGCTACGCCTGGGGGCCGACATCCTGTTTCTGGTCCTGATGACCCCGCTGCAAGGCGCGGACAACTCCGGCGAGATCAAGACATTTCTTGACGTCGGCGTGCATGCGGTCGACATTCTCATTTCCAAAAACCTGAAAGCGGACATCGCGCTGCTCAGCAACATTAACCGGCTCTGCTCCCTTTATGCCGCCGAACTGGGAGTACAGCCGGAACAACTGGAACTGGAAGTTGGGAAGCAGAGTTATCGTTTTGTGAAGTCCTTCAACATCGCGCCTAAGAAGCCCCTGCCCGCTCTGGCCCTGGACTTCGACGGAGAGATCGTGGGGCCTGTGATCGTTCAGGGATATCGCGACGCAGCCCAGGTAATCCAGGAGTTCTGGAAATATGAGCTCACGTGCCCGCCACGCGAATCGCGGCGCGTGGTGCGATTGGCTGCGGAGCGCCCTGAAGGAAATTTCAGAGCTACCATGCGGTGAGATTCGCGTTACCTTGTTGCTGAGCTTCTCCGCACTTTACGTATGTGGTCGAATACAATTACGGCGCCCACCCACACCGTGGCGGCGAGGTATCCGGCAAGAACGTCACTGGGATAGTGCACTCCCAGATAGATACGTGACAGCCCGATCATGGTGACCATGGCCACGGCGAGCGTCCAGATCACGATGCGCAGGGCCAAAGATTTAATGCGCGCGCTGAGCAGCCCGGCCAGCACCAGATAGAAACAGAATGAGCACAATGCGTGGCCGCTGGGAAAGCTGTAAGAACGAGGCGCCACGCCAAAGAACGCCGATGGGCGTGGACGTCGGAAGGCGTATTTCAGGGTCAAATCAAGCAACAGAGAGCCGGTCATGGAAATTGTCAGCCAGAGAAAGGCGCGTCGCCAGCGCATCACCAGAAAAGCCGCAAGGACAGCCAGCAGTTCAGCGATGAGGATGTTGTAGCCCATCAGCGAAAAGGCGGTCATGGTCCGTGTCACACCCGGCGATGCGAACCGGTGCACCCATGCGCGCACGGCAAGATCGAAGCGCTGCGTATCGCCTTCAAGCATTTCCCGGCCGATCCAGGCAAATAAGAAAAGTGCGAGAATGGCAGCGGCCAGGCTGACCACCACCGCTACTTCAAACAGCGGAGTCGGTTTGCCAATCTCTTCCGGGCCCGCGACTTGAACGTTGGTTTCCGGCACTATTTCTTCACAGACGGCTGAGTGAGTGAGGAAATCAATTCATCCAGTTTCGCCAGCAACGCCGTGTTGCCCTGTCGCGGATACGACTCCAGGTTCTCAGCGTAAAGCGGCAGGTTGAACAAGAACGATTCGACTTTTTCTTTCGTCAGGTCCTGCGCCCAGCAGCCGTAGCCCGTTTTGTCCAGATAATAGGCATTCAAGGTCTGTTCGAACTGGTGTTCGACTGGCACGGCCATGTACGGCTTGCCCAGATGCAGCGCCTCACTTACCAGAGAAAAGCCGGCATTGGCGATGACCGCCTTGCATCCGGCGAGATCGCGCAAAAATCCATCCATGCTGGGTTTCTTGAACAGGATGTTGCCGTCCTGGCCTTCGCTTTTGAATCCGTAGGCAATAAAAGGAAAGCGGATCTTCTTGAGCAACGCAGCCAGATCTCTCGCGGGCGACGTAACGTACACCAGCGCATAGTCGCCGGTGCCCGGTGTGGTGGAAAGAACTTCCTGACGCAGGATCGGAGGAAGTACAAACGTGTTGCGCTTGCGCACGGGCGCCGGGAAAAATGAGAGCACGATGTAAGCGTCGGCACGCGGCGTCATCAGCCGGGTGAGCAGCTTGACCGCCGCTACGTCGCGCCGGAAGCCGCGCGGGAGAGAGACCTCAGCATTAGTGATCACGTGCTGGTTATCGATAGCAATCACCGGCAGCCGCTTGCGATGGCCCACATGGCAGGACAACGGCTCAAAATCGGTGATGACCAGCTCAATGTTTTTTTCTTCCGCGAAGCGCATGAGCTGTTTCAAACTCCGGGCCGCTTGCGGCGCAGTAATCAGGTTCCGGGCCACCGTGCGACGGTAGCGCATACGGTTGTTCACATAAGCCAGACGCAGACCGTAAATCTCCGTGACCGGAAAGCTTGCACTCAGGTTGCTGAGCCCGCGATCAAACGACACAATGTGGACCGTGTGTCCGTTCGCCTTCAGGTGGGAAATGACTTCCTTGGCGCGGGTGGAGTGACCTGATCCCTCACCGTTGACCCCGTAAAGAATATTGGCCATGGGTTTATTGAATCAGAGTATATCGTTCCACGGCGCGTGTTTCGAAGGGAATCTCGAATCCGCCCGGCGACAGCGATGGCTCAGCCGCTTTTGGCCCGCGTTCTGGCTAGCGCACTCAGGCCCTGCAGCACGGCGCTGAAGTGCCTGGAGTCTCTGGTTACAAACATCAAGCGGTTGCCGTGGGAAAGATAGGACTCGGGATAGACCTGTTCCATCTCCTGCCAAAACAGCCGCCGCATCCGTTTCACGTCCCACGCGAGGTTGTGGCGGAAATAAACCACCTGCGCCGGACCAAGAGTGAACCATTCGTAGCTCAGAAAGCGCTTGAAGTTCTTTTCCGGGAGCGCGGAGGAGAAGATATACCATTCGTCGAAGACGTGGTAAGGCAGGATCTCCGGGTCGTCCACGGAAGGCAGGAAAAGGGCGGACCCTGAAACCCGGCATTCGCGGAGCCATTTTTCTTCCACCGGCCGCAGCTTTTTAGGATCAAACGAAGTTACAGCAATATTCTTACGTGTGACCAATGCGGGACAGACCCGCAGAACATCGTGGATTTCATGGGCCGGTGTCTCCAGCCACCTGAATTCCTGGTGGACGCCGTGAAACATACTGAGTCCCCAATTGTTTCTGCCAGGCTATTTTTGCGCGCTGCTCTGTTCCTGCATCTTTTTTCTCAGGCTCAGCGGCCGCATGTCCGTCCAGACTTCCTTGATATAGGCCAGGCATTCCTCTTTGGTCCCGGTCTTGCCGGCGTCTTTCCAGCCCAGGGCATTTTCGCGATGCGCGGGCCAGATGGAATACTGCTCTTCGTGGTTCACCACGGCTTTGTAAATTGTCTTGTCTTCTCTTTCAGTATCCATGTTCTTACCTTTCACTTTAGATATCTACCCGGACGCATTCACCACAACCATCAGGCGATTGGTTTCGCCTGCGCGAATCTCTGCTTCCCACACGCCCTCAAAATCGACGAAGTACGCCCTGACGTTCAACTCCGGAATCTCCGCTTTCAAACAAGCCACGGCACGATGGAGGTCCTGACGATGGTTCTCGGCCTCGATGGCCGCATCGCCCTTGAAAGCGGCCAGACCGCCGTAGGCTCCGCAGTCCGAGTGAAGCATCAGGACCACGGTATGCGTGTCATGCAGCTGTATGGATTTGCGGATCTGCTCCAGCACAAACTGGCGGTCGCTTTCCAATTCGGGTGAAGCCAGACATTTGGCCCCGCCGGCCACGCGGATAGGATCGGCACGATGCACGCCAATGCGCTTGATCAGTTTCTGAAACACTACTTCAAAACGGTGGTCATAACACCACACCACGGCCGCGTCACTTTTGTATCGTTCACGCGGAGAAGCGAAATGGAAGACTTTCTGAACGGGACACCTCTCAATCTCCATTATATTCGACAGCCGGTTTCCGTGGTTTGCAGCCCGGAATGCGGCTTTGTCAGGCAAAAAACTCCATCAGCCGGGCGGAAACCTCCTGCGGAGCTTCCACAGGCAGCCAGTGCCCGTAGTCCGAATAGTGAAAGACTTTTTGCGCCCCAAAGCGCTCCGCAAAAGCAGGGGCAATGTACGGGTCACGGTCGCCCCAAAGCACGCAGGCGGGGACCTTCCGCGTCAGTTGCAGCAACCCTTCTTCCCAGCTTCTGAAGTTTTTGGGATCAGCGGCCCGATAGAGCTTCAGGACCATTTTCTTGGTCGACGGAGTCAGCAGCGCGTAAGTCTCGCGCAGGTGTTCGTCGCTCAATCCCGGAGCGTTACGGCGCATGGAAGCGTGAAAGACCCAGCGGTTCATGGTCATCAGACTCAGTTCGCCCAGGACCGGCGTGCGCCAGATTCGTCCCCAGAGATGCCATCGATAGTCGGCGGTAAAAATCGTATTCAGAATGCCCATGCGTCTGACTCTGGTTGGGTTCTTCACTGCCCACGCCAAACCGTAAGGTCCACCAAAATCGTGGACCACCAGATTCACCGGCTCGCTAACGCGCAGCTCGTTGAGCAAGCCCTCCAGGAACGCGGCCATTTCTGCCAGGGAGCAATGGAAGTTCTGCGGGAACGATGAGCGGCCAAATCCAGGAAGATCAGGCGCAAGGCAGCGAAACCGTGGCTTCATTTCCTTGATCACTTGCCGCCAGAGTATCGAGGAGTCCGGGTTGCCGTGCAGAAACAACACCGGCGGGCCGGAGCCTTCGTCCTCTAAATGGATACTGGCGCCTTGCACGATCACGTTCACAGGCGAAGTTGTACACGCGGTAAAGGCCTAAATGCAACAGCAGTCGACTACGCCCGGCTCTCTTTGGCCAGCAGCGCTGCCTTGCGTTTGACGCCCCAGCGATATCCCGCAAGGCTTCCATTCTTCTGCACCACGCGGTGGCAAGGAACCACCAGCGCCACCGGATTGGAAGCGCATGCGTTGGCCACGGCACGCACCGCCTTCGGCCGGCCAATGGTTTTTGCGACGTCAGCATAACTACGCGTCTCTCCCGGTGGAATGCGGCGGAGGGCGTCCCACACCAGTTGCTGAAACGCCGTGCCTTGAATGTCCAGCGGGATGTTGCGCGGCGCAGCGGGTCCGCTGAGCAACTGCTCCACCTGCGACGCCACCGGCGCAAGCGCTTGATCGTCACGGTGAATTGCCGCGGCATGAAAATCGCGCTTCAGTTCGCGCAGCAGTGCCGTTTCGTTTTCGCCGAACCGAACCGCGCATACGCCGCGCGGGGTGGTGGCAATCAGCATCTTTCCCAGTTCAGTGGAGACCACGGTCCAGCGGATCTCAACCCCTTCCCCTTTGCGCCGGAAGGCGGACGGCGTCATGCCCAGCTGCGCCGGGATGCTTTCATAAGCCCGGCTGCTGGAGCTATAGCCAGCTTCATAGATCGCGTCGGTCACCCGCCCTTCGCCCAGGAGCGCTTTGCGGAACTTGCCTGCGCGGCGCGCCTGCTGATACTGGCGCGGACTGATGCCCAGGATCCGCTTGAAGAGCCTCTGGAAATAAAATGGGCTGATGGAAACATGATTGGAAACGGCCGTCAGGCTGAGCGTGATGTCCAGGTTGTGGTCGATGTATCGGCAGGCTGCCTCCACTTTCTGGAGCTGCTGATTGCGTTCCAATGGGGCGCAACGACGGCAGGCACGATATCCCGCCCGCTGCGCTTCCACCGGCGAATCAAAAAATTCAACCATCTCCCGCCGGGGCCGCCGACTGGGGCACGAGGGACGGCAAAAAACACCCGTCGACTTTACCGCATAAACAAAACGGCCATCGGCTTTGGTGTCTTTTGCCAGCACCAGAGACCACTTTTCATTCGCATTGCTTATCGTTTGAATCCGCATCTTAATTTTCTCCGCTGGCCCAAGTGTAAGGACCAGCGGGGAATACGTGCTATCCGGGTCTTGCTGTCAAAACCAGTATTCTTGATTTCTTTGATTTTGGCTATTTGCCCGGATTCCTGCTGCTCAGGTTAGCTCCGAAGTGGAATGAGCGTACGCAGCCGGTCGACGCGCAGGAAAAGCCCTGCCCATGCCAACACTCCGAAGACGATCGGAAAATAGAACGGTTCGCCAACGCGTACATGGCTCGCGGTGGCGCCACCAAAGTAAGCCGTCAGCAGGAGCGCGCCAAGAAAGGCCGTTTGTGGGATGGCATAGATAATCGTGCAGACGAGCATGATCACCGCGATAGGAATGCCAAGGTGCTGGGGGTATCCGAGATGGACCATTCCCTCCACGGCCTGCGGCGGCTGCATCAATCCTACGACGCCATTGAAAAGCATGAACAATACAACCAACCCGCTGATGATCCGCCCAGCCCAGAGACCCGCCTTCGAGCCAGATGCTGTTTGCGTAGCCGATTCCATAAACGTCTCCTCCAGGATGTTCCTCAAGTAGAAATTTGATGATCGAACAAAACATCAGATGTGCAAAACGGTCTCGGTGATGCAGAAAACGCACACGCCTTGTTCACGATTCCTATCGAAACAGGTTCTTCAAGATGAAAACCGCATTGGCGGGACGCTCCGCCAGTCGCCGCATCAGGTAGGGATACCACTCCGTGCCAAAGGGAATGTAGACGCGGCAGTGCCAGCCGTCCTTGACCAGCTTCAGCTGCAGGTCGCGACGGACGCCGTACAGCATCTGGAACTCAAACGCTGCTGCCGGAATGTTTGCTTTCCGCGCGAACCCAACCGTTGCCTGGATCATCTTCTCATCGTGCGTAGCGATCCCGTGGTATGTGCCGCTCAGGAGCAGCATCCGCATCAGCTTGACGTAGTTGGCGTCTACATCCGCCTTTTTTTCAAACGCGATCTCCGGCGGCTCTTTGTAGGCGCCTTTGCACAGACGCACACGAATCTTCTCTGCGATCAATTGCTCGATGTCTTTTTCACTGCGGTGCAAATAGGCCTGCACCACCGCACCCACGTGGCCGGCGTTCTCCGGTAGCCGGTGCAGGCGGTGGACGAAATCGAGCGTCCTCTGCGTGTAGGCGGAGCCTTCCATGTCCACGCGGACAAAGTTGTTGATCGTCACGGCATGCTCCACCAGGCCGGAGGCTATCTCATAAGCCATAGGTTCATCCACATCCAGGCCCATGTGCGTCAGCTTGAGGCTCACGTTAGCGTTCAGGCCCTGGGCGTTCATCTGGTCGAGCATCTGGTGATAAAGCTGGGCGCTATGGCGGGCTTCTTCAGCGTTGGTGACATTCTCTCCCAGGTTGTCCACGCTCACGCTGAGGCCAAGCTGGTTCATGGACCGTGTTGCGCGCAAGGCGTCCTCAATGGCAGTACCGGCGACAAACCGGCGGGAGAGACGCTGGCCGACCCATGTCTTTTCGGCGGCGGAACGCAGAGACTTGCTGGCTGAGAGAGCAATGAAGGCGGCCCTTAACACAAGGCTCCTGAAAGTCGAGGATCAGATACTGAAGGCAAATGTAGTGTTCTTAACACAAATATGGGCCATGTGGGGATGCCGGCACGCTCACCTGCAAACCGTCATGAAAGTCACACAACCGATACCTGCAAGTCCAATCAACAACAGAATGGAACCCCAACAGCAGTACAAACGGGCTGCTCTCTTTACGTCGAAGTCACCCTTCTTGACGGGCTTCGCGGCCTTGGCCCAACCAAGCGCGACCCATATTGATTGGGGATGATGCACATCGTCGACAGAGATATTGTATGTCTCATGGTGTGTCCATCCTCGCTCCCGCCATGAGGGAAATAAACCCGTGAATAGCAGATTCAGCCCGATACTGGCGAAAAAACAGAACGGAAGACACTCCAGTAGCACAATCAAAATGGACACGATAAGAGATTATCGCACCCGGAAGCCCGTTACTCACCTTCCGTGTTCTTCTAGAAACTTCTCCGCTTCCATCGCGGCGGCGCAGCCGGAACCAGCGGCGGTGATGGCCTGGCGGAAGCGGCGGTCCTGCACGTCGCCGCAGGCAAAGACGCCGGGGACTTTGGTCATCACAAAGTCATGCGTCTTGAGATAGCCGTCCTGGTCCATGTCAAGCTGGCCGGTGAACATCCTGGCGTTGGGTTCATGGCCGATGCCCAGGAACATGGCGCTGGTGGGGAAGTCCCATACCTTACCGGTCTTCAGGTTTCGCAGCTTAAGGCCGGTGACCTCTTTTTTGCTGACGTCAAGAACGTCTTCAACCACGGTATCGGGCAGGAACTCGACCTTTTCATGCTTCCGGGCGCGCTCCAGCATGATCTTGGAGGCACGGAAGTGGTCCCGGCGATGGATCAGCGTGACCTTAGTGGCGAAGCGTGTGAGAAACAGCGCTTCTTCCATGGCGGAGTCGCCGCCACCGATTACCGTAATAGGCTTGCCGGAAAAAAAGAAGCCGTCGCACGTGGCGCAGGAAGAGACGCCGTGGCCGATCAGAGCATGCTCGTTGGGCAATCCCAACCATCGTGCCGACGCGCCACTGGCGATGATAAGCGTGCGCGCCTGCAATGTTTTGCCGCCGCCGAAATCCAGCTTGAAAGGACGTTGCGTCAGGTCCGCCTGGACCAGATGGCCGGACATGAACTCCGTTCCAAACCGGGTGGCCTGCTTGCGCATGTTCTCGATCAGCTCCGGCCCCTGAATGCCGTCGGGGAAGCCGGGAAAGTTTTCCACCAGGGTGGTGAGCGACAGTTGTCCGCCGGGCTCGTGGCCTTCAATCACCAGCGGTCTTAGATTGGCCCGACCAGCATAGATAGCGGCTGTCAGTCCGGAACAGCCTGTACCGAGAATTACGGTATCGCGAACCGATGTTTCCATAGCACCCATTAGATTCATGACCTTCGATTTAGTTTCAAGGCTTCCTGGCAGCGCTTTTCCTCGCCGGGCCGGCAGGTTTGGGCGCGCTGCTGAGCCAGGAGATGTCGGAGCGAAACGAATCGCGCAGTCCCAGCGCGCTGCGGTATGTTGCCATGATCTCCGTTGCCTGCTTGAAAAGGGCCTCGTTCGCGCTCTGGTCAACGCCTTCACAGCGCGCGAGCACAACCGAGCTCTTGGCAATCCTCTCAATCCGGACCCGGGCTACCGGAGTATCAACGGCCAATACCGACGTCGGAGATGTAGCATTGGCGGAAACGCGGTCTTCCAGCGCGATCTCATGAAATTCCTTGGGATCACGCAGACGCAGGACCAGCAACTCCACCGTGTTTTTGTCGTCCGTGCTCATGGAATATTGCGCGGTCAGGAGCGGTGACTCGGGAGGGAAATCGCGGCGCAAGCGCACGAACCTTGCTTCAACAGAGTCCGGTGGCGTGGTGCGCCCGCGGGAGACTTCAAAGTCCCTGCCGAAGGAGGGCTTAGCCGGGATCCTGGCCAATCCACCCTTAATCACCTCCTGCTCTTCCGCCTGAGGTGAGCAGACGTTGAGAACATTCACTTTGACCTGCGGCTTGCCTGCGGGTTGCTGTGCGGGCGGTTGCTCCTGTTGGCAGAGGACGGCCCTGGCAAAGAAAACTGTGACGAGCAGAACAGGTTTAAGCACGGGCCGATTGTAACATTGAAGATCGGGTGATCGCCGCCATCGCCGCCATCGGAGATGGGAGTCACGAGACGGCTCGATCTGGCTCGATGACGCGCGATGACGGCGATCACCCGATTCACGTAGTTCGTCGGGTTTTTACTTCCTCTTCAACCACTCATCCACCCAGCCGTTCACGGTCTTGTACCAGAGATCGCTATTCTGGGGTTTCAGCACCCAGTGGCCTTCATCGGGGAAGTAGAGCATCCGCGACGGGACCTTGAGCCGTTGCAGCGTGGTAAAGAGCTGAAAGCCTTCGGAAACATCAAGGCGGTAGTCGAGTTGTCCGTGTACGACCAGCGTGGGCGTTTTGAATTGCGCCGCGAAGAGATGTGGAGACCACTTGCGATACGCTTCACGGTTCACCCAGGGCAAGCCGCGAAACTCCCATTCGGCGAACCAAAGTTCTTCCGTGCTGCCGTAGGCTGATTCGGTGTTGTACATGCCGTCATGCGACACCAGACACTTGAAGCGCTGGGTGTGGCCCAGGATCCAGTTGATCATGTAGCCGCCGTAACTGGCGCCGAGAGCACACTCGCGATCTTTGTCGATGAAAGAGTAGGTGCGCTCCGCGTAGTCCAGGCCGTTCATCAGATCGACGAAGGGCTTGCCGCCCCAGTCGCCGTTGATGCCGTCAATAAATTGTTGCCCATATCCGGTGGACCCGCGCGGGTTGACCATGATGACCACATAGCCGTCGGCGGCAAACAGTTCGGCATTCCAGCGATACGACCACTCGTCGCCCCACTGCCCCTGCGGTCCACCGTGGATCAGGAACTTTACCGGGTATTTTTTCTGCGCGTCAAAGTTCGGCGGTTTGACGATGAAGCCCTGAACTTTTGTGCCGCCAGCGCCGGCGAACCAGAAGGATTCCACGGGTTGCATCGAGACTTGGGAAAGAACGGTGTCGTTGAGATGGGTGAGTTGGACGGCTGGGAGGTCCGGGATATCGCATGGAGCGCCGTTTTTCGGACAGACATGAACTATTGAATTATGTCCACTGCCGCCTGGGGTTTCAGCTTTGTAAATTTCGTTCGGAGCGCGGGCAGACATGCGTGTGAAGACCAGCGTTCTGCCATCAGACGATACGGCCAGATCGTCGTTTGATCCACGGGTTACTTTATTGACTGGGCCTCCAAGGCAGAGAGGCGGGCCATTCGTTACCGTGTGCACCGGAATAGGCAGGCCAGAAACATAGATGGGCAACTCGCCTTGGTCTTCTGATGTGAAGAATATGTGTTGCGAATCTTGAGACCAAACCATGCCCTCTACCCAGTGATCAAACCCTTCCGTCAAGTTGCACCCTGCTTTGGCATTACGGTCATAGACGACCATGCGAAAGCGGTCACTCTCATACCCAGCACGTTCCTGCATGCGCCAAGCCAGCCACTTGCCGTCGGGCGAATAAAGCGGCGTGGAATCGCTGCCTGGACTGATGCTCAGCTTCTCAGGCGTGCCGCCGCCGATGGGAACGATAAAGATTTCATTGTTGGTGCTGGTGGCTTCCACTTCGTCCACGTTGCTGGTGTAGGCCACTTCCTGTCCATCAGGCGAGATGGCGTAGTTGTCCTGGCCGCCCAGGCTGAATGGGGGCACATCGTGATCGCCGGGAGTAAGGTCTCTGGCTACGCCGCCCTCAGCGGGAACAACAAACAGGTGCGAGCGTTTAAAGCTGGTGTAGTGGTTCCAATGGCGATAAAGCAAGTGGTCAAAGACCATGCCTTTGGCTTTGGATTTGGCATGTTCTTCATCTTTGGTTTTGTTGCATGCGTCGTCGCTACAGTCGGCGTAGACGTCGGAGACAAAGACGATATTCTTGCCATCAGGAGACCAGATAGCGCCATCGGCTTCGGTGGAGATGCTGGTGATCTTTTTGGGTCCTCCCGTGCTTGTGCCGGTCGCCGTATCGAAGTCGCTGACCCAGACTTGTGAAGAACCGTCGCGCGCACTGACAAAGAGATACTTCTTTCCGTCCGGCGACCAGTGTCCTCCGGTTTCGCCCGCAGGAGTTGAAGGCAGCTGGCGTGCCTCGCCTCCAGCCAGCGGAACCACCCAGAGATGCGTCGTCTTTTTGTTCTCGTTCAGGTCCACATCCATGGCGGAAAAGAGTACCCACTTGCCGTCCGGGGAGACCGCGGGGCCGCCAATGCGCTTGAGTGCCATCATGTCGGCAAACGTAAACGGCCTTTTGGCGGGAGCGGCGGTCTGGGCAAAAAGCTGAACAAACGTCCCACTGATGGATAGAATAAAGATGGGTACAATAAAGATGAGTACAATACGTAAGAGCGTGAAACGGCGCATAAAATCTCCTGAAGCCGGGCACGCCAGTGTAGAACAGTTTTTAGACCTGAGGCCAGCGGACGCGAGAGCGTCCTGCCGGTTTTGATACCGAACTTATATGTATGGTGAGGAATCGCATGAACTTTCTTAGACTTGCCCGATGCTCCGGTCTCCTCTGCCTGGGGCTGCTGATGCCGGCCCTGCAGGCGGAGACCAATTGTGACGCCGGAGCCAGCCCGCTCAACTCGGCCCAGCCCCAGGGAATGACCACGCAGCAGATCATTGAGAAGTTCGCCGCCCGCGAAGAAATGTTCAAACAAGCGCGCATCAACTATGCGTACACGCAGGACGTCACCGTTCAGGAGCTTGACGGCACCACGGTGGTCGGCGAGTTCCGCCTGGTGCAGGACATTACCTACGACGACAAAGGCGCGCGCGTGGAAAATGTGACCTTTGCGCCTCAGAACTCCCTGCGAGGCCTGCAGTTGAGCCCGGAGGACTATGAGGACTTTCGCAACAAGATGGCCTTCATCATGACCACCGCGGATGTTCCCCAGTACAACCTGCTGTATGTGGGCCAGCAGCATGTGGACGAAATCGATACCTATGTTTTTGATGTGGCACCCAAGGCAATCGAAAAGGGTAAGCGCTATTTTCAGGGACGCATCTGGGTGGATGGCAAAGACCTTCAGATCGTGAAAAGCTGCGGCAAAACCGTGCCGGAGACGATTGCCAACAAGAAGAAAAAGAATGCACAGGAGAACCTTACTCCCAAGTTTGTGACTTACCGCGAGCAGATCGACGGCCAGTACTGGTTCCCCACCTACACCATGGCCGATGACACGCTGCACTTCAGCAGCGGCGACATCCACATGCGCGAAATCATCAAATACGTAAATTACAAGCGCTTTGGCTCCAAGACCAAGATCATCTTTAAGGGCGAAGTGAAGGACGAATCCAATCCGCCGCCCAAAAAACCGTAGCCGCGAGCCAACCTGAGATGTTTTCAAGGGCCATCCCCCGCGATGGCCCTTGAATTTTTATGGGCAGGAAAGGCAGGTCACAGGCGGCCTTCGGCACGACCTGTGCATCCAACTTCAGGGAATCATCCTTCAAAAGTACTCTTCCAAAAGGACCCTTCATGAAGCACCGAAGCATCACGGTTGCAACGTGGCTGCTCTTCTTTGCCGCATTCCCTCTCAGCCTGGTCGCGCAGACAAACTGCGAAGAAGGGAATGGACGCATGAACACTGCCCCACCGCAGGGTCTTGCTTCCCAGACGATCATCGAGAAGATGGCCGCGAAAGAGGCCATCTTCAAAGAGGCGCGCAACCATTACACCTACACGCAGGAGATTACGGTGCAAACGGTGGATGGCGACACCGTGGACGGTGAATTCAAGGAAACCACCGACATTCTCTATGACGACCAGGGCAAGCGGATTGAGAACGTCACCTATGCGCCCATGAACACCCTGACGCGCATCATCATGACCAAGGAAGACTACGACGATTTCCGCAACCGCCTGCCCTTTGTGCTCACCACGGAAGACCTTCCGCTGTACAACGTCCTCTACGCCGGCCAGCAACACGTGGACGAACTGGACACCTATGTTTTTGATATCGCACCGAAGCACGTCGACAAAGACGGAGGCAAGCGTTTTTTCCAGGGACGCATCTGGGTGGACGGCCGGGATTTTCAGATCGTCAAGACCTGTGGCAAAAATGTTCCGGACATTCATAAGAAGGACAGCGAAAACCTGACGCCGAAGTTTGTGACCTATCGCGAGCAGATCGACGGCGAATACTGGTTCCCCACTTACACCCGCGCAGACGACTTCCTGCACTTCAAGAGCGGTGACGTGCGCGTCAGAGAGGTGCTCAAATATTCCCACTACAAACGTTTTGGTGTAAAGACGCGGATCATCTTCAAGGGAGAGGCCCCGAAAAATCCGAAACCGGAAACGCCAAAATGAGGCAATTGAGTAATCGGGTAAGTTGGTAACTGGGTAATTTACCTGTTGTTCTTAGCTGTCTTCTGGGAGGCCGAGAAAATGGCGGCAGCTCACGAGCTTCTTTGGAAATATCCTGCAACTGCTTGCTGGTTAGAGTTTGGGTCTCTTCCAGTAACTCAAGCCATAGAACGCTTTCGTCAGCTTCCTCGGCTACGATTCCGATTCTCGCAATGAACTCTGCTTTGGACCTTGCGCGGCATAACTGCGCGATAATTCGCTGCGACTGACGTGCCGGACCGCAAAAGCTGTTTGCCCATGACTTGCGCTTCGGTTAATCGAGGCAAAGCCCGGAACAGACGAACGATTCTGATAGCGAACTTCTTCGTCCTTTCGCGAAGCTCTTCAGAATGGCTCACAATTACCTAATTACCAACTTACGCAATTACTCAATTGTTCCTCAGTGGTGCATGAACCACATGACCCAGCCGGCAACGAACATGCCTCCCATAAACCACACGAAAAAGTGGATGACCCCATGGCGGAACATTTCCCGCGGGGTATTGCGCTGGGTGATGCCAAAGACAATGGAAGTAAAGAAAGCGAAGATTGCCGCAGCGGAGAAGTGAGAGATTTGCAGGGCCAGGATCATTGTTTCTTCCCAATGGAAATGTGGTATGCGTCCACGGCGCTCATGATGTTCAGCAGCCCGGCCACCACAATGAATTTTGTTCCATAGTCGGCGGCAGCAACCGCGATTGAGGCGCCGCCCCAGTCCAGCATGCGTCCCAGAATATAGAGTCCGCCCGCGCCGAGATCGCCGATGAATCCCAGAATGTCCAGCAGGTCGCCGGCGTTAGGTTGGTAGATCTTCCCCTTCATGGTCAAACCGAAAGCAAACATCGCCACGACGGACGTCATGAGCAGGAGCCCGCGTATCCACCGTTTCTGGATGAGGTGACCGGCTCCGGGAATCAGCCAGCCGAGAGCCAGGGCCAATGCCGCCATAGGAGTAAATGTCACAGCGGCCGCCTGGGGCTGGGCTGCGGTTGTACTTGTCTCAGTTTTTGCCATTAAATCAGGACCAACTCATTTTGGATTTTACCCGTTACTTCCGCGGCGCCATTGCGGATCAGGACGTTGACCTCACTGCGCACGCCGAACTCCGGCAGATAGATACCCGGCTCGATGGAAAAGCACGTATTGGGGATGATCTCGCGCTCGTCCTTGGTCTCAAGGTTGTCCATGTTGGCGCCGTTGCCGTGCACCGTCACGCCGATGGAGTGCCCGGTGCGGTGGACAAAATATTCTCCGTACCCAGCGGAGCTGATGCGCTCGCGCGTGGCCTGGTCCACTTCCCAGCCGGCGATCTTCCGTTTGCCGGCGAAAGCTTCCTGGACTTTCTTTATGCCAGCATCCCGCGCCGACGTCACAACATTAAAGATCTCAATCTGTTTTTCTGACGGCGTGCCGATCACGCCCGTCCACGTGATGTCATAGTAAACTGCGCTGGGCGTGTTCTTCCTGGCCCAGATGTCCAGCAGCACAAAGTCGCCCGGTTTAATCTGCGCGGAACCCTCGGCTGGAGGCCCGTAATGAGGATTGCCGCTGTTGGCATTCACGGCCACGATGGGCAGGTCTTCCGCAGTCAGGCCTTCGCGGCGAAAGGCTTCTGCCAGCCATTGCTGGATCTCGTACTCGGTGACTTTTCCACTACGCGCTCGTTGGCCAATCTCTTTGAAAGCTGCCGGGACAATGGCGTCAATGCCATCGCGCGCGGCAAAGTGACTCTGGATCTGTTCTTCACTCCACGCCGCTTCAAAGCGGGCCACCAGGTCGCCGGAGCTTACGATCTCCTTGCCAAAACTGCGCACCAGTTCGACCGTACCCGCATCCACCAGGCCGACGTACGGGATCAGGTTGTTGGGCGAATATTGCATGGCCACCGTCCGATACCGCACCAGCATGGCCTGCAAGTTGTCCCAGAGTTCACGCCAGGAGGAATACTCCCGCTTGCTCCCGGGGAGGGAATCCAGGTGCCCCGACTCAATCCGGTGCACCAGCTTTACCGGTTCGCCTTCCCTGGGGATGATGTAAAACCAGCGGCGTGTCACCATCTGGTTTTCGGGCAAGCCCAGCACTTTGTAAGCGATGGGATCGCGGTGATGGTGGTCGTAAAACAGCCAGGCGTCAAAGCTGCGTTCATGCAAGGCTGTCTGGATAGCTTTTAAGTCCATCATGAATACTCTATTTAACCACAAATTCCTGAAGTTCTCAGGAAAGCCGGGAATCCGAATACCCGCCGCGCGTCGAACCTGATTGCGGAAATCCCATTGCCCTGCGAAAGCTCCGCTGTGTACTATTCCCATCGCTATGAAACTTTGGCTCTTCCTTCTGCTTGTTCCTTGTGCCAGCCTGGCGCAATCTTCTTCCACTCCCGCTGCTGGTGACGAGACGATCCAACTCCTGCAAACTCTAACGGACGCTCCCGGCCCTTCGGGGTTCGATGCGAAGGCTGTGGGGCGGTTGCGGGATTTTGCGCCGGAGTGATTTGTGCAATCCTGAACCTGCGGTTTTGCGAGTTAGGTAACCTGATGATTAGGACTTTACGACGTGTCATTCCGACGCGCCAGCGAGGAATCGGCTCCGCTGCACTCAATTCTCTGGCAGTGTTCTTTTTAAGACCCGGCGAAGCTCAGTTTCGGAGATGGCCTTCCACGACGGATCATCCCGCCATTCCAGGCTCAAGTCCACCCAGTCAGGGTTTTCCGCAAGAATCAACTTGAGCTTCTTCTCGCGCCGCCATCCCTTGATTTCTTTTTCTCTGGTCAGTGCGCTCGCCACCTGGGAAAATTCCTCGTAGTAGACCAGCATGTCAAAGTTATAACGTGCCGTGAAGCCTGGCAGTACTTTGTTCTTGTGCTGAAAGACGCGCTTGAAAAGTTTGCTTGTGATTCCAACGTAGAGACGGCGCGACTTGTTGGACATGAAATAAACAAAGTACTGTTTCATAAAGACCAGCGGAGCCGATTCCTCCCTTCGGATCGGAATGACACGTCGTTGGGGAGAGTAAGTTTATACGAAGGACACAGCGTCGTAGCAACGATCTGCTCAGTAAGATTGTCCCTCTACCAACGTGTCATCCTGTCCATAACTACGACGGGGTACACCAACTTCGCAATCACCAACGAGACAAACAGATTTCACGAAGTGTCATTCCGAAGCGCCAGCGAGGAATCAGCTCCGCTGCACACAATCTTCATAGGCAGTACTTTGTTCTTGTGCTGAAAGACGCGCTTGAAAAGTTTGCTCGTAATTCCAACGTGGAGACGGCGCGACTTGTTGGACATGAAATAAACAAAGTACTGTTTCATAAAGACCAGCGGAGCCGATTCCTCCCTTCGGATCGGAATGACACGTCGTTTGGGGAGCGTAAGTCTATACGAAGGACGCAGTACCGTGACGACAATCTGTACAGGAACCCCGTCCCCTTACCAGCGTGTCGCGATGTACGGGGTTCGATGATGTGTCCTTCTGATCGTGAGTTGTGAGAACCCTGTCAGGGAAGAGCCATTGACAACCTCCACTTTACGACGTGTCATTCCGACGCGCCAGCGAGGAATCGGCTCCGCTGCACTTCAATCCTAAGGATGGGGCGTCCTTGGGTGTGGTGCGGGACTAAGAAGAGGGTCAATCCTGATTCTTAAAAGCGTGCCTGGGACAACCCATTGGGATCCCTTGGGATGCTTGCACCTAAACCCTTTGTTTGTTGGGATCACGGGGTGAATATATACTTGACACACACGAACAAACGGGATATAGTATTTTCATGAAGCTACCTGAAACACTCCAAGAGGCTATTGTTTACTTCTCCGATCCAGAACGGGCTTTCCAGTATGCCGTCAAGTTGCGCTGGCCCGATGGCAAAGTCACTTGCCCCCGGTGCGGGAATGCCAAGCACTCGTTCATTAAGACCCGGCGCATCTGGTTCTGCTACGAGTGCCAGAAGCAATTCACTCTCAAGGTCGGAACGATCTTTGAAGACTCCCCGCTTGGACTTGATAAGTGGATGGCTGCTTTCTGGATGCTGGTAAATTGCAAGAACGGTATCAGTAGCATGGAGATTCACCGCGCACTTGGCATCACTCAAAAGTCCGCATGGTTCATGCTGCAACGTCTTCGCTTGGCTCTGCAAAGTGGTGTCTTCGGAAAACTTCAAGGGCACGTCGAAGCTGACGAAACGTTCATCGGCGGTAAGGCCCGGTTCATGCACAAAGCGAAACGCGCCAAGGTTGGCAAGCAAGGACTTTACAACAAGGCCATCATCATGGGCATGTTGGAGCGCAAAGGAAAAGTCAGAGCGCAGGTCGTAGACAATCGTGAACGGAGCATCATTACGGCGATCATAAGAGAGAACGTCGAACCAGGATCGCAACTCTCCACCGATGATTGGGGAGCCTACTACGGGCTGTACAAAGAATACGCTCACCAGATCGTCAACCATGCGGAACAATATGTACATGGGCAAGTGCACACCAACGGAATGGAGAACTTTTGGAGTCTCCTGAAACGCGGGTTGAAAGGGACTTACGTTTCTGTTGAGCCGTTCCATCTCTTCCGCTACCTTGACGAACAAGTATTTCGCTACAACAATCGCGCAACCAAAAAACATTTCATCAGTGACTCAAATCGTTTTGAACTTGCTTTCTCCCAAGTCAGTGGGAAGCGTCTCACCTATCAGCAACTCACTGGCAAGGGAATGGAGAAACCCCGGCCCGAAGCAACGGTCTAGGAAGTACCAGAAGCCTTACCAGAATCGCGGGAAGAAGCGCGTTCGTTGGATTTAGCCCGCTTCTTGCTGGCTTTCTTTTCTGCCTTCACGACAGCATCTTTGGGAACCTGGAAGAGGGCCTTCATGCCCTTGTCAAAGTTCTCTTGAGCCTTTTCGCCTTCTATGTATTCTGGAATTTTCACTTTGGGCCTCAAAATCGTGTTGGTGGAAGATCAGTCATCTTGGGTTTGGCTTCATTTAATATTGTATGTAAATATTTTACGGGTAACAGCACCGCATTGCTGGAATCCGAACCATTCGTATCAAGAACAATTCCGATTATGCGTTTTGATGCATCCAAGACAGGAGCGCCACGATACCATGGCTTAAATGGCAGCGATGTATGAATCCTTTCAAAACGCTTGCTAGCCTGAGCGTCATATCCGATACTGGTCACCCTTCCTTGAGTGAACACTACCTGTGGAATGTCGTCCGAGGTAGGTTCCACCACGGATAGGAATATTTCATCACCGACAGCCACGGACGAGTCAGCTAAAGAGTCTGCCAAGCAAGGCACCCAATATTGTTCGGTTGTTTGTTCAACGTGGTTGTTATCGTCAATGCCTATAGCAACACCATGACCCTTACTAATAAACGGATTGTCATATACACGAACTACTTCTACTGTTGTGGATGGATCGCGATAAACAACTTCTCCATACACTTTCCTAATCCCTGCGGCAATACCGAACATTCTCCCATCAATTATCGGTTTAGCAAGGACGCCGACGACTTCCTTATCTTCGATTTGACGAGAAGATGTAACTATGTACCCCTTAGAATCAACCCAAAAAGCAGTGCCTACTTTTCTGATATCTGGATTTGGCGCAATGCTCACCACGATCCCTAGAGAGGATTGCGCGATTTGCTGAACGGAGAAAGTAGGTGCAGGCATAAAAATGAAGTTCCAAGTGACCAGAAATAGCCAGATTGCTAATAGAAAACCGGGGGCAGCAAAATTACTCCATTTCGCCAATCTACGCATTCTCTTCATGCCAGATCGTCCCTTCATAGCGCCGACTCGCATGATGGCTGGGATAATCCAATTCGCAAATGTTCCGATTGTCGCCAGAACCACACCCAAAAATGTTGTGCCTCGCGCATTGAATGAAAATAGAAAGGCTCTATGGAGGTGAATAGAGAAGGATTCCCCGCAGTGCGCGGTGAGTGCCGCTGCACCCATGGCAACTGTAACGGCAATAACCAGAGCCATAATCTGCACGGCCATGATATAAAAAGTGATTTTGAGGGATAATTTTCGCCGACTAGGCAACACTCCAGGCTTCTCTTTAGCATCCGCAGATGGCAGATCGGCAGAAGATGCCGATTCACGGGAAGGCCTTGGTTTAGGAAGCATATTGCCCATCGTTGGACGGTTCTTCCTAGCCAGTTTTTTCTTCCGCTTTCTCTTGGCCTTACCCATGGTGGAGGATCGTCTCCATTGTCCTCCCGTTGATGTGGATTATCCGGGACATACCATCGTGACACACTTTTCCATGTGTTCCAAGTATATAATTGCCGGATCACGGGGGGAGGGGCCCCTCCCCCTCCATCCCGTAAAGGCCTCCAAATGAAGTGCGAGGGATGTGCCTGGGACTAAAAATGTCGGGACTGTCCAATCGTACGCGGCTTGCTTGCCCTCGTTCGGGATTACGAAGAGAGAACCGCATCGGCAATCTTCACCGCATCCACCGCCGGGCTCACTTCATGTACCCGCACCATATGCGCTCCGCGCAGCACAGAAGCCGTGATCGCCGCCAGAGAGCCGTAGAGACGCTGGTCCATCGGCGCGTCTTTGCCTTCGCGGGCCAGCGCGCGTCCAATGAACGACTTGCGCGACACGCCTGACAGCAGGGGAAAGCCAAGTTCATGGAGCTTGTCCATACCTGCCAGCAAAGGATAGTTCTGCTCAAAGTTCTTACCGAAGCCAAAGCCCACGTCGAGCATGATGCGGTCTCGGGCAATGCCCGCCGCGATCGCCGCCTGCGACCATTCCTGCAGCCCGGATTTCACTTCGCCCACAATATCCGGTGAAGACGGCATGTTGCGCCACTCTTCGGGCCGGCCGCGTGTGTGCATGAGAATTGCGCCGCAGGCGAGCGCGGACACCGTCTCCGGCATCTTCTGGTCCCAGCGCAGGGCGCTCACGTCATTGACGATCTCTGCGCCGGCATGGATCGCGGCGCGCGCGACCTCGGCTTTGTAGGTGTCCACGGAGAGGACCGCGTCCGGACGCTCACGCAGGACATCTTCTATCACCGGCATGATGCGCCGCAGCTCTTCTTCGGCCGAAATGCCCGACTGAATCACTTTGGCTCCGGGCCGGGTGGATTCGCCGCCGATGTCCAGCACATCAGCGCCTTCTTCCAGCATCTTGATCGCGTGGGCTACGGCGTGGTCGCGGGCAAGAAATTTTCCGCCGTCAGAAAACGAGTCCGGCGTGATGTTCAGGATGCCCATCACCAAAGTTCGGGCGCCCAGTTGCAGTTCCCGGCTGCGCAGCCGCCATGTATAAAGAGGTCTTCCCATGGCCGCGATTGTATAATCTCGGCGGTGTCCATGCTGCGTACAGGTCGTTCCGCCCGCGCATTTTTTACGTTCGTTCTGCTGGTGTCACTCCAGTCTTTCGCCGCTTCGGCGAAAAAAGCGGCGCCGAAGAAACCCCTGGCCACGCAGATTGATGCCATTCTCATCCAGCCACAGCTCGCGCGCGCGCATTGGGGCGTTGCGGTGGTGGAACTCGGCTCGGGCAAGGAACTCTACTCGTTAAACCAGGACCAGCTTTTCCTTCCTGCTTCCAACGCCAAGTTGTTTACCACGGCCGCGGCGCTGGCGATCGCCGGGCCGGATTATCGTTTTCACACCACGGTGGAAGCGTATGGAAAGACCGACAACGAGGGCCGTCTGGATGGCGATCTTGTCATCATGGGCCGGGGCGACCCTAATATTTCCGGCCGGGTCATGCCTTACCTGCTCAAGACCGAGCGCTTGCCGCCGCACACGCAGGTGCTGGAAGAGCTGGCGGACCAGGTCGCGCACAGCGGTCTGAAGGTCGTCAGTGGTGACATCGTCGGCGACGACACTTTTTATTCCCCGCAGCGCTACGCGGAAGGCTGGGCGCATGACGACCTGCAGTGGATTGACGGCGCTCCCATCTCCGCCCTCACGTTCAATGACAACGTGGTTTTTTTGAACATACAGCCGGGCGAGCACGCCGGCGACAAAGCGGTTGTTACCTTCGAGCCGAATATCCATTATTACGAACTCGACAATCGCATTCTCACAGCCGCGCCGGGCGTCGCAAGAAAGATTGGCGTTCACCGCGAGATGGGATCAAAGACCATCGCGCTCTGGGGATCGCTGCCCGTGGGCGACGTGGGCGCGAAAGAGGCGCTTGCCATTGAAGATCCGGCCGAGTTTGTCGCCGGGCTATTTCGTTCCATGCTGGAGCAGCGCGGCATCACCGTTACCGGCAAGACGCGCGCCCGGCATAGCGACATAGCGCAGTTTTTTGATCAACCCGCAGCGCAGGCGCCGCCCGCGGGGACAGGGGCTGATCCGGAGCAGCACCCTTCCCTGAAAGATGTGCTCCAGGTCCCGACGCCAGGTATCCGTGCGGAGCATATTTCCCTGCCGTTCCTTGAGGATGTTCGCGTCACCAACAAGACCAGCCAGAACCTTCACGCCGAGCTGGCCTTGCGGCTGATCGGCAAGCTGGCTGGAAGCGGCGGATCGCTCGAGGGAGGCGGCGCGGTGCTGAAACAGTTTCTGCTGCAAGCAGGACTCAAGGACGACGAGTTCGTCTTGCTGGATGGATCCGGGCTCTCACGCCGTGATCTGGTTACACCGGGAGCAGTGGTTCGGCTGCTGCTCTACGCCGCGCGACAACCCTGGGGGGCGGCTTTTGCGGACACGCTTCCTGTAAGCGGAGTAGATGGCTCGCTTTCAGAGCGCTTCTTGAACACTCCTGCAACGGGACTCATCCATGCCAAGACCGGCACGCTCAGCCATGTGAACGCCCTTTCCGGCTACGGCCAGACCAAATCGGGCAAGCGCTTTGTTTTTTCGATCCTCTGCAACAATCACAAACTCACTTCCGGGAAAGCTCAGGCGGCGATGGATTCGATTGTGCAACTGCTGGTGAGCCAAGATGATCCAGTCAAGCGATAGCGGTCCACCCATGGTCCCCATCTATTCTGTCCCTTCCGCCGCGAGAGTGGTCCTCGATAAAGAGCGAAAGGCCACCCGCCCTAGGAACCATAGGCGCGCATGGTCAGGAAAACGGCAGGTCTGCCCTCGGTGTCCATATTCACCGGACCAAGCCGTACCGCAAAAATACACTGAAAGCAGGTGGGCATGGGATCTTCATTCTGCCAGCCCGACTGGGCGCTCACCGCGCTAAGGCGATGTTCGTTGGTCAGGGTGTGGGCGATCTGCTCAACAGCTCTGGTGCTGTCCGAACTGATGATCGTGACGGCCCCCTCTTCGTCATATGGGTTAGGCATGCGGGTAACGACTCCATAGACATCTTCATTTGCCTCAAAGCTACTCTCCAGAAGCAGGCCGCTGCCATTGGATCTGATGTTCCGTCGGTTTTGTCCCGCTAAAAGCTGTTTTTCCTCAGAGCTAACGTTCCGAATCGCAATAACACCGAATTGCTTTTGCGGCGCCACAACATAGTCGAGATGCTGGCAGTGGGAAGATTCCAGGAAACTCCGGATGAAGCTATTGGTCCGCAGATTGCCCAATAATACAGGGGAGGACTGGGCAATCTCCGGCGAGGCCAGTCGCCGGGTGATTCTGCTCTGGGTTTTGACGCCCGCCACAGCTTCAAACCATTCGGCGATATAATCGCGCGCTGCCACTTCTCCGCTGAGCAGATAAAGGTACGAAGGATATAGTTCCTCCTTGTATTCCGCGGGCCGTCTGCTTTTTAACGCCTCTAACGCAATTTCACGGGTCATTTGAGCGTGGTCAAGGTTGATATCGACGTAACGAGTGATGGTCTGCTTGGAGGCGTCGCGATAGAACAAAGGTTCGTTATGGACGATCAAAATATTCCGCGCCGGCGATAAGTGCGCCTGCCAGAAGGCCCCGGTCGTTCCCGGAGCCGCTACCTGATTGACGAATCGCAGCCGGTAACCTTCCTGCGGGACCGCGGCCGGCAGTTCGCACCGCCATTTTTGCACTTGCCCCGTCCCTGACTCCCCATAGTCCTTCAAGGCATTGCGCAAATCGAGACATCGCTCCCCTACGGCGCCTTCATCGTAGCGGGCACTTTTGAAGACCTCCATAGCCAGGACCTTTCGGCTGATGCCCTGCGGCTTATGGACCCTGTCGAAAAGATAGCTCAGCAGTTGGGTCCGGAGAGGGGCGCGCTTGAATTCCTGCGTACGCAGGATGTCTTTCAGCAGCGTGGACCACTCGTTGTTATTTCCAGACATGACGTGACCTTACATAAACTCACGGCAGTCTATGCAGGCTGATCGTGGCTTGTCAAGCCTTGCTGGCCCTCCCGATAACCCCATTGGAAACCGGCTCGTTTTATTGAAGACTGAGCTGGAGATGTAAGAAATTCTCCTTGCACACAAGTTTTGCATATATGGTCCGCAGGGAGACGCCACGGAGGTCCGGAACATTCCTGAAACTTGCTGCCCAATCACGTTCCGTGATCTGAGGCAGTGAACACCCTAAACTCAAAGGAGATGCACGATGCAGCGATTGACAACTACTATCCTGGCCGTATGTTGTTTAACTTTTCTCAGCTTTGGGCAGCAAGACTCTGCCACTCCCGCCCCATCGACGAGTGCGCAGAAAGAACCGTCTGTGGAGCCTGCAAAATCCACCTTGCCGAAGGACAAAGCGATTGTTTATTTCTATCGCTATAAGCAATTTTCCGGCAGCGCGCTGGCGCCGTCCGTCTATTGTGATGAGGCGCAGCTCGCCCGCATGGACAACGGCCGCTACTTTACTGTCGCCGTAGACCCCGGAAAGCATACGTTCCGCTCCAATGACAAGCAGTCGGGAGCAGAGATCGATTTGAAGGCTGGGCAGGAGTATTTCCTGCGGGTTGAAATTGCGGCAGGATTCATGAAAGGGCACGGGAGGCTGGTTGCGGTAGTTCCGGAACAAGCAAGATATGAGCTGAAAGCCAAGGGGTTAAAGCCCCTGGATGCCGAAATGGTAGCTGACAAAGCGCGGGTTTCCATCGAACCAATCCGGTTTGCCGAAACCCAATAGCGAGGGATCCCCTCCTTTTGCGAAAAGCTCGTTTTTTCTTACTGGGCAAGATGGAGCACCGTTTTGTGTCATTATGCCGCAGGCAAAGGCTACACGGTGGTTGAAAAGACTTTGAGTAAAATCCATGGAGGCGGAAAACAATGAAACAGCAAGCTCTCTACCGTCAAGGCGACGTGCTCTTTCGCCGCATCGACTCAATTCCAAATGCTCCGGGAAAAAAGAAGCGTGAAAACGGCGTAGTCGCCTATGGTGAGGCCACCGGCCACACCCATGCGGTCGCGGACCTCCAGGCCGCGGAAGTCTTGGAAATTGGCGAAGGCCTTTACGTCCGCGTCGGCGAAAGCGGGGTATCTATTCGCCACCAGGAGCATGGTCCCATCGATCTTCCCGCCGGCGATTATGCCGTGACCATCCAGCGCGAGTATTCCCCGGAAAAGAGCCGGAGCGTGGCTGACTGATGACGGAGCCCAAATCAGATCTCGCGGTCCAGGAACAAGTGGCCGCGGTCATGTGTGCTCTAGAAACAGCGACAGAGACCATTCGCCGCGTCAATCACGAGGCCAGGCCGGACCGCGAACTGGTGGCTGCGTCATTCGCAACGCTTTTAGCAAAACTGAAGCAGGCGGCGCAGCCTGTGGTATTTCATCCCAATATGTTAGACATGGGCCGCGCGCTCATTGCGTTGCGGGAGGCCGGGTTGCCGGATGCCATCGCGTTGCGGCACGCGTTGATGAGTACCCTGAACCGGGATGGGTTGAGCGATGCGTTACGGGATATGGGGCAGAATACTCCGCTGGATGTCGTGTGGCGACCTGCGTTACGGTCTCAGATGCGGTATCACGCGTTGCTGGATTCTGAAATGCGGTATGACGCGTTCCTGGGTACCGTATGGCGAGGGATGCCGCGTTCTGGGATTCCCTTGTGGCACGATGCCGCGTTGCGGGATATCAACCGACTGGATGCCGTGTCGCGCGATCCCGCATTGGGGGATGCCGTAATGAACATCCGCAGGGGCGGGATGTTCAACTGCTTTTTTGCCCGCGACGCCATCCATGTTGTATTGGCGACGATGTATCGCGAGAATGGTGATCGCGCCAGAATACACCGTCCCGATGGTCCGGCCGTTCAATATGAGGACGGCAGCGGCCTCTTCTTCTGGCGCGGAATTCGTGTGCCGGAAAAAGTCATCACCTCACCTCTGGAGGTGAAACAGGTATTGGATGAGCCAAACGCTGAAGTGCGCCGCGCCATGATGGAGCGCTATGGCCTGGAGCGCTTCGTGCTCGATGCCGGTGCCAGGAGTATAGACAAATGGAAAGATAACGAACTGCTGGCCATCGATCTTCCCCACGATCGCAATCGCCCCCTGGTCGCGTTGAAGCTGCGCTGTCCATCCACCCAAGCCGTCTATATCGTGCGCGTGCCACCGAACCAGAAGACCGTCCTCGGCGCCCTGGCTTGGTCCTTCGGCCTGGATCGGCCCGAGGATTACGTTCTCCAGGCGGAAAGCTGATGGCCACACCCTCTTGCTTCCACCGTGTCTCAGTGCCTCCGTGGTGAAAATTCTGCTGTTTCTCATCCCTTGCTACGATTTCGAGGTCGATTAGAATCGTGCGATGCCTTCTCCCCTTCCTCTTGCGGGCATTCGCGTCATCGATTTTGGCCGGTTCATCGCCGGACCCTACTGCGCCATGCTGCTGGCGGACATGGGCGCGGATGTCATCCGCGTAGACCGTCGCCAGGGTAGCGAAGATCGTTACATCGGTCCGGTCGCGGAAACGGGCGAGGGTGGACTATTCCTTTCACTCAACCGCAACAAACGCAATCTGACTCTGGATACATCCAAACCCGCCTCGGCGGGGATCATTCGCCGGCTGGCCCAGAAGGCTGACGTGGTAGTGGCGAACCTGCCCATGGATGTATTGAAGAAGATGGGGCTGGACTACGATGCCTTGTGCGCCGTTAAGCCGGACATTATCTTGGCGCGCATCTCCACCTTTGGGCCCGACGGGCCCTACGCCGGACGCGTTGGCTTTGACACTGTTGCTCAGGCCATGTCCGGGGCCATGGGCCTTACCGGGTTCCCCGGCGCTCCGGTCCGCGACATTGTTCCTTTTGCGGACTTCGGCACCGCGCTGCACATGGCGTTCGGCGTGATGGTGGCGCTCTACCATCGCGCGCAAACCGGACACGGCCAGGTCGTCGACGGTTCTTTGCTGGCCACCGGGATCACCTTTACACAAAACCTGCTGGCCGAGCGCTCGGTGCTGGGCGTGCAGCGGCAGCAGTCAGGAAATGCCAGCTTTTACGCCGCGCCCGCGGATGCCTTCAGGGCCAAAGACGGGTGGATCGTCGTGTCGGTTGTGGGCGAAGAGATGTTCGCACGCTGGGCCCGGCTGGTGCAACGACAGGATTTCATCGGCGATCCGCGCTTTGCCAGTGATCAGTCCCGAGCGGACAATCGCGAAACCATCACGCAAGCCATGAACGCCTGGCTGGCCACACGCACCATCGGGCAAGCAATAGCAGAGCTCGAAGCCGCGCGCATCCCTGCCGGGCCAGCGCTGAAATTGGATCAGGTGCTGGCTGATCCTCAGGTGAAAGCCCGTGAGCTATTGCGTTACGTCGAATACCCCGGCGCGCCGAAGCCGGTGCCGCTGGCCAACACCGCGGTGCAGCTGTCCTCGACGCCGGGCGGCATTCGCCGGCGCGCGCCAACACTCGGCGAGCACACGGACGAAATACTGCGTGAGCTTGGCTACCTGGAAGAAGAGATCGCCGGATTGCGTGCCGATGAAGTGGTATGACCAAGCCGCAAAAGTGACACTAGACCTGACCGCAGCCGCCCTCGGCTGCGTCTTCTTCGCCAGACCATCATCGGGAGGAAGCGGGGCACCGCTGATTAACGTTTCCAGTCTTACGCTTCTCAGTTATAAAGATGATTGATCATGGGCCGGAAACACGAGTGACATCACCAGACAATCCGGAAGCTCCTTCGCCAGCAGAGGCAGCCCATGCCGGCGTTGGACGCCACGCGTTTCTGGTGGCGGCGGGGATATTCCTGAGCCGCATCGCGGGGCTGGTGCGGGAACGGGCGATCGCCCACTTTCTGGGAAACTCATTCGCCGCTGACGCCCTGCGCGGGGCCCTGCGCATTCCTAACATCCTGCAAAATCTTTTTGGTGAAGGCGTGCTCTCCGCGTCCTTTATTCCGGTGTATGCGCGGTTGGTGGCACAGGGCGAAGCCGAAAAAGAAGAAGCCGGACGTGTGGCCGGCGCAGTGTTTTCTCTTCTGTCGCTGGTGGTCGCGGTGCTGGTTCTGGCGGGCGTTCTGGCGACGCCGTTGTTCGTCGATGCAATTGTGCCGGGCTTTCACGGAGAGACGCGCACGCTGACCATCCAACTGGTGCGCATTCTCTTTCCCGGTGTGGGCTTGCTGGTGATGTCGGCCTGGTGCCTGGGGATCCTGAATAGTCATCGCAGGTTTTTCCTTTCGTATGCGTCGCCCGTGGTCTGGAACGGGGCTATTGTCGGGGCGCTGCTGCTTTTTCGCCATTCCGATATGGCGCGACTTTCTGTTTACGCAGCCTGGGGATCGGTGGTGGGCAGCGGGTTGCAGGTGGCGGTACAGCTCCCGGTTGTCCTCAAGCTGGCGCCTGCTTTGCGCCTGTTTCTCGGCTCCGGCAACCAGAACGTGCGCATCGTGATCGGAAATTTTGTTCCGGTATTTATCAGCCGGGGCGTATTCCAGCTGAGCGCGTACGTGGACCAGATTCTGGCCAGCTTTCTCCCTACCGGCGCGGTCTCAACGCTCTCGCTCGCCCAGGCGCTCTATATGCTGCCGGTGAGTTTGTTTGGCATGTCGATCTCTGCCGCCGAGCTTCCGGCCATGTCCAGTGCGCTGGGCAGCGATGAGCAAATATCGGAAACGCTGCGGAGCAGGATCTCCGCCAGCACCAAGCGGGTGGCGTTTTTTGTGGTACCGTCTGCCGTTGCCTTTCTTGCCCTGGGAGATGTGATTGCCGCGGCCATCTACCAGAGCGGCAAATTTACCCGCTCTGATTCGGTTTGGGCCTGGGGCGTTCTGGCCGGATCCGGCGTTGGACTGGTGGCGTCTACTGTTGGCCGTCTCTATTCATCGGCTTACTACGCCCTGCGCGACACCCGAACGCCCGTGCGCTTTGCCATCCTTCGCGTCGTGCTGACCACGGCGCTGGGATACTTCTCCGCGCTGCCTCTGCCAAAGCTGTTGCACATCGATCCCAGGTGGGGCGTGGCTGGATTGACGGCATCAGCAGGTTTTGCCGCCTGGGTGGAGTTTCTGCTGCTGCGCCGCGGAATGAACCGCCGCATTGGCCGAATGGAGTTCCCAGTCGCCTACTTTGCCCGGCTCTGGGCGTCCGCGATGGCAGCAGCGGCGCTTGCCTGGGGCATGAAGCTTTGGCTGCACCCGCAACAGCCGCAGGTCGCTGCAGCGTTAATTCTCATTCCGTACGGCGGGGTTTATATGGGATTGACGGCTCTGTTCGGAGTGGACCAGGCTCGTGCGCTGGTGCGGCGGGTGCTAAGAGTTTTTCTGTAATCCCGAATCTGCCGGTTCTGCAGGTGAGGGAACCCGCCCGGGATTGCAGAAAAGAACAAGAACCTAGTTTCCGATGACCCGCATCTTCGCCCAGTCATATTCGAACTTATGTCCGCAATCCAGGCACACCACGTAATGTTGCGCGGCAGCGGCAGGTATGTCCCAATCCGAGTTCACGGCGCGGCGGATGCTCACAGGAGACGCAAAGGGCTGGGAAATCTTTTTGTGCGAGCAGCGGATCGACAGCAGTTGCAGGAGCTTGTTTACCATGGAAACTTCACTTCACCCTCCGCGACGCACTAACGGGTGCTCCCATGGGGAGCACCCATTGTACCGGGAGGTAATACTTGGTTAATTCATTGATCGGCAATGCCGAGCCAAAGTTTATGCTGAGGCCGCGGACATCCGCGCCGGCTCCGTCACAGAGCTGGACTCGGACTTGCCCGGAGTCGTGGTCCCGTTCATCTCTTTCGCGTTGGCCTTGCGAATGTCGATGCTGCCCTTAAAATAGGCCCCATCTTCAATGCTCACACGCTGGCACACGACGTCCCCAGCCAGTGATCCTTCGTTCCTTATATCAACCCGATCACTCGCGGTAACGTTGCCTTTGACTTTGCCCAGTACAACGACTTCTTTGGCGTTAACGTTGGCCTGGACCTGGCCATTGCGGCCAACCGTGACGCGGTTACCCGGCAGGTTGATGGCGCCTTCGACGCGGCCATCGATGTAAAGCGACTCGGAGCCGGTGACCTCACCCTTGATGACGAGTGATTTACCAATCGTGGCTTGTTCCTGGCTGCTGTTTAGGACGGTATTGCGAGGCGCGGCAAGAGGCGACGGCTCACTGGATGGATTTGCGGGTGTGGTGCTCATAGGTAGCTTCTCCGGTTCGGGAACGGATTTAGGACTTGGGTTCGATGAATTAGCGGGCTTCCACATGGAAAGTGTTTCCTTTCGTTTCTTCGCAGGCAGACCGTAGAGACTCTTTTTCCACGTCTGCTGGTACAGTCATCAGTATTTGGGATCAAGCCAGTAAGACCATGGCACGTTCGTAACCAAACTTTCCCTGACCGCGTATGCCTGCGATCGGCTGATTTGACGCTGCCTCGCGCGAATCACACCAGCCGGAAAGCGGCCGAACACCGCCATGCATGATGTAATTATTCCTCCGCATTGGCATTTCTTATATCGGGTGTGTCCCTTAGTTGGAAAGTCAATTCGCGCTAGGATAGGGTAAAGGGTATTGGGTAGCTACCTAATCTGACGTTCGCGATTTCTAACAAACAATGATTACTGACAAAGAGATCCTGCACTACATTGGCAAACAACCTAAGCACATTGCCGGGTTCAAGCAGTTCGTCCACGATCTGGGGCTGAAAGGCCGGGACCGGCGTCACCTGCAGGAGCTGCTCCGGGAGATGACCCGGCGGCGAAAGATCATCGCCATCGGCAAAGAGCGCTGGGGCCTGCCGACAACCGCCTCCAACCAGGACCTGGTGGTCGGACGGCTGCGCATGCATCGCGATGGCTACGGCTTCGTGGTTCCGGAGACCGATTCGCTGCCTGCGAGGGCGCAAGGCAAGTTGCAGGGCGACATCTTCATTCCTCCGCCGGAGGTGGGCAACGCCATGCACGGCGACCAGGTTCTGGTGGAGATGGGCCGGCTCCGGCATGACGGCAAAGCCGAGGGGCGGATCGTCCGCGTGATGGAGCGCGAGCAGGAAACCGTGGTGGGAACGTTTCACCACGGCAGCCGCCACAACTACGTGACTCCCATCGATGAAAAAGTGGCAATGGAGATCATTATCCCCGCCGGGATGGAATATCCCAGGCAAGAAGAAGATGAAGACGGCCAGGACGCCGACGAGGATCGTGGTCCGCGAAAGCCGGCCCCCAAGCGGGAACACGGGCATGGCCCGCATCGCGTGCTGGGCGAAGAAGTTAAACACAAAGAATGGGAGGATATGGAAGGCGTGGTGGTTGAGGTCGAGATCACGCAATGGCCTTCCGCCACGCAGAACCCTCGCGGACGCGTCATCGACATTATTGGCTACGAAGATAATTTTGGCGTGGATGTGGAGATCATCATTCGCAAGCACCACATCCGGCACACATTTTCAGGTGAGGTGCTGGAAGAAGCGCGGGAGATCAGTCCGATCATCCCGCAGCGTGAGATCGATCGGCGGCGCGACTATCGCGATCTGCCCATCGTGACCATCGACGGTGAAACCGCCCGCGACTTTGACGACGCTGTGCTGGTACGCCGCCTGGAAAACGGCAACTATGAACTGCACGTACACATCGCCGACGTGGCGCATTACGTGGAAGACGGATCGGCCATCGACGAAGAGGCGCGCAAGCGTGGAACGTCCGTTTATTTCCCCGACCGCGCCGTGCCCATGCTTCCGCTGGAGCTTTCCACCGACATTTGCAGTCTGCGTCCGGAGGTCGAACGCCTGGTGCTCTCGTGCGTGATGGAAATCGACCGCCAGGGTGAGGTTGCCGCTTACGAACTGGCGGAAGGCGTAATCCGCTCCGCCCAACGTATGACGTACACGGACGTGAACGCGATCATCGAGGGCGATAAAAAACTGCGCCAACATTATGCGCCGCTGGCGGAAAACTTTGACCTCATGTACGAACTGGCCCAGGTGCTGAACCGCCAGCGGGTCAAGCGCGGGTCGATTGATTTCGATCTGCCTGAGCCGGTCATTGAATTCGACCAGCTGGGCATGATGAAGAGCATCGCCGCTTCCGAACGCAACTGGGCCCACCGGCTGATTGAAGAATTCATGCTGGCCGCTAATGAGACTGTGGCTGCGCACCTGGAGCAGGCCGGAGTGGCCAGCCTGTACCGCATCCACGAGAAGCCGGACGCCAAGAAGATTTACGAGTTTGAAACCATCGCCGCCAGCTTTGGCTATTCTCTGGGCGTGGGTTCGCTGCCGGTCAAGCGCATGCAGATGCGCTCTGACAAACGCTCGCACTACGGCAGCGGTCGCAAACCGCCGATGATGGAGCTTCCGGAAGATGTCCACGTAACGCCGCGTATGTACCAGAAGCTGGTGCAGAAGATTTCCGGCAAGCCGGAAGAGCGCGTCCTGTCTTACCTGATGCTGCGCTCGCTCAAGCAGGCCCGCTACTCTGAGATCAATGAAGGCCACTTCGCGCTGGCCTCGCCCACGTACACCCACTTCACCTCGCCGATACGCCGCTATCCAGACCTGATCGTCCATCGCGTGCTGAAAGCTGTGTTGCACGAACACGGCGACGCAGCGCAGACCATAGCGCGAGTAAAGCCGCAAGAGAAAGGCGCACCCACATCACCGTGGTTCAAGCGCGCCGAGAAAGGTTCTGCCGCCAGGCGCCGGGCCGCCACGCCGACCGCGGGCGCAATCTCTGAAGGCGAACTGCATGAGATCGCCGAAAGTTCCAGCCAGGCGGAACGGGCCGCCGCGGAAGCCGAGCGTGAACTGGTGGAATGGAAGAAACTCAAGTTCATGCAAGACCGCGTCGGCGAGGACTTTGAAGGACTGATCGTGAACGTAACCAAGTTCGGCTTCTTCGTGGAGTTGAACGAGCTGTTCATCGAAGGCCTGGTCCCGCTCAATTCGCTCACCGACGATCATTACAACTTCCACGAAAATACCCGCCAGATCATCGGCGGACGGAGCAAGAAGACGTATTCCATCGGCAACAAGGTGCGGGTGCTGGTAGACCGCATCGACCGCATGCAGCGCAAGATCCAGTTTGCCGTCTTTGAAGAAAAACCGCCCACCAAGCCGAAGGGGAAGAAGAAGAAGCGGGGATGATCCCTTCCTAGTTCTCCGTCACCCGACTAGGGGCATTTCCGTTGTGTCGTTGGCGTGGGCAAATGGGCGCTATCCCGACGATTGTTTTGTCGTTCTCATTTTAACAGTTTCTTTTAAAATCAATCGTTTACAAAAGACCATCGCCTAAAGTCATGCGATTTGCATTGCAACTGTAGGTATATTTATGGTGTTATTATATTGGACATTCTAATTCTCTTTTAATACATTTCTCAGTCCTGCCGATGAATTATCTCGGTACGACAAAAAAAGGAGCCCATCACATGGCCGTTAGCGCTCACCCCCCCGCAAAACCTGATTTGGCGGCACAGCGGGAGTCAGTCACTCTACACCTTCCGGAATTGGTGGCCAGACTGGTTAGTATCATCGGGAAGAAGATCACTGCTTATATATGCGAAGCTAAGACGGTACGCACGGTTGACGGTTGGATCGAAGGCAGCGCACCCTACAATGGCGTGGAACCGAAGCTGCGGGCGACATATCACCTAGTGAAACTGCTCAGTGACTATGAATCGAATCGTGTTGTTCAAAGTTGGTTGCTGGGGCTAAATCCTCAATTGGGAGATGTGTCACCAGCGCGCATCCTGCGTGAGCAGGATATAGCGACCGCGGGCCCGGCGGTTTTAGGCGCAGCGCGCGCATTCTTGGCCGGAGGATAGATCGCCATTGCAACCGCCAAAGGACGTATACCGTGTTGCGCGCAAGCCGGAGCCGTGGGCACTGTTGAGCTGGACCTGGGCTCATGACGACGGTACATTTGGAAACAGATACGATGATCCAAAAGCAAAGTACCGCGTTCTGTATGCGTCCTCGCAGCGACTGAGTTGTTTCATCGAGACCCTTGCATGCTACCGGATCGATATGGTGACCGCGCAAGGATTGGCAGAAATCACTGGGGAGGACGACTTCTTCCCGCAAGGTAAAGTGCCTCCAGATTACCTAAGCACCCGCACGATGGGAATTGCTACTATCCAAGCTGAGTGTGCTGATCTATGTAGTGCCGACTTGATCCCTACGATCAGGATGAAACTCTTGCCTTTCTCCGAGGAATTTGGCTTGACGGATGTTGATGCTTCGGTGCTGCAATGCAGCTCTCCCAGACGTCTTACTCAGTTGGTCTCGCGAATTGTGTACGATACTGAATCGGATGGAATTAGGTACCTGTCAAGATTTGGCCACAACCTTGAAAACTGGGCGCTGTTTGAACCTGTGGCGATTTTGTCTAGGCGAACAGAGGGACTAAAAGAGGACGACGCGGACCTAGTTAAGGCTCTTCAGCTTCTAAAACTTAGTTTCTAGCGCACTCGCCGGGTGCCCTTCGATAAGAGCGAAGGTTCTGTCAAGGACAAACTGTTCCTGGCGATGCGCAGGCATCGCGATGTTGGCCCGACAAGTTTGCCGACGAAGACACTGGAAAGCATCCCTGACTTGAATCACCTATTCGTGGAAAGGTTTTG
>WNGQ01000781.1_pt1 | contig 80533 bp, 67 predicted proteins | sample 5407661 | NCBI WGS metagenome assembly WNGQ01 (sample SAMN13153382, study PRJNA577476) | soil metagenome | isolation source: 60 cm soil or saprolite under Garry oak tree replicate 2 | place: USA:California | collected 2016-06-15
AGCGCGGTGCTGGCGTAGGCGCGGCGCTGCTCCGGGAGGGCGGCGAGCTGGCGTGCCACCTCCTGCTGGGCGGCGGCGAGCAGCTCGCGGCTGTCGGTGACCAGCACGCTGGCCGAGTCGGGACCATGCTCGGCCTCGTTGAGCAGGTCGGCGGCGAGCAGGCGCGGGTCGGCGCTGGCATCGGCCAGCACCAGGCTCTCGCTCGGGCCGAGCAGCAGCTGGGTGGCGCAGCCGTCGCGCTGCACCTCCAGCTGCGCGCAGGCGACCGGCGGGCTGCCAGGGCCGAGGACCTTGCGGACCTTGGGGAAACTTTCGGTGCCGAAGGCGAGCGCGGCGACGCCGGCTGGGCCGTTGGCGCGGAACACCTCGCGGATGCCCAGCTCGTGGGCGGCGACCAGGACGGCGTCGTCGACCTTGCCGCCGGAGCCGGGCACCGGCGGGACCACCACGGCGATCTGGGGCACCCCTGCGACCACGGCGGGGGTGCCGAGCTGGACCAGCACCGAGGGGTAGGAGGCCTTGCCGCTGGGAACGAACAGGCCGGCGCTGACGATCGGGCTGATCTTCTCGCCGACGATGAGGCCGGGCTCGCTCTCGAAGCTCCAGCTTCCCTGGGCGGTTAGCCGCTGGTTGAAGCGGCGGACGTGGTCGATGGCGTCGCGGATGGCGTCGCGGAGCCGGTCTGAGACCGCCGCCAGCGCCGCCGCGAACTCGTGGTCGCTGACGCGGAGCTGGTCGGGGGCCACGTCGCAGCCGTCGAATTGCTTGAGGGCGCGGACCACGGCGTCGTCGCCGTTGCGGCGCACGTCCTCGACGAGCTGGGCGACGCTGTCGCGCAGCGCCGGGTCGAAGATCCGCTCCAGGCCGCGGCCGTGGAGCTGCTCGCGTTCGGCGGCGCCCAGCTCGGACCACTGGCCAAGCTCGCGGATCGGCCGCTCGGACACTTGCGCGGGCACGGGCTCAGGCACTTCGTCCTCCGTCGATGGTGATCACGCCGCCGGTGAGGTAGGCGGCCTCGTGCGAGATGAGGAAGCTGACCAGCGCAGCGACCTCCGCCGGGTCGCCGAGGCGGCCCGCCGGGATCTGGGCCAGCAGCTCCACGCGCTCGCCCTCATCGGCGAGGTAGGGCGCGGTCATGCGGGTCGGGAAGTAGCCGGGGGAGATCGCGGTCACGGCGATGCCGTCACCGGACAGTTCGATCGCCATGGTCTTGGCGAGCGAGACCACCGCCGCCTTGGAGGCGTTGTAGTCGGCGAAGGCGCGTTCGGGCCGCAGCGCGTTGACCGAGGCGTTGAAGACGATCGCGCCGGGCCGGGCCAGCACCCGGGCGGCGGCGCGGGCCACCAGGAACGCGCCGACCACGTTGACGTCGAGCACGCGGCGGAAGTGCTTGGCGTCCAGCTCCATCGTGGGGACGCCCTGCCCGTCGATGCCGGCGTTGACGAAAACCGCGTCGAGCTTGCCCATGGTGGTGACCGCCGCGCCGACCGCGGCGTCGACCGCGTCGGGGTCGCTGACGTCGCAGGCGCCCGCGCCGGCCAGCGGCAGCGTCGCGCTCTCCCCCGCCAGGGAGGCGGCACTGGAGCCGAGCACCCACACCGCCGCGCCCTCCTCGCACAGGCGCCGCGCGGCAGCCAGGCCGAGGCCGCTGGTGCCGCCGGAGACCAGCACCGCGCGGCCGGCGTTGCCGTGACCGGGCCGGTAGCTCGGCGTCAATCCAGTGTCCCCTTGACCCCGGCGGTGCGGCCGGCGCGGCGCGGGTTGGCGGTGAGCGCGGCGCGCAGCGCCCGGCCGAAGGCTCGGAAGGCGGCCTCCCAGGCGTGGTGCGGGTCGGCGCCGTGCTCCAGCTCGACCTGCACGGTGGCGCGGGCGCCCTGGCAGAACCCCTCGAAGAAGGCGACCAGGTCGACAGCATTCATGTCCTCGACCCGCTCCAGGGTGGCAGCGCCGCCGCGGCGCACGAACACGTTGGAGCGGCCCTCGAAGCTGACAAACGCCTCCGCCTGCGACTCGTCCATGCCGGCACGGGCAGCGCCGCTCGACTCAACGCCGGCGTCCAGCCGGTCGCGGATCACCGCCGCGAGGGTGGCGCCGAGCGCCAGGCCGATGTCCTCGGTGACGACGTGGTGCAGCGGGAAGGTGCGGTGCTGATAGCTCGCGCTAATCGTGAAGTCCGCCCACCAGCCGAGCATCTCCAGCATGTGGTCGAAGAAGGCGATCCCCGTCTTGAGGTCGCCGTCGCGCGCCGGGTCCCCGACCGCGAAGTCGACCGCCACGCGGATGGCGGCCTCGCGCGTCTCGCGCGTGGTCACGTAGGCGTCGCCGTCCCTGGCCGTGGTCATGCTGCTGTAGGAGCTCATGAGGTCACCTCTTCCTCTCCGCTGCTGGTGATCGTGGCGAGGGCGTGGCGCAGCAGCGCCATCTGGGGGGCCCAGCCGATGCTGATCCGCGACCATCCCGGCAGGCCGAGGTCGTCGCCGTTGCGGACGCTCAGGCCGAGCGCGGCCAGGGGTGCGCGCAGCTCGGCCTCGTCGAGCTGGACGGTGACGAAGTTGGCCTGGCTCGGGTAGTAGCGGACGCCGAGACGGTCGAGGAGCTGCTGCAGCCGGTCACGCTCACGGCGGACCAGCTGGACCGCCAGCTCCCGCCAGGCGCCGTCGGCGGCGGAGAGGGCGGCGTCGGCGGCGGCCAGCGCCACGCTGTTGACGCTGAACGGCGGCTTGATGCGGTTGAGCGCCTCCGCCACCTCTGCTGCGGCGAGCGCATAGCCGAGGCGGAGCCCGGCAAGGCCCCAGTCCTTTGACAGGGTCCGCTGCACCACCAGGTTGGGGTAGTCCGCGAGCAGCCCAGCGGTGTCGGGACGCAGCGCCGGGTCGCAGAAGGCGCGGTAGGCCTCGTCGAGGACGACCAGGCAGTCGCCGGGCACGCGGTCCAGGAAGCCTGCCAACGCGCCGGGCGCGACCACGGCGCCGGTGGGGTTGTGGGGGTTCGGCAGCCACACCAGCGCGGCGCCGCTGTCCTCGACGGCCGCGGCCATGGCGTCCAGGTCGTGGGCGCCGTCGACGTCGCGCAGCGGCACCGGGCGCAGCTCGGCCCCGGCGAGCAGGCTGGCGGTCTCGTCGATCCGATAGCAGGGGTCGGCCAGCACCGCCACCGCGTCCCGGTCCAGCACGGCGGTGGCCAGCAGGTGGCACAGCTCGTCGCTGCCGTTGCTGAGCACTACCGTGGCGGCCGGGACCCCGAGCGCGTCCGCGAGGCGCTGCTGGAAGGCGACGGCGGAGGGGTAGCGGTGGGGGCTCACGCAGGCCGCCGCAGCGGCGGCCCGCACCACCGGTGAGGGCCCGAGGGCCGATTCGTTGGCGGACAGCTTGCCGTCCAGCCCGGCGATGCCCATGGGCGCACGGCCGGGGCGGTAACGGGCGACCCGGCCGAGCCGCGCGTGCAGGCGGGCGTGGAGGCCGGCGCCGAGAGCGCTCACGGTCGGCCCGGCATCGGCGGCCGCCAGGTTTAGGTCCGGCATGCCACCAGCGCCTTCACTGACTCAGGGGTCTGGAGCTGGCGGTTGAGGAACCCAGGCAGCTCGTCGAGCGCGACCGTGTCGGTCACCACCGGCTTGTAGCGCCAGCCTTCGCTGGCGAGCAGCGCTACCGCCTCCAGCAGCTCGCCAGCGAACCCGTTGGAGCCGACGATGGTGAGGCTGCGCTGCACCACCTCCAGTGGATCCACGGCGGCCTCCCCATGGGCGAGGGCGAGCAGCAGCACCGTCCCACCCCGCGTCGCCGCCCCGAGCGCGTCGCGCAGCGACCCCGGGTAGCCGGCGGCGTCGACCACCAGGTCGAAGCCACGGCCACCGTCGGCGGGAACCTCGGCCAGGCCGGGGAGAGTACGGGCGCCGAACGCGGTGGCAAGCTGGGCGCGCAACGGCGCCGGCTCCACCACGGTCACCTGGGCGGCGGGCCAGCGCCGGGCGGCCTCCACGTGGGCGAGAGCGCCGATCGGGCCGTGACCGAGCAGCAATACCCGATCTGGCGCTGGCCACCACGCGGCAGCGGCGGACGCCTTGCCAAGCCCGTGCAGGACTACCGCGAGCGGCTCGGCCAAGGCGGCGAGCGGCCCGGCAAGCTCCTCCGGCACCGGCAGGAGGAGCTTGCCGGGTAGCACGCAGTGGGTGGCGAAGCCGCCGGGGAACACCTCCCCGACCCAGCCGAGCCGCTCGCAGAGCTGCGCGCCACGGGCGCAGCCGGCACAAGCGCCGCAGGGCACGCGCGAGTCGACCACCACCGGGGTTCCCTCGGGGAACTCCCCGCCGGGGCAACCCGCGACCCGGCCGAACAGCTCGTGGCCGAGGGTGGCGGGCCAGGCGCGGACCCAGTCGCCGCTGCGCAGCACGTGCAGGTCCGAGCCGCACACTCCTGCCCACTCGACGGCCACCAGCGCCTCGCCGGGTACCGGATCGGGCAGCTCCCGCTCCCCCACGGTGAGCGTGAGGTCCTGGTCGAGCAGGGCGGCACGCACGTGCATGGTCATCTCAGGCCACCTCCCCGGTGTCGCCGCCGAAGGCGAAGGCGGCCGACAGCTCCACGCTGGCGACTCGGACCAGCCCGGCGGCGGCTTGGAGTTGCTCCTCGGTCTTCTGCGCGCCAACGAACGAAATGCCGATCGCCGCCACCGGCGCGCCGTCGCCGCCCAGTACTGGCGCGGCGACGCAGGTGATGCCCGGGGTGATCATGCCGAGGTCGAGGGCGAAGCCCTGGTGGCGGACCTGCTCCAAGTCGCGGCGCAGCTCGGCCAGGGAGCGCGGCCCGTTGCCGGTGCGGGTCGGGAAGTCGTAGGCGGCGTAGATCAGCTGGAGCTGGTCGCCGGGCAGCCGCGCGAGCATGGCGCGGCCCACCGCGGTGAGGTGGGCGGGCAGCCGCGAGCCGACCTCGGTGACCAGCCGGATGCCGAGCCCGGACGGCTCCTGCTTGTCGACGTAGATGACCTCGGTGCCGTGCAGCACCGCCAGATGGGAGGTGTCGTTGAGCTGCTCGGTGAGCTGCGCGAGGTGGCGGCGGCCCTGCAGGTGCAGGGGGCCGCTGCGCATGTAGGCCGAACCGATCTCCAGCGCGGCCACCCCGAGCGTCCAGGCGCGGCGGTCCTCCCAGTAGCTCACGAAGTTCCGCTCCCGCATCACGTTGAGCAGGTGATGGGTGCTGCTCTTGGGGATCCCGCAGGCACGGGCGATCGTCATGGTCGGCATGGGCCGGCCATGACGGGCAAGCAGTTGCAGCACCGCGAGGGCACGCTCGGCGGACCGGACGGTACTGGAACCAGCCATCAGTCTCGTATTCCAGACGTAGGTTTCATCCTACAGACATGATTAGGAGACCAAGCCGCTTGCGTCAAGGGACGGGTCCGCGGCTAAGGTGGGTTCATGGCGAGTCGCAAGGAGGTCCTGACGGTGGCCGGCCGGGAAGTGACCATCACCAACCCGGACAAGGTCTTCTTTCCGCACACCGGGACGACCAAGATCGACCTGGTCCGCTACTACCTGGCGGTGGCTGACGGCGCGCTGCGCGGGGTCGCCGACCGGCCGATGGCCCTCAAGCGCTACGTGAACGGCGTGGAAGGCGAGGCCTTCTACCAGAAGCGGGCGCCGAACTCCCGCCCGGAGTGGGTCGAAACCGTCGAGCTGCGCTTCCCGTCGGGGCGGAGCGCACACGAGATCGTGGTCCAGGACGCGGCAGCGCTCGCCTGGGTGGTCAATCTCGGCTGCGTCGACCTGCACCCCCATCCGGTCCGTGCCGCCGACCTGGACCACCCCGACGAGCTGCGGGTCGACCTCGACCCGATGCCGGGGGTGGCCTGGTCGCAGGTCCTTGAGGTGGCCCTGGCGGCCAAGGAGGTGCTGGAGGACTTCGGCCTGACCGGCTGGCCGAAGACGTCGGGTTCGCGCGGTTTCCACGTCTACTGCCGCATCGAGCCGCGCTGGCCCTTCCAGGAGGTTCGCCGCGCCGCAGTCGCGCTCGCCCGCGAGGTCGAACGCCGCATCCCCGACCTCGCCACCAGCAAATGGTGGAAGGAGGAGCGCCACGGGGTGTTTCTCGACTACAACCAGAACGCCAAGGACCGCACCGTCGCCGCCGCCTATTCGGTGCGCCCTACCCCGGACGGGCGAGTCTCCACGCCGCTGCGCTGGGAGGAGGTGCCCGGCTGCGACGCGGCGGCCTTCACGATAGGGACGGTCCCGGAGCGCTTCGCGGCGCTGGGCGACCCGTCGGAAGGCATCGACCAGGCTGCCGGCTCCCTGGAGCCGCTGCTGGAGCTGGCCGCCGAGCACGAGGAGGCCGGGTTCGCCGACGCGCCCTGGCCGCCCTTCTTCGACAAGCAGTCCGACGAGCCCGACCGGGTCCAGCCCTCCAAGGCCCGCTCACGCCGGGAGCGCGAGGGCATCGTCCCACCCCCAGCCCCCGGCAAGACCAGCGGCCCAACCGGCCGCCGCCGCACCAAGATGCCGCTGATCGAGATCGCCCGCGCCGCCACCAAAGCCGAAGCCATGCAAGGCCTCGACCGCTGGAAGGCCCGCCACCCCGACGTCTGGCCCCACCTCACCCCCACCGACGTCCTGGTCGACTCCATGCGCGGCCGCAGCACCACCTGGATCCGCATCCGCCTGAACCTCCGCAACGTCCCCGAGGACCAGCGCCCACCCCAGGAGCCCCTGGAAGTGGACTACGACCCCTGGTCGTCCTGACCTCGACCAGGCATGAGCCGGTCAACACGCTGTTCGACACGTTGCGCGGCCTCGTGGTCGCCGATCGAGTGGAAGAGGTGCGCTGCGGTCTCGTAATTGGAGATCGCGCCATTGTGGCCCGTGATCCACCCCGGATTGTCCGCAGCCAGGCCGACCTTGAGGTCGCCGAGCCGCTGGTAGACCTCCCCCTGGAAGCCCACCGCCCGGTTTCGCCGTGGCTCGTCGCCGCCGCTCTCCCGTTCCGCCCGACTTGCCCAATTTATCGACTCTTCGAGATGAAATTTCGTACGCTCGCCGAGTACGTCGAGCACGTCGTCCATGCGCCGCTCGCCATCGGCAAGGTCACGCAATGTCTGTGCCACCACGAGGCTTGGGTCAACCTGATCCGAAGCCGGTCGGTCCCGATCCCAGATCGCAGCCTGCACCTTCGCATTGGCAATGGCCGTGCTCCGCTCGTCGATCTCGGCGTATCGAAGTTTCAGCATCTCGAGCTGCATGTCGGAGTGCCTGCGCTCGTGGCCCTCAATCTCGGCGCCGAGGCGAGCGGCAAGGTCAAACGCTTCTCTTGCGGTGGCTTGCTGCCGCTGCTCCCGGAGCCCCTCGACCGCGAGGAGGCCCGCAGTGACCCGCTCGGACAGCTCGTCGGCGGCCTCGCCGTAGCGTCTCGCGGTGACGGCGTGACCTCCGACATCACGAGGTAGCTCGCGTTCTGTCACGCCGTACTTCTGCGGGAAGCGGAGTTCACCCGAAGGGAGCGCACGGGCTTCGCCCCCATCCCCCACGCCCCGGTCACCAACACGGATAGCCGGCGCTTCCCTGGGTTCCCTGTCGGCAGCTGCCAGCTCAGCAGATCCGGAAATTTCTGGCTGATCACCTGCCATCTCTACCTCTACCGTTTGCTTACGACTGCCCTCGGTGGATGACGATTGTGCCCAGAGGGTGAAGTGACGTCAAAGCCAGTTGTCGCGCGGGCTATCAAACCGCAACAATCTCCACGTACGGACGGCGACCAACGAGTGATTCCATATCGTCTGGGTCGCTGGTCAGCAGCACGCATGGTCCACCACGGATGGCCTCGGCGGCGACGAACGCGTCGATGGTGGCGCTCATGGCAGCTATTCCAAGCAGGCGGCCGGCTTGCATAGCGGCCCGTTTGCCGACAATTGGCACCCGGGCGTTTACAAGCAACCGATGAATCGGAGCGTCACTACCCCCACCGCGGATGCACTCGGCAATCACCACCGCTGGCACCACGACCATCGCATCACGCTGGATGGCATCGGTCACATGCCGCCACACCGTTCGATCCTTCCGCTGCCAGCCGATCAGCGCTCCGCTGTCGAGGACGAGTCGCCCTGCCACGCAGCCCACCCTTCCTCAGCAGCCCGGAAGTGCGCCTCTGCCTCAGCGAGTTCCTCAGCGGTGAACGCGCCGTATTCCTCCTCGTACTCCGCGACCAGCTTTCGCAGGCCCTCGTTGTTAACCTTGTCACGCAGGACCTCGTTGATGTACCGCGACAGGTTGCCGTTCGCGTACGCCTTGACCTTTTCGAGAAGGTCACTGTCGATCGTGATCGAGATCTTGGTCCGTTTCATCAATGATGATCCTACCACGGTAGGATCATCATCTAGCTCGTGAATCATGTCGTGCCTCCCCTTGACCGGATGCCATCACCATGGCGATCCCCGGAGGGGGTTACAAGGGGATCTCGTCCCTCTGTGGATAACTCCACCGGCGCGCTCGGACCGACTGCCAGCTCAGACCATTCGGCCCGCTGTTCAAGGGTCAGGCCGGATAGACGAGGACCTCGGTGGCTTTGACGGAGGCCCAGATGGGGCCGCCGTCGGCGAGGTGGAGGGCGGTGACGGCGGCGGGGGTGATTTCGGCGACGAGGGGGACGGGGCCGGTGCAAAGGATGCGGACGCGGTCGCCGGTGATGTCGAGGGCTTCGGCGGTGGCGGGCCAGACGTTGCGGGGGGTCCCTTCGGGGTGGGTGCGGTAGAGGGCGACGGCGCGGGGGTGGATGACGGCGAAGACCTCGCCGCTCTGATGGTGGTCCCTGCCGGCGGCGATGAGCTGGGCGCCGCCAGGCAGCTCGATTCGGCCGTCGGCGGCGTCGATGCGGCCGCGGAACAGGTTGAGGCCGACCAGGTCGGCGACGTAGCGGGAGCGGGGGCGGGCGCTGACCTCGGCGGGGGTGCCGGTCTGGGTGACGCGGCCTGCTTCCAGCACGACGATCTGGTCGGCAAGGGTCATGGCCTCGATCGGGTCGTGGGTGACCAGCAGGCGGGTGCCCTGGTACCCAGCGAGATGGCGGCGCAGCTCACGGCGCAGCTCGGCGCGGGCACTGGCGTCGAGGGCGGCCAGCGGCTCGTCGAGCAGCAGCAGCCTCGGGTCGGTGGCGAGCGCTCGTGCCAGCGCGACCCGCTGGGCCTGGCCGCCGGACAGGGCCTTGGGACGGGCGGCGGCGTGGGCGGTGAGGCCGACGCGCTCCAGCCAGTCGGCGGCGCGCTGCCGCGCCTCGGCGCGCGGGAGGCCCCGGGCGCGCAGGCCGAAGGCGACGTTGTCGAGGGCGGACAGGTGCGGGAACAGCAGGTAGTCCTGGAACACCACCCCGACGGGGCGCTGCTCGGTCGGGACCCGGATCCCGTCGGCGGGAGCCTCCAGCACAACGCCGTCGAGCAGCACCTGCCCGGCCTGCACTGGGACCAGCCCGGCCAGGGCGCGCAGCAGGGTGGTCTTGCCGGCGCCGTTGGGGCCGAGCAGCACGACCAGCGCGCCAGTCTCGACCACCAGCTCGGCGTCCAGGTCGAGGGCGCCGAGCTGGAGGGCGACGCGGGCCTTGAGGCTCATCGAGGCGATCCGCTCATCACGCTGCCGGGAACCAGCGGCCGCGCAGGGCGACCAGCACGGCCAGGGAGACGGCGAGCAGGACCAGGCTGAGGGCAATGGCAGCGTCGGCGTTGGTCTCCAGGGCGAGGTAGACCGCCAGGGGCATGGTCTGGGTGGCGCCGGGGAGGTTGCCGGCGAAGGTGATGGTGGCGCCGAACTCGCCGAGGGCGCGGGCCCAGCACAGCGCCGCCCCGGCGCCGAGGGAGGGGGCGATCAGCGGGAGGGTGACGCGACGGAAGGTGAGCCAGCGGCCGGCACCGAGGGTGGCGGCGGCGTCCTCATAGCGGCGATCCATCGCGCGCAGCCCCGCCTCCACCGTGATGACCAGGAACGGCAGCGCCACGAACGCCTCGGCCATGATCGCGCCGGGGGTGGTGAACGGCAGGGTGATGCCGAAGAGGCGGTCCAGCCACTGGCCGACGAGCCCGCGGCGGCCGAAGGCGAGCAGCAGCGCCACCCCGCCGACCACCGGCGGCAGCACCATCGGCAGGGTGACCAGCGCACGGACGAAGTTTCGGCCGGGAAACGGGACGCGAGCGAGCAGCCAGGCGAGCGGCACCCCGACCAGCGTCGAGGCGGCCACCGCCCCAACCGAGCAGACCAGCGACAGCCGCAGCGCGGTCAACACCGCCGGGTCGCGCAGATCGGTGGCGAGGCTCCCCCAGGGCGTGCGGACGAGCAGCCCGGCGAGCGGGATCGCCAGGAACGCGACCGCGAGCCCGGCGAGTGCCACGAAGGCGCGCGGCGCCCGCCCGCCCCCGGCCCCTGCCCCGCCGGTCCTCTTCTTCCCGGCGGTCCGCTGGCGCCGCGCCGTCACGGCCAGGCCGTCACGAGGTCGGGGGCGGCAGGAACCCGAAGCTCTGGAGCACCTGCTGGCCCTGGGTGGAGCGGACCAGATCCATGAACGCCTGGGCGTCCTGGGCGTGCTTGCTGGCAGTGACGACCGCAATCGGGTAGGTGGCGGGCACGTTCTGGTCCTTGGGGATGTCGACGCCCGCGACCTTGCCCTTGGCTGCGGCCACGTCGGTCACGTAGACGATCCCGGCGTCGGCCTCGCCGAGGGAGACCTTGGTGACCACGGCCTTGACGTTATCCTCCAGCGACACCGGCTTGACGGTGACGTGCTGGGCGGCGAGGGCCTGGCCGGCGTACTTCCCGGCGGGCACGGTGGGCGCCTCCATGACCACCTTGAGGTCCTTGCGGGCCAGGTCGGCGAGGCCCTTGATCCCCTTGGGGTTGCCTGGGGCGACCACGATCTGGAGCAGGTTGCTGGCGAACAGCTGCGGCGTGCCGACCAGGCTCTTGACCTTGTCCATGTTGGTGGTGTCGGCGGAGGCGAACACGTCGGCGGGGGCGCCCTGCTGGATCTGGGTGGCCAGCGCCTGGCTGCCGGCGAAGTTGAAGGTCACCTTGGTGCCGGAGTGGGCGGCGGTGAAGTCGGTGCCGAGCTTGGTGAACGCGGCAGTGAGGGAGGCGGCGGCGAACACTTTGATCTCCGTGGCTGAACTTCCGCTCCCGGCCGTGGTTTTGTTCCCGCCGCAGGCGGCGACAAGCACCGCGACCAGGAGCAGCAGGGCGGCATGGCGGAAATGGGAACGGGACCGGAGACGGGAACCAAGCACAGATGCCCTCCTCAACAACGCAAGAACTCAACAACTCGATTCAACGACTGGAACCCTGGGACGGCAGTTCGACCACCACGTTGGTCGCCTTGACGGCTGCGACCGCGAGCATGCCGGGGGCGAGCGCCAGCTCGTCGGCGGCCTCGCGGGACATCAGCGAGACCACCCGGAAGCGGCCCGCCTGCAGCTCGACCTGGGCCATGACGGTGTCTTTGACCACCCGGGTGACGATCCCGGCGAAGCGGTTGCGGGCCGACTGCGCCATCACCAGCTCGTCCCGCTCGGCCGCCGACGACTCCCGCAGCCCGGTGACGAATTCAGCCAGGGCGGCGCCTTCGATGACGCGCTGGCCGCCTTCGGTGCGCCGCGCCCCGAGCCGGCCGGCGTCCGCCCAGCGGCGCACGGTGTCGGCGCTGACGCCGAGCAGCTCCGCGACCTGGCCGATCCGATAGTTCATCATCTGCGGCCGATGCTAGCGGTTTATCGCCGCATTTCAAAGCGATCCACTCTCAAACCTCGCAAGTGCGAGGTTGCTTTCCTTGACCTTCTACTCGAAGCGGGCGGTTTCAAGCGAGGTGACGCGCTTGAGCAGCGGCAGGGTCGCGGCGACGGTGAGCAGGGCGAAGGAGATGCCGGCGGCCAGGGCATACCAGTAACCGGCCGCGGGGGGACGCCACCCTGAGACGCTGACCACCTTCAGGATCAGGGCGGCGACGCCGAGGCCGAGGCCGGCGCTGGCGGCGGCGACCAGCAGCAGCGGCGCGGCGGCTTCCGCGAGGACGACCCGGTTGAGGCTCGACACCGGGACGCCGCTCAGACGCAGCAGGACAAAGGGACGCTTGCGCTCGATCAGGCCCGCGCTGACGGCGATGGCGAGGCTGCAGCCAGCGACCAGCAGTTGCCCGAAGGCGAGCGGCCGGTGCTGGCCGAAGCGGGCGTCGTACTCGCGCTTCAGCTCATAGCCGTGGCTGGGCGCCGGTTCCAGCAGACCCAGGAGTGTGTTCGGGTCAGCAGGGACTTTGCGCACTGGTGTCAGACGTCAGAAGTCGAACGCGGCCTGCGGGAGCTTGCCGAGCGCGCCGATGCGCCTGGCGAGGATCGCAGCGGCGCGCAGGGCCGCGCGTGCGCCCTCGGCGTCGTCGGCGAGCTGGCGCGCATGGCCGAGGTCCACCAGCAGGTCGCAGCAGGCGTCGTCGTCGCCGAAGGCGGCCGCCTCGGTCGCCTCGACCGCGCGTTCGAGCAGCGCGACCGCCTCGGCGTAGGCGTGGCGACCAAGGGCCTGGGAGGCCGCCTGGCGAGTGTGGGCGACCGCCTTGTCGGCGGTGCCGACGGGCGCGGCAAGGCAGAAGTGGTGGGCCAGCCGTAGCTCGCGCTCGGCCGGCTCCATTGCGGCTTCCTCCAGCAACTCGCCGACCAAGGCGTGCAGGCGCATGCGAAGCGCGGAGGGCAGCTGCTCGTAGAGGGTCTCCCTGACCAGCTCCTGGGTGAAGCGGTAGCGGCCGGCGACGCCGGTCTCCTCGTCGAGCAGGCCGGCGGCCGCGGCCGCGTCGAGCACCTCGATCACCTGCTCGCCGGGGAGCTGGCAGCAGCCCTGCACCAGCCCGACGGTGAACTCGAAACCGGCGCCGCCCTGGCCCTGGCTGCCGACGCCGTGGCTAGCGACCGCGGCGGCGGCGAGGACCTCGTCGGCGGCGGCTGGGAGGTGCTGGACGCGGCGGCGGATCACGTCGCTGACCGCCCTCGGGACCGACGACGACACCGGGCCGCCCGGCCCTTCGGCCAGCAGCCGCACCAGCTCCGCCACGAAGAAGGGGTTACCGCCGCTGCGCCGGTGCACCTGGCGGGCCAGCTCCTCCACCTCCGCCAGGGGCTGGCCAAGGGCGCCGGCCAGGTAGGCGGCGACTGCGGGCAGGTCGAGCCCGTGCAGGGCCAGCCGCTCGACGCCCGGCTCGCGGGCCAGCCCGGCCAGGACCTCGGCCAGCGACCGCGAGCCGCGGGCCTCAGTCTCGTGGTAGGCCGCCGCGATCAGCAGGCGCGCTCGCCTGGCCTCCTTGGCGAGCATGAGGAGCAGCCGCAGCGAGGCGGTGTCGGCCCGGTGCAGGTCGTCGAGCAGCAGCACCAACGGCAGGCGGGCGGAGAGGCGGGTGAGGAACACGCTGACCGCGTCATAGAGGCGGAAGCGGTCTGGGTCGCGGTTTGAGGGCGGGCCGAGCGCGACCGTGCCCGGCAGGCGCACCGCCAAGTCCGGGACCAGGCGCGCCACCTGCCGAGCCTCCAGGCCAGCGGCATCCGCCAGCTCCGCGTCACTGGCGGCCCGGACCACCTCCCGCAGGATCTGCGACCAGGGCCAGAAGGCCGGGGCGCCGTCGCCCTCGTAGCATTGCCCCTGAGCGACCTCGAAGCCGCTGGCCGCCGCGCGCCTGGCCAGCTCCTCGAGCAGTCTGGTGCGCCCACTGCCCGGCTCGCCGGTGACCAGCAGCACCCGCCCCTGCCCGCCCTGCGCGGCGGTGAGCGCGCCGTCGATCGCTGCCAGCTCGGCCTCGCGCCCGACCAGCGGCGGGGCGCCCGCCACCCCCCCAGCTCCTTCCGAGGACCGCGGCGCTGCGGGGGGCTGCTGGAAGCGCCAGTCGAGCTCGGGTCGCTGCGCGAGGATCTTCATCTCCAGCCGCTGCAGCGCCGGGCCGGGCTCCAGGCCGAACTCGCCAGCGAGCACCTCGCGGCCCTGGCGGTACTGTTCGAGCGCCTCTGCCTGCTGGCCCGACCGGTACAGCGCCAGCATCAGCTGGGCGCGGAAGCGCTCGTGCAGCGGCTGCTCGCCGACCAGCTGCTGCAGCTCGGCCACCACCTCCAGGTGGCGGCCGAGCGCCAGGTCCGCGTCGATGCGGTTGGCGACCGCCCCAAGGCGCAGCGTCTCCAGCCGCGTGACCGCTGAGCGCGCGGCCTCCTCGAAGACCACGTCGGCGAGCGCCCTGCCCCGCCAAAGGCCCAGCGCCTCGCGCAGCAGCACGCTCGCCTGGCCTGGGTCGCCGCGTTCGAGGGCAAGCTGGCCCTGCTCAGCGAGGCGCTCGAAACGCAGGGCGTCGACCTGCTCGGGATCCACCCGCAGCAGGTAGCCGGGCGCGCGGGTGACCAGCAGGCTGGCCACCGCCCGCGGCGCCCGCTCCGGCTCCAGTACCCGCCGCAGGCGCGACACGTAGCTGTGCAGGGTCGCCGCAGCGGCCGGCGCATGCTCGCCCGGCCACAGCCACTCCAGCAGCCGGTCGACCGGGACGACGTCGTTGGCCTCGACCAGCAGGGCGATCAGCAGCGCGCGCTGCTTGTAGCGCCCGACGTCCAGCGGGCGGCCGTCCCGTTCGGCCGCGAGCGGGCCGAGAATCCCAAAGCGCATGCTGTCCGCGCCAGTCACAACGCCTCCGAAGGTGCCGAACAGGAACGGCTTGCGCCGTTCGTCGCCGAGTGCAAGTGCCATGCAAGTGAAACTGCAGCCACGCACAAACCCCTAGAAAGGGGCATGGGAAAGGCTGTGGTCCCCCCGTCGCTTGCCTCATCCCCCCGGAGGCTGCGTTGTCCAAAACGGGGCCGCGTCGCGGTATCCCCCAACCGCCCGCGGCCATTGCTTACGTGCTCGACTATTACCGGGACCCGCTCGCCTGGTTCGCCCTGGTGGGCACCACGGCGTTGCTGACCTACGGCGGCGGTGCGGTGATGTTCTGGTTTCACGCCATCTACCTGGGCGAGGCTGGACCCTCGCTGATCCCGGTGATGCACTGGCTGGTCGACTCCACCCTGGGATTCGCGGCCCTCGCCCCGGCGCTGCTGCTGCTCATCCCGGTTGCGCTCCGCAAGGCGGAGCGGCCGCAGACCGGCGTGGTGCCGCCGTGGCGGTTCGCGATCCTCGCCGGCGCGGCCTTCGCGATCATCACCGCGCCGGGCCCGCTGATCCACGACGCAGCAGTCGGGCAGGGCAAATGGCTCGCGGTACACATCACCCTGGTACTCACCAAGCTCCTCGGGAACTGGGTCTTCAGAAAGCCCGCAGCGGGCCCGGTGACCGAGGTGCCTCCTCTCGCCAACCTGCTGCTGCAAGTCGACGTCGGCCTGCCAACCTACGTGCTGATCATGCGGCTCTCGTACCGCTTCCACACCGCCGACGCGGCGGCCACAGCCAAGACGGGGGCCGGCGCCGAGGTCGGGGAGCGGGCGCCAAGCCGCTTTGCCTTCGCGGGGGCAGGACTGGACGCCGCACCCGGGCCCGAGCCGGCGGGAGCGCTGACAGGTGGCGCCGCACTGATCGCGTCGCTGATGGGAGGGTCGAATGGGCAGCATGGCTCCGGGGGGATGAACCATGACGGGCTGGGAGGCGTGCCCGCATACTATGACATCAACGGTGGATCTGCTGGGAACGGCGCCGCCGCGCCGGCTGCGGCCAGCACGACTTGGAGCGCGTTGCCGGATCCGCAACCAGCCCCGGCAACGCCAGCGTCTTCGCCGGCAGCGTCTTCGCCGGCAGCGCCACGGCTCGGGCCGCTGGGGCTGCCCAAGAGCATCTGGCAGAAGCCACACTCCCCCGAACCGGCCAATGGCTATGCCAATGGCTATAGCTATGCCGCTGGCAACGGCAACGGCAACGGCAACGGAAATGGCACTGGCAACGGCGGGGCGGCCCATGGCACGGCCTGGGCAGCAGTCCCGGCCCCGGACCCGGACCCGGGCCCGTCCCCGGGTCCGGGACAACCCGACTGGCCCCTGGACGACGTCGACACCGGCCAGTGGCTGGCCTCCAGAGCCGCCATCGAGCCGGGCAGCCACGACGACCTGGACGTCGAGCAGTGGCTCCAGCAGCTCGCTCCAGGCTGGTAGCGCCCCTAATCCAGCTCCGCCACCAGCGACTGCCAGGTGAGCTGGTCATTGAAGCGCGAGCCGAGGTCGGGCAGCTCGGCCACGTCCGCCGCCGGCAGCGGCGCGGGCGAGGCGCCCAGCTGGGCCAGGGTCACCGTGATCGACAGCAGCTCGCTGAGGTTCAGCGCCGCCACCGTGGCCTGCTCCACCGTCTGGCCGACCGCGGTGATGCCGTGGCCATACAGAACGCACACCTGGCTGTCGCCCATCGCGTCGAGCATCTCGGCGGCCAGTTCAGGCCGCGAGATCAGGATGGCGCGAGGGTAGGTGGGCACGCCCGCAAGGGCCATCCGCAGCGCCGGCATGTTGTAGGAACCGAAGACCGGCCGCGGCTCCAGGCCCGCCAGGCTGCAGATGACCGCCGCCAGTGGGTGGGCGTGGACGACCGCGCCGACCTCGGGCCGGGCCTGGTAGAGGCTGGCATGGATGGGCCACTCCTTGGGCACGGCCCAGCCGTCGCTCGCTTCCTGGTGCTGGCCCCGCAGGTCGACCAGACGGACGTCGGCAGGCTCGGTGCGCGCCACGCCGCGCTCGCTCTGGCCACGGCAGCGGAGCAGCATCTGGTTGTCGCCGACCCTGGCGGACACGTGCCCGAGGACGCCGTCGACCAGCCGCCTCGCGCCAAGGATCCGGCAAGCGGTGGCGACCGTGGCGCGCAACTCGTCATGAGGAGTCATGGACGCAACACTATCCGGTCAGCGCCACCCGCACAGGCTGTGCTGACGTAGGACGAACTGGTCGTGGTTGAATCAACGGACCACCCACTGAGGTCGTGACCAGCCCCATCCACCCCAGGGGAGCATGATGGCCAACAGGACGCGGGCGCCGTGAGAGCGGCGTCGTGGCCCACGCCTGCCGCCAAACCGGGCGAGGAACTTCGCCTGGCCGAGCTGATGGCCGCCATGTCACTGGCCACCGACATCGCCGTCGGCCTGCCGATGGAGGACGGGCTGCTGATCTGCCTGCTCGCCACCCGGCTCGCCGAGGTCCTGGGGCTGTCCGACGTCGACCGGTTCCACGTCTTCTACGGCGCCCTGCTGCGCCACATCGGCTGCACCACCGAGATGCACGTGCTGGCCGCCTACGTCGGCGACGACGTGTCGATGCGCAACGCCATGCTCGGGGTGGACATCGGCCGCTACGGCGACATGTTCGCCGCGATGATGCGCCACGTGCGGCGCACCTACCCGCCCCTGGAACGGCCGGCGGCGGTGGTGCGGGTGATGGCGGGCGCGATGAAGTTCCGGCCGCAGGGCGATGCCATGTGCGAGGTGGCGGAGATGCTCGCCGCTCGCCTCGGTTTCGGCGAGAGCTTCCAGCACGACCTCAGCGGCGTCTTCGAACGCTGGGACGGCAAGGGGTTCCCGGGCAAGCTCAAGGGCGCCGAGATCACCCTGCCCGCCAGGGTCGTCGGGGTCGCCGACCTCGCCGCCGGCTGCCATCGCCTGGAGGATCGCGACACGACCATGGAGGTGGTGCGGCGCCGCTCCGGCAAGGCCTTCGACCCCGAGATCGTTGCGGCGTTCCTGGCCAACGCGGACGAGCTCTGCGAGGCCATCGAGGTCGACTCTCCCTGGGACAGCGTGCTGGAGGCCGAGCCCGGCGAGCGCCCGGTCCTGTCGGGGCAGTACCTGGACGAGGCGCTGCAGGCGATGGGCGACTTCGCCGACCTGAAGTCCCCCTACACCGTCGGCCACTCCAGTGGGGTTGCCGACCTCGCCGCCCGCGCCGCGCAGCGCTGCGGCCTCCCGCCTGATGACGTGGTGGCCACCCGGCGGGCGGGCTGGGTGCACGACATCGGTCGGGTCGCCATCAACTCAGCCATCTGGGACAAACCTGGTCCGCTCACCCGGGCGGAGTGGGAGAAGGTCCGCATGCACGCCTACCACGCCGACCGGATCCTGGCCCGCCAGGGCTTCCTGGAGTCGATCGGACGGATCGCCTCGATGCATCACGAGCGGCTGGACGGTTCCGGCTACTTCCGCCAGGCAGCGGCGGCGCAGCTGCCGCCGACCGCACGGATCCTGGCGGCCGCCGACGCCTACCACGCCATGACCGAACCCCGGCCACAGCGGCCGGCGCTGGCGCCCGAGCAGGCCGCCGCCGAACTGCGCGCCGAGGTGAAGGCGGGCAGGCTGGACTCAGAGGCGATGCGCGGAGTACTGGAAGCCGCCGGGATGCCGGTCGGCCGCCGGGTCGAGCAGATCGCCGGGCTCACCACCCGCGAGGTCGAGGTGCTGCGGCTGCTGGCACGCGGGCAGTCGATCCGAGACGTCGCCCGCGTGCTGCAGATCGCTCCGAAGACTGCTGACGCCCATATCCAGCACATTTACCGTAAAACCGGCGTTTCAAGCCGCGCTGCAGCGACAATGTTCGCGATGCAGCACAACTTGGTCGGCGCCGAGGCGCCGCCAAATTGAAAAGAATGCCGGGCTTCTCCCGAAAAAGATGGGGAGACCTCCCGATGGAGCCGGTCCCTTAGTGCGTCATCGTCGGAGTCGGGATCAGCTTCGAGGATCCGGGGGGGAGACGGTGGGGCCGGCCCGCAGGGGCCGGCCCTCGCGTTCGGCGCTCTGATCGCCACGATTATCAGCCTGGTCGCGGGCCTGACGAAGTAGCGCCTCCGACGGCGTCGCTTCGCAGCAGCAGGCCGACCAGCCGGCCGTCGGAGGTGGTGATGGGCGAGTTCACCAGGTTGTGCTCGGTCATGTACTGCGCCAGCTCCGCGATCGCAGCGTGCGGGCGGAAGGTGCTCGGCCCTGGCCGCATGGCCTGCTCGATGCGAAGCTCGGGGTCCGCCTCCAGCTCCTTGGCGCGGAGCAGCCCGAGCACGACCCGCTCCGTGTTCACCACCACGCAGGCGTCCCACCCGGCGGCCTGGACCCGCTTTGCCACGTCCCCCAGCGGTTCGTCCAGGCTGCAGGTGGGGACGTCGTGGCGGGCCACGTCACCGGCGCGGGGTTGCCGCGCGTTCGATCCCTCGGTGGGCAGCCCGGCCGCCAGCCAGTCCAGCTTGCCGTCGGTGTAGTCGTACACCTGGGTGAACCCCAGGCTCTCGAGCCGCCACGCGGCCCGTGGGCTGATGTCTCAGGCAGAGTCCCAGCAATACACGACGATCGCCCGGTGCCGGTCGAGGACCTCCGTGGCCTGCTGCTCCAAGCGCCGCAACGGCAGGCTGACAGCCCCGGGCAGGTGGTCCTCCTCGTACTCCCCCGCCGGAAGCACCTCGACAATCTGGGCGCCCTCGGCGGCAAGACGGCGAACATCCTCCCGATCGATCTCGTGTGGCATGGTCACCTCCCTGTCATTGGATCCACCATAGCGGCTCGATCCAACGGCTAGGGGTGATGGTGCTGGTGTGCTGTCTCGTGCCCGGCGTCGTTCTCCGTGTGCTGGTGGCCGCTCATCATCTTGAGCATCTGCGGGCCGCCGGTGCGCAGGAACCGGACCACCAGCACCGCGGCCGCCAGCAGGAACACGATGTTCAGGACGGTGGTGTAATTCCAGGTCACATGCGCTTCGACCACCGTGGCGCTGCGCTCGGCGGGAACCAGCCCGACGCCATCGAACAACAGTTCGATCACGTAGCCGGCCGCCACCATGGTGGCGTAGAAGGTGCCGAGCAAAAACAGCGCCATCCGCATGCCGTAGTACTTGCGGTAGATGTTGAGCACTGGCAGCACGATCAGGTCAGCGAAGATGAAGCTGACTACCCCGCCGAAGCTGATCCCGCCGTTCCACAGCACCGCCGCCAGTGGCACGTTGCCGATCGAGCAGACAAACGACACCACCGCCACCACCGGGCCGACCAGCGGCCCCCACAGCTTGGCGAGCAGCGGATGGTCAACCAGGAAGAAGTCAGTCCAAAACGCCATCGGCACCCAGGCGCCGAGCGCCCCGGCAATCAGCAGCCCGCCGCCGATGTCCTTCCACAACGCCGCCCAGTCCATCACGAAGTAGTGGCTGGTGGCCGTGAAGCCCTTGGGGCTGGTGACCCGCGACCACAGCGAACCGCCGGTGACGGCCATGTCCATCTCGGCATGGCCTTCCATGATCCCCTGCAGGCCCCGTTCGGCCTGCCGGTGCGCCGCCTCGACGGCCCTCGGGCGCAGCAGCAGGCGAAACAACAACGCGAGCAGCACGATCATCAGCGGCCCGCCGATGAACTCGGCTGCGGTGAATTGCCACCCCATCAGCACCGCCAGGATGATGCCAAGCTCGACCACCAGGTTGGTGGAGGCGAACTCGAACGCCATCACACTGGTGAAGTCGGCGCCCTTGCGGAAGATCGAGCGGGCCAGCGCGACCGCCGCGTACGAGCACGAGGACGAGGCAGCGCCCAGCCCACTGGCGAGCGCCAGCGACCGGGGCGAGTCGTCGGGCAGCAGCCGGGTCATCTCCGCCTTGGACACCACCGCCTGGACCGCTCCGGAAATCCCGAACCCCAGGATCAGCGCCCATAGGATCTCCCAGAACATCGCGAATCCAAGATTCAGCGCGTGCCCAACGGCATCCAGCAGCATTCCCATCCTTGTCCGGCCCTCCTTCTACCCTATGGTCGACGCTTGGCGCCCGCCCAGTCATACCATACCCCCTACGGGTATACCCACAGCAAGGAGGCCGCAACGTGGACCTGAAGCTGGAACTCGTGCTGATCCCCGTCTCGGACGTGGACCGCGCCAAGACCTTCTATGTCGAGCAGCTTGGCTTCAAGCTAGACGTCGATCATCGCGCGGGCGACGAGTTCCGCATCGTCCAGCTGACGCCGCCCGGGTCGGCCTGCTCGATCACCATCGGAGCCGGCCTGTCGCTGGCAGCGCCAGGCTCGGTCCGGGGCACGCACCTGGTCGTCACTGACATCGAGGCGGTCCGTGCCGACCTCCTCGAACGTGGAGTGAAGGTCAGCGAGATCCGTCATCTCGAGTCAGGCGCCTGGGTGCCCGGCCCGGATCCGGAACACCGCGACTACGGCTCCTTCGCCGACTTCAGCGATCCCGACGGCAACACCTGGATCCTCCAGGAACGCGGCGCGACGGCAACCAAATGAACTTGTGACCCCATGAACTTGTGACCCCGCTCCTTACGAGGCGATACCGTTGGCCGGTGGCGATGCGGGTTGCTGGTTGCTGGTGGTGATCGGGCCGCTGTCGGACGACAGCTGGATGGGGCCGAATGGCACCACCTTGCCGTTGTCCAGCTTGGCGACCTGGACGCCGAGGTAGCCGAGGTGGCTGGACGGGGAGTACCCGAAGGGCACCAGGCCGGGGCCGCCGCTGAGCTTGGCGGTCTCCAGCGTCTTCACGATGCTGTCCCTGGTCGGGTTGCGTCCGGCGGCCTTGAGCAGCTGCACGAAGGTGTAGGCCTGCGCCATGCCGTACTCCACGTTGCCGTCGAACGGCAGCTTGGGGATGTACTGGTCGTGGATCTTCTTGAAGAGCTGGATCCACGGGTTGGCGTCGTCGGTGACCGGCGGCAGGTAGGCGTCGCTGATCAGGCCGTTCAGCAGCGAGGGCCCGACCGCCCCCTTGGTGAACGCCTTCAGCAGCCCGGTGAGCGTGATCGGGTCCGACCCGACGTTGCTCACCACGAACTGCGGGTGGTAGCCGACCTTGGCGGCGGCCAGCAGCCCGAGGGTGGTGAACGCCGGGATGCTGAACATCACCACCACCTCGGCGCCGCTGGACTGCAGCGCGGCGAGCTGCGGCCCGACGTTGGTGTTGGTGGGCACGTAGCTCTGCCGGCTGGCCACCGACGCGGCCGGGATCTGCTGGTCAAGGCCCTTGACGCCATCGAGGCCGAACTCGTCGTTCTGGAAGAAGTAGCCCACCTTCTTGCCGGGGAACTTCTGCTGCAGGTACTGGCCGAGGATCTTGCCCTCGATGGTGTAGTCGGGCTGGAACCCGAAGGTGAAGGGGTGCTTGCCAACGTCGTTCCAGCAGTTGCAGCCGGAGGACACGAACAGGTCCGGCACCTTCTGGGTGTTCAGGTAGTCGACCACGGACAGGTGGGTCGGGGTGCCGAGCGCGCTGTAGATCGCGAACACCTGGTCCTGGAGCACCAGCTTGCGGGTGTTGGAGGTGGTCAGGCTCGGGTTGTAGCCGTCGTCGAGGTACTTGTAGTTGATCGTGCGGCCGAACACGCCGCCGTTGGCGTTCACGTACTGGAAGTACGCGTTCGACGCCGGGGCGATCTCCGAGTAGCCCGGTGCCGCCGGGCCGGTGAGCGGTTGGGTGCTGCCGATGGTGATGGTGGTCGCGGTGATGCCGGGCGCGGACGCCTTGCTTACGCTGGAGCCCGTGCCCGAGCTGGACTTGCTGCACGACGCGGCGGCCAGCACCAGCACGACGGCCAGCGCTGCCAGCCGCGATCCGCGGTTCCCCTGTGGGTGCAGCCCTGGGTGGAACCTCATTGCTCGCGGTCCTTCCATGTCAGCCTCCTCCTCGACCTTGACGGAGACGTCCGAACAGGGAGCGCAGGCGGCCAAGGCCGCCCTGGATGCCGTGGGGAAAGGCGAGCATCGCCACGACCAGGACGGCGCCATAGAACGCCAGCGGCAGGTTGTTGCCCACGGCGCTGGAGAGCCGCAGGCGGGTGGCCAGGTCGTCGGTCCACGACGGCACGTACACCAGCAGCACCGAGCCCCACACCGCGCCGAGCAGCGTGCCGAGCCCGCCGATCACCACCGCGGTAAGCAGCTGCAGCGACAGGCCTAGCGCGAAGCCGGCCGGGGCGGTCAGTCCCGCCCAGAACGCCAGCAGCGAGCCGGCCAGCCCGGCGCAGGCCGCGCTCACCGCAAAGGCCAGCACCTGCGTTCGCGCCACCCGGATGCCGGCGAGCGCCGCGGCCGCCTCGTGGTCCCTAACCGCCCGGAAGGAGCGTCCGTAGCGGCTGCGGGTCAGGTTCGTCAGCAGCGTGAAGGTGCCGAGGGCGGCGGCGAAGCTGATCCAGGCGAGCCAGCGCTCGTCCGGGAAGGTGTCGCCCAGCCAGCCTGGATGGGTGAGGGGCGGGACGGTGAGGCCCTGGTTGCCGCCGAAGATGCTGGCGTACCGGATCGCCACCGTGGGCAGCGCCACGGCCAGTGCGAGCGTCGCGCCCGCGAGGTAGGGGCCGCGCAGACGGGCTGCGGCCACACCAACCACCAGCCCGGCCAGGGTGGCGGTGGTGATCGACGCGGCCAGCACGGCGGCGACCGGCAGCGGATGGTGGGTCTCCAGCAGCGAGGTGGTGTAGGCGCCGACCGCCATGAGCGCGCCGTGACCAAGGGAGAGCTGCCCGTTCAGCCCGGTGAGCACGCTCAGCCCCGCCGCCGCGACCGCGAAGTAGGCGATGGCGGCGAGATTGTAGTCGGTGAACGCGCCGACAACCGCGCTCAGCGCGAACAGCGCCACGGCTGCGCCGAGCGCGAGCCCTCCGTGCCTGGCGAGCGGCGGGGCCACCCATTGCCGCGCACTCATCCCGGAGCTCATCGCCTACACCTGCCTCGTGCCCGCGCGGGAGAACAGGCCCTGCGGGCGGACCATGAGGACGGCGACCAGGATGAGCAGGCCGCCGACGGTCTCCACATCGGAACTGAGATAGCCGCCCACGTAGCTGAGGGCGAGCCCCATGACCAGGCCGCCGACCACGGCGCCGGGGGGGCTGTCCAGGCCGCCGAGCACCGCCCCGGTGAAGCCGAACACCAGCACCGAGTCCATCGAGTTCGGGTACAGCAGCAGCGTCGGCGCGATCAGCAGCCCGGCAAGCGACCCCACCAGCGACGCCAGCGCCCATCCCAGGGTGAGCATCCGGCCCACCCGGATGCCGAGCAGCCGCGACACCTCCGGCTGGAACGCCGAGGCCCGCATGCGCAAGCCGAGGTTGGTCAGACGGAACAGCGCCACCAGCAGCGCCATGACGGCGACGAGCGCCCCCAGCGTGAACAGGTCGAAGCGCGACACGGCGATCTGGCTGTTGCCGACCCTGATCCCGGCCACGGAGAACGGCGGCGGGAACGAGCGGATCTGCCCACCCCACAGCATCGGTGCGATTGCTTCCAGGAACAGCAGCAACCCGAGCGTGAGGATCACGATGTTCAGCGGCGGGGCGGACTCGACCCGGCGGACCAGCACCCGTTCGGCCACGGCGCCGATGGCCACTCCGCTCGCCAGGGCCACCGCGAACGCCGTCCAGTACGACCAGCCCCGGTCGAGCAGCGAGAGGGCCACATAGGTCGTGAACATCGCCATCGCTCCCTGGGCGAAGTTCACCACCCGCGTCGCCCGCCAGATCAGCACCAGTGACAGCGCCAGCGCCGCGTAGATCGCTCCTGTTGTGACCCCGTTCAGGGTCAGGACCACAAACCGGTGCACCGTCTCGTCCCCAACTCCTCGCTACATGGCTCGAACTCCAGCTGACTAGAACCCCAGGTAGGCGTGGCGGAGCCCTTCATCCCTCGCGAGCACCGCGCCGCGCTCGCCGGCCACCACGCGGCCGAGCGCGAGGACCACGGCGTGGTCGGCGATCGACAGGGCGCTGCGGGCGTTCTGCTCCACCAGCAACACGGCCAGCGAGCGTTCGTCCGCCAGGCGGCGCAGCAGGGCCATGACCTGCGCGACCAGCGCGGGAGCAAGCCCGAGGGAGGGCTCGTCCAGCAGCAGCACCCGCGGCTGCGCCAGCAGGGCCCGGGCGATCGACAGCATCTGCCGCTCCCCACCCGAGAGATTGACGGCTGGCTGGCGCCGCCGAGTCGCCAGCGCGCCGAACAGGTCGTAGGCCTCGGAGAGGGCCGCCCGCGCGCGCCGGACCTGGGCGCCGCAAAGCGCGCCGAGGCGCAGGTTCTCCTCGACGGTCAGCTCCTCGACCACGCCGCGGCCCTCGGGCACGTGCGCCACACCCAGGCGCGCGACCGCATCAGCGCCGAGCCGGGTGACGTCCCGGCCCTCCAGCCGCACCGTCCCATCGTCGGGGCGGACCAAGCCGGAGACTGATCGCAGCAGCGTGGTCTTGCCCGCCCCGTTGGCGCCGAGGACCGCGACGACCGCGCCGGCGGGCACCTGGATGGAGACCCGGTCCAGCGCCCGGACCGCGCTGTAGTGGACGGTGACCCCGCTGACCTCAAGCATCCCCGCCACCAGCTGCTCCCGCCGGAGTCACCTCGCGGCCGAGGTAGGCCACCGTGACCGCCGGGTTGGCCCGCACCTGCGCCGGCGTGCCCGCGGCGATGACCCGGCCAACGTCGAGCACGACCACCCGGTCACACACCGCCATCACCAGGTCCATGTGGTGCTCGACCAGCAGGACGCCCATGCGCGCCCGCAGCCCCGCCAGGACCTCGCGCAGGTGCGCCAGCTCCTCGGCGGACAGGCCGCTGGCCGGCTCGTCGAGCAGCAGCAGGGTCGGCTCGGCGACCAGGGCCCTGGCCAGCGCGACCCGCTTCTGCATGCCATAGGGGATCGCCGCCGGGTGCAGCCCCGCCACCCCAGCAGCGCCGAGCTCGGCCAAGGTGCGCAGCGCGCGGCGGCGCAGCTCGCGCTCGTCCCGCTCGGCGCGCGGCAGGCCGAGGAGGGCGCTCACCACGCCGGTCCTGGCCGTATGGCCAGCAGCGGCCATGACGTTCTCGAGCACGGTGAGGCCTTGCCACAGCCCAAGCCCCTGCAGGGTCCTGGCGATCCCGAGGTCCGGCAGGTCGTGCGGGTGGATCCCGTCAAGGGACCGGCCCTGATAGCGGATCGCTCCGGCCTCTGGCCGCAGGAAGCCGCACACCACATTGAACAGCGTGGTCTTGCCCGCGCCGTTGGGACCGATCACCCCGACGATCTCACCCCTGCCGACCCGTAGCGCGACACGATCGAGCGCGACCACGCCACCGAACCGCACGGTGACCTCGTCCACCTCCAAGACGCCCTCCAAGGCGCCGTCAACGCCGAACGGCCGAGGGGAGGTCACGGCGATCCCCCAGCCCCAGCCGGTTCAGGACGAAGGGACTTCTGCAGCAGCAGGAACACCTGCTCGATGATGTCCTCCGGCACCGCAGCGCCGCCGCTCCACTCGACCCAGCGGAGCCCGACGAAATGCGGGACGCCGATATAGATCGTGAGGGCGAGGAAGTCGGGGTCAAAGCGCGGATCGACCTCGCCCCGCACCATCGCGTCCTTGGCGCCGCGGGCGTAGCGCCGCGCCAACTCCTCGAAGTACTCGCGGAACGCCGCCGAGTCCACGAACTCGACCTGCCGCTGGATCCGGAACAGGTGCGGGTGGCGCCGTAGAAACGCAAAGAACGCCGTGAACGCCAACCGCTCCCGCTCAGGCTGGCGCGTTGCGTCCCCGATGGCGACCCGCATCTCCCACCGCAGCTCGCGCCCCAGCTCCCGCAACAGCTCGCTGATCAGCGCCCGCTTGCTCGGAAAGTAGCGGTAGAACGAGCCAGTGGCGATCCCCGCCGCCCTGGCCACGTCAGCGACCCTGGTGCGCTCATACGAGCGCTCCCCAAAGTGCTCCTCAGCCGCACGCAGGATACGACCCCGCACGTCGGTCTCGCTGTGAGCAGCCACAGCAAACCTCTGCTACCGCGTATTCAGCCCGTGTCTGAACAATAGTTCGCGACCGCAGATCGAGTCAATATCCGCTGGAAAGCAGTCCCCCGCGCCCGCGGAGCCAATGGCGTTATGAACGGCTGTTCACACCGAGGGCCACCAGGTCTTCGGGGTGGACCCACTCGTCGGTGACGGTGACGCCACCTGCTCGGCCGATGGCGTCTCGCAACGGGATTGCCCAACGGTGCTCAACCAGCGCGATCGCTGCTGAGGATCCCGCTGGGATGGCATCAGCCACCTCCCAGACCTCCTGCTGGTCGAAGACGCTGCCATTCGCCGTGGCGGCTGCCCCCGCCGCAGCGCCCGGCTCCAGGGCTGCCTCGCCCTGGGCCCCAACGCCGACCAGGGCGCCGGCGATCGCACCCAGCTCCTGCAGCTCGTCTGGGGAGAGATCGCTCAGCTCCGCGCTGGCGACGTGGCCGTCGGCGTCCTTGGTGACAAACAGCAGGTCGACGAGGCGGACGACGTCGTGGGCCCGCAGGCGCTTGAGCTCCTCCAGGATCTCCCTGGAGAATCTGCGCTCTTGGGCCTGAAACCCCAGCACCAGGATCTGCAGCGGACCGAACTGCTCCATGGCATGTGCCTCCATCTCGCTCGCTAGCGCTGGCCGCCCTGCAGGATCTGTTGCTTGGCGGCGTCGAACTCCGCCTGGGTGAGGGCGCCCTGATCGAGCAGCGCCTTGAGCCGCTCCAGCTCGGTGACGGTGTCGGTGGACGGGGCCGCCGGCGCCGGCACAGCTGGGGTCGCTTCCTGCTGGGCCTGGTTTTGCTGCGTCTGCATCGCGGCAATCTGCTGGTCCTGGTCGTCCTCGTGTTGCGCGTTTGCCTGGCTTCGCTTGCCGGCGCGGTAGGCGACGGCACCTGTCCCCGCGAGCATCGCGCCACGCAGCAGCGGCCGGCGGCGCCCATAGATCGGCCTCATTGGTACCTCCTCCTGCGTGCTACGACGGTCGTCCGCGACGCCCGTCGAGGTGGGAGCTGCGGCGCGCCGCTGTCAGCTTCAGACTTCGACGCAGAGGCTGACCAGCTGTAGTCCCCCGGGGAGGAGCCGCAGTTACCCGCAAGCCGGATCAACGGGAAGATTTGCACCTTTAGCCTGACCGGGTGAAGCGGAGCCGGTGCGCGACGGCGGCGGCCTCGCCACGGTTGGCCACGCCGAGCTTGGCCAAGATGTTGGAGACATGGGCGGTCGCGGTCTTATAGCTGATGAACAGCGCTGCGGCGATCTGGCGGTTGGTGCGGCCGTCAGCGACCAGCGCCAGGACCTCTCGCTCGCGCGGGGAGAGACCCAGCGCATCGGTCGGCCTCGCGGGCTGCTGCGCGCGGCCGTCCCGCTCGCCCTCGCCCTGTGGAGCAGGCAGCGCGATCCGCGCGCGGCGGGCCAGCACGTCGATCTCCGCCAGCAGCAGCCGCGCGTCGAACTCGCTGGCCAGCTTCCATGCCTTGGCGAGAGCCGCGCGGCCAGCATCGCGGGACGCCCGCGCGGCCAGCAACGCCTCGGCCTGCCGCCAGCGGGCGTAGGCCGCCGGCCAGGGGTGGCGCAGCGCCTCCCACGCCTGGGCGCTCTTCCCCCAGCGCTCGGGGTCGCTGTGGCCGCTGACCCGTGACCACTCGGCCTCGCTGGTGAGCAGGTTGGCCTCCACGGCCGGCGTCGGTACCACGCCCGGTGCGGAGCTTGCCCCCCGGACTCGGTCGAGCAGGCCAGCCGCCAGCCGGCGGGCGACCAGGTGCTCGGCCTCGGCATGGCGGTCGCGGGCCTGCTCGGCGGCTGTCGCCTCGACGGCCATCCCGGTGCGGCACAGCTGGGTGGTCCAGTAGGGCTCCTCGGAGGTTGCCAAGATCGCCAGCCCATCGGCCACAGCGGCACGCGCGTCTGGCAGGCGACCGTCCCAGATGGCGACCTCGGCGAGCCCCGCGAACACCGGCGTGGCGGTCTGCGGGTCCAGCGGCGCCGGGGATTCCGCGAAGATCTGCCTGAAGTCGGCCTGCGCGGCGGCGAGGTCGCCTTCCCACAGCCGCAACATTCCCCGGGCGGTCAACGGACGGAGCCGCTGTGCGGGCGACCTGAGATCGAGGTCGAAGACCTCGGCCAGCAGCTGCCCGGCCTCCTGCCGCCGCCCCAGGCTCAGCAGCGCCATGGTGGCATCGGGCAGCAGGTCGGGGCCGTAATGGCCCAGTGCTCCGAACTGGCGCCCCGCCTCGAGGCTCGCGAGGTAGCCGCCGACCGCGTCGGCGGCACGCCCGCTCATCTCCAGGACGGTGGCGAGGTTCGTCTGCGCCCGGCACACGTCAGCGACGTCGCCGAGCTCCTTAGCGATCTGGAGGCCCTGCTCCAAGTGGGCGGTGCCCGCCTCCATGTGCCCGAGGGCGCACTGCGAGGTGCCAAGCGTCGTCAAGGCATGGCCTTCCACGGCCCGCGTCCCGGCGTGCCGGGCCACGGCGACCGCCTCCGCGCAGCGGCCCTGCACCTGCGAATGGCGAGACAGCAGCATGAGGAGCTGGCCGTGGGCGGCCAGCGCGCGGGCCAGCTCCTGCGATGGCGGTTCGGTGGGGATCGTGGCCACCGCGCGCTCGATGGCGGCCATCGCCTTGGGGCTGTCACCGGCAAGCCAGTGGTAGCGGGCGAGCCGCTCCAGCAGCGCGCCGGCCCGCAGCGGCTCGGTGGCGGCGTCGACCTGGTCGAGCGCCACGCGCACCAAGGCAACCGCGCGGTCGTAGTGGCCGGCGCGGTCCGCCACCTCGGCGGCGCGGTGCAGCACCGCGATCCGGTCCAGCGGGCTGCGGGTGGCTGCCTCCGGTACCTGGTCCCACAGCTCCAGCGCGCGCTCGTAGTGCTCGACGGCCTCGGCCGGAGCCGCCGCAGCAGCCGCCGCCTGCCCGGCCTGCACGCATGCCAACAGCGCCTGTCCGAGGTCATGGGCGGCGTACCAGTGGTAGGCGAGCTGGCCGCGCTCGACCGCGGTGGCGCCCCTGACCGTGCGGCCGGCGGCAGCGCCGAGATCGACGCGCTGCTCGATACGGCGGTCAAGCGCCCGGGCGTAGGCGGCGTGCAGCCGTCCGCGCTGCGCTGGCAGCAGGTCGTCGTAGACCGCCTCCTGCACCAGCGCGTGCCGGAAGACGTAGGCGCCGCTGGCCTCGTCGACCGCCAGCACGTGATGCGCGACCGCTTCGCGCAGCAGCCACACCAATCGCTCGGCGTCCTGGCCGACCACGGCCGCCAGCAGCTCGTGGTCTACCCGGGAGCCGGCCACCGCCGCCGCCTCCAGCACCCGCTGCGTCGCCTCCGAGAGCGCCTCCACCCGGTCCAGCACCAGGTCCCGCAGCGCCGACGGCAGCCTGGTGCCCTCCAGGTGCGCGGCGAGCAGCTCTTCGGCGAAGAACGGGTTGCCCTCCGAGCGCGCCAGGATCTCCCCGACCAGCGCCGGAGCGGCCGGCTCGCCGAGGATCCCGGCGAGCAGCTCGGTCAGCTCGCGACGGCCGAGCCGGCGGAGCTCCAGCCGCTCGGCGCGCCCGTTGCGGTCCAGCTCGGCCAGAAACGGCCGCAACGGATGGCGCCGGTGCAGCTCGTCCGAGCGGAAGGTCAGCAGCAGCGCCACGCCGGCATGCAGATTGCGGACCAGGAAGCCCAGCAGATCGCGGGTGGACTGGTCCGCCCAGTGCAGGTCCTCCACCACCAGCAACACCGGGGCACGCTCGGCAAGGCGGTGCAGCATTCCGAGTAGCAGCTCGAACAGTCGCGCCGGCGCCAGCAGAGCCGACGCTCCCTCAGTCCCGGCCTGCGGGTCAAGCTCCGGGACCAGCCGGGCCAGCTCCCCACGAGCGCCGCCCAGGACTCGCTCCAGCTCATCGGGGTCCAGGATGCGGGCGAGCGGGCGCAACGCCTCGACCATCGGCGCGTAGGCCAAGACCCCTTCCCCGACGTCAAGGCAGCCACCAGCGAGTGCGACTGCGCCGATCTCGCCGGCATCGCCGAGTACCTCGGCGACCAGCCGGGTCTTGCCGACGCCAGCATCGCCCGCAACCAACACGGTGGCGGGCTGCCCGGCTGCCGCCCGCGCGAGGACCGATCTGAGCTGCGCGACCTCAGCGTCGCGCCCGACCAGCACCGGACAGGAGACACGCCGGGTCATACCGTCGATCATCCCAGATCCCGCTCCCGGGCTCACGCGATGACGTTCCCTCACGACGAGCATGCAGCTAAGACCCCACCCGCACATGGGGAGGACGACCTATCGTGCCCCTGACCTCCTCCCTATTCCATCAGGAACCTGAGCCCCCGCTGGCGCCGGCCTATTGTTTGGATCCTCTCGCCGTAGAGCGTGGTCCAAAGGAAAGGTGGCGTCGTGAAGGTTTTTGTCTCGTTCGATATGGAAGGGATCGCGGGCATCGTCGACTGGCAGCAGTGCATCGGCGACGGGCCCGCCTATCAGCTCGGCCAGCAGCTCACCCTGGGCGAGGTCAACGCGGCGATCGACGGCGCGGTCGCGGCAGGCGCCGACGAGGTGGTGGTCAACGACGCCCACTGGACCATGCAGAACCTGCCGCCGCACGAGCTGCACGGCCAGGCCGCCTACATCGCTGGCCGGCACAAGCCGCTCTACATGATGCAGGGCCTGGACGCCAGCTTCGACGTCTGCCTGTTGGTCGGCTACCACGGCTCGATCAGCGGAGAGGCCGCGGTGCTGTCCCACACCTATAACCCGGCGGTGATCAGCCACGTCGAGCTGAACGGCACGCGGGTCGGCGAGAGCGGCATCAACGCGCTGGTGGCGCTGCACGCCGGTGTGCCGGTGGGGCTGGTCTCCGGCGACCGGCAGACAGCCGAGGAGGCCAAGGCCGTGTTGCCGGGCGCGGAGCTGGTGGTCGTCAAGGAGTCGTTGACCCGTTTTGCCGCGCACAACCTGCACCCCGACACGGCCCGCCGGCTGGTTGGGGAGGGCGCCCGGCGGGCGGTCCAGCGCGCCGGTGCGCTCTCCCCGCCCGCGATCGAGTTGCCCGCGCGTCTGGAGGTGTGGCTGCAGACCGCCGACATGGCCGAGATGGCCACCTGGGTCCGCGGGGTGGAGCGCAGCGGGCTGCGCACCGTCGTGATCCGGGGCGACGACCCCCTGCGCCTGTACCGCTCCTTCGTCGCCCTGGTTTACCTCACCCGGGTCGCCGAGGGCCGCTGACCCCGCTACGGGTGGTAGGGCGGGCTGTCCACGTCGGACACGGCGACGCCGCCGGCGACCGAGTAGTACAGCTCCAGGTCGACGGTGCCCAGCCCGCCGGTCGCGTCGGCCCCCCAGGATGCGATCGCGATGGTGTTGGTGCCGTTGGCACGCAGGATTCCGGTCGGGAGCGAGAAGACGTGCTGTGGCCCGACGTCGTTGACGTAGCGGCCGATCAGCCACCCGTTGACGAAGATCTGCGCCCGGTAGTGCCGCGCCGGGTTGTCAGTGATGCGCAGGCCGATCGCGGTGTCCTGGTGCTTCGGCAGGTCTAGCGCGACGGTGGTGCGGTACCAGGCGACCCCCGGCATCGGCTCGCTGTGCGGCAGGGTCACGGTCTGCCAGGAGTCGTCCGGGAACCGCGGCAGCGACCAGCCGTTGCGCTGCCCGAACAGGCCGCCCGCGTTCATCGGCCCGCGCACCGGGTCCACCGGCGTCTCGCCGCCCTGGTTGCCCTGGATCCGCCAGGTCACCGTCGGGCTCGCGCCGGCCAGGGACGCCGCGGTGAGCCCCCGCGGCTCCTTGTGTGAGTCGGTGGCGTTGAAGTCCTCGTTGTGGCCCATGTTCTCGACCAGCACCGAGAGCACGTTGTCGGCTCCCGCCTTGAGCGTCCCGTCCGGGATCGTGAAGCTCTTGGCGCCACTACCGGAGCTGCCGAGATAGACGCCGTTGAGCCAGGCGGCGTACACCCCCGCCCGCCCGGTGATCGCGGCGAGCGACACCGCGGTCTCCTGGCCGGTCGCGGTGAAGTGGCCGCGGTACCAGACGTCGCCGTGATGGAAGCCGTAGTCGTCGGCGTACAGCACCGGCAGCCTCGCCGGCTTGGTCGGGTTGTTGGTGGTGAGGTGGTCGGCGACGGTCCACGCCGAGTCGTCGAAGCCGGGGTTCGCCTCCGGGGTCTCGAACTGGTACTTCCAGTTCTTGATGGCCGGCAGGGTCACCGGCCCGGGCCCAGCGAGGGTGCCGCGCAGGGTGCCGTCGCCGGTCCGCAGGGTGGGTACGCGATGGAGGTCCCACACCACCGTGCCGACGGTGGGGGGTGCGACCACGTCGATGGTGGCCGCGTCGGTGTCGCCACTGAGCGTCACCGTCGAGCCGTTCACCGTCGCGGCACGGACCAGCTGCGGTCCGTGCACCAGCACGGTGCCGGCGGCGGTGTCCTGCCGCCACCAGCGCGCGGCGTTGTCGTCGGTGCCGATGATCAGCTCCAGCCGGTGCTGGGTGCCATTCACGACGCCGTCGATGGTCACCCGTTGCTCGGCGCCGTGGGTGTAGTTCAGCCGCAGATCGTGCCGGTCGGCGTCCCACACCGAGCTGACCCCTCCGCCCGGGACCGTCACCACGGGCGGCGCGTCGTAGCGCAGCACGGTCTCGCCGTCCTCGCCGGGGCGGCCGTAGAGGACCGCGACGTCCGTGGTCCCGACCGCCGCCTGGGTGAGCAGCTCGGAGGTCGAGTACACCAGCCGCTCGGACCCGAGCGCGTCGTTGGCCAGCAGCATCTTCGCGTCGCGCCCGTTCAGCCTGATCGCGGTGCCGGGCTGCTGCGGCACGCTCGGGTAGACACTGGTGCCGGCTGGCGGGACGTCGATGGCGTCGACCACCACGTAGTGCCCGCTGGCGCTCGGGTTCTGCTGGCCGGTGACCACGATCTGCAGCGTGTGGGTGGTGTCGTCCAGGTTGTCGGCGGCGTAGAGGACCTGGTGCGTCGCCTTGGAGGGGCCGTACCCGTCGACGGTGGCGACCTTGGCGCCGTCCAGGAAGACGTCGGCGATGCCATGGTTGGCGTCGAATGAGGAGATCCAGCGCACAGCGGTCCCGGTGAACGTCACCGACATGCTGTCGCCCGCGGTGTTGCTGAACGATTCGGTCCGCAGGTAGTCAGCGGCGGTGTAGTTCTGCTCCGGTCCCGCGTGGGTCCAGGTGCCGGCGTAGGCCAGGGCGGGGTCCCGGTCGTCGTAGGTGTAGCTGCCCCTTGCGGCGAGGTCCACGGCGATGTGGGTGGTGTCGTCGGAGGTCGAGGTGCTGTTGGTGTGGCGCAGCACCAGCACCTGGGTGTGGTCGTCGGGGTTGACCCGCGCCTGCTCCACGACGGCGCGGTTGGATGGTGCCGTGACGGCCGCCTGGCTGGTCTTGGCCAGCGGCGCGACTGCGTTGAAGAAATAGCCGAGCCGGTGCACCTCGTCGTATTTCGGTCCGAGGCCGCGCTGCTCGCTGATGGCGGCGCCGTAGTCGTAGGAGGTGTAGACCTGGCTCGGGTCGGGGATCCAGCCCCAGGACGTGCCGCCGTAGGTCATGTACAGGCTTTGCATGGTCGCGCCGACCGCGACGTTGTTGGTGTAGAAGACCCGCTCGAAGTCAGGGCCAGTGAGCTGCCGGCACTGGTCGTAGCCGGGGCCGCCCCACGGGTCGAATGACCCACCCTGGAACTCCGGCGTGAAGATCGGCGTCCCGTCGCGGAACCGTGGCAGCCCGCCGACACCAGCCCAGTTGGTCGGGTTGGAGCAGTTGAAACCCTGCGGGTAGGAGTCCTGGCCGGGCAGGTCGACCGCGCCGGTGCCGGTGGCCCAGGTCGAGGGACCGCAGCAGTGGTTGTGCGTCAACGGCACGGTGATCCCGTCGGAACGGACCAACTTCTCGGTATGGTCCATGTAGGCGGCGTCGGTGTTGCTGCCGTACTCGTTCTCGACCTGGTACAGCAGCACCGTCCCGGTGCCGTTGGTGAGCTGGTGCCGGGCGATGATCGGATCGATGTGGTGCAGCCACTCGTCACTGGCCGCCTGGAAGTCCGGGGCGCTCGACCGCGCACGGCCCTGCTGTGTGGTCAGCCAGCCCGGAAAGCCGCCGGAGTCGGTCTCGGCGTTGATGTAGGGCCCCGGCCGGGCGATGACATAGATGCCGACCTCGGCAGCTATGTCCAGCAGCCGGTCCACGTCACGGACGCCAGTGAAGTCGTACACCCCTGGTGCTGGCGAGTGATAGCCCCAGTCGAAATAGATCGAAGTCGCGTTGAAACCGGACGCCTTCATCTTCTGCAGCACGTCCCGCCACAGGTCCGGACTCGGCAGGCGCCAGTAGTGGAACTCACCGGACCACAGGTACAGCCGCTTGCCGTCGACCATCAGCGAGTACTGGTCGAAGGCCACCGTATGGGGGATGAGCCCACCCGCGTCCGCAGCCCGCGGCTGGACGACGTCCACCGCCGTCACCGCGACGCCGGACCCCAGGACCATCGCGCCCACGGCGAGCGTGGCGAGAAACCTTCGCATGGTCATCCTCCTCACCCCTGGAACCGATGCGAAGTCGTACTAATTTACCGACTCAACACGTTAAAACAGTTACATACAGAAATCAACGGAAATCAACAAGAACCTGCAAATTCACCCCTCCGGACGACGGCTAGGCGATGGTGGTGCAGCGGGGCGGCTGCAGCACGCTGGTCAGCCGAGGGTCCAGGTGACCGGGATAGAGGGGTCGGGATCGTAGGCGCAGAAGCTGCCGGTGCGGACGCTGCGCTGTAGGTGCTCGCCGAGGGCGGGTTGGTGGGCGGCGATGCGGCCGATCGCCGTCCGCAGCGCCTTGGTGACGCTGATGCGGGCGCGTTCGGCGTTGGCTCGCGCTTGGCGGTCTCGGCCGGCGAGCCCGGTGACGGCGGCGAGGTGGGCGGCGAGCTGCTGTGCCTCGGTTCGGGCGCGTTCGGCCCGGACCAGGTCGTTCCAGGCCTCGGCCTCGGCCACTTCCTCGGCGAGTTCCTTGAGGCGGCGCCGGTAGGCGGCCTTCGCCTGTGCGTCGACCAGGGGGGCGGCGGTGGCGGGGTCAGCGGCGGCGAAGGCGGCACCTGCCGCGACGCCAGCACCGGTCCCAGTACTGGCCCCGGTTCCGGCGAGGTCGAGGGCGTGGAATTCACGACCAGGGACCGCGAGCAGCCGGGCAAGATAGGCCATTCCGATGCTGCCACGCAGCCGCACGGCGCTGCCACGCCAGCCGACCGTCCAGTAATCGCCCTCGCAACGCAGGACCCCTGCAACCTGCCCATCGTCGCCGTGACGGTCCTTCCCCGAGGTCGTGGGCGCTCCGGTGCCTGGTGCCGGGCCGGCTGACGGTGCCGCGCCCGGAGCACCGGGCCAAAGCTCCAGCCGCAGGTCGGGGTCGTCGTGGGCGAACAGCGGGCGGATCCCAAAGCGGCGCAGCAGCGCGTGGGCCGCCTCCAGCTCACGGGCGGCACGGTCCTGATCGCCGGGACGCCCCTTGGCGGCAAGCGCCTTGGCATAGTAGTAGCGGCTGTGCGCGAGGTAGGGCGGGGCCGCCATCCGCTCGCAACTGTCCACCGCCGCGGCGAACTGCTCGACCGCGTCGTCCCAGCGGCCCGTGGTGGCGGCGAGCAATCCCAGATGATGGCTGACCGGCCAGCAGAAGCCACCGCCAACCCGGATGGCCCTGACCATCTGCCCGGCGTAGGGTCGCAGCAGCGCCGACAGGACGTCCGCTCGCTCGGCGTCGCCGAGCCCGTACGCGGCCATCGCGGCCACAGCCGCCGAGATGAGGTAGACAGGGGTGGTCGGCCTTGGCAGGCCCGCGAACCCTCCCGCCGCCAGGCGCTCGAACTCCTCTCGGGCCTCGGCGGTGCGTCCGGCGTTGGTGAGCATGACCGTCAGCAGGGCGCGCCAGACGAACAGCGGGTTGAGCGTCAGCGCCTTGTGATACGCGCCCTCCAGGTCGGCGGTGGGCCGTCCACTGACCAAATAGTGTCCCGACCGGAGACCAAGGGCGCAGGGTGCGGCGGCGGGGTCGCCGGCGCGGCGCCCGACGGCGCGGGCCTGGCTGGCGAGCTGTTCGGTCTGGTCGAAGCGGCCGTCCATAAGGGCGATGCAGCCGCGAACCATCAGCACGGGCCAGCGCAGATGCGGTGGGTCGCGCAGCTCGCCGACGATCCGCTGGAAGGTGTCTGCTTCGGCGCGCATGGCCGCGGCGTCGCCGGCCTCGAGGAAGTCCAGGATACGCAGGTGGTGGCCGTGTGCGGCGAGGACCTGGTCGCCAGCGGCCTCGGCGAGCTGGACGATCTGGGTGGCCGTGGCGAGCTGCTGCGACGGTCCGCCCACACCCCAGGTCGCAGCGTGGCGGTCAAGCAGCACCGCGGCCAGCGTGGCGGGGTCGTCCAGACGCGTGGCGATGGTGACCGCCTCGTCGGAGAGGTCGAGGCGGCGGTCCCCCTTGCTCCCCGCTGGCGCCGACGTGCGCCGCGGCGCCCGGGCCAGGCGTGCGAGCAGCCGGGCCCGTAGCGCGCTGTCCCCCTCGACCAGCTCCAGGGCCTCTTCGAGGAGCCGGACCTGGAGCTCATCGATGGCGAAGACCGCCTCGTCCTCGCCAAGGCCGAGCGCGGCGCGGGCGAGCAGCTTGCCGTCGCCGAGCCGTCGCGCCAAGCCAGCGGTCCGCTCGAAGCCGTCCCGGGCCAAGGCAACCTCCCCAGCGGCCATGCGTGCCTCCGCCAGCGCCAGTTCCAGCTCGCAGCGGCGTGCATGATCCGGGACGGGACCTTGGGCGGCGAGGTCCTGCGCCCGGAGCGCCCGCTGGAAACACCCCACGGCGTCTTCATAGGCGAGCAGACTCAGGGCGCGCTGCCCCGCACGGGCCGAATAGTCGACGGCCTTGGCGGCCCCGTCCGGACCGGCACGCAGGAAGTGGTCGGCGAGCTCCTCCAGCCGCGGCTCCAGGGCTCCCGCGAAGCGGACCTCCATTGCTTCGCCCGCCCGCCGGTGCAACGCCAGCCGCCGGGCCGGCGGGAGCCGCTCATACAGCACCTCACGGACCAGGGCGTGCGCGAACCTCCATTGCAGCGGCGAACTCGGCACCTCCTCCACCAGCCGCGCCCGCACGGCCTCGCCGAGCAGCTCCAGCACCTGCTCGGCCGACGTTTCGGCCAGCACCTCCAACAGCTCCAGCCGCAGGTCATGGCCGAGGACCGAGGCGACCGCCAGCAGCTCGGCACACGGCGCCGACAGCAGGTCCAAGCGGCGGGCCAGTACCGGCCGGACCCCGTCGGGCACCGCCGCGCCCGTCAGCCCGGCGGCAAGCAGCCGGGCCATCTCGCGCACAAACAGCGGGTTGCCACCGGTCCGTTCACGGACCTGCGCGGCCAGCGCCAGGTCCGGTGCGGTGCCGGTGGTCACGGCGATGAGGCGGGCCACCTCGTCGGGGCCCAGTCCGCGCAGCACGATCTGGTAGCAGGCCCCACCAAGGGCTCCGGCCAGCTCCTCGATCGGGCTTGCCGGGCCGGCCTCGACATCCCGGTAGGCCCCGAGCAGCAGCAGCCGCACGCTGTACAGCTCCCGGGCCAGAAACCGCAGCAGCCGCAGCGACGGCACGTCGGCCCAGTGCAGGTCGTCGAGCACCAGCAGTAGCGGCCGCATCTGCGAAGCCCGGACCAGCAGCGTGGCGATGGCGTCGAAGAGGCGGAAGCGCGCCTGTTCGGGTGGCAGCGCGGCCAGCTCGGCCGCCGCGGGGATGGGGCGCATCAGCTCTGGCAGCATGTTGGCCATCTCGCCGAGCAGGGGCTCGCCGTGGTCAAACAGCGTGTCCCGATCGGCGGCGGGAAGCTGCCGCAGCAGTTGCCGTAAGACCTGGATCCACGGCCAGAACGGTGGTGCGCCGTCGCCCTCCCAAGCGCTTCCCCACAGCAGCATCGCGTCGCCCGGCGCGGTGTCAGTGGCGACCTGCTCAGCCAGACGGGTCTTCCCAATGCCGGGCTCACCAGCCAGCAGCACCAGCGAGCCACGGCCGTCGACGGCCTCCCGCAGGGCTGACCGCAGCTCCGCCAGGTCATGGTCGCGGCCCACGAACGGTTTGGGCTTGACCCCAAGCCCAGCTCCTGCCCCTGCCCTCTGATCGTCCACCATGGATGCCCGTCATGCTGCTCGTCCGGCACCATGCCATCAGCCCGCAGCCAGGCTCGGCATCGCCATTTTCCTCGCCAGCGCGACGCATCCGACAAGGCGCGCGCAGACCGATCGTACCGTGCGACGCGTCAGCCCCGCCTGTCGGGCCTGCCCTCCGGCTTGTCTGGGTGGGGCCTGGCCCCCTCGGCGGCGACGTGATCGCTGGAGGGCACGCGGTTACTGCTGGCCGTACTCCTCGTCGGTGACGTGGTCGCCCCAGTTGGATTCGGGGCCCTCCTCGGGGGCTTCCCACATGGCGACGTGGGTCATGAAGTGGCCGGGGGCCGCGCCGTGCCAGTGCCACTCGCCCGGGGATGTGTCGATCGAGTCTCCTGGGAGCAGTTCGATGGTCTTGCCGCCACGGGATTGGGCGAGCCCGCGCCCCTCGGTCACGTACAGGGTCTGCCCGACGGCGTGGGAGTGCCAGGCGGTGCGGACGCCGGGGGTGAACCGGACCGTGTTGACGCGCAGGCGAGATGGGGGTTCGCCTTTGGCGATGACGTCGAACCACACGTCGCCGGTGAACCTGCCGGCTGGTCCCTTGACGGTCGGCTGCTTGGTCACGATCTCCGTGGCGGCTCCCTTGTCGATGGCGAGGATCTCGTTTCGGCTGTCCACGGCGACGATGCTACGTCCGCAGCGCCTGGTTGCGTGGCACCGGTTCGTGATCTGGTCAGCATGCACCGCTCCATACCACCAGCCCAATGGCCTCGAAGTCGGCACGACTAGTGAAAGCCCCCGAGGGCCGAGGCGCACTCGGCAAGCAAGTGCGCCTCGGCGACGCAGGCGTGCTCGAAATCGTCGAGGGGGAGGCTCTCGTCGGTTGAGTGGGCGCGGCAGTCCTTGTCAGCGCCCGCGCTGGTGACCAGGATGGCGGCCTTCGGGAAGGCGTCGGCGAAACTCGCGACGAACGGGATCGTGCCGCCCACGCCCCACTCGATCAGCTCGCGGCCGTAGGCCTGCCGGAACGCCGCGCGGGCGGCGTCGAACGCCGGTCCTTGGGCGTCGATCGCGTAGGGCCGGCCGATCTCGCGGTTCTGCACGGTGACCTGGACGCCCCAGGGGGCGTGGTCGCGGAGGTGGCTGGCCAGCGCATCCCAGGCCCGGGCGGGCTCGTCGCCTGGGGCGAGCCGCACGCTCACCTTGGCACGGGCCATCGGGATCAGGGTGTTGGAGGCGTCGGCCACGCGGGTGGTGTCGATCGCCAGGACCGAGACCGCCGGCTTGGCCCAGAGCCGCGCGGCGATGCTGCCGCTCCCCAGCAGCTTGACGCCGTCGAGCATGCCGGCCTCGGCTCGGAACCGCTCCTCTGGGTAGTCGTACGGCGGCGGCGGCGCGGTGGCCAGGCCCTCGATGGCGACGTCGCCCTGCTCGCCGTGGAGGGTGGCGAGCAGGCGGCACAGGGCGGTCAGCGCGTCGGGGGCCGCGCCGCCGAACGCTCCCGAGTGCACGCCGTGCTTGAGAGCGCGGACCTCGACGACGCAGCTTGCCAGGCCGCGCAGGCTGATGGTCAGGCCGGGCGTGCCGCGCTCGGGGTTGGCGCTGTCGGCGAGCACGATGACGTCGGCCGCCAGCGCGTCGCGGTAGCGCTCCAGGAAGGCGCCGAGCGTGGGCGAGCCGATCTCCTCCTCACCCTCGGCGAATACGGTGACCCCGACCGGCGGCTGCCCGCCGTAGGCCCGCAGCACGGCCAGGTGCGCGGCGACGCCTGCCTTGTCGTCGGCGGCACCGCGGCCGTACAGGCGCCCTTCACGCTCGGCCGGCTCGAACGGCGGGGTGGTCCAGGAGGCCGGTTCGCCCGGTGGCTGCACGTCATGGTGGGCATACAGCAGCACGGTGGGCCTGCCCGGCGGCGCGGGCCAGCGGGCGAGGACCGCGGGCTGTCCGCCCTCCACCTGGAGCAGCTCGACCCGCGGCGCGCCGGCCTCGCGGAACAACTTGGCGACCAACTCGGCGGAGCGCCGCACCTCCCCCGCTGCGCCCGGGTCGGCGCTCACCGACGGGATCCGGATCAGCTCCTCCAGGTCAGCGCGGACGCCGGGCAGCACGCGCCGCACGGCCTCCCGTAGTTCCTCCCTCATGACAGCCACCTCCTGGGCCACGACCTCGCGATGTGATCGACATCTAACGTACAACCCGGCTCAACGGCCGCCGGACGGCGGCGGCCAGCCGCAAGCCGACGTTCTGGGCAGCGTGGCCGACCTGCTCCCCCCCGATATCCACCGATATACCCCGGCGGCGTCCGTTGCTGCTACCGTGGCCGGCTTGCTCGCAGACGGCGGGAAGGGAGGAGGTGGTGTGACCCAGGCGCAGACCCAGACATCCTGGCCGAAGGTTGTGCTGGTCTGCGTCGCGGGGGTTCCCGCCGCCATCGCGCTTGGGAAGATCGTCTTGGTTGCGCCGCTGATCCGGGGTCGCGACCTCCAGCGCGGGTGGGGCGAAATTTGGGTCCTTCACTTGGCCTGTTCACATGCTCTGTTGATTCCCTTATGTTTGGCCGATCTGGGCTAACGGAGGGGTCTCGGCGGAAAGGAATGGCTCATGGCGGTTGGCCTGCGCTTCATGACCTGGAACATCGACTACGGCCAGCGCGACGATCACCTGGAGAGGGTCGCTGCGCTCATCCGCGGGACCGGCGTCGACATCGCGATCCTCCAGGAGATTGCCGTCTCGGGCTCGCTTGCTGGCGGCGTCAACCAGGTGACCCAGCTCTCCGCGGACACCGGTCTTTTCAACCGCGTGTTCGCCAAGGACGGTGGGTACGGTGGCGGCGACGTCGGCATCGCCGTCCTGTCCCGCTTCCCGCTCGGTCAGGTGCAAGCCATCACGTACGGGCCTCGACGCGGCACCAGCGACAACTGGGGGGAAGCCACCCTGCTCAGGGTCCCGGCCACCATCCACCGGCTCACCCACCACATCTTCTCGGCGCACCCCCGCGCCGACGACGACATCAGCGCCTGCGCAAGTCTGGTCCACAACCTGGTCCAGGGACTGCCGGCGGGTGACGCTGTCCTGTTCGGCGCCGACATGAACATGGGCCGCGGAGACCAGGCGATCAATGATCTGACGGCGGTGCTGAAGGACAGCTTCGGCCGATGCCCGGACACCAGCCCGCAGTTCTGCACGCTGCGCGCAGGCGGCGACGTCGACTACGCGATGTACCGTGGCCCCTACGGGCTGCAGTTCACGGAGTGCCGATGCCCTGGCGACTCCGACGACCCGGCCCAGACGCAATTCCCGTCCGACCATGCCTGGGTCCTGGCCAGTGTCAAGGACACGCGCTCCGAGAGCGCCCAGTGCGAGCAGATCCGAGTCGGGATCCTAGACCGCCGTGATCAAATCCAGCAGCTCGAGGTGGAGCGGCAGGGCTTGGACCCGAGAAACCCCGCCGACCGCAGCGAGATCACCCAAATCAACAACCAGATCAACCAATTGCGGTCCCAGATCACCAGCTTGCAGCAGCAGTCAGATCAGCTTGCCTGCCTGTCCAATGACTGGTTCTCTGACGCGCCCCTCTGCGCGGGCGCGTAAGCTGTTGCGTTGCGCGTGGAGGACGTGCAGGCGGCCGACTCGGCACGCGTGGACGTCAGCCTGATTGTTGGACCTCGAACGTCCCGTCCGTGTGGACGATGAGCAGCCTGTTGCCGTCCACGTTAGCCACGCCAGGGACATGGGTCCCGGGCTGGCCTGTCAGGCCATCGTTTCGGCCGTGGTATTGACGGTCGGTCGAGAAGCGGACGAAGTCGCCGTCCTGGTCTGCGCTTTGCCAGATGCAGAACTGGACCGTCCCCTGTGGCACCTCGAGTTCGATGTGGTGGCGGCTGAAGTCCCCCTGCGAGGTGCACCAGGGAATCTAGTAGTCGAACCCGCCTGCACTGTTGGCTTGGATGACCCGCGAGCTGCCGTTCTCAGTGTCCATGATGCGGACGGGCTGTCCCGAGAAGTTGGAGAGCGACTTGAAGGCGGTGACGCCCATGCGTGATCTCCTTTCGGACAGGTACACGTATGGAGATGAGAGGGAGGACTGACGTTGTAGCGACGTATCGCCTGCCTCGGACCGCTGCCGACTAACCCCCTCTCCCACGTCACTTTCCCCACAACAGCCTAGAATCTCACTTTCTCTATGTTAAAGCCAATAGGGATCATCAGTTCGATTCGTCGCCGACTTGCTCTGCTAACCAAAGCAGGGTGCCAGAAGTGTTGCTGCAACTCCCCGGGTTCTTCCTGGTCACCGGCCCGAGTTACGTGCAGAACCTCCAAGCTGCTGCTTTAGCTCAACTGTCCACCTGGGGAGGAGCCATGCCCACAAGGCTCGTTTTGGCAACGCTTGGGGCGCTGCTGCTCATAATCGCCGGCATGACGCTCGCCGCCGCATCCCCATCCACCGCCGGGGCTGACCCGCGATCACATCCCCTGCTCGTCAGCCCATGACCGGGCCGCCACCGCGCCGGCATCGCCTGGTCCAAGATGGCCATCCGCACGATCCTGGCCAACCCCCGTTACACCGGCTACCAGGTCTGGAACCGCCAGCGCCGCGAGGAGACCCTCATAGACATCGACGACGTCGCCCTCCCCCACGAGACCAAGCTCGCAGGTTGTCCTCGACGACCTGGTTAGCTTTCGAGTCCGAACGCCTCGGCGAGCCTGTCAAGGGTGAACCTGTTCCGCAGCTTGCAGGCGCTGTTCTGGTTGGCAAACATCCCCCGCTGCCAGACGCCTTCTCGCGTGGCCGAGCCTGCTCCCAACAGACCGGCAACACATACTCGACAGCATCAGGTCGAAGGCCCAACAATCGGCCTCTGAGCAGCACCAACATCCATCAAGGCGCGCAGCCAGCGTGTCGCCAACATCACTAAGCCTGCCACTGTTGGGGTTGTCGAGGGCCTCGCACTCCTGACCCTGCTGGCCACCCTGGTGTTCGGCTGGCCGCACTCACCTGCATCACTGGTCTGCGATGGTGAGGACTTTCGTCATAGCGTCAACCGAGACGGAATCTTCCCTTTCGCTGATCAATGCCGGGGTGTATGACAGAGCTGCGCATGCGACCTCACACGGTGGGGCCAGTTCAGGCGTGTCCGAGGGAGGGCTGGATGACGGACGGCACCGATCCTATCCTGGCGGTCTCTTCTCAGTCGCTGCTCGTCATCTCCGGCCAGGCCAAGGGAACCGTCATCCCGATCCCGCTCGGCGAGTTGCTGCTCGGCCGCGAAGCCGGCCAGGCGGGCCGGCTGGGCGGCGACCCGATGCTGTCGCGGCGGCATGCCAGAATCATCATTGACGGCCACGGGCAGGTGGTCTTGGAGGACCTCGGCTCGACGAACGGAACCTTCCTCAACGGCGCGCGGGTCACCAGCCGCCAGCCGATCCGTGCCAGCGACATCATCGAGGTGGGCGGCAGCAAGCTCCAGGTGCTCGAGGCGACCCCCGCGCGGACCTCCCCGCGGATCCCGGCAGCGGACGTCACGCGACCGGGCCGCATCCCGGACGAGGCACCAAGCGGCGAATGGGAGGGACTCGGAGCCGACACCGACACCGCGCCGCCGGACAGGGTGGCGTCCGCGCCGCCCCCACGGCCCCCGCCACCGCCACGGCCGGCGCCGGCCCGACCGGCGCCCGAACCGCGGCGGGGACGAGCGACCGTTCAGGGACAGGTCCGCGGCATCCAGCAGCGGAACGGCGGGGAGCAGGGCTCGGGCGTGGCCTGGGCGTTCCGGATCGAGCGCTACGACCAGGACGGCAACCGGTTGCAGCCGATCCCGGCACAGATGCGGGGGATCGCGTTCGAGGGATCCTTCAGCGATGGCGATGAGGTCATCGCGACTGGCGTCTGGAAGGCTGGCACGTTGCACTGTGACCGCGTCGAAAACCGGACCACCGGAGCGACCATCAAGCCGAAGTCGTACAAGAAGGCGCTGGTCGTGTTCCTGCTCATCGTGGCGGTCATGGTGGCCGGGTTCATCGCCCTTGGAATCCACTCGGACCAGGTGTCCCAGCGTCGGGCCGACCAGGCGCACCAGCAGTACTGCCAGCAGGTGCAGCAGCAGGGCGGCACCGCTCCTGACTGTTGAGCAGCGCGTCAGCCCCATACGCCGGAGGGTTCCTTGGCACCCGCTCCAGGCTCCCAGATGCCGTCCATGGCCTTCGCCAAACGAATACAGGCTCGGCTCCCTCTTGGCCGCACCACACGGGCACGGGTATTTGTAACGACGCTCATGCCGTAACTCTATGCAGCCTCCAGCATTGTTGACAATTTTGTGAACGATGCCGGCCCTCCAGCGTCGCCTACGACGTCGCCGACGACGTGTCCCGGACGCTGACGGCGCCTACGCGGTAGCCGGCCGATGCCCCGCCCTCAACCCGCATGGCGATCGTTCGGTCGCCGGTATAGGCGCAGTCGAAGCCGAACTGCCGGTACTGGCACCCGGAGAAGGTAAAGGCCAGGTCGCGCGGCACGGCGAACATGGTGTCGACCGCGGCGCTGCTGGCGAACCGCAGCGCACGCTGGCGGTCGCCGCCGCGCCAGGCGTCGTATAAGTGGCCGGCGGCCTTGGCCGGATCGCTGATGCGCCACAGCGAGGTGGCAGGCGTCGAGCGCGCGCTGATTACCTGCTGCGCTGAGGTGGTCGAGGTTGTGGCTGCCATGGCCTGCGTCGTTGCCGTTGTGGGACCTGACGCCAGCGTGGCAGGAGGTGCGGTGCTGACAGCGGCGGCCGTTGAGGCGGCGCGGTGGTTGCTGATCAGCGCGACGGTGGTACCGAGTAGCGCCACCACGACGCCGGCGGTAGCAAAGACGACGAGGCGTTGGCGTTGGTGTCGCATGGATCTCCCCCGAGAAGCGGTATCTAGCACGACGGCAGGCGCACAAGGACACAAGTCGGATTCGCTCAGACACGCAGAACGGCTGCGGGACAGCTACGACTCGGGAAAGAGCCGCGCCGCACGACCGAATGAGTTCTTGCGATAGCTCCGGTCTATACGGTCGTCGACGCGAACGCCGCTCCGAGCGCCAGCGACGTCGCCACCGTCGGGGCCTTCTTCAACTACGCCAGCACCAGCCCGGCCCAACTCTTTCGACCACGCCACACAGGCTGATCGGATGAAATCTCCCCTTTCGCTAATCGCTGCCGAGGTGTATGACAGGTCTGCGTATGCGACCTCACGCGGTGGGGCCATTCCAAGCGCGTCCGAGGAGGGGCTGGATGACGGACGGCACCGATCCCACCATGGCAGTCCCTACCCAATCGCTGCTCGTCGTCTCCGGCCAGGCCAAGGGGACGGTCATCCCGATCCCGCTCGGCGAGCTGCTGCTCGGCCGCGAGGCGGGTCAGGCAGGCCAGCTCGGAGGCGACCCGATGCTGTCGCGACGACACGCCAGGATCATTAGCGTTGACCATCATGGGCAGACCGTCCTAGAGGACCTCAGCTCGACCAATGGGACCTTCCTGAACGGCGCGCGGGTCACCAGCCGCCAGCCGATCCACGCCAGCGACATCATCGAGGTGGGCGGCAGCAGGCTCCAGGTGCTGGCCGCGACCTCCATGCGGGCCTCCGCGCGTGCTCCAGCTCCAGCGGTGGATTTGACGAGCCCCGGCCGCCTCCAGGACGAGGCGCCGAGCGGGGAATGGGAAGGGTTCGGAGCCGACCCCGTCGCCGCGGTGCCGGCTGGGGTGGCGTCCCCGTCGCCCGCACGGCCCGCGCCGCCACCCCCGCCAGCCCGGCCGTCGCCCGAACCACGGCGAGGACGGGCGACCGTCCAAGGCCAGGTCCGGGGCATTCAGCAACGCAGCGAGAGCTACGGAGAGCAGGGCTCGAAGGTGGTCTGGGCGTTCCGGATCGAGCGGTACGACCGCGACGGCAACCGGCTCCCACCGATCCCGGTGCAGATGCGCGGGATGGCGTTCGAGGGGTCCTTCGGCGAGGGCGACGAGGTCAGGGTCACCGGCGTCTGGAAGGCTGGCACGCTGCACAGCGAACGCGTCGAGAACCTGACCACCGGGGCGACCGTCAAGCCGAAGTCGTACAAGAAGGCGCTGGTGGTGTTCCTGCTCATCGTGGCGATCATGGTGGCCGGGTTCATCTCCCTCGTCATCATCTCGAGCCATGCCTTCCAGCGTTCGGCCGACAGGGCGCACCAGGAGTTCTGCCAGCAGGCGCAGCAGCAGAGCGGCAGCACTCCTCCTGGCTGCTAGTGAGGACCGCGGCCCACAACGTGGCTATGCGGAGGGCAGTGGACGGTCCTTCGACCACAATCCAGGGTCGATGGGGCTGCGGTGCCAGGTGTCGCCGAACATGTCCGTGTGCTTGTCGCCCCACTTCGGATCGGACAGCGAGTCCCGCCACTCCAGCTCCTCGGCGAGCGTCTTGACCATCCACAGCTCGCCGACCAGCCCCATGAGCTTTCCCCCAAAGGAGCCCACCTTCCCAGGTGGTTTCACCGGAGCATCTCCAACCGGTTTCACCGGAGCTTCCCCAGGGGGCTTCACCGGAGCTTCCCCAGCAGGCTTCACAGGGGCTTCCTCGCCCGGCTTGGGCGCGGCATCCCCGGCGGGCTTCCCCCCACGCTTTTCAATTGGCCTGGTGTAGTTGGGCGATTCCGGGTCCTGCCAGTCCGGCTCCTGACGGCGAGCGCGATTCTCGCGACGGGTCTGCCCTCCCCCTTCACTCATGTTGCGGTGGGCATCGCGCATCCGTAGTTTCTGGTCGGCCCCGGGTGGATTCTGCGAGAACGGACGACGAACGTGGTCGACCTGGAAGCGGCCCTCGGGTTGCTCGGGGTTGTACCGCTGAACGAGATCGTCACCTGTCGCCCGGTCCCCGGCGGTGGTATTGCGCGCGCCGCCCTCCCGGGGAGCCGGCTTTTCGGCTTTGAATGGGACGATCTCCACCGTATAGATTTCGGGGGCGCCTTCGGGTGTCGCTCGCGGCCCGACAACCCCGGCTCCGGCAAGAGGCCCGGAAGCATCCATGCCAGGTGACGAACTCGTTGGCCCAGGGCCCCCGCCGTCGTTTGGCGAGGTGGCGCTGGCCTGGTCCGGGAACATCCAGATCTTCCGCGCGGAATCCCAGGTTGGTAGCCCCTGAAGCTCAGGATAACCGTGCTCCTGGAACCATTTGCGCGCCTCCTCTGGGGTCCCCTGCCCTTGGGCGAGGCGCCGCTCCTGCTCACGCTCCGCCGGATCCGTGCCATCCACTGGTTTCGTTTGGATCCGCGTCACCGGCTCTTTTGCTGGCTCCTTTGCTGGCTCTTTGGCTGGCTCTTTGGCTGGCTCTTTGCCTGCGGTCTCCTTCAGGTCCTCCTTCTCAGCCTTCTCAGGTGTCGAGCCGGGCTGGTCGGAGGCTTCGGCAGATCCGGACCCGCCGCCTGGGCTGTCGGAGCTGTTCCCAGCTCCACCATCGTCGGAGGCGTCGACCGCAAACGACAAGGAAGGGCGGCCCGGTGCGCCGCCGTTCGCTCCCCCAGCCTGCGCGCCATCGCCTGCTTTCGCCCCGCCGGACACATCTGGCCGATGGTCAGGCAAACCGGAGCCGCTGTCGCCGTCGTCGGACCCGACGGACACGTCTGGCCGGTGGTCGGACGCTTCACCCTTGTCCGACCCACCGAGGTTGCCGCCCGAGCCGCCTTCGCTGCCGCCGCCGGACGGGGAGCCGCCGTCGATGCCGCGTTGCATTGCCGACGACGACGCCGCGTCCATGTCCCTGGATACCTCGTCCGTCCTGGCCTTGGCGTCGTTGCTGGATGAACGATCAGCAGCGAGTCGGCTCATCTTCCGCCCCCTTGACGGGTTGGGCCTGATCCGGCTGGCCGGATCACAGCCCCGCCTCCTGCAACAGGCGAGCCATGACCCGCCTCGACGTCCGCGGCAGGCTCCCTGTCTCGTCAAGCATCTGCTGCCCGAAGCAGAGGGAGGCACGCCGGGCCGAGTCCGTCACCGCCGGGGCCAGGTCGGGCGCCAGCTCTGTCTCAGGGAACTCGACCAGCTCGTAGGCCGCGTCCTGGCAGAGGTTCCACAGCGCCTGGCGGTGGCCGTCGTCGCGGCCGGTGTCCTGCGCTTCGGCGCTGCGCCACGCTTCACGGAAGCGGCCCGTCGCGACCAGCTCGGCGGCCGGCCACCGGAACAGGCACAGGCTGCCCTCGCCCTCCTCGTTCTGGCAGATCCGGGCGCAGTCCGGATACGGCGCAACGTCCTGGCGGTGGAGCTGCCGCGCCAGCTCCATGAGCTCGGCCGTGGCCGCAGTCGCCCTGCCGGCCCGCGCTCTCTCCAGCAAGGCCTGCTGGAGCACGCCGCAGAACCGTGCCGTGGTCCCGTAGTCCCAGCCCGCCTGGCTGCCCCGGCGCTCGGCATGCCAGCGCGCTCCGTGCCGGCACACGGAAGCCATCACGGCGCCGAAGTCCACGTCACCTGGGCGGCGCGGCGTCACCGTCGCCACGAGCTCTGGCCACAGGCGGTCCAGTGCGTCCCGGTGAGCGACAGCCGACAGGACGACGCGGCTCAGCACCCGCTGGACAGGACGTTGGGCGGTCAGCGCCTGGGCCACCTCACAGGCCCGCAGGTCGCCCGCGCACCCCGCCGGGCACTGCGCCGGTCCGTCCACGAGACCCGAATGCAGCGACGCCATGCGCTGGGCGACCGCCGCGTCCGGGAGCGTGCCAGGTGCCTTGACCAACGGCACGGCTGCCAGCACGGGAGCGTCGGCGCCCTCGCTGAAGACGGCCGCCTGCCCGGGTCCGAGGATGACCAGGGCGTTGCCCTGCTCGGCGTCCATGGCCATGGTGGCGCCGAGCGCGGCCCGGTCATCCGCGGCGACGACGCGGTGGGCGATCTTGAGCGCGGTGTTCTTCAACACCTCGGGGGCCAGCCGCGTCGGGACCTGGTCGATGATCGCCATGCCCTGGCCGTAGGCGCGAACCTCGGCGAGCAGGTTGATGAAGGTGTCGACCGCCTGTCCCCGCGGGTCGGCCATCTCCTCCGCGGCGCGGGTCGGCCGTGCCGACAGGAGCCGGTGCGCCTCCTCCACCACCAGCAGGTGGACGACCCGGTCAGTCGGGCCTGCGGCGCGGCGGTGCTCGGCGAGGCGGATGAGCACCATGGCCATGAGGAAGGCTTTGTCATCGTCGTCCCCGACCGCCTCCAGCTCGAGCACGCACGGCTGGCCGAACAGGTCCGCAGGCGGCGTCGACCGTTCGACGTCGAGCATCGCTCCCTTGCCCCCGTGCCGCAGCGAGTCCAACCGGGTCACGAGGGCCGCGCGCAGGTCGGCCACCACCCGGTCCTCGTATCCGAGCGAGGGCACAACCTCCTCCACCTTCGCGACGAGCTGGCTCAGCGTGGGGAACGCCGCAGCCGGCGCTGGCCCTGGCGAGGCGACCCGGCGGTTGCGGTTGGTGCGCAGGTCCCAGCCGCGGTCCACGTAGACCGCGTGCAGGCAGGTCTCCAAGATCTGCGGCAACGGCGTCCACATGCCGAAGCTCGCGCCGAAGGCGGCCCGTAGCAGATCCAGATGCTCGCTGACCGTCGTTCCCTCCGGCACCTCGAACGGATTCAGCCGGATGGGCGCGATTCGCTCGTCGCCCAGGGTGAAGACCCGCAGGCGCGGGCCGATCTCCTCATGGTCGAGGAGCACCCGGTACTCGGTCTTGGCGGGTTCGAGCACCAGGAACGGCACCCCCAACCGTTGCACCTGCGCGAGCAGGTGAAACAGGGTGTTCGTCTTGCCGGAGCCGGTGACACCGGCGACGAAGACGTGACGTGTCAGCGACGAGAGCGGAACGCGGTAGTCGCTAGCCGTTGGACGCCGCCGGTGCATGATCCGCCCGACGGCGAGCGCCTCAGTGGCAGGGACGGCGTCCGTCACCGTGTCGAAGCGGGCGACCGTCTCGACCGCGAACCCCGGCGTCTCCAGTTCGGGGAGGTGGACGTAGGCGGCCAGCTGGGCGGTGGTCAGCAGCGTCTGCAGCTCAAACGGCCGCCGGTAGTGCCCTGGACCAGCCGCACCAGGCTGGTCGGGCAGCGCCCAAGCCTCGGCGAGCGCAGCGGCCGCAGGCAGGTCGAACACCCGCACCGGCTCCGGCAGCGACCTCACTCCGGAGAACATGCTCCGCCACGCCGCCGCCAGCCTCGGATAGCTCTGCTCGTCGCCGAGCAGGTAGACGCCGGTCCTCCAGGCACCGGTGGCCATCCCCTCCCCCAGCGCGGACAGCGACACCTTGAGCAACTGGAGGTACTGCTCGGCCAAGGGGCTGGGGGCGCCTTCGGCCTCGGCCGCTGTCGCGACCGCGCGCAGCTCGTTGAGCACCTGCTGGCGGACCCGGGCCACGGCTGCCTCAGCCACGGGATGCGCCAGCACCAACACGGCCCACAGGGTGCCGGCCAGGGACGCGACGACGCGGTCGAGCGGAGCCGATCCGTCCGCCTCCCAGATGCCCGCTGGATCCGGTATGCCCAACGCCACCCCGCTCAAGGGCCACCGCCACGGTTGCAACGACGACGTGGCGGCGTCCTCGACCCTCACCGCCGCATACAGGCCGTCGAGCACCGCCCGCAGCACGTCGCGGCGGCGATCCTGCGTCACGGCCGACGGCGTCCTGGACGACCAGGTCCCAAGCTGCACCCGCACCCCGTCCGCGGCGCCCAGCATCGAGAACGCCACCGGCATGCGATACCCATACAGGCCGGTGATGAGCTCGGCTGTCCGGGGTCGCCACGCCTCGCCTGGTGCCCGCAGTTGCTCGCTGGGCAGCCGCTTGTCAGGCCGCCCGACGCCGCGCACACGGAGCAGGCGACGCACCTCGGGAACCCCAGCGGTCCGGGCGCCACCCGGCTCCGGTACCAGCGGCATACACCGCTGCAGGTAGTCGACGCTGTCGGTCGTCACACCACTCGACGTCGTCATCCCACCCCGCCCCCGCGGCCCCCATTGCGAGTTCCCCCCGCGAACCCTCAGGCCGTCCCTGTACGAGCGGCCGGTTGGCCTTGAGGGTCAGCGCCAGTGTGTCGGATCCCGCGGCAACACTCCAGCCCCGCGGTTCGCGAAATGGAAGCTGCTCAGTGGACATCAACCCAACAACAGCCCGCTGACCTGCACCAACAGGTCACCAACAAATCGTGTAGACCTGACGGGATTCGAACCATGCGAGTGGCTGCGGTTAGCCCAGGCCATCGCCCAGGCCTTCCAGCTCGTCCAGAACCTCTACGGGCACGGTGAGGAACACCACGACGAGGGTGGCCAACAGTGAGCCAACACGCCGCCGCACTGACGCTGTTGGCCAAATCGTCGCGACCATCTTGTCATGACAAGCCCCTCCAGCGCGCTTGGTGGGCGACAGAAGGGGCCTTCCTCGTGCCACGGTCCCTGGCCAGTGGGCGTGCTGGTCTACCGGCCTGCGGCGCGGGGGGTCGCCGTCTCGGCAGACGTCGGTAGGTTTATCGATGGTGTCGGAGGGGGGACTTGAACCCCCACGTCCTTGCGGACACTAGGCCCTCAACCTAGCGCGTCTGCCTATTCCGCCACTCCGACTGGGAACTCGGCCATCAACCTAGTGTGGCGGCGGGATTGTAGCAGAGGGGGGATGAGGGCTTGGAGTCATGTGGCGAGGCTGGTGGTGGCGAGGGGGAGGGTGGCGGTTGGGGTGATTGTGAGGCCTTGAATGCCGTGGGTGAAGGCGAGGGTGGCGCGGGACTCGAGGAGGGGGAGGGTGGGGGTCTGGGCGAGGATGGCGGTTTCGGCTTGCTGGTAGAGGCGGGTTCGGGTGGCGCTGTCGGGGGTGGATCTTGCCTGGGTGAGGAGGGCGTCGGTGGGTGGGTTGGTGAAGCCGGTCAGGTTGCTGGCGCCGTGGGTGGAGAACTGGTCGAACAGGAAGGTGTCCATGAGGGGCGGGTCGCCGGTCCAGCCAAGGGTGAATAGCTGGATGGAGGGCTGCTTGCTGGTCAGGACAAAGAGATATGCGGCCGGGTCGACCGGGTTGACCTTCAGGGTGATGCCGACGGCCTGGAGGTCGGCGACGAGCAGCTTGGCGATGCGCTCGTCGGGGCCGGTGGCGGGGATGGTGAGGGTCACGGTCACTGGGGTGGCGGCTGGGTGGAGCTGGGCGAGGAGGCTGCGGGCCTGGGCTGGGTTGGAAGTGCAGGCCGGGCAGGCGGCGTGGGTGGCGCCCGGGACGCCGTCGGGGACGATGCCGGGCGCGACGGTGCGGGCGCCGGCGAAGGCGGCGGCGAGGCGCTGGCGGTTGATCGCCAGGGCGACGGCACGCCGCCAGCGCGGATCGGTGAACGGCTTGACCCGCAGGTTGAAGGCGAGCGACCAGGTGGTGGCGGTGGGTGCCTGGACCAACCCGGAGCCTTCGACCGTCTTGGCGGCGGTGAGCTGGTCGGTGGGGACGGGTGCCGCCTGGACCCGGTTGTTCTGGAAATCGAGCCAGGCGGTCTGCTCGTCGGGCACTGTGACGACCCGGACGCGGTCGAGGTAGGCGGTCAGGCCGACGGCGGCGGGGTTGCGGAGCAGGTCGATCGGCTGGCCCTTGCGGTAGGGGTGGCTGAGCTGGAAGGGGCCCTCCCCCACTGGAGCAGAGGCGAAGCCGGCCGGGTCCTTGGCGACCACGGTTTGCGGCAGCGGTGCCAGGCTTGGGCTGGCGACCAGGGCCGGGAAGTCGGCGAACGGCTGGCTGAGGTCGACCTGGAGCGTGGCCGCGTCAGGAGTGGCGATCCCACTGATCCCACGGGCGTGGCCGCTGCTGAACGCCTGGTAGCCCTCGACCGTGGCGAGGAGGTAGGCAAGCGGCGACGGTCGCGGTTGCAGCTTGGGGCTGGCCAGGCGCTCCCAGGCGAACTTGACGTCGGCTGCCTGGATGGGCGCGCCATTGGAGAAGCGTGCGCCGGGGCGAAGCTGGAAGCGCCAGTGGCGCAGGGTCGGGTCGCTCGACCAGGATGCCGCCACTGCGGGCTGGACAGTGCCGTTCTGATCGAGCCTGGTGAGGCCGCTGAACAGGCTGGCGGCGAGGGTCCGCTCCCCGATCTGCACGGCGAAGGCAGGGTCGAGGGAGCCGGTGACGGGCAGCGCGATGGTCAGGGTGCCGCCCCGGTGCGGCTGGGTCCCCGCGAGGCCTCCAGCGGACGCGATCGTCGTGACGTGGTGCAGGAGGCGGCCGATCGGCCCGGGGCGGAAGGCGACGACGGCTCCGCCAGCGGCGACGATGAGCGCGATCGCAAGCACCACTGCCACGGTCCGGGTGCGGCTTTGAGCGCGCCGCTCCGAACGTTCGCGGCGGCCACCAGCCACGGGCGGCGGCTCAGCCCTTGGGTGCGAGGAGCAGGGCGAGGAAGATGCTGGTCAGCCCGAACAGGCTGGCGGCGCCGACGGTGAGGCGGTCGAGGTTGCGCTCGACCACGGTGGAGCCGCCGAGGGAGGTGTTCATGCCGCCGCCGAACATGTCCGACAGCCCGCCGCCGCGCCCGGCGTGCAGCAGGATGAACAGGCACAGGGTGAGCGAGGCGATGACGTGCAGGACGACCAAAAGGGGAACCATCAGGCAAGTTCCTTGCGTGCAGATTGATGTGGATGGGTGGTCAAGGCTCTGGTCAGTCTATCAGCGCCGACGCCGCACCGAGCCTTTGACGATCAGGGCGAACTCGTCGGCGTCCAGGCTGGCCCCGCCGACCAGGGCGCCGTCGATGTCGGGCTGGCCCATCAGCTCCTCGGCGTTGGCGGCCTTGACGCTGCCGCCGTACTGGATGCGGACCGTGCCGGCGGCCAGCTGGCCGGCCAGCTGGGCGATCGTCCGGCGGATCAGGGCGATGGTCTCCTGCGCATCGGCGGCGGTGGCGGCGCGGCCGGTGCCGATCGCCCAGACCGGCTCGTAGGCGATCACCAGGCCGCCGATCTGCTCGGCGGAGAGCCCCGCAAGCGAGCCCCGCACCTGGCCCTCGACCACGGCCGCGGTCTGGCCGCCCTCGCGCTGCTCCAGTGACTCGCCGACGCAGACGATCGGGCACATGTGGTTGGCGAGCACCGCGCGGGCCTTGCGGTTGACCAGCTCGTCGGTTTCGGCGAAGTACTGGCGCCGCTCGGAATGGCCGACGATCACGTAGGCGCAGCCGAGCTTGGCGAGCATCGGCGCGGCGATCTCACCGGTGAAGGCGCCCTGCGGCTCGGGATGGCAGTCCTGGGCGCCGAGGCCGAGGGGCAGCTTGTCGCCCTCGATGAGGGTGCCGACGCTGCGGAGGGCGGTGAACGGCGGGCACATCACCACCTCGACTGCCTCGGTGTCGTCCTTGTTCAGCGCCCAGGCGGTCTTCTGGGTGAGCTGGACCGCCTCCAGATGGGTCTTGTGCATCTTCCAGTTGCCGGCGATCAGCGGGCGTCGCGCCTGGGCCACGGGGTCAGCGCTCCTTGTCTCTGGTATCGGGGGGCGGGATGGCGGCGACGCCGGGCAGGGTCCGGCCCTCAAGCAGCTCCAGGCTGGCGCCGCCGCCGGTGGACAGGTGGTCGACCCGGTCGGCCAGGCCGAGCTGGGCCAGGGCGGCGGCCGAGTCGCCACCGCCGACGACGGTGTAGGCGTCGGCGGCGGCGACCGCCTCGGCGACGGTCCTGGTCCCGGCGGCGAACGGCGCCCACTCGAAGACGCCCATGGGCCCGTTCCAGAACACCGTCTTGGCATCCCGCACGGCGGCGGCGAAGGCGGCGGCAGTCTCCGGGCCGATGTCGAGGCCACGCCAGCCCGGCTCGATGCCGCCGGCCGGCACGACCCGATGGCGGGCGTCCTCGGCGAACGCGTCGGCGACCACCACGTCGGTTGGGAGCAGGACGCCCTTGCGCTCGCGGGCGGCGCGAGCGAGCAGGTCGCGGACGGCGCCCTTCCAGCAGGCGCGACAGCTCCTTGACCTCGCCGGCGAGCAGGAAGCCGGCGTAGGCGGGGAGGCGCTCGGCGACACCGACGACCGAGGCGTGGGCGCGGTGCGCGGCGCCGAAGGCGTCGTCCACGTAGACCTCGGCGAGGCTGGCCAGCCGCTCGGCGAAGGCGGGGTCGTTGGCCTCCTCACCAGGGTTGAAGCGGAGGTTCTGCAGCAGCAGCACCTCCCCGGGGCGTAGCGACTCGGCGGCGTCGTGGGCGGCCTTGCCGACGGCGTCGTCGACGAAGTTGACGTCGCGGCCGAGGCATTCGGCGAGCACCGGGACGACCGGGGCCAGCGAGTACTTCTCGACCCGCTCGCCCTTCGGCCGGCCGAGGTGCGAGCAGCAGACTACGCTGGCGCCGCGGGTGAGCAGCGACCGCAGTGTCGGGATGGCAGCGCGGATCCGCAGGTCGTCGGTGACGTGCCCCCCGTCGTCGAGGGGCACGTTGAAGTCGTTGCGGACCAGGACCCGCCGGCCGCTCACCTCGGCCTGGTCGACGGTGCGAAGCTCCATTGCGTCGCGACCTGCCCGCTACCGCAGCGAGCTGCCGACCAGCTGGCACAGGTCGACCAGCCGGTTGGAGTAGCCCCACTCGTTGTCATACCAGCCGAACACCTTGGCGAGGTTGCCGTTGGCCTGGGTCAGGGTCGAGTCGAAGATGCAGGAGGAGGGGTCGCCGACGATGTCGGAGGAGACGATCGGGTCGGTGTTGTAGCGGACGATGCCCTGCAGCGGCCCGTCGGCGGCGCGCTTGAAGGCGTCGTTGATCTCGTCGGCGGTGGCCTCGCGGCCGAGGACCACGGCCAGGTCGGTGAGCGAGCCGTCCACCACCGGCACCCGCAGGGAGATGCCGTCCAGCTTGCCCTTGAGCTCCGGGATCACCAGATGGGCGGCGCGCGCGGCGCCGGTGGAGGTGGGGATCACGTTGGCGGAGGCGGTGCGGGCGCGGCGCAGGTCCTTGTGCTGGAAGTCGAGGGTGGACTGGTCGTTGGTGAAGGCGTGGATGGTGGTCATGAAGCCCTTCTCGATGCCGAACGCGTCGAGCAGGACCTTGGCCAGCGGCACCACCGAGTTGGTGGTGCAGGAGGCGTTGGAGATGACGTCGTGGGTGGCCGGATCGTACTTGTCGTCGTTGACGCCCATGACGATGGTGGCGTCCGCGCCCGTGGCCGGGGCGGAGATAATCACCTTCTTGGCGCCCGCCTTGAGGTGCAGGGCGGCCTTGTCCCGCTCGGTGAAGAAGCCAGTTGACTCGACCACCACGTCGACACCGAGGTCGCCCCAGCTGAGCTGGGCAGGGTCACGCTCGGCGCTCGCCTTGACCGAGGCGCCGTCCACGGTGATGGAGGTGTCGTCGTAGCCCACTTCGGCGTTGAGGACCCCGAAGGTGGAGTCGTACTTGAGCAGGTGGGCGAGGGTGCGATTGTCGGTGAGGTCGTTGACCGCTACGACCTCGACGTCGATGTCGTGCCTGCTCTGTCCGGCCGCCTCGCGGGCAGCGCGATAAAATATACGGCCGATCCGGCCAAAGCCGTTGATGCCGACACGGACGGTCATCGAATCCTCCCGTTTTCAAGCCATCGCTGGCGATCGATCAGGTGACAAGTCTTTATGTGTTCTGTGTGTTCTGTGTCTGGTAGCTAGGCAGCTTCACGGGGGCCATTCTTCCCCAGCGCACGACAGGCTGCCACGCGTTGTCCACAGGGTCAGGAACCCTCGCCAACCGCGGCCTCCCCGGCAGCCTCCCCCGCCAGCGCCTCCAGCCGCTTCAGCCGGGCGGCGACCGCGCCCTTGGAGCGGGGCGGGTCAAGCAGGGCGCCCAGCTCGGCGAGGGTCGCCTCCGGGTTGGCGAGGCGCAGCGCGGCGACGTCGGCGACGCCGGCAGGCAGGCCGTCCCAGCCGTGGCGGGCCACGACCCTCTCGACCAGGGCGAGCTGGGCCATGGCGGCGGCAACGCTGCGGCGCAGGTTGGCCTGGTCGGCATTGGCCAGCCGGACCGCCTCGCCGCGGACCTCGCGGCGGATGCGGCCGTCCTCCCAGGCGAGATAGGCATCGCGGGCGCCCATGGTGGCCAGCGCCCTGCCGATCGCCTCGCCGCCCTTGAGCACCACCCGGTGCTCGTCGTCGCCGCGGGCGCTGCGGCTGGCCGGCAGGCCGAGCCGGACCAGCAGGACGGCCAGGTCGCGGGCGGTGCGCTCCTCGGGCGCGCCGATCTCCAGGTGCGGTCCCCGAGTCGGCGCCGAGACCGAGCCGCGGCCGAGGAAGGCGCCACGCAGGAAACAGGCGGCCGCCGCGCCGCCGCGCACCATGCCCCCGCCGACCCCGTAGGTGAGCCGGCCGGCCCCGTCGAGGATGCCGGTGTCGGCGAGGACCCGCTCGACCCGCTCGGCGAGCACCAGCTCGTAGCGCGGGCTGGGGGCAAGGGCGCCCTGGCTGCGGACCCGGAAATCCGGCCGCACCCCATAGCTGTCGTGCAGCAGCCAGAAGGCGAGCCGCGCCACCCCGCCCGAACGCGACGACAGCACCAGGGTGTAGCGCGGCCCGACCGTCCCGCCGATGTGCAGCGTGGCGGCGAACCGCAGCAACGCCGCCAGCAGCGCGCGCCGCTCGGCCTTGGCCGCCGGCCGCAGCGCCCCCAGTTCCTGCTTGACGCGGACAGTGAACGCGCCGCGCGCTCCCATGCTTCAGCCCAGCTCTTTGAGGGCGACCGCGAGGCGGGCGGGGTCGTGGCGGCCAGGGATGCGGTGGTCGGCGAGGTCGGCATGCAGCACCCGGGCGCCGAGGTCGGCGAACGCGCGCACCTCGTGCTCGGCAGTGGCCTGGTCAGCGGGCCTCTGGCACAGCACCAGCGGCACCCGCAGCCCCGGGCAGTGGTCGAGCAGGGCGGCCAGGTGCGCCTCGGGCGGGAACCCGCTGGTCTCGTGCTGCGGCGACTGGGGGTCGAGGTTGCAGAGGTAGACAGCCCGGCCGTCCGCCGCCGCGGCGGTGACCGCGGCACCCAGTTCCGGCAGCAGCAGCGTCGGGGCCACCGAGGTGAAGGTCGACCCGGGCCCAATCAGCACCAGGTCGGCCTTCTCAACCGCCGTGACCGCCTCGGGTAGCGCGGGCGGGTCCTGCGGGTCGAGCCAGACCCGCTCGACCCGGCCACGGGCGGTGGTGATCGCTGCCTGGCCGTCCACCAGCCGGCCGTCCACGCAACCGTGGAGGCGCAGCGGGACCAGGGTGGAGGGCAGCACCCGGCCCCGCACCCGCAGCAGCCGGTGGGCGCTGCCGAGCGCCTCCATGAACCCCCCGCGCAGCTCGGCCAGGGCGGCCAGCACGAGGTTGCCGAGGCTGTGCCCGGCCAGCTCGCCGTGGTCGAAGCGGTAGCCGAACAGTGCGGCGACCTCGGCGGAGTGATCGGCCAGGGCCAGCAGCGCCATGCGCAGGTCGCCGGGCGGCGGCAGGCCGAGGTCGCGGCGCAGGCGGCCGGAGGAGCCGCCGTCGTCGGCCATCGCGACCACGGCGGTCGGCTCAGCGCCGAGCAGGCGCAGGGCGGTCAAGGTTGCCGAGAGGCCGTGCCCGCCGCCGAGCGCGGCGACGTTGATGTCAGGGCTCACGCTGAACTCACTCGCGCTCCACGTCCCGGTGCACCACGTTGACGCGGTAGTCCTTGGCCTGCAGCCAGGCGCGTAGCTCCTCGGAGAGCACCACGCTGCGGTGCTTGCCCCCGGTGCAGCCGATCGCGATGGTCAGGTACTGCTTGCCTTCGCGCACATAGCCGGGCAGGGAGACCTCGAGCAGCTCCTGCAGCCGGTCCATGAAACGCTTGGTCGCCTCCTGCTCCAGGACGTAGTCGCGGACCTGCGGATCCAGGCCGGTGTGGGGGCGCAGCTCCGGCACCCAGTGCGGGTTCGGCAGGAAGCGGACGTCCACCACCATGTCGGCGTCCAGCGGCAGGCCGTACTTGAAGCCGAACGAGGTGACCGTGACCAGCAGCCCGCCGGACTCGTCGGCGAAGGCGGCCAGGATCTTCTCGCGCAGCTCGTGGACGTTGAGGTCGCTGGTGTCGATCACCAGGTCGGCGTCGGCGCGCAGCTCGCGCAGCAGCTCCCGCTCGATGGCGATGGAGTCGACCACCCGCTCGCCGGCGACCGGGTGGCGGCGGCGGTTGTGCTCGAAGCGGCGCACCAGCACCTCGTCGGACGCTTCCAGGTAGAGGATGCGCAGGGTCAGCTGCTGGTCGCGCAGCGGCTGCAGGGCGCTGGACAGCTCAGAGACGTCCCCGGCGAAGGCGCCCCCGCGCGCGTCGACCACCAGCGCGATGTGGGCGTGCGCGCGGCCGGCCAAGGCCAGCTCGGCGACCCGGCCGATCAGCGACGGCGGCAGGTTGTCGATCACGAAGTAGCCGACGTCCTCCAGCACCTTGGCCGCCTCAGAGCGGCCGGCGCCGGACAGCCCGGTAATCACCACGAAATCGACCGGGTTTGACCATGCCCGGCCGGCGGTTCGGCCTCCCTTGCTCAAGATCCCCCCTTGCTCGTCGCCCTAGCTGCAGCCGGCGATGCAGCCGGCGCCCCGTGCAGATGCTGCCAGATCGTCCCGGCCAGGCGCGGCCCGAAGCCGGGGACCTCGGCGATCTCCTCCACGCTGGCCTGGGCGAGCTTGCGCGCGGAGCCGAAGTGGCGGATCAGCTCCTTGCGCCGCGCCTCCCCCACCCCGGGGATGGCTTCGAGGGCGCTGCGGGTCATCGACTTGCCGCGTAGCTTGCGATGGTAGGCGATGGCGAAGCGGTGCGCCTCGTCGCGGACCCGCTGCAGCAGATACAGGGCCTCGCTGGCGCGGGGCAGCACCACCGGATCGGGCGAACCGGGCAGGTAGACCTCTTCCATGCGCTTGGCCAGCGAGATCACGGCGAGGTCGGGCCGATCGGCGGCCTCGACCGCGTCCAGAGCGGCGCTGAGCTGCGGCCGACCGCCGTCGATCACGATCAGGTTCGGCGGATAGGCGAACTTCCGCTGCTTGGAGTCCTCGGGCTCCTCCTGGTCGCTGGCGAGCCGGGCGAGGCGGCGGCGCAGGACCTCCCGCAAGGAGTCGACGTCGCTCTGGCCGTCGACCGTCTTGACCTCGAAGCGGCGGTACTCGGACTTGCGCGGCAGGCCGTCCTCGAACACCACCATCGAGCCGACGACCTGGTTGCCCTGCAGGTTGGAGATGTCGTAGCACTCGATCCGCAGCGGCGCGGAGGGCAGGCCGAGGCGTTCCTGCAGCTCCTTGAGCGCGCGGGCGCGGGCGTCGAAGTCGGAGGCGCGCTTCAGCTTGTGGCCGGCGAACGACTCGCGCGCGTTGGCGGCGACGGTCTCCAGCAGCGCGCGCTTCTCGCCACGCTGCGGCACGCGGAAGTCGACCGGGCCGCCGCGCAGCCCGACCAGCCACTCCCGCAGGGCCTCCGCGCCCTCCGGCACGACCGGCAGGAACAGCTCGCGGGGGACCTCGTCCAGGCGTTCGCCGTAGAGCTGCTGCACGAAGGTGGCGGCCAGGGCCGGGGTGTCGAGCGCCTCGACCTTGTCGACCACGAAGCCGCGCTGGCCGACGACCCGGCCGCGGCGCACGAAGAACACCTGCACGGCGGCCTCCAGGTCGTCCTCGGCGAAGGCGGCGATATCGAAGTCCTCGGGGGAGGAGGAGACCATCTGCTGGCGCTCCATCGCCCTGCGGACGCTGCCGAGCTGGTCGCGGAGGCGTGCGGCGGCCTCGAAGTTGAGCTGCGCGGCGGCCTCGCGCATCTCGGCTTCCAGCCGCTGCAGCACCGGCTTGGTGCGGCCGTCCATGAAGCCGATGAACTCCTCGACGATGTTGCGGTGCTCCTCGGGCGAGATGTAGCCGGTGCAGGGCGCCGAGCACTTGTTGATGTCGTAGAGGATGCAGGGCCGGCCGAGGCGCCGGTGCCGCTCGAACACGCCCTTGGAGCAGGTACGCATCGGGAAGGTGCGCAGCAGCAGGTCGAGTGTCTCGCGGATGGCATAGGCGTGGGTGTAGGGGCCGAAGTAGCGGACCCCTTTGCGCTTGGGTCCCCGCTCGACGCGGGGGCGGGGGATCTCGTCGGCGATCGGGATGGCCAGCCAGGGGTAGGACTTGTCGTCGCGGTAGCGGACGTTGTAGCGGGGCCGGTGCTGCTTGATGAGGTTGTACTCGAGCTGCAGCGCCTCGACCTCGTTGCCGACCAGCACCCACTCCAGGGTCGCCGACGCCTCCACCATGGCGGCGGTGCGGGGATGCAGGACGCGCAGGGGCTGGAAGTAGCTGGCGGTGCGCTTGCGCAGCGAGATCGCCTTGCCGACGTACAGCACCCTGCCCGTGGCGTCGCGGAACAGGTAGACGCCCGGGTGGTCGGGGATCGCCTCGGGCTTGGGCCGGGGCGAGGTCGGCACGCTCATACAACGATTCTAGTCGGGCGGCCGTCACAGTCCCCCCACATCGCTCCATGCGCGAATGAACCATTCGTGCGGGAGTGACGAAGGCTGAGGTGAGACACCCCACCGCCATCGGGGAGCGACCAACCAGGGCACCCGGGCGGAGGGGCGCCACCTCGCGGAGCGCCAGCCAGGCGCTCCGCGGCAGCAGCGGGTCTCTCCCAGCAACCGAGTCCGTTCCTCCATGGACCGAGGAGGTTCTCCCTTGGCGTCCCTTTCTCCTACTCAGACTCCCGGCCTCGCCCGCAAAATCGGCATCGGTGTGCTCGGCCTCGCGCTCGGGCTCGGGGCGGCCGTCGCGGTGGGTGTCCACCGCCACAGCGACGAGCGCGCCGCCTCGGTGCAGCGGCTCACCCTGCCGGCTGGCAACGCCCAGGCAGCCACGGCGCCGGCGCAGCTCGGCTCGACCCGCCCGGTCGCCGCCGGCAGCGCCCGCGAGGCCGTCCAGCGCTTCTTCGACGCGCTCGCCCGCGGCGACCTCGCCACCTCCTACAACCTGCTCGACCAGGCCAGCCGCGCCACGGGCAAGTACGACTCACTGGCCCGCTGGACCGACGCGCAGAACCAGCGCACCCCCGTCAGCAGCGTGCGGGTCGGCAGCGACAAGCCCGTCGACTCCGGAGCCGTTGACGTGACCGTGGAGCTGCGCCACCCGGCCAGCATCGACCCATACGCCGGGCTGGTGCCCGGACGCACCCTCGAGGTGTGGCGCACCCACAAGGAGGCCGGCGGCTGGCGGGTCGCCTCCGACCCCAGCTCGGTGCAGGCCCTGCTGCCAAGCGACCGTCTCGCCCCCGGCGCGGTCAACAGCTGGGTCGGCAAGCTCGTCGGCTGCGACCAGCAGGGCGCGGCCGGGCTGCAGGTCGACGCCGACCTCTACGGGCAGGCGAGCCTGGCGCAGGCGCCCTGCAAGCTGCACGGCCACTGGACCGCCGCAGCGGCGCAGCCCTTCAGCGCCGTGTCCGACCCCACCCCGTACGTGGCCGCGTTCGGCGCCGAGGTCAGCTCCTGGGCCCGGGTGATCCCGGTCCAGGGTCCCGGCAGCCACTTCGCGGCCGTGGTCGGCCCGCTCGGCGACGGCTGGCGGGTGATCGGCGTCGACGCCGGCCAGGGCTGACACGAGCCCGAAGCGCGAGAGGAGGTGGCCACAGGGCAAGCAGACAACCCGCTGCAACCACGCAAGCAGCAAGCAACCGCAAGACAGAAGCAGTCAAGAGACAGTGTCTTTCTTCAGCAGGAGGACCTCGATTGTCCAAGTTCCGGAAGCTCGCGACGGTTGGAGCGCTGGCCGCCACCTTGGCGCTGGCCGCCGTCCTGGGCACACTCGCCCCGTCGGGGGCGTCGAGCCACCGGGAGGCGCCGCTGATCGCGGCGGACCCCCAGGCCGACAACACCGACACCTACGCGTTCGTCAGCCCTGACAAGCCCGACACCGTGACGCTGGTCGGCAACTGGATGCCGCTGGAGGAGCCGGCGGGCGGCCCGAACTTCAACAAGTTCGGCGACGACGTGATGTACGCCATCAACGTCGACAACAACGGCGACGCCGTGCCCGACATCAGCTACCAGTTCCGCTTCCGCACCCAGGTGCAGAACCCCAACACCTTCCTCTACAACACCGGGCAGATCAGCTCGCTGAACGACCCGGACTTCAACCTCCGCCAGTCCTACACGGTCGCGCGGGTGGAGAACGGCAAGCGGACCATCGTGGCCTCGGGCCTGTCGACCCCGCCGGTGAATATCGGCCCCCGGTCGACCCCGAACTACGCCAGCCTCGCGCAGGCGGCCGTCCACAGCCTTCCCGGCGGCGGCAAGATCTTCGCCGGCCAGCGCGACGACCCCTTCTACGTCGACCTCGGCTCGGTCTTCGACCTGGCCGGGTTGCGCCCCTTCAACCAGGCGCACGCGCTGAAGCTCCCTACCGCCCCTGGCCGTGACGGCGTCAGCGGCTACAACACCCACTCCGTCGTGCTGCAACTGCCCATCAGCCAGCTCACCCACAACCACCAGGCCATCACCGGCCCCAAGGACCCCAACGCGATCATCGGCGTGTACGCCAGCTCATCGCGCCGCCAGGTCCGCGTGCTGTCGACCAGCGGCGCCACGCCGTTCCAGAGCGGTGCCTGGACGCAGGTCTCGCGTCTCGGCATGCCGCTGGTCAACGAGGTCGTCATCCCGCTCGGCCAGAAGGACCGCTTCAACGCCTCCCAGCCGATCGACGACGCCCAGTTCCTCAAGTTCGTCCAGGACCCCGAGCCGGCGCGGCTGATCCCGCTGCTGTACCCAGGGGTGAAGGTGCCGCCGGCGCCACGCAACGACATCGTGGCGATCTTCCTGACCGGTATCCCCGGGCTGAATCAGCCCGCAGGAGTCCGTCCGTCCGAGATGATCCGCCTCAACCTGGGCATCGCGCCCTCCGCGCACCCGAGCCCGCTCGGCGTGCTCGGCGGCGACCTGGCCGGGTTCCCCAACGGGCGCCGTCTGACCGATGACGTGGTCGACATCGAGCTGCGTGCGCTGGCCGGGGCCACCCCGTTCACGCCCGCGTTCAACGTCGCCCCCAACAACCAGCTCGGCGACGGCGTGAACAGCAACGACACGCCGCTGCTCGGCAGCTTCCCCTACGTGGGCACCCCCCACCAGGGATACGCGAGCGACCCGCACTATGTCCCGGGTAGCACGTCCACTCCGTGACAGCGAGCGCCTGCAGGGAGGGGTCCGGGCCTCCGGGCCCCTCCCGCTCCAGGCACTCGCCGTCCTGCTGGTCGCCGCCCTGACCGGACTGCTGCTGGGCCGGTTCCTGCTCGCCGGGCAGGGCCAGGGCGCTGACAATGCGGCTGGAGGCCCGGCGGCCACCTCCGCCGCCGCGGCTGCCGGGACCAGCGGAGCCGCCGCTGGGAGCGAGGCGACCGTGGCGACCGTGGCGCGGCTGCAGGCGCAGCTCGCGGCCAGCCCCGACCAGCCGCTGCTGCTGACCCAGCTCGGCGCCGCCTACCTGACCCGCGCCCGCGAGACCGCCGACCCCACCTACTACGCCAAGGCTGCCGCCGCCCTGCAACGCAGCGAGCGGCTGGACGGCGCCAACGCCCAGACCATGACCGCCCTCGGCCTGCTCGACCTGGCCAGGCACGACTTCCGCGCCGCGCTCGGCTGGGGCGAGCGGGCGCACCGGCTCGACCCGGCCGCCGCGGACCCCCTCGGGGTGGTCCTCGACGCCCAGGTGGAGCTGGGCCGCTACCGCGACGCAGCTGCCACCGCGCAGGCGATGGTGGACCGCAAGCCGAACCTCGCCAGCCTCGCCCGCGTCTCCTACGTCCGCGAGCTGCTCGGCGACCCGGAGGGCGCGCTGCTGGCGATGGAACAGGCAGTCAGCGCCGGGGCCGGGTCACCGGCGGACCGCGCCTACGTCCAGGTCCTCGTCGGCGACCTGCGCCTCGGGCGCGGGCAGCTCGACCAGGCGGAGGCCGCCTACCAGGCCGCGCAGCGCGACCAGCCGGACTACGGCCCGGCGCAGGTGGGCCGTGCCGAGGTCGCCGTCGCCCGTGGCGAGCTGCGCCAGGCCGCCGCGCTGCTCGGGCCGGTGGCGCAACGGCTGCCGCTGCCGGCCACGGTGGCGCTGCTCGGCGATGTCCAGACCCGCCTCGGCGAAGCCCGCGTCGCCGCCGGGCAGTACCAGCTGGTGCACGCCATCGAGACCCTCAACCGCGCCAACGGCGTGGCCGTCGACCTGGAGCTGGCCCGGTTCGAGGCCAACCACGCCCGCGACTCCGGCGGCAACGCCGGCGCCGCGGTCACGCTCGCACGGCGGGCGCTGGTGGAGCGGCCCACTATCTTCGCGGAGGACATCCTCGGGTGGGCGCTACGGCAGACTGGCGAGCCGGCCGAGGCGCTCCCCCACGCGCAGGCCGCCGTGCGGCTCGGCACGCAGGACGCGCTGCTCTGGTACCACCTGGCCGCGATCGAGGCCGACCTTGGACAGCGCGGACCCGCCAGCCGGGACCTCGCCACCGCGCTGCGGATCAATCCCTACCTGGTGACCCCGACCGCCGCCGTGCGCGATCGGAGCGATGCGCTCGCGCTCGCCAAGCGCCTGGGGGTGGCGGTTCCTTCGCTGGAGGCATCCCGATGAGCTGGAGCTGGAACTGGAGACGACGTCTCGTCCTCGCGGTCCTGCTGGCCGCCGGGCTGGTGGCTGTCTTGGTGGGGGTGGCAGGCGCCCACCCGCTCGGCAACTTCACCGTGAACCAGTACAGCGGCCTGCGCCTGGAGCCGCAGCGCGCCGAGATTGACTACGTGGTGGACATGGCGGAGATCCCGACGTTCCAGGCCCGCCAGGACATCGACGCCAACGGCGACGGGGTGGTCTCCGACGGCGAGGCGACGGGCTGGCGGGCGGCGACCTGCCGCCGGCGCGCCGCCGGGCTGGAACTGCGCCTCGGGGGCCGGGCGGTCCCGCTCGCTGTAGGATCCAGCCAGCTCAGCTTCCCGCCGGGCCAGGGCGGCCTCAGCACGCTGCGGCTGGAGTGTGCCCTGACCGCGCCGACCGGTCCGCTCGGCCGGCCCTCCACGCTCACCTACCGGAACGGGAACTACGCCGACCGAGTCGGCTGGCGGGAGATCACCGCCATCGGCGACGGCACCACCATCACCGCGAGCGACGCGCCCGCGAGCAGCTCCAGCGCCCGCCTCACGCACTACCCGCAGGACCTGCTGCGCTCCCCCCTCGACCAGCGCGGCGCAACGGTGTCGCTGCGGCCAGGCGGAGCCCGGCTCGGCGCCGCTCGCGGCAGCGGCAGCGCGGCGAACCTGAGCAAGAACAAGGCTGGAGCGCCGGCGGCCCTGCCGCTCGGGGTGGACCGGGCGACCCGCGCGTTCACCGGGCTGGTCGCCCGGCAGCGCCTCAGCCTCGCCTTCGGCGCCGTGGCGGTGGCGCTGGCGCTGCTGCTGGGCGCCCTGCACGCGCTCGCACCCGGGCACGGCAAGACCGTCATGGCCGCCTACCTGCTGGGGCAGCGCGGGGGGCTGCGGCAGGCGCTGCTGGTCGGGCTGACCGTCACCGCGACCCACACCGCCGGGGTCCTGACGCTCGGGATCGTCCTGTCCGCCTCGACCAGCCTCGCCCCGGAACGCCTCTACCCGTGGCTCGGCCTGGCCAGCGGCGTGCTGTTGACCTCCATCGGGGTGAGCCTGCTGCGCGGCGCCCTCCGCCGCCACCTCCATCACCAGCACGCGGGCGACCACGGGCATGACCATGACCACGACCACGACCGCAGGGCCGAGCGGCCGGTGGGCTGGCGGGGCCTCGTCTCGATGGGCTTCGCTGGAGGGCTGGTGCCGAGCCCCTCGGCGCTGGTGGTGCTGCTCGGCGCGATCGCCCTGCACCGCGCCTGGTTCGGGGTCGTACTGGTGATTGATTACGGCGCCGGCATGGCCGCCACCCTCACCGGCGCCGGCCTGCTGCTGGTCCGCGCCCGCGCGGCGCTTGACCGCCGCGCCCGTGCCACCACAGGCGGGACCGGCGGGCGCCGCTGGCGGTTGGTCACGCTGACGCAAGCGCTACCGCCGCTCACCGCGTTGGTGATCGTGGCGGTCGGGTTGTTCCTCACCGTCCGCGGTGCGACCGGGATCTAAGGGCCTGTTCAGCGGTGGCTGGTCAGCGGCGGCTGGCTGCGCATCGATGTATGATGTGGTGTATGAGGCGCACTAACATCTACCTAGATGAGGCGCAGGCATCCGCCCTAGACCAGCTGGCACATAGCCAGGGGATATCGCGTGCTGCGTTGATCCGGCAACTCATTGACCAGGGTGTCGGCATGCGGGACGCGACTGATCTCGACGCGGATCTGGCTGCCATTCAGGACTCCTTCGGGGTGCTGCGCGATGAGGACATCTCGTTCGTCCGCGCACCCGATGAGCGTGCCGCGCACCTGGAGCGCGTTGCCGGCCAGTGATTCTTGTCGACAGCGACGTCCTCATCGCCCACCTGCGGGGACACCAGGCTGCCCGGGACTGGCTGCTCGCCGCGCGGCAAGATGCCGGCCCGCTCGCGATCAGCGTGGTCAGTGTCACCGAAGTCGCCGGCGGCATGAGATCCGCGGAACGACGGCAGGTCAGCCGCCTGCTGTCGAGTCTGCGCACCTTCCCGATGACCGAGCAGATCGGATGGCGAGCCGCAGACCTCATGCGCACCTACCGGCGCTCGCATCAGGGAATCGGGCTCGGCGACTACCTCATCGCGGCCACCGCCGAGGTTGAAGGGCTCGACCTCGCCACGCTCAATGTGCGGCATTTCCCAATGGTCAAGGCGCTCAAAGCGCCGTTTCAGCTCTAACCCCGGTGCACACCGAAATCGCCCCGACCGGCCTGCACCTGGCGTTGGGGCGCTCCTGCGCGGTTTCAGCTCAGCCCGGCGGTCAGGCCGCCCGACCTCGATGCGATCCTGGAGCGGCGGGGCTATTGGCACGAGGCGCTCACTCTGGTCTGAACGGCGCCGGTGGCGGAGGTGCTCGCCAGGATCGAGGGTGAGGCCAAGCGGTGGGATGGCCTGGCCGTGCGGGTGGCCCCGGCGCCGGACGATGCCTGGCTGGAGTTGTTCGCTGGCTTGTACCGCACGGGCGGGGACTCCTATTTCGAGAGGACGCGGCGGAACTTCGAGTGGATCGGGCCGCCGTGCACCTACGCGTGTATCGATGTGGACAGCGGCGACGGGACCCGGACGCTTGCGATCGGGCGGGTGGTCGCCGAGCGCGGCTGGGCGGGCATCTTCTCGATGGGCACCCGGCCGGAGGCCCGCCGCCGGGGAGCGGCACACGCTGTGGCCGCAGCATTGGCCCGGTGGGCTGCCGAACGGGGCGCCCACAGCCTGTATCTGCAGGTGGAGGCCGAGAACTCGGCGGCGTGCGCACTCTACCAACGAATGGGGTTTACGCCATCGCACGCCTATCACTACCGGACGCTGGACCAGCCATCGGCGGGTGCCGTCCGGGGACTGGGTCAGAGGTGCGCGCGGACATAAGCGGCCCAGCGCTGCTGGGTGGCGGTGTAGGAGAGGTGGAGGAACCGCCTGAACCGCTGGTCGAGTAGCGCCTGTACGGCCTTGTTCTGGTTGGAGGTCCAGTCGGTGGGGGGTGGCCAATCGGAGCCCGCGAAGGAGTGGTAAAGCTCCACCAGCGTGGCTTCGCCAAATGCATCCGCGACCCACATGGTGAAGGTCGTCGCCTTGTCCTCAGCGATGCGAAAGTCGGCGTCGCTGCTGAAATGATCGTCGGTGACCAGCTTGCCGTCGAAGCTCTGACCACGCTTCAACGCTGGGAAGAGATCCCCGAAGTTGTTGCCGAGAGCGCGAAGCGCCACATAGTTACCGAACCCATTCAGCAGCAGGAATGGGACCCTCCGGACTGTTCGGGTGGCGATCTGGGTCATCCCGTAGGCGACATCGAAGTCGAGGTCGAAATCATTGACGCCCTTGAGGCGCTGGGCGCTGACGTATACCACATTGTCCTGATGGTCGCTTGGGCGGGCTGGCATGGGAATCACCAGCGAGCCCTCTATGGCGTCACCGCCGAGGAACCGGTGCACCTCTGTATGGCCTGAGAGGAAGACGAACACCGCCCGGTGGGTCCAGTTTGCTCCCCATACCTGGTCGACCTTGTTGTAGGCCCGGTCCGCCGAACGCAGCAGCCGCGCGGCCAGGTCCTCGGTGCCGGGGCGGAACACGACCAACGTGCGCCCGGAGGCGAGCGAGGTGAGCTTGCCGCCGTCCCACAACTGGTAGGTCGGCGGATCCGCGAATGACGCGTCGTTCTCCCCGCCGATCCTCCAGCCTGCAGCAGTCTGGACGAAGGTGATGGTCGAGGTGCCCGTCGTGGGGAGCGCCTCACCCTGTAACCGGTAAAGAGTCTGCAGGTTGGCGACATAGATCTTCGCGGGCTGGTACCGCTTCTGGACATCACTGGCCATGGGGTCCCAGGACTTGATCTGGAACTGGAAGCTGGTGAAGGGAACCGCTCGCAGGTTGGCAAACAGTTGTTGCTGCTGGAGTTGATACTTCGTTCGCTTCGGGTCAACCACCGCGAGGAACGCGGCCTCGTTCTTGTGAAGCAAGGCTGCTCCGCGCGCTGCCAGCAGCTTGGCGGCCTCCGCGACGGGAGCCCCGGGAGGCGCTGTTGCGGCGGCTGCGTCCCGCGTGGTGGCTGACTGGGTGTGCCCCTGCCGGTCACACCCAGCGGGCAGCATGAGCACCAGTGCGAGCACCAGGACCAGCGGTGCACTGCCACGTGGCGCCGATGGGTACCCAGCAAGCCCCTGCCGAGCCTTCCCAAACATGCGGATGATGATCTGATGTAATCCCGCGTAACAACGACCTTTTTATCGCTATGAGGGAATTGCGAGATAGCGAAATTGAAGCGTGACCTACATCCGGTCGGGCATGGCGATACCGAGGAGGCCAAGGCCGAGGGTGAGGGCGCGCAGGGTGAGGGCGGAGAGGGCCAGGCGCGAGCGGCGGACGGCCTCGTCGTCGGCTTGGAGGACGGGGCAGCGTTCGTAGAAGTCGGTGAAGGCGGTGGCCAGGTCGTACAGCCAGGTGGAGAGGCGGTGGGGCTCGAGGCTGGCAGCCACTGACTGGATCACCTCGTCGAAGCCCAGGAGCTGCAGGGCGAGGGCCCGCTCGGCCGGGTCGCCGAGGATGATCGGGGCCTTGGCGACAGCGGTGTTGTCGGGGTCGAGGCCGGCGCGGCGGAAGATGGAGCGGATGCGGGTGCCGGCGTACTGGAGGTAGGGGCCGGTGTTGCCGTCGAAGGCGAGCATGCGGTCCCAGTCGAAGACGTAGTCGCGCTCACGGGAGGTGGAGAGGTCGGCGTACTTGACCGCGCCGATCCCAACAGTCTCGGAGAGGGCGCCGCGCTCGCTGGGATCGATCTCCTCGCGGTCGGCCAGGATCGCGGCGGCCCGCTCGACTGCCTCGTCGAGCAGGTCCAGGAGCTTGGCCGATTCGCCGGAGCGGGTGCGGAGCATCTTGCCGTCGGCGCCGAGGACCGAGCCGAAGGTGGCGTGCTCGGCGTGGGCGTGGCCTTCGCCGTCGAGCCAGCCGACCATGCGGGCGACAGCGAACAGCATCTGGAGGTGCAGCGCTTGCGGGGCGCCGACCACGTAGACGAGGCGGTTGGCGTGGTGGTGTTGGACGCTGTAGCGGAGGGTGGCCAGGTCGGTGGCCGGATAGCCGTAGCCGCCATCGCTCTTGCGCACGATCATCGGCAGAGGGTCGCCGTCGCGGCCGGTGAAGCCGGGCGGGAACACGCACAAGGCGCCGTCGCTGACCACGGTGAGACCCTTGGCCTCCAGTTCTTCGACGACGTCGTCCAGCTGGTCGTTGTAGAAGCTCTCCCCGTAGATGTCGTCGTCGGTAAGCAGCACACCAAGGCGGCGGTAGACCTTGTCGATGTAGCGAACCGAGTCGTCCACGAACTCCTGCCACAGCCGCAGTGTCTCCGGATCGCCGCCCTGCAGTGCCACGACCCGCTTGCGGGCGCGCTCGGCGAACTCCGGGTCGGTGTCGAACTTGCGGCGGGCGGCCTGGTAGAAGGCGTTACCCTCGCCGCTCGAAAGCTGGGCGGCAGCCTCGGCCTCGCCAAGGTCGCGCAGGTGCTCGATCAGCATCCCAAACGGAGTGCCCCAGTCGCCGAGGTGGTTCTGGCGGATCACGCGGTGGCCGAGAAAGCCGAGCACCCGCACCAGCGCATCGCCGATGATCGTGGAACGCAGGTGCCCGACGTGCATCTCCTTGGCGATGTTCGGAGCGGAGTAGTCCACCACCACCGTGTCCGGAGCCGCCGCCGGGGTGATCCCGAGACGATCGTCTGCGACCAGCGCCTGCGCCTGGAGGGCGATCCAGGCGGGGTCCAGGGTGACGTTGACGAACCCGGGGCCACTGACCTCGGCCCGGCCCACGCCGGAGAGGTCGAGGTGGTCGACGATGGCCGCGGCGACCTCGCGCGGCGGCCGCCCGAGGGTCTTGGCGAGGCTCATGGGGATGTTCGACTGGAAGTCCCCGAATTGCGACGGGCGGATCAGCGGGTCAGTGGCGGCGAACTCGTCACCGAACGCCGCCGCAAGGGCAGCGGCGAAGCGAGCGTGCAGCTCGGCTTGGGGAGTCTGCGGGATCTGCGGAGTGGCCATGCGCCATGCTACCGCGCACGCCGTTTGGGCTTTTTCCCGTTGCCGGTCCCCTTCCCCTTCCCATTGCCCTTCCCGTTCCCGTTCCCGTTGCCGTTCGGTCTGGCGCTCAGCGGAACGGCGGGCATGGGCTCCCGGTCGAGGTCGAGGACGTCGGCGAGGTAGTGGCCGGTGTAGGAGGCGGGGATCCGGGCGACCCGTTCGGGCGGGCCCTCGGCGATCAGTTCGCCGCCGCGGTTGCCGCCCTCGGGGCCGAGGTCGATGACCCAGTCGGCGGTCTTGATCACGTCCAGGTTGTGTTCGATCACGATCACCGAGTTGCCGGTGTCGACCAAGCGGTGCAGCACGCCGAGCAGCTTGTTGACGTCCTCGAAATGCAGCCCGGTGGTGGGTTCGTCGAGCACGTAGAGGGTCCGCCCGGTGGCCCGCTTGGCCAGTTCGCTGGCGAGCTTGACGCGCTGCGCCTCGCCGCCGGACAGGGTCGGGGCGGGCTGGCCGAGCCGGATGTAGCCGAGGCCGACGTCGCAGAGGGTGCTCAGGTGGCGGGCGATCGGCGGGATGTTGCCGAACAGCTCGTGGGCCTCCTCCACCGACATGCTCAGCACATCGGCGATGGTGTGGTTCTTGTAGTGGACCTCCAGCGTCTCGCGGTTATAGCGGGACCCCTTGCAGACCTCGCAGGGGACGTAGATGTCGGGCAGGAACTGCATGTCGATCTTGATGGTCCCGTCGCCCGCGCAGGCCTCGCAGCGGCCGCCCTTGACGTTGAAGGAGAAGCGCCCCGGCAGGTAGCCGCGCACCTTGGCCTCGTTGGTCTGGGCGAACAGGCGGCGGATATGGTCGAACACGCCGGTGTAGGTGGCCGGGTTGGAGCGCGGCGTGCGGCCGATCGGCGACTGGTCGACGTCGATCACCTTGTCGAGCTGGTCGGCACCCTCCAGCGAGCGGTAACGGCCTGGCGCGGTCCGGGAGCGGTACACCCGCTGCATCAGCGCCTTCAGCAGCACGTCGTTGACCAGCGTCGACTTGCCCGACCCGGAGACCCCGGTGATGCAGGTGAAGACCCCGAGCGGGAAGCGGACAGTGAAGTCTTTCAGGTTGTGCTCGCGTACCCCGACCAGCTCCAGCCAGCGCTCTCCTGGCTTGCGGCGCGTCTCCGGCACCGCGATGGCGCGCTTGCCGGCCATGTACTGGCCGGTCAGCGACGCCTCCACCGCCTTCAGGTCGGCGAGGCTGCCTTCGGCGACGATCTCGCCGCCGTGCTCGCCGGCGCCGGGGCCGATGTCGACCAGGTAGTCGGCGGTGCGGATGGTGGCCTCGTCGTGCTCCACCACGATCAGAGTGTTGCCAAGGTCGCGCAGGCGCACCAGCGTCTCGATCAGCCGGTGGTTGTCGCGCTGGTGCAACCCGATCGACGGCTCGTCCAGCACGTACAACACCCCGGTGAGGCCCGAGCCGATCTGGGTGGCGAGGCGGATCCGCTGCGCCTCCCCGCCGGCCAGGGTCGCCGACGCCCGGTCGACGGTGAGGTAATCCAGCCCCACGTCCAGCAGGAACCCTAAGCGGGCGTTGATCTCCTTGAGCACCCTGGCGGCGATGAAGGCGTCACGGTCCGACAGCTCCAGGGTCTGGAAGAACTCGGCCGACTCCCCCACCGACATCGCCGACACCTCGGCGATGTTGCGGCCGGCGATCGTGACCGCCAGGCTCTCCGGCCGCAGGCGGGCGCCCTTGCAGGTCGGGCAGGGCACCTCGCGCATGTAGCCCTCAATGCGCTCGCGCAACGCGTCGGACTCGGCCTCGCTGTAGCGGCGGTTGAGGTAGGGGACCACGCCCTCATAGGTGGTGTTGTAGGCGCGCACCCGCCCATAGCGGTTCTTGTAGCGGACGTGGACCGGCCCGTCGGCGCCAGACAGCAGCACCTGCTGCTGCTCGGCGGTGAGCTTCTCGAACGGCGTGCCCAGGTCGATGTCGTAGGCCTCGGCGACGGCGGTCAGCAGCCGGTCGAAGTACTCGCTGTGGCCCTTGCCCCACCCCCACGGCGCGATCGCACCCAGGTCCAGCGACAGCGACGGGTTCGGCACCACCAGCTCCGGGTCGACCTCCTGCTTGACCCCCAGGCCGGTGCAGTCCGGGCAGGCGCCGTAGGGGGCGTTGAAAGAGAAGTTCCGCGGTGCCGGCTCCTCGAACGACAGGTTGTCGTACAGGCACGCCAGGTGAGTCGAGAAGCGCAGCTCCCGCCCCTCGTCCACCAGGTCCACCAGCACCAGGCCCTCGGCCAGCCCGATCGCGGTCTCTACCGAGTCGGCCAGCCGCCGCCGCGCCTTCTCGTCGGCGTCCCCACCCTTGCTGACCAGGCGGTCCACCACGATCTCGATGTTGTGCTTGTAGGTCTTGGCCAGCCGGATCGGCTCCGACAGGTCCCGCAGCTCCCCGTCCACCCGGGCGCGGGCGAACCCCTTGGTGGAGTAGCTCCGCAGCAGCGCCTCGTACTCGCCCTTGCGGCCCCGCACCACCGGGGCCAGCAGCTGGAAGCGGGCGCCCGTGGGTAGGGCGAGGATCTGGTCGACGATCTGGTCCGGCGTCTGCCGCGCGATCGGCCGCCCACATTTCGGGCAATGCGGCTGGCCGATGCGGGCGTAGAGGAGCCGCAGGTAGTCGTAGACCTCGGTGATGGTCCCCACCGTCGAGCGGGGGTTCTTCGAGGTGGACTTCTGGTCGATCGAGATCGCCGGCGAGAGCCCCTCGATGAAATCGACGTCCGGCTTCTCCATGAGGCCGAGGAACTGGCGCGCGTAGGCCGACAGCGACTCCACATAACGCCGCTGCCCTTCGGCGTAGATCGTGTCGAACGCCAGCGACGACTTCCCAGACCCGGACAAGCCAGTAAAGACCACCAGCGCGTTGCGCGGGAGGTCCAGATTGACGTTCTTGAGGTTGTGCTCGCGGGCGCCTCGCACAAGGAGGCGATCGGTGGCGCTCAGAATGCTTCCTCTACTGGTCATGGGGAAGGCCGGCAATGACCCCCCTATTTTAGAGAGGGGTGTGACAACCAGCGGTTCGGCGGTCACCTGTGGACAACTATCCCAGACCTGCCCCGCATTCCATATGCTTGTGGCCTCGGGGGGACCGATCGAGACGTCACAGGAGGGAATCGCGGATGGTTGGCTTCGACCCTGCGCACGTGGAACCGGGGGGCCCGGTCCATCAGTACCCGGATGGGCCGCTGGCGGTCACCAAGGTCTCGGTTGGCCCCTACGACAACAACGCCTACCTGCTCACCGACCCGGAGACGAACGAGACGCTGCTGGTCGACGCGGCCAACGAGCCCGAGCGCCTGCTGGAGCTGCTGGAGGGTGTCACGCTGCTCGGCGTCGTGACCACCCATCGCCATCACGACCATATCTTCGCGCTGGCGGCGGTGCTGAAGGCCCACGACGTCTGGAACGGCGCCCATGCGGCCGACGCTGACGACATCGCCGAGCTGGCCGGGGTCACGCCCGACCGGCTGCTGGGGCACGGCGACGTCATCCAGGTCGGCCGCTTCGAGGTGATGGTGCTGCACACGCCGGGCCATACCGCCGGGAGCATCTCGTTCCGGCTCCCCGACCCGCAGCCGCAGGTCCTCACCGGTGATGCGCTATTTCCTGGCGGCGTCGGCAAGACCGAGGGTGGGGCCGCCGCGTTCGAGCAGGCGATCGCCTCGGCCGAGCAGCAGCTGCTGTCGCTGCCGGGTGCGACCCGCTTCTCGCCGGGGCACGGCGACGACGGCCAGGTCGCCCGGGAGTTGCCGCAGCTCGACGAGTGGAAGCGGCGTGGCTGGTAGCGCTCGTCGGACTCGGTCCTACAACCCGCGGAGGAAGTTGGCGGCGATCGGCGCGGCGACCTCGCCGCCGACGCCGCCGCCCTCGACGATGACGGCAAAGGCGAGGCCGTCGCGGTAGCCGATGAACCAGGCGTGGGTGGGGGCCGGGTCGGTCTGGCCGAACTCGGCGGTGCCGGTCTTGCCGAAGACCACGCCGGGGAAGTGGACCTTGGCGGCGGTCCCGTCGGTGACCACCGAACGCATGAGGGTACGCAGGGTCGCGATCATGCTCTGGTCGAGCGGTTTCGCCGCCGCGCTCCCGGTCCCATTTCCGGACGCGGACCCGGTCCCGGTGCTGGGGCTGGTGAGGTGTGGTGGCCGCCAGGTCCCGTCGGCAACCGCGGCGGCGACAGTGGCCATCTGCAGCGGGCTGGCCAGCACCCGTCCCTGCCCGAACGCGGACGCGGCCAGGTCGGCCAGGTCGCGGGGCGCAGGGTACTGGCCGTGGACGGCGGGGACTCCGGGTGACAGGTCATCGCCGAAGCCGAACTGGCTGGCGGCCGCGGCCAGCTTGTCGCCGGTCAGGCGGGTGGCGGCGAGCTGCACGAAGGCGGTGTTGCACGACAGCGCGAAGGCGGTGCCGAACGAGATCGACCCGGCCTTCTCGTTCTCGAAGTTCTTGAAGGAGCGCCCGCCGACGTTGGCGGTGGCCGGGCAGCTCACCTGATCTTTGGCCGTAAGGCCGCCGCTGAGCAGGGCGGCGGCGGTGATCACCTTGAAGGTCGAGCCAGGCGGGTAGCGGCCGAGCAGCGCCCGGTCGAAGCCGCCGGTCGGCATGTTGACGACCGCGCGCACCTCGCCGCTGGAGGGTTCGATCGCCACCAGCGCGGCTGGCTTGGAGACGCTTTGCAGGGCGCTCTGGCCGGCGAGCTGCACCGCCGGGTCGATGGTTGTCTGCAGCGGCGTGCCCTTCTTGCCGGGGAAGCTCGCCACCACCCCGATCGCATTCCCGCTGGTGGTGACCAGGCGGATCTCCCCGCCGGGGGTGCCGGCGAGCTGCCGTTCGTAGGCCTGCTGCAGCCCCCCATGCCCGGTCTTGTCGCCGGTCTGGTAGGGAGCGCCGAGGCGGGTCAGGTCGGCGGCGGTGACCGCGCCGACCGTGCCGAGCAGCGGCGTCAGCGACATCGGGCCGGCAACGCCGCCGTCGGAGCTGCCGAGACGGCTGCCGTCCCGCGCCAGGATCGGCGCCCGATCACCCCAGGAGCGCGCCCGCTGGAAGCGCTCCTGCGTCTGCAGACGCGGGTGGATCGCCCCCGGCGACCAGTCCACCCACCAGCGCTTGTTGTGCACCAGCAGGTTCAGTGAGCCCTGGTAGCTCCAGTCGCCGAACCCCTGCAGCTTCAGCTTGGCCTGGAAGGTCACCGTGGCGTGGTTGCCCTGTTTGCTGCCTGGGGAGGACGTGAAGCTGGCGGCGGTGACCCGCAGGTCGCTGCGCATGCGGGTGTAGGCGGTGGTGAACCCGTCCGGCACCGGATGCAGCACCTGCGCCTCCATCGCGGCGTAGTCCTGGCGCTGCCAGGCGCTGAGGAACGCGGCGGCGGTCTTGTCCGGTGTGCCCCGGATCCGGCTTGAGAGCACGACCGCGCCGCCCGCCCCTACCAACGCGATCACCGCCAAAACAGCGATGATCAGGACAGCCGTCGATCGCCGCACCCTCAGTGAACCTCCGATCCTGCCTGAGCAATCCAACCCGCCTAGCTTGCACTGACGGCGGTTCTGGCACAAAGGTTCAATCGAGAATTCCCGGTTGTGAGGGAACTGTTACCGAACCGCGCCCTGTGCCTAGACGCCAGCTTCGACCATGCCCCGCAACTCGCGGCGGAGGTCGGCGACTTCGTCTCTGATGCGGGCGGCGTATTCGAAGCGGAGGTCCTTGGCGGCCTCGTGCATCTCCTCTTCGAGTTGCTGGATGAGGCGGACCAGGTCGTCTTTTGGCATGCCGCTGACGGCTGGCTCACCGGCGCGGCTGGTCCGCCCGCGCCCTCTGGCTGGGGTGGGGGCGCGGCCCTTGCGAGCGCGGGTGCCGATGGCGGTGCCCTCCTGCTCGCCGCGGAGGGCCTGGATGATGTCGGTGACGCGCTTGCGGATGGTCTGCGGGTCGATCCCGTGGGCCTGGTTGTAGTCGAGCTGGGCGTGGCGGCGGCGGTTGGTCTCGTCGAGGGCGTGGCGCATCGACGGGGTCACCTGGTCGGCGTACATGATCACCTGGCCGTCGACGTTGCGGGCGGCGCGGCCGATGGTCTGCACCAGCGAGGTCCCCGAGCGCAGGAAGCCCTCCTTGTCGGCATCCAGGATCGCCACCAGGGTCACCTCGGGCAGGTCGAGGCCCTCGCGCAGCAGGTTAATGCCCACCAGGGTGTCGAACTCCCCCAGGCGCAGGTCGCGAAGGATCTCGATGCGCTGCACCGTGTCGATCTCGGAGTGCAGGTAGCGGACCCGCAGGCCCATCTCCAGCAGGTAGTCGGTCAGGTCCTCGGCCATCTTCTTGGTGAGGGTGGTCACCAGGGTGCGCTGCTCGCGGTCGACGCGGAGCTTGATCTCGTGGATGAGGTCGTCGATCTGGCCCTTGGTAGGCCGCACCAGCACCTCGGGGTCGACCAGGCCGGTCGGGCGGATGATCTGATCGACCCTCTGACTCGATTCGCGCAGCTCGTAGGGGCCGGGGGTGGCCGAAACGAAGACCCGCTGGCCGATTCGCTCCAGGAACTCGTCGAAGCGCAGCGGCCGGTTGTCCATCGCCGACGGCAGGCGGAAGCCGTGCTCGACCAGGGTCGCCTTGCGGCTGCGGTCGCCCTCGTACATGCCGCCGATCTGCGGCACGGTCACGTGCGACTCGTCCACGAATAGCAGGAAGTCGTCGGGGAAGAAGTCGAGGAGGGTGTGCGGGGCGGTGCCCGGGGCGCGGCCGTCGATGTGGCGGGAGTAGTTCTCGATGCCGTTGCAGACCCCGACCTCGCGCAGCATCTCCAGGTCGTAGTTGGTGCGCATGCGCAGGCGCTGCGCCTCCAGCAGCTTGCCCTCGCGCTCGAACTGGGCGAGCCGGTCGGCCAGTTCGACCTGGATCCCGGCGATGGCGCGCTGCATCTTCTCGCTCCCGGCGACGTAGTGGGAGGCCGGGAAGACGTAGAGGTCGCGCCGCTCGCCGAAGATCTCGCCGGTGAGCGGGTCCATCACCATGATGCGTTCGACCTGGTCGCCGAAGAACTCGACGCGGACGCCCCGCTCCTCGTAGGCGGGGTGGATCTCCAGGGTGTCGCCACGGACGCGGAACTTGCCGCGTGTGAAATTCAGGTCGTTGCGGTCATAGTGGATGTCGACCAGCTTGCGCAGCACCCCGTCGCGGTCGTACTCGTGGCCGGCCTCCAGGTACAGCATCTGGCCCTCGTACTCCTCGGGGGAGCCGAGGCCGTAGATGGCGGAGACCGAGGCGACGATGATCACGTCGCGCCGGGTCAGCAGCGCGGCGGTGGCCGAGTGGCGCAGCCGGTCGATCTCCTCGTTCATCGAGGAGTCCTTCTCGATGTAGGTGTCGGTCTGCGGGACGTAGGCCTCAGGCTGGTAGTAGTCGTAATAGGAGACGAAATATTCGACCGCGTTGTCGGGGAACAGCTCCTTGAACTCGTTGGTGAGCTGCGCGGCCAGGGTCTTGTTGGGCGCCATGACCAGGGACGGGCGGCCCATCCGCTCCATCACTCCGGCCATCGTGCGGGTCTTGCCCGAACCGGTGACCCCCAGCAGGGTCAGCGCCTGCTCGCCGCCGTCCAGGCCGTCGACCAGCTTGTTGATGGCATCGGGCTGGTCGCCGGCGGCCGGCAGGTCGCTGGTGAGCTTGAATGGGAGCTTTTTGGACGGGGGCATCACGGACTCCAGGCGCTGCTTGTGCTGCTACTCAGGATGCTCCCAGTGTAGGCGGGGGCTGCGACAGGCCGCCCGAGGCCGCGGCGCCCAGGTAGAGGCGGGCCACCTCGGGATCGTCGAGCAGCTGGGCACCGGACCCGGTGTGGCGGACCACGCCGGCCTCCATCACCACTCCGTGGTCGGCCACGGCAAGCCCCGAACGGGCGTTCTGCTCCACCAGCAGGACGGTGCGGCCCGCCTGCGGCATCGCCGCGATGCTGTCGAAGACCTGGTGGCTGGCCTGCGGGCCGAGTCCGATCGAGGGCTCGTCCAGGAGCACCAGCACCGGGTCGAGCATCAGCGCGCGGGCCAGCTCGACGATGCGCTGCTCTCCGCCGGACAGCGACCCGGCACGGGCACCTCGCCGCTGGCCGACCAGCGGGTACAGCTCGGCGACCTCGCCG